>Ga0181532_10001291_pt1 | contig 24563 bp, 13 predicted proteins | sample PEATcosm2014_Bin_33_FD_119768 | JGI IMG/M metagenome (GOLD analysis project Ga0181532, IMG submission 119768) | Peatland microbial communities from MTU Mesocosm Facility, Houghton, MI, USA - PEATcosm2014_Bin11_30_metaG | ecosystem: Environmental > Terrestrial > Soil > Wetlands > Peat | place... | reverse complement strand
GCGTGACCCCCGATCTCGAACTCCATTGTGCGCGGGTGAATGACTCCGCCCGAAAACTGTTCCTCAAGCCGGTGGTCCCAACCGAAGAGTGGGTACGGTTGGCACGGGAGGGGATTGCCCGCTTCGACAAGGACGCCGCGCTCTATATTCGGCCGATGTATTGGGGGGAACAAGAAGGACGGTGGGTGCAGAATCACGATCCGGAGTCGACCCGGTGGTGCCTTTCGATCTACGAAGCGCCGATGCGGCCGCCTAAAGGCTTCTCGCTCACGCTGTCTCCTTTTCGGCGGCCGACCATCGAGACGATGCCGGTCGATGCCAAGGCGGGATGCCTCTATCCCAACAATTCGCGGGCTCTTTTCGAGGCGCAGGAGCGCGGCTTCGATAATGCCATTGTCCTGGATATGCTGGGCAACGTCGCCGAACTTGCCACCTCCAACGTTTTCATGGCGAAGGATGGGGTGGTGTTCACGCCTATTCCGAACGGAACTTTTCTGGCCGGCATCACGCGGCAGAGGGTGATCGGATTGTTGCGCCAGGCGGGAGTGACCGTGATCGAAAAGACTCTCACCTATCCAGACTTCGAAAAAGCGGACGAGATTTTCTCGACGGGAAACTACTCCAAGGTAGTTCCGGTCACGCGGATCGGCGACCGTTCACTGCCCTTTGGCCCGCTCTACACCAAGGCTCGAGAACTCTACTGGGCGTTCGCGCATTCATAACGGACAAGACCTTGCCCAATCTGGTATTACAAATGCCGTGCGCCGAGACTGTCGAAGCCCTGACTGAGATTTGGCAGCGCGTGCTTGGCCGCACCCACATCGGTCCCGAAGAGGAGTTCCCTGATCTCGGCGGCAAGGGTGCGCTCGCCGACAGAATCTTTGCCGAAATCGCTCAAGTCTTCCACCGGCAACTGCCGAGCGTTACCATCACCCACGCGCCGACAATCACAGCCCTGGCAGAACTGTTAGAGCAGCCTACTCTTCCGGCCTTTCCGCCCCTCGTGAAGCTGAAATCGGGCGCCGAGAGAACTCCGATTTTCATTGCCCATGGCCTGGATGGCCGCGCGCGATTCCAGGGACTGGCCAAACACATGCGCACCGAGCACGCGATTTATGGGTTTCAGGCCAAAGGCCTGGATGGTTTGGAAGAACCATTTGAACGCATCGAAGATATGGCCGCGTTGTATCTCGAAGCGGTCTGCAAACTCCAACCTGTTGGCCCGTACATACTCATTGGCTACTCGTTCGGCGGACTGATCACTCTGGAAATGGCACAGCGCCTGGCCAAAGCCGGGAAGGACGTTGCACTCCTGGCATTGATGGATGCGTACCCACATCCGCGATATCTTTCACCGGGCCCGCGATTGCGACTTATGGTACGTCGCACTCTACGCCATATGTCCGAAATGTCGCACCGGCCGCCCGGAGACGCAATTTCTTACTTCACGCAAGGCCTGGAACGACGGCTGCGCCTGGATGGAGACCGGAAGCGCAGTGCGCTTCTTCCAGAAACGTCGCCGCTGTCTTACGCGCGGACGACTTTGCGCGTTCGCGACAGCGCTTATGCGGCCTACGGGCGCTACCGGCCCCTGTTCTATCGAGGAAAGATAAGTTTCGTAAGAGCCGCGTCCAACGCTTATTTTCCCGATAACCCGGCTGCAATCTGGGGCAGGCTGGCGGAGGAATTTGAGGTCGTGACCGTGCCGGGGGACCATCTCGACATGATCACTTCCGGGTTCGAAGACCTGGCCGCTGCCCTTACTGATTATCTTCGTCGGGTACGGCAGCAAGAGTGAGTCCGGCTATCTGTCAGAATTAATTTCGCTGGTGCAGCGTGAATCATGTGCAGCGTGAATCATAAGCCGACGTACTCGATGCAGGAGGTGCTCCTTCCGATCTGGCAACGTGTGTTGCAGCGGACTTCCATCCGCGTGACCGACAACTTCTTTGATCTGGGAGGCAGTCCTTCGTCGGCTACTCAATTGTTCGCTGAGATCGCAGACGAGTTGGGCCGCGATTTTCCAGCGGTGACGATCTGCGCCGCGCCCACGATCGAGACCTTGGCGGGATTGCTGGAGGAGCCCACGCCCCCGCAGATGCCGCCGCTCCTGCTGCTCAAAGCTGGAAACGAGAATCCGCCCGTGTTCATCACGCATGGCCTGGGTGGCGATGTGCTCGGTCTGGTCGAACTCGTGGGAAAAATAGATTCTCGGCGTGCGATTTACGGCATGCAGGCCCGCGGGATCGACGGTATTGACGCACCGCTCGCCTCGATCGAAGAGCGGGCGCAGTTCTATGTTGACGCGATACGGCAACTGCAGCCGCACGGACCGTACTTCCTCATCGGCTATTCGCTCGGAGGCCTGACCACTCTGGAAATGGCCCAACGCCTGTCTGCCGCCGGAGAAAAGATCGCGCTGCTGACGCTGTTGGATACCTACCCAGACAAGAAGTTCCTGTCCATCGTGCAAAGCACGCTCTTATCTTTTCGGCAAACGAAACGGCGCGTGCAGAACAGGATCGGATTAGTTCTGAGCAGAAAACGATGGCAGAGTCCCGAAAACGCTGACAAGATTCAACGATACCTGCACAGCGAGTCGATAGCCGGCGTGGCGCAAAGAATGAGGGACGCGGATTGGGCGGCGTCGAGAGGATATCGTCCCCGGTTCTACCGCGGGAAGGTCAATTTCGTAAGAGCCGAGATCGGCACCCATTTCCCGCACAACCCGACTGCGGTGTGGGCCCACCTGATCCAGGAGTTTGCGCTGGAGACAACCCCCGGAGATCACGTGGGCATGCTCACGACGCGCCACCACGATCTGGGCGCGCTATTGTCTCGCTACCTGGACGAAGCCAATCCGCTTCTTGCCTAGGCAGCCGCTGGCGAGGTAAAACAGTAACGCCCTCAGCGCCTGGCGTTGCTCTCGTTTCGAACTGAAAAGAGTCAGCCGCTTTCAGGTGTCACTGGGGGCATGATCGACCCGGCGGAGGTAGCGACCCTCCGACTGGTTATGGGGAGGCCGTCATGATTTTAGTCGGGCCTAACGAGTGCAGTCCTCGCGTCGCGCTGATCCAGATCCTGCTGAATCGAGCGGGGAACAGCCTCAAAGTCGACGGGATTTTCGGAGGGAAGACGCGCGCCGCTGTGCTTGACTTCCAGCGCAGCCAGGGCATTAATCCGGACGCCGTCGTAGGACCAGACACTTGGTGGAGTTTCCCCTTAGGAGACAATACAAAAGTGGTGGACGTCGTAGACATTGCCGACCCTGGCGTGGGTGGCGGAGCGGTCGCACAAGAAAAGAAGGCCGGAGGCGACCCCATCCAACTGGGCCTGATGTGCGCCGGCGTCGAGCAGATGGTCGACGACGTCATCCGCAAAGCGGGCCGTCACGGGAAAATGGCACTGCTGCGGATCACCGGGCACGGCAACCTGGGGCGGTGGTTTACGGTTTCGGTTGGCGACGTCGTCGATTTGAAACCCGCGGACTACAAGGTCTGGGCCACCGAGTATCACAGTTATATCGACTGGAGCCATATCGACGAGTTGGAGGACACACTTGCCCCGTTGAGCGCCTGCTTCGCCCCGTACGGGATGATGGAGCATGGCGGCTGCTCTCTCGGAGGCAAGCCGGATACACGGAAACTAATGCACCGTCTGGCCGACCTGTGGGGCGTGCCGGTCTCCGCCGGCGTGGGCATCCAGCGCAGCATCCTTCGTTTTGATGGGCAGGTCTTCACTGCCTATCCCAGCAACGGAAGCCTTGAAACCTGGTCGAAACAATTCCGGTGACGCTTCTTGTTGACACCTGCCCCGCTAACTCGGCCGGAGTGTTCCGGGCGCATCAATCGTACTCCGACCGCTGCCAGGCGCTCGCAGTCAGGATAGCTTCTTGAGTCGGGTGCGGACTTTTTCGAACTCGTAGGTGCCGAGTCCGCGCTTGGCCGCCAGCTTTAAGTAAGGCAGCGAGTCGACCTCCAGATTCCAGTAAGCCTTGGCGACATAGGCATCCAACGCCACAGGATCGGTGCCGGCGACCAGAGTCTTTTTCAGCAGCACGTCTTCCAGATTGCCTCCGGTGGGACCGTTGCGCACAAGGATGCGATAGCAATCGATGATGGTCAGAGATGGGCGCACAAAGTCGGCAAGGTCCACCAGGCTCTCGTGAATCTTCTGGTGCAATTGGTTGCGCGGGCCGCCCAGCATGCCATACCAATTCTTCATGCCCAGAGTTGTGCCGGTGAGGCCGTGGTGCTTGGCGATCGGGATATTGATGACCTTGTCGACATTCAAAAAGACATCGAGGACCGGCCAGGCGTGCAGGACTTCGCCTTGCAGATCCACCTCTTTGAATCGGGAAGGATCGGGAAGGATGACGTCGGCACCGGCGCGCTGAGCGGCCTCCGCGATGCCGGAGCGCTGAAAACAGCGGCGCGCGTCATTGCAGCTCGAGTCCGTCACGATAACCTTCTTGGCGCCAGCGTTTAACGATTGCCGGACAATTTCCGCGACCACGTCGGGATTGGTGTTGGCCGCCTGCTCGGGCGTGCGATCCCATCCGATGTTGGGCTTGACCAGAACGATGTCGCCGCGGGCGATGAAGCGGCGCATTCCTCCGAGTTCGTCGACTGCCTGGCGCGCCAGTTGTGCGGGATCGTCCCCCTGAATGATGGCCATTTCCGGCAGGTTGGCGTCGGCCGCTACCGTGTGACCGCGCTTGGCCGTTATGGCCAACGCGGTCTCCGGACGCCAGCTGTGCTCACTGAGCCAGAGGCCCAGCCCGGCGGTCCCGGCGCCTGCTGCTGCAACGCGCAGCAACTTGATTAACGCTTCACGGCGGCTTAACACGGAATGATCAGTTTCCATAATGACTCCGCACGAGTGCATTCACGAGAAGGACGCCAAGCTTCGTAATTTCCAGTTTCATTCCTAATCCTCCCTCGCTAATCCTTCCTCCGGTTCAGCAGAATCTGATTGGTGTGGGAGCGGCTTTCGCCGACGCTGGTGACATACACCGCCGGGCGATCCTGCACCGGGCAGGCATGCTCGCAGGCGCCGCAACCGACGCAGCGGGAAGGATCGAGATAGGGCTGCTTGACTTGCTTGACGTTGCCCGCCGCGTCAATGACTTCCGCCGGGCGAAGGTAGACGGCCTTGGGCGATGTGGGACACCATTCTTCGCAGACGATGCAGTCGGTCGCCATGGCCCAGGGCAGGCATCGGCCGCGATCGTAAAATGCGGTGCCCAGCCGGATCGGTTTCGCCGCGCTCGCCAGGTCGACCGACCAGCCTTTTTCTTTGGCCGTGATCTCCCAGATAGCGCCGGTGGGGCAAACCTGCGAGCACAGCACGCAACTGGTCTCGCAATATCCGATGCGCGGCACCAATACCGGCGTCCAGAGGCCCTCCAGCCCAGCCTCGGTCAACGTGGGATGCAGCGCGTTGTTGGGACAGACCTTCATACATTCCCCACAACGAATGCAGCGTGACAAGAAATATTCCTCGTCGAGAGCGCCGGGCGGACGGAGCAAACGTTCATGGCGTTCCGCGGCAAATCCTGGAGTGCTGCGCACCAGCGGCACGAGCGCAGCGCCCGCCGCCAGTCCGGTGAGGACTTTGCGGCGCTGCAGGTTTGCTCCCACCACTTTCTGTTGCGGAAAGAACTTGAACTGCAGTCCATGCTCCGGACACTCGTCCACGCAATTCATGCAGAGATGACACTCGGGTTGGTGCCAGGGAACGCCGCCGACCGGGTCATCGCCGCCCTGGCAGCGCAGCAAGCAGCGATTGCAATCGTTGCAGTGCTCGGGATGCTTCACCAGCCCGAGAACCGACCAGCGCGACACGATACCCAGCAGCGCGCCCAGCGGGCAAAGCGCGCGGCACCAGAACCGGGTGATGCGGAGATTCAGCGCAATCAGAAAAATGAAGATGATGCCCAGCCACACACCCTGCCGGAAATACGGCTGCTTGAAGCCGAGCAGCAGAGCCCCGAGGATGAAGTGCAGAATTGCGCCCGCGGTCTGAACGGCTGCAAATCGGCTGTGGTCGAGCACGCTGAGGAACGCTCGCAACCCGTAGCCGGTTGCCGGCAGAATGGACAATCCCATCGAACGCACCAGCAAAGAGAACGGGTCCAGCCATCCCACGATGCCCGTGCCCAGGAGTGCCGCGACCAGAGCCACAATCAGCAGATAATATTTCGTGGTCTGCCAGCGCTTGTAGCGGTTCGATTCAATCAGTTGCTTGCCGCGTTTGCGTTCTGACTTGAGGCTGCTGAAGAAGTGATGGATCGATCCGAGAGGACAGATCCACCCGCAGAAAAAACGACCGAGGAACATGGTCGGAATCAGAATGATCAGACTCCACAGCAGTCCGCGATAGAGCGCATGACTTGCGAGCGCATTCGATAGGGCGACCAGCGGATCAAGCTGGAAAAAGAGGCCGACGGGATAAGGCAGCCGGATTTCGCTTCCCGAGGAGGTCAACGTTCCCCGAAATTCGGTGCGCACCAACAGGAAGAGAAACAGCAGAAAGAAGGCAATCTGCGAAAAACGACGTAGCTTGGCCGGCTTCGGGAAGTGCACAACTCTGCCTCGACCGCAGGAATGAACGGCTTCTTGCCTCAGAGCCGGATCGGGCTTTAGCGAAATCGACCCGAAGTTGCTCCGCGACTCTTGATGTTCGACCCTGCCTTCGTAATCGTTCCGTGACGGAGATCACACCCTCTCGTGTGGCTGGCACGTCCCTGGCGCGATATCGTTTTCAAGCGTTGAGATTATTCCGAGTGCCAACCCATGCGCTGTCGAGTCTGTGAAGTGCTAAAATCGGGCGCCATGCAGCTCCTTCCGATCGCAGCCTGTGTTCTCATGTCGAGTGCTCTTATGGGGCAGACCTCTATGGGGCAAACCTCCAATTCCTCTGTCGAAGCCAACGCCAAGTTTGCCAAGCTCAGTGAAGAGTTCATTCACGAGACGCTGGCACTTTCGCCTTCCACCGCCTCGCAGGCCGGGTACCATCAGCACGTCGATCCCAAAACTGGGAAGACTGTCGCGCTCGATGCTCTGCTCGACGACATGAGTTCCGCCGGCATGACGGAACAGCGCCGCGTTTATGCTCAATGGCGCGAGCGCTTCCGCAGCGAGACTCCGCTGGCGGCGCTCGGCGTCGAGGATGCCGCCGACTGGCGGCTGATCGACGATCAGATCGCGCTCAACCTGCTTGAACTCGACCGCATCCAGAATTACAAGCACAATCCCACGGTCTACGTGGAACTCCTCGGCGGCGCCCTGTTTCAGCCGCTCACCGATGACTATGCGCCCCAGGAAGTGCGCCTCGGCCACATCCTTTCGCGCATTGCTGCCGCTCCCCAGTTCCTCGACCAGGCGCGCAGCCAGTTGGTCGATGCCGACCCCATCTTCATCAAGGTGGCCGTCGAGGAAAACGATGGCAACATCGATCTGATCGAGAACACGATTGCCCCAGCCATTCCCGCCGGATCGAAATTGAAAGCGCAGTTCGATGAAATTGCGCCTAAAGCGATCGAAGCGCTCAAGAAGTTTTCCAGCTGGCTGCAGGACGATCTGGCGAAGCGCAAGACCGACCGCACCTGGCGCCTGGGCAAAGAGCTGTACGCAGAGAAATTCCGGCTGGTGATGGAAACTCCAATCACGCCCGACCAGATTCTTGCGGATGCGGAACGCGATCTCAAGAAGACGCGCGCCGAGATGCTCGAGATCGCTCTGCCCCTGCACAGACAATACTTCCCCGATCACGACGACCACGCCAGCCTCAACCCGCAGGAGCGCGAAAACAAAGTCATCGGTGAGGTGCTGCACAAGATTTCGGATGATCGCCCCAAGCGCGACGATTTGATGCAGACCGTGAAAGACGATCTGGCCGGCATCCGGCAATTCATCATCGACAAGAAGATCGTCTCGCTGAAATCGCGTGACAATTTAAAGGTCATCCCCACGCCGCCATTCCTGCGCGGCATCTTTTCGGTGGCGGGCTTTCACTCTGCCCCGCCGCTCGATCCCACTGCCGAGGCCCAGTATTGGGTCACGCCCATCGATCCGAAGATGTCGGATGACAAAGCCGAATCGAAGCTGCGCGAATACAACAACTGGGTGCTGAAGTGGCTCACCATTCACGAGGCGCTGCCCGGCCACTACGTGCAGGCCGAGCATGCCAACGAGATTCAGCCCGTAACTCGCCGGCTGGTCCGCGGCCTCTATGGCAATGGAGCGTATGTCGAAGGCTGGGCCGAGTACATCGCCCAGGTCATGATGCAGCAGGGATTCGCCGACAACGATCCGCGTTACCGCATCAGCTACCTGAAAGTCTGGCTGCGCGCCCTGGGCAATACCATCCTCGACGTGCGCATGCAAACCATGCAAATGACGGATGAGCAGGCCATGTCGTTCATGATGAACGATGCTTTCCAGACCCGCGCCGAGGCTGAGGGCAAATTGCAGCGCGCCAAGCTCAGTTCTACGCAGTTGCCGACGTATTATGTGGGCACGAGCGAATGGTGGCGTCTGCGCCATGCTTATGAAGCGGCCAAAGGCAAGGATTTCACACTTGCCGACTTCCACGACCGCGCTCTGGACCAGGGTGCTTTGTCCGTTCCGTGGCTGGGCAACATTCTTCTGCCCAAGTAACGCAGTAGCGGTGAGCGATTCATGAATACCTTCCCGATCCTGTTGGGCGCTCTGTGCGTGTATGCGCTGGCCTACCGGTACTACAGCGCGTTCATCGCGGCCAAGGCTCTGGCACTGGACGATCGCCGCACGACTCCGGGACACACTTACGCCGACGGACACAACTATGTGGCTTCGCCACGTTGGGTGCTGTTCGGACATCACTTCGCGGCCATCGCCGGCGCGGGCCCGCTGGTGGGGCCGACTCTGGCAGCGCAATTCGGATTTGCCCCGGGCTTTCTCTGGCTGCTGGTCGGCGCCGTTTTGGCGGGGTGCGTACAGGACTTCACGGTGCTGGTGGCTTCGGTGCGGCATCGCGGGCGCTCGCTGGCGGATATTGCCCGCACCGAGATCAGTCCCTTTGCCGGCTTTGTGGCCATGATCGCCGTGCTGTTTATTCTTCTGGTGACGCTAGCCGGCCTCGGCATCGTAGTGGTCAATGCACTCTCGAACAGCCCGTGGGGTATTTTCACCATCGGCATGACCATCCCCATCGCCATGGTCATGGGACTGTGGATGTTCAAACTGCATCCCGGAAAAATAACCGTCACTGGCCCCAGCATCTTTGGCGTCGTCTTCTTAATCGGCGGAGTGGTCGGCGGACACTGGGTGGCGCAGACCAGATTTGCCGGAGCGCTCACGTTCACGCCCCATCAGATCACGATCCTCATGGCGATTTACGGCCTGGTCGCATCCGTTCTCCCCGTCTGGCTGGTGCTGGAACCGCGCGACTATCTCTCGACCTACGTTAAGCTGGGCACGATTGCCGTGCTGATCGCCGGCGTCTTCGTGGTTCGTCCTGACATTCGGTTTCCGAACTTCACCCAGTTCGTTCATGGCGGTGGACCGATCATCAAGGGAAGTCTTTTCCCGTTTCTCTTCGTGACCATTGCCTGCGGCGCGATCTCGGGATTTCATTCGCTGGTGGCCTCCGGCACTACGCCCAAAATGCTGGATAAAGAAAGTGACGCGCGCTTCATCGGATATGGGGCAATGCTCTGTGAGTCGCTGGTCGGTGTGCTGGCTCTGATTGCCGCCTGTTCGTTATATCCGGGCGATTACTTTGCCATCAACACGACGCCACAAGTCTTCAGCCATCTGGGTCTGAGCACAGTCAATCTGGATATGTTCTCCCGCGAAGTTGGGGAAAAACTGGCAGGGCGGACGGGAGGCGCGGTCTCACTGGCATTCGGCATGGCGCAGATTTTCCGCGGCATGCCGGGGATGGATCGCCTGATGGGCTACTGGTATCACTATGCCATCATGTTTGAAGCTCTGTTCATCCTGACGACGGTGGACGCGGGAACCCGGTGTGCCCGCTACGTTCTGCAGGAACTCATGGGCAAAGCGTACAAGCCCTTCGGCGACACTGCCTGGCTCCCCGGAAATCTGATGACCAGCTTCTTCGTCGTTCTCGGCTGGGGATACTTGATCTACACGGGAAGTATTTCCACGATCTGGCCGTTGTTCGGAACCGGAAACCAGTTGCTGGCAACGATCGCATTGGCGGTGACGACTACCTTCCTCATCAATATGGGCAAGCAAAAGTATGCCTGGATTACGGCGGTTCCGATGTGCTTCGTAGGCGTCACTACGCTCACGGCGGGAGTGCTGTCGATCAGGAATATTTTCTGGCCATTGACCGGCCAGCCCGGCCAGGTATTTACCGGCTATCTGGATTCAGTCCTGATGACCATCTTTATCGTGGGCGTGGTTCTGGTCGTATTCAGTGCGGTGCGACGCTGGATCGCGGTACTGAACGGCGCTCCCGCGCCGCAGGAAGCCTTCGGCCCTCCGCTCACCGACAACGGGGACGTGAAGATGGGCTGCTGTTAGAACTCACCGCCAAGCTGGAGAGCGCGTCCGTCAGTTCTTGCCTTTCTTGGAATACTCATCTCGTAACTGGACCTGCCGGTCGGTCATCGGAACTTCACGTCCCGCGATGAAGACCTGCTTCACATCGGTTTTCACGTCCAACGGGTCGCCGTTCGCAACCACTACGTTGGCGGTCTTGCCGGCATCGAGGGAACCGAGTTGGTCGGCGACGCCCCAGACTTCGGCAGCGTTGAGGGTGATCGCCTTGAGCGCTTCATCATAGGGAAGACCGAATGCAGTTGCGAATCCCGCCTGATCGGGCAGGTTACGTACATTGTGTGCGGAGTAAGAAGCGAAGACGATCTTGACGCCACGTTTGTAGAGCTGTGCCGGAAGGCTATAGACGGTGTCGTAGCGCTCATCTTCTTTTGGAGCTTCGTAGATCGGGCCGACGATCACCGGCACTTTCAGACTGGCCACGTAGTCGAGAACGGGCTTGGAGTGGCTGATGTGGTTGAGCACGAACTTCAGCTTGAACTCGTTGGCCAGGCTGACGGCCGTTTGCAGATCGCTGGGGCCTTCGGCCGCCAGCACGATGGTTTTCTTTCCTTCCAGATACGGGAGCAGAGCTTCCAACTTGAGGTCACGCTTGGGAGGGAGGGGCTCGGATTTCTTGTCTTTGTTCGTGTCTTTATCTTTGTCTTTATCTTTATCTTTATCTTTGTCTTTGGTGGCTGCGAAGTCGACTTTCTTGCGTTCGTAGTCGGTCCACTTCATTTTGTAATCTTGCGCGTCGAGAAAGGCTTGGCGCAGTTGTGCTGCCAGGCCCATGCGCGTGGAGGGGAACTTACGCGCTCCGAAACCGCCTTTGTTGCGGCGCTGATCGCCGGTAAAGTTCAAAGGCATGGCGTTATCGCGGAGCAGCAGCATCTCGGTGGCATTGGCTCCAGCGAGTTGAATGAAAGAATCCTGGCCGGGCAGCGTGTCCCCGCTCTCAGGAGCAACCACCGCATTGGTGATCCCGTTCATGCGAGCCACGGGGATCAGGGCCGATTCCGCATGGAACGCCTCGGCCGTGTGCATGTGGGGCATGATCTCGTCGCTCATTTCGACCAGATCGTTGGTCATGTCTTCGGCGGAGATTTCTGTCAGGCCGAGTTGCGTCTCGGAATCAATCAGGCCAGGGTATACGGTCATGCCGGTCACATCGATAACCTGCGCGCCGCTGGGAACGTTGACGGAACTGGCCGGACCGACGGCAGCAATCTTCCCGGCCTGCATTACGATCACGCCGTTTTCAATTACGCCGTGCGAAACGGTCAACAGCTTGCCGCCGCGAAGGACCACAGGTCTGTCCTGGGCCAATGCTGGCGTAGAAAAAGTCAAAGCCAAGAGCAACGTCAAAAGCAGCGGACAGGAGTGTCCGCTCCACGCAGGCTTATTTCGCCGCATCATTCTCCCTCCTTGTAGTGCGTGGTTCCCAGTCCCGGCTGCGAGCGGTCGAAGTACACATCGCCGTCGATCAGGACTTTCTCCGGCACACCGTAACTCGACAGCGGATATCCATTCCAGATCACCAGGTCAGCGTCCTTGCCCACGTCAATCGAACCCACACGATCGTCCACACCGACGATCCAGGCGGGGTTCAGCGTGATCATCTTCAACGCTTCTTCTTCGGTGGCGCCGCCGTAACGCATGGTCTTGGCGGCTTCCTGATTGAGGCGGCGGGTGTAATCTTCGGAGTCGCTCTTGATGGCCACGCGCACGCCCTTGCGCATGGACAGGGTGGCGTTCCACGGGATCGCATCCCACGCCTCCTGCTTATAACCCCACCAATCGGAGAACGTGGCAATGGCGATGTCGTTAGCAGCAAGCTGATCAGCGACTTTGTAGGCCTCGAGAGCGTGGTGGAAGGCGCGAATCTTGTAGCCGAATTCTTTGGCCATCGCAATCTCGGTCAGCATTTCGTCGGAGCGATAAATGTGAATCTGCACCATGATCTTGCCGCGCAGCACGTCGGCGAGGGCTTCGAGCTTCAGGTCATGCTTGGGCGGGCTGGCATCCTTATCGCCGCGCTTGACCTTCTCGTTGTAGTTGTCCCACTCGCGCATGTAGTCCTGGGCCTCGACGAGGGCTTGGCGCTGGACAGCAAAATTGCCCATGCGGGTGGAAGGCAACTGATCGCGGCTGCCGTAGACGCGCTTGGGATTCTCACCGCTGGCGAACTTGATGGAGCGGGGCGCGTTGGGAAAAAGCATTTCATCGCGCGTCGCGCCGTACTTGTGCTTGATCACGACCGCCTGTCCGCCAATCATGTTGGCGGATCCGTGCAGCAACAGCGATGTGGTGACGCCGCCGGCCAGTGCGCGGTAGATCGCCTTGTCCTGATAATCGAAGGCGTCTTTCATCATCATGTGCGGAGTGATGGGGCTGGTGGCTTCGTTGACGTCGTCGTCGAGAGCAATGTGCGAATGCGAATCGACGATGCCCGGAGTCAGGTATTTCCCTCCGGCATCGATGACCGTAGCGCTGGCGGGCGCGTTCACGGTTTCACCGACCGCGGCGATCTTGCCGTCCTTGATGTAGATCGAGCCATTCGCGATGTTGCCGTGCGTCACGGTCATCACAATGGCGTTCTTGATCACGACGTCGTGATGGGCAGCGCCCTCGGATTGCCCGAATGCAGCCGCGGATGCCAGCGCTAGCGCCGTTGTCAGCCAAACGGTCAGGCTTACACAGTTGAGCACAAGTGTCCTTAGGGAAATCAAGCGCATGAGTTGGACCTCAGAAGAAGTCGGGGACAGCACAGGGATTGTAGGAGCGGCAGTCAAAAGGATCAATGTGAATCCAGGATTGCAGTAGACATGCGGCTGCCCTTGCAGCGTCTCGGCACATCCCTCCGGCCCTAGGCTCAGAATGTGAAGCGCAAGGCAAACTGCATGAAGCGCGGTTGAGTCAGCGTCGAAATGTACCTGCCGAATTCTGACGCGTCGTAGGAGAGCGAGGGTTGAGCGGCGCGCACGTCATAGCGCACCGAGTTGGTCGCGTTAAATGTCTGCCAGGTAAACTCCAGACGCCTCTGCTCACCAAAAGAAAAGTCCTTACTAACGCCGGTGTCGATGTTAAACATGCCATCACCAATAACATTGTTGCGGACTCCGGATTCCCCCGGCCACTCTGGGCGGAAAGCTCCCTCGGCCGCTGCCGGATTGGCGAAGATGTCGGGGCCGCTCACACCGTTCACGACGACGTTCTTCGGATTGGACGCGACCGGAGGCGGCCCATTCGGCTCGGCATCGCCCTCGATGTTCCAGTTGGTCGCCCAAGTGGATCCGTTATCGATGGTAATGGGGAAACCGGTCGTCCAGCGGAACACGCCGGAGGCATGCCACCCGCCAATCAAAGCGTTGAGCAGCGGGCCCGCGCCTCCCGCTAGCATCTGGCCTTTGCCGAAGGGCAGACGATACACCAGGTTCGCGTTAATTTGATGTTTGGCGTTGAAATCGGAGAGCCCGCGCAAAGACAACGGATCATACGAATTGATGACAATCCCGCCGCCGTTTAAGTCGTTGCCGGTTCCCCCAGTTCCTTCATAAGGACCAATGCGCTCGGCCGCCGATGCCTCATCCAACGATTTCCCAAACGTGTAGTTAAGTTGCCCTTGCAGGTTTGACCCCCAACGTACGTTGTAGGTCACCTGCAGAGCGTTGTAGGAGGAAGTGCCAATGTTGCGCCAGGCGTAGAGCGAAGCGAACTGGTCATGGTAGAAGGCGTACGGACCGAGTTTGCTGTTGGGGAGCGCGGGGCTTAGCCCGGTAATGGAGTCGGGCAAATCCATTTCGAACAGAGAGAAAGTTTCGTTATGCGGAAAACAATTCCACAGCTCGTAAATATTTTGCGTAGCGGTGGGCTTTGCCGGCAAGGCGCCAGGGGCACAATTGTCGCCGCTGAGGTTTGATGGGCTTTGGTTGTTCTGACCTAGAGCAGCCTGTGTGGCGGGGCCAGCCCAGAGAGGAAAAAGATTTTCGAAGAATGGAATGGGCTGAATTGAGTTGACGTCCGTGCCGGCAGCAGCGGCTTTCGAAAGCAGGGTCGCTGATGGGAAATATTTCGTGCCACTGACAGAATCGGTCAGATTGATAGGCATCGCCAGGTCGACCTGCATGGGCAGACGTCTCCCGACGCTACCCACGTAGGCAATCTGTAGTGATGATCGGGAGGTGATTTGGCGCTGGATCGAGAAATTGAAAACGTGGGAGTACGGGGTCTTCAGAGATTGGTCCAGTCCCCAGTTGATGGCGAAAGCCGTATTGCTTGGGGTGACCGGGAAGCTGCCCGATGGCGTGGGTCCGAACAAGCAACCCGCATCATTTAAAGATGCGCAGGGAGCGGGCAAGCAGGATTGGCCCGACGATCCCGGAACCAGGCAGGTAAAGCGCGGGGCATCTGAGGGCGAGACCACACCGGCAGGATTTCCGAGATCGGTAGACAGGCCGAACGAGCCATGCTGGTCAAAGCTGTTCACGATGGGAATGCCGAAGTGGTCGTAGGTGATGCTGTATCCGGCGCGCACGGAAAACTGGTCTCTCTTTCCCAAAACCTTTGAGACCCAGCCCTCGCCAGTATCCGGCGCCCAGGCCACGGCAATGCGCGGTGAGAAATCCTTGTGGTCCCAGTTCCACAGGCCAGGGCCGTTATTCTTGGGTCCGCCCAGGACGAAGGTAATCTCCCCGGCGCTGTTGGCCGGCATGCCCTGTGCGGCCAGCTGGGCGGAGTGGTTGAACCAGTCCGCCACATTTTGATTGGTGCAGCCGCCGCTGGCCGCTTCCACGCAAGGCGCGACCTGGTATCCATTGGTTTCATAAGGCGGCGCTTCCAGCACCCAGCGCAGGCCGTAGGTAAGCGTCAACCGCGGCGTCATCCGCCAGGTGTCTTGCCCGTAGAACTCGTAGTCGTTGATGGCGTAACGACGATTGATCGCTTGGCCTTGTGGCAGCGCAGTGCCGTTGCGCGAGAAGTTATAGATGCCGTCACCCTCGGCAAAAATTCCTAACAGAATCCCCGTCGCTTCGTCGTAGTTCGGGCCGAAGCTGGGATCTACAGACGGATAGCCGTTGTTGGCTGGATCCAGCGGGCTGGACGTGTTGGCAATTCCTCCGGTGTTGAGATAGACCGGGTTGGTCTGAACGTCGGAGAACGAGTTGGCGTAGCTGCTGTGGTTGTTGCGAATCAGAAAGAAATCGGCGCCGAAGTCGAAGGTGTGATTTCCCCGAGTCCAGTTCAGACCGTCGGTGAGCTGGTTGACAGGCACAAAGTAAGTCGTAGACCGAGTGAAGGGAACCAGGTTGTCGAGCCCCGTGAAGAGAACCGCCGGATTCGTGGAGACTCCCGCTTGTTGCCCGCCCTGGCGGATGAAGCCCCAGTGAAAATTATTGACCAGCTTGGGGTTGATGAGTGAAACCAGTCCGAGGGTTATGCCCCTGCTGTCATCCACCAGTGTCGCAGTGGCGGGCTGACCGGGAAACTCTTGGAGTTGCGGACTGTTTTCATTCTGCGTCTGCCCGCGCACGAAAAGGGTTTCCGAACCGCTGGAGTTGAGGTGCCAATCGCCCTTCAGAATGTATGTGTTCCATGGGGTGTCGGCGTTCGAGGAAAAACGATAGCCCAGCGAATTCAGACCATCGCCCTCGTTGTATTCGTTGGCCCCGGGATATTGCCCAAGGACAGCTTCAACTGCCGCGTTGGGACCTTTCTGTCCAGTGGTGATGTTCCCCGGGTCAATCCCTGTAACTTGGTTGGGAGTGAGCCAATTGTATCCAGGTTGGACGCTGACGGCCTGCGGCCCCTGCGGTGTGTTCACTGGAAAGCTACCGCCGGGACACGCCAGTGTATTCAAGCTTCCGTCCGGATTCAACGTACACAGATATTGGAGATAGCCGTTTGCCAATGCCGCACTCGGCACAGTACGCACTACGCTGGTGCCCTGAGCTTGCCGCTTCCCTTCATAGTTGGCGAAGAAGAAGAGGCGGTCTTTCATGACCGGCCCTCCCAGGGTAACGCCAAAAACGTTGTACAAGAGCTTGGGCGCCTTGTTGGGCTCGCCACTGCTCAGCTGCGATTCTTTCAGGAACGGGTCGTTGGCGCTGAATACGGTATTGCGGTTGTATTCGTAGGCCGAGCCGTGAAAATTGTTGGTGCCGCTCTTGGTCGCGAGTGCGACTTGCGCGCCGCTGGAATAGCCAGAATCGGCGTTGGAGTTGGCGGTAGTGACCCGGAATTCCTCGACCGAGTCGGGCGGCACATTCAACACGCTCGTAAACGCGTAGCCATTATTCTGGTCGTTGACTCCAATACCATCGAGCGTGACGTTGGACTGGTCGCTGCGCAGGCCGTTCACTGCTCCGCTCCGAGTGTCAGTCGTCGTATTCAGGTTGTCTCCCAGGTACGCCACACCGGGCTGAAGACTCAGCAACTCAACTACGTTGCGGGCAGCAATCGGCAATTCCGCGATTTGGTCCTGCTCGACCACGTTGCCGAGCGATGCGTCGGTTCGATTGATAAGCGGCGCTTCACCTTCGACCGTTACCGCAGTTGTGGTACCGGCAACTTGTAACCGAATGGGTACGGTAGAGGGCAATTTGACCAGGAGCGTGACCTTCGACACCACAAACGGCGCAAAGCCGGTGGCCGCCGCTTCCAGCCGATATTCCCCCGGAGGCACCTCGAGGAACTGGTAGAGTCCGGACGCATTGCTGGTGGCCGTCCGCTGCGATCCGGTCGCCGGCTCGGTCAAAGTGATCTTCGCGCCGGCGATCGCCGCGCCCGACGGGTCCGTCACGCTGCCGTTCAGCTGGCTGGTGGATTGCGCCGTCGCCAACTGCGCCAAGAACGCGAACGCGGCGAACCACCAGATCGCGCGCATGATTCCGCGCTCACATCGAACCCCAAACGGGCTTCGCCGTTCGTTCCGCCCGCTGCTTGCTCTCTGCTGGACTCGCCTCATCGAAATTCCCCCTTGGATAGAAGGCACGCCGGCCGAAAACACGCGAGAATAAAATCACACGCGCGTTCCAGGCCCGCTGGTGCCTTTCATTTCCGGTGCCTGTTCTGGATCGGATCCGCACGTCCCGTCCGAGTGCCGCGGATTATACCCTAAGCTCGTGCAAAGGATCATGCAGAAAAACGGGGACCGCCGAATCGTTTTTCTTCTGGAAGTCTGGCAAGGCCTCCCATTACCTTCAGACGAGTCGCGGCGGGTGACCGTATTCAGTGGATTGCAATGGGAGCGGTGTCATACGGAAGAGCCTTGATCGCCGCCCGGGCTTCCTCGAGTGTATTCAGGAAATAGCGGTGCTTCGGACTGACCGTTACCAGCTGTTCCAGCATTTTCTGAGCCCGTTCAAAGTCTCGCCGCGCCTGCTCCGGTTGATGCAGGTCAGCCTCTGTTCTGCCTGAATAGATGAGAGCAGTGGCGTGGTCGACTGCATTGGATTGGGAGTCTGGATCGCGAATCGCCACGTCCTGGTAAGTCGAGTCGGCTCGCCGCAAGAACACCAGGGCCTCTCGGGGCGAGTGCATTAGATATAGAGCCAGGCCCATGGTTAAATTAGTAGACGCGAAATCCGCCGTCGCCTGCACGTCGTCCTTGTCGGACTTCATCATATCTTCGTCAATCGCGATTGCCCTTCGGCAGTTGCTTTGCACTTCTGAAAAGAGACCGGCATAGGCCAGGCATTTGCACAACTCCTCAGTATCACTTCCGATATAACGTTGCACATACGTGTTGTGCGGGTCGCCGGCTGCGAGTTGCTCGGCCAAAGCAAGAGCTTTTCGAGTTTCACTCGCCGCTTCAGAATATTTCCGGTCAAACTTCAGGGCCGTACCCAGCCAGCTGTGCGCCCGCAATGCGCTGCGCCGCGCCTGGAAGCTCTTGGGGCTCGCGTCGAGTGAAGCCTGGCTCATCGCCAGCGCTCTTTGCATGTATTCGACAGCGGCCTCATTGTTGCCAAGCCAGATGTTCAAGTCTCCGATACCGATGAGTGAGCTGCCAATAGCAGACCGTAACTCCTCGGAATCATGCTTCGCCGCCAACCGTTCTTCGATCTCCAACCGTTGTTGTTGGAGGGCCAGCGCCCGATCAAGATCCCCACGTTCTTCGTAGGCCACCGCGACATTCAACATCGATCCGAGCAACTCAAATTGCAGGCTCAGATCCTCGGGGTTTGAGGACGCCAGTTTCCGGCGAATCTCCAACGCCTTCTCGAAGAGTTGGTTCGACTGCTGGAGTGATCCTGCGCCACCCGTATGGGGATGAAAAGCCTGGCTCTGGATTTGTCCGATGCGCTCGTAAGCCGCGGCCAAGTCCCGCAAAGTGGCTGGATCGTTGTGCTCCTCCGCCGCAATCTGATCCAAGTACTCCAGCGCCCGGCGCACCACGAGTTCGCGCGCGGCCGTGGAACCGGGCAAGGTCTCGATGGAATCATGAAACTCGAACAGCATCGAATTCGTCAGCTTGCGCAAGGACTCGAAACGTTGTTCGGCGCGGGCTCGTTGCATCCGGGCGATGCGCGCCTCGCGCACAATCGCGACTCCTCCCGCAATGACGACCAGGGCAAAGACTGCCGCTGCGGCCAATGGGAGTTTGTGGCGCCGGATGAACTTGCCACTGCGATAGCTGAAGGTGCCGCGCCGGGCCGAAACCGGAAGGCCGAGAACATACGACTGCAGGTCGTCAGCGAAATCCTGCGCCGACGCGTAGCGCCGCTGCGGCTCTTTTCGCAGCGCCTTCAGCAGAATCTGATCCAGATCGCCCGCCAACGTTCGCCGCAGCTTTTCGGGGCTGGAGCTTCGGCAGTTGCTGATCCACTCCGGCGTAAGCTGGACGGATTTCCCGCCGGGTTCCATGACGGGCGCAGAGCGCCCTACGGCGGTGCTGGGCTTGTCCGGCTCAACTTCACAGATGGCGTGCGTCAAGTCATAGGGCGAGTTCGTGTCCAGACGGTAAGGCAGGCGCCCGGTCAACAACTTATAGAGAACGACGCCCATGGAGTACACGTCGGATGCCGTGGTGATAACCTCGCCGCGAAGCTGTTCCGGACTGGCAAATTGCGGCGTCATCATCCGCAAGGCCGTGACCGTGGGGTCAGCTTCTGGAGAATAGGTTTCCGGGCTCAGGATGGTCGCAATGCCGAAGTCGAGCAACTTCGGCATGCCATCGACCGTAACCAGAATGTTGCTGGGTTTAATGTCGCGGTGAACCACCAGTCGCTGGTGGGCATATTGCACGGCCGAACATACACTCTGGAAAAGATCGAGGCGGGCCGCCACCCCCAGCTTGCGCTCATCGCAGTATTCATCGATGGGCCGGCCTTCGACCAGTTCCATGACAAAGTAGGGATAACCTTGGTCCGTGGTGCCGCCATCGAGCAGGCGGGCAATGTTTTCATGCTCGAATCCGGCGAGAATCTGGCGCTCTTTTCGGAAGCGGGCGTAAACAAACTCCGTAGCCAGGCCTTGCCGCACCAGCTTGATCGCGACTTGTTTTTCGTATTGATCGTCGGCACGGACGGCGCGGTAGACGTCGCCCATCCCACCCGCACCCAATTTTTCGATGAGACGGTATTGCGCGATCCGCGCGCCAATCATCTTGTCGGTCTGAATGCGGTCCTCAGCGCGAAGATCCTCCGCCATGGCCGCGGCGACAACTTCCACCGCGGACTGGTCAATGATTCGCCCGTCTTGCTGCGAGTAGGCGATCAGGGATGCAACTTCATCGCGAAGAGTCAGATCGCCGGCACATGAACTCTCCAAAAAGGCCGACCTCTGATCTGCCGGTTGCCCCATGGCCGCGTGATAGAGCTGTTCCAGGTGGCGCCAACGCTCAGGTTGCATGCGGCCCACCTTCGTCCATTTCCCGCAACAGCCAGGCTCGCGCCATGCTCCAATCGCGCATCACGGTGTCGGCGGAGATCTGCAACACTTCGGCAGTCTCTTTCACGGTCAGGCCGCCGAAAAAACGCAGTTCCACGACGCTGCTCTTTCTAGGATCGTCCTGTGCCAGCCTGGTCAAGGCCCGTTCCAGGTCCATCAACTCCGCCGGCACGTCGGCAGAAAGGATGAGCCCTTCCTCCAGCGTGAGCTTGCTTTGGTTCCCTCCACGTTTGAGGGAGTCGTGCGAGCGGGCAAAGTCGATGAGGATGCGTCGCATCAGACGGGCGCAGACGGCAAAGAAGTGAGCTCGATCCTGCCAGCGCACGCTCTGGAACTCCACCAGCCGCAGGTATACCTCATGAATGAGGGCCGTGGCCTGCAGGGTATGACCTTCATTTTCGCGGGACATTCGGCGGCGAGCCAGGCTGTGCAGTTCCCGGTAGACGAGTGGCGTAAGCTGCTCGAGCGCGGATTGATCCCCCTGGCCCCAGGCTCGCAGCAGTTGGGTGATGTCGTGCGACGGAATTGGATCGACGGCCATGGGACCTCTCGTGGCGGGGGAGGGCCAACTGGGCGTCGCCAGCCTACCACAGCTCCAGCCAGCCTCCAACGGCCCTCCCGCAGAGGTTTTGCCGCTGGCCGCTAGTTTTTTTTCGAACCGTGCCAGTCTTCTGCCGCGCTTTCCGCTATCCCCAATAGAGACTTTTTCTGGGGATCAACCTCGGATTCGTGGCAGGAGGATTCGTCATGCTCAAGACATCAGTTCGTCATCCCTTTACGCCAACGCTGCTGGTGATGGCAATGGTTGCGATCAGTGCCCTCGCGCACGCCCAAACCTTTTCCGTACTCTACAACTTTGGCACGAAAAGCAACGACCCAACTAATCCCCAGTATTCAGGCATCGTGGCTCAGGGCCGGGACGGCAACCTTTACAGCGCGGCCCCGGGCGGCACCGATGGAGCGGGGGCAATGCTCAAGATCACGCCCGCCGGAGCGCTGACTGTTCCCTACACTTTCGACCTTAACGTGGAACCGTACGGCGGCCTGACACTGGGCCGCGATGGCAACTACTATGGCACCACGAATAGTGGCGGCACCGCCAACCTCGGGACCGTATTCAAAGTCACGCCCGGTGGAAAACTCACCGTACTCCACGAGTTCACGAACACGGGCGACGGAGCATATCCCTACGCTCCCCCGATTGAGGGCGCGGACGGAAATTTTTACGGCACGACCACGCAGGCCAACCTGGCGAACGGCACCGTGTACAAAATCACCCCTGCCGGCGTCCTGACTCCGCTTCACTCATTCGCCTTCGCAGAAGGCCAATATCCTTTTGCTCCGCTGGTGCAGGGCACCGATGGCAATTTTTATGGGACCGCGCAGCTGGGAGGCACCAGCACCAACTGCGTGGGCGGGTGCGGCACAGTTTTCAAAATCACGCCTTCGGGCACGCTGAGCGTGCTCTACAACTTTGACGAACTGCATGGCGAAGTGCCTCTCGGGCCACTGGTGCAAGGCAGTGACGGCAACTTCTATGGAACGACCACCGGCGGTGGTACCTTCGGCCCGCATTGCTGCGGAGTGATTTTCCAAATCACGCCGGCGGGCGCGCTCACCGTGCTCCATGATTTCCCTGCGTCACAGGATGACGGAATTAACGTTATGGCCGGCCTGGTACAGGCGACCGATGGCAACTTGTACGGCGCTACGGCTGGCGGCGGAGCCAATGAAACCGGGATCATCTTCAGCATCAGCCCGAAGTCCCCATATACCTACAACATTCTCTATACGTTCGACGGCACCACGGGCTCGAGTCCACAAGCGACCATGGTCCAGCACACGAATGGGATTTTGTACGGAGACACGCAAGCCGGCGGCACCGATACCGAATTCTGCGGCGCTTGTGGCGTGTTCTACAGCTTGAACATGGGCCTGAAACCGTTCATACGCTTGGTATCATCCTCCGGCAAGGTTGGAAATACGGTGGAGATCCTGGGGCAAGGATTTACGGGGACGACGGCCGTCTCGTTCGACGGAACCCCTGCAACCTTCACCGTATCTTCCAGCACGTACCTGACGGCAAAAGTCCCGGCCGGGGCTCTTACCGGCTCGGTCGTCGTAATCACACCCACCGGAAGTCTCACGAGCAGTCAGATCTTCCACGTTACGCCTCACGTTACAAGTTTCACTCCGGCCAAGGGGCCGGTCGGGACATCCGTCGAGATTAAAGGAGTCAGCCTCACTCAGGCCACGGAGGTCGAGTTTGGATCGCAATCGGCGAGCTTCCAAATCAACAGCGACACACTCATCACCGCTACGGTGCCCGCGGGCGCGAGCACAGGAGCGATCACCATCACCACTGCCGGCGGATCGGCTACCAGCAAGGGAGTGTTCGCGGTGACGCCATAACCTCTCAGGTCAAACGCAGAGGAAAACAAGAACCTAATAAAACACAGGATTTTCGGTTGCGCAGCCATGCTCTGTAGCGTCGAGGCCCAGGTGGCCTCGACGTCTTTCAACCTCTGCCAAAGCGATTTCTTCGTCTTTCTTCAGGATGCACGGTCCAGGAGGGCCTGGAGAACTCCCACTACGCCGGAAGCGGAAACCAGCCCCGCAGCAGTTGCCTCGACGGGCCATGATCACAGGCCCCCATGATTCAAATCACAGACCCTCCAGCCATGCGACCGCAGAATCGGAACACCACCAACCAAGGAGCATGCCATGGCCTCCATTGTGACCCCGATCAAGGCGGACCTGTTGCAGACACTTCCTTCCGATGCCGCGCGCCATATTCAGTGGCGATTTGCGGAGCGCTACGACCTGCAGATGCTGGTGCAGTCGGCCCGAGCGGTGGCCCGCGGTCCGGTGGCGCGGCTGGTGGCAAGCGGCGGACGCAACTCCCATGATTGGACGCCGGCCAAAGCCGAATTGCTGGAGGCATTCGACAAAGCTGGCATCACGGCCGTATTCATGGAACCCGAGCAAGGTGGGTTCATCGCAGGGCCCAAGAATCTCGCGCTGGCGCTGGTCGCATTTGAACTTGCGTGGGTCGACGGCGGGGCCGCAACGGCAAGCCTGGCGGGCTGTCTGGCCCTGTCACCGATTCATGAGCGGGGCACGCCCGAGCAGCAGGAAAAGTACATGCGGCTGGCCGCGCCGCCGCAGCCGGGAGAAGATCGCAAACCCTGGCGGGGAGCGTTTTGCCTGACCGAACCCATCCCCTATGTCGGAGTGGATACCGGCATGCTCAACGGAAAAATCAGCATCGTCGAATGGAAAGATGGAGGAGAGCCGGTTCTGCAGGTGGAAAAGCGCGGGCGCTTCATCACCAACATTGCGTTCGCCAATTTTGTGACGGCGGCGGTTGATTCCGGCGACGAGCGGATCAAGGGCAGCTGCATGGTGATTCTGGAGGAAGAAGATCCCGGCACTTTCGATCGTGGAACGCCCACGCGGAAGCTGGTGCATCAGCTTTCGTCCACCGGCGATCCGATTTTCAGCCTGCGCATCCCAGCCAGCCGGATAGTGGGCGGCTACGATGTAAGAGATGGTGTGATCGTTCCCCGCTACAAGCACAACGAAGTGATTGAAGCCGTATTCCGCCGGACGCGGGTGACGGTCGGCATCATGACCGCGGCCAAATTGCTTTCCGCGGTTGAGCCGATCATTCGATATCAGAGGGGCCGATTCCGTGGCGCGGAAACGGCCGCTCCTGGATCGGTGCGGTATGAACTCGGTCTGCAGGCTCGACAAGACTCGCTGCACCGACTGGTCGATATCTGGGCAACCGGCGAGGCCAGCGCGTCGCTGGGATTCGCTGCGGCGCGCGCGTTCGATGAACTGGATCCGCTGGAGCGCGAAGCGGACAAACTGCTGGCCGCGCAGAGAGTCACCGGCGCCAAAGCGCGCATGAAAGTGCTGCGAGAAGCAGGCGAACGGGCCGCTGAGTTGCTCCGCCTGCCGGCAAATGATGCCAAACGAAGCCAGCTGGAATCGGATCCGCTTCTGCGTTTCGTTCTGCTGGATGCATTGGCCGATGTGCTTTGTCCCGCGACCAAGCTGTGGAACACAGGCTGGGGAGCGCAGATGATGCGCGAGGCCGTCAGCTTGATG
>Ga0181532_10001289_pt1 | contig 24580 bp, 27 predicted proteins | sample PEATcosm2014_Bin_33_FD_119768 | JGI IMG/M metagenome (GOLD analysis project Ga0181532, IMG submission 119768) | Peatland microbial communities from MTU Mesocosm Facility, Houghton, MI, USA - PEATcosm2014_Bin11_30_metaG | ecosystem: Environmental > Terrestrial > Soil > Wetlands > Peat | place... | reverse complement strand
TTTGGCGGTTTCGAAACTGTCCTCGATGGCCCAGCGATGGCCTTCGACCGATACCAGTTTTTTCATGGGCGTGTTCTTGGGACACCATGTGGAGAAGAAAGCGAGATCACCGTCGGCAATATTTCGGCGGATCAGTAGACCCCGCGTCCACTTTCCGGTGAGGGTGCTGTTGTATTCGCTGGCATCGAGATCGGCCAGTTCGAGATAGGCCCAGTCATGCAGGCGCGCGCCTTTGGTTCCATCGAACGGCTGCGCGCCTACGTCATTGAACCTCGCGGCGAACATGATACCAGACTCCATGAAGCGATCGCGAGCTTGTGGCGTTACCTGGACACACCAATGGCCGGCTTGTGGTATGAGAACCTTGACGTCGATGGCCGGTTTCTGATTGAAGCTGCGCCGGCGACAAGCCTTTATCATGTTGTCGGCGCGATCACCGAACTCTGGACGTTCTATGGGGCGCATGCCGTTCGCGCCACTCAATCTGACGCCGGCCGACGCTTGCTGGTAAAAAAACAGCACAACCGATCTTCGCCTGTCACTTGCCAAACCCTGAAGCACGGGCTAAAAAGCCGGCGCCCTATCAAACCAATCGATGTCTTCTCACGCCGTGGCGGATTTTGCGCATTGATTTTGGTGATCATGGGTCAAGCCCTTTCAGCGAGGACTTAATATGGGACGACTTCGAGAGGTCGTAACGGCGCTGCATAAGGCAACCAAGCGCGACTATCTCGCGCGCATGAACGACGACAAAGTTCATTGCATGACGAAGGCGAAGGAATACGAGTTCGACTACTGGGATGGCGACCGCCGCTACGGTTATGGCGGCTACAAGTTTATCGAAGGCAGATGGAAGCCGGTGGCGCAGGCCCTGATCGAGCTCTATGGACTTAGGAATGGGTCGAGCGTGCTCGATGTCGGCTGCGGCAAGGCCTTCCTGCTCTACGAGATGAAGAAGATCCTGCCGGATTTGAAAATAGCCGGTTTCGACATTTCCAAGCACGGCCTCGCTGATGCGCGCGACAATATCAAGCCGTACCTGTTTCGCTATCGCGCACAGGATTGTTATCCCTATGGCGACGGGGCGTTCGACTTGGTGATTTCATTGGGCTGCCTGCACAATCTGCGATTGTTCGAACTGCAAACGGCGGTGCATGAAATCGAACGGGTCGGGAAGAACAAATACATCATGGTCGAGGGCTACCGTAACGAGCTCGAGCAATTCAACCTCGAATGCTGGGCGCTGACAGCGGAGTCGATCCTGCACACCTCGGAATGGATCTGGCTGTATAACCATTTCGGTTATACCGGCGATTACGAGTTCATTTATTTCGAGTGAGCACCAGCCATGCAGATCAAGACCGCCAAGGCGGCCATTCTCGCCCGCTCGCGCGAGCCGCTGGTCGTCGACGAGATCGTGCTGCCGGACGCGCTGGGCGTCGGCCAGGTGCTGGTCAAGGTACTCTACAGCACGATCTGCGGCGCCCAGCTTAACGAAATCGCCGCCGCCAAGGGCCCGGACAAGTTCTTGCCGCATTTGCTCGGCCATGAGGCCTCGGCCCAGGTCATCGAGATCGGCCCGGGTGTCACCGCGGTCAAGCCCGGTGACACCGTGGTGCTACACTGGCGGCCGAGCCAGGGCATCCAGTGCCAGCCGCCGTCCTACCAATGGCAAGACCAGAAGCTCAACGCTGGCTGGGTCACCACCTTCAATGACTATGCGGTGATTTCGGAAAACCGCATGACCGTGATCCCGGCCGATTACGATCTGCGCGATGCGCCACTGCTCGGCTGCGCGGTGACGACCGCCGCCGGCGTGATCAATAACGACGCCGGCGTGAAGATCGGCGAGTCGGTCGTCGTCTTCGGCGTCGGCGGCGTCGGGCTGAACGTCGTGCAGTTTGCGCAGCTCGCCGGCGCCTACCCGATCGTCGCCATCGACCTCGTCGAGAGCAAGCTCGACATGGCGCGCAGCCGCGGCGCCACCCATTGTCTCAATCCCAACGCCATCACCGACCTCGACGCCCAGATCCACAACATCGTCGGCGCCAAGGGCCCGGACAAGGTGATCGAAACCACCGGCGCCAAGGCAGTGATCGAACTCGCCTATAATCTCACCAATGCCGACGGCACCTGCGTGCTGGTCGGCGTGCCGAGCGAGAAGGTCACGATCTATACGCTGCCGATCCACTTCAACAAGGTGCTGACCGGTTCGCATGGCGGCGACGCCGTGCCGCAGGTCGACATCCCGCGGCTGATCCGGCTCAACCGGGCCGGCCGGCTGTCGTTCGACGGCATCATCACCCACGAATTCCTGCTCGACGATATCAACGCGGCGCTCGACGTGGTGCGCAGCGGAACAGCGGGACGCGTGGTGCTCAAAATCGGCATCCCCTGACTCGACGCCGTCGAGTCTCGTTGCGCAGTGCACCGCCTGTCCGCGCCGACGCCGGACGGCGGTGACACTTCGCCTCAGCGGCACAGTCGCAGATCGTTCAAATGCCGAACCAGGTCCGCACCCGCATCATGAACGGGCGCGGCAACAGATATTTCAGCCAATACAGCAGCCTGTGAACGCCAACCCGCCATACCAACAGCGGCGTAACCATCCATCGGAACTCATCGCGGACCAATATGAGCGGTTTGCTAGATGAAACGCCGGCAGCAGTGTCGCGCGGCGAAATGACTCGGCCTCCGCGGGATATTTATCATGCAGTAATCGATACATATTTTCGAGCACCGCTTTTTGCTTGTTCCAGATGTTGATATTGCTCGAATATGCTGTCGCCGTCAATGAAGGTGGTTGAGAAGATCTCCGGCACATAGACGATCCCGGAATCGAAGGCGATGAGCTGGTAGACAAACCAGTCGCAATGCCACTTCAACTCCGGCGTCAGACCGCCAAATCGGCGTACCAGGTCCGTGCGCAACATGGATGCGCCGCCATTGAAGTGCATCGGCACGCGGCGCTGCCGCGCGACCATGCCGGACGGCGAATAGAAAGCCGTGATACGGGGCAGCGACATTCGCGTCTAATCGTCTTGGGCTTAGTGGATGCAACGTGCGGCCATTCGGACAACAGCGTATCGCCAGCCACCATTCCGGCGTCGGGATACCGGGCCAACGCGTCGCCGCACCATTCGACCACGTGCGCGTCGTATGAATCGTTGGCGGAGCACAACAGCAGGAAATCGCAGCTACAGGCATCAATGCCGGTATTGAGCGCGGCGACAACCCCGGCATTCGTCTGATGCCGCAGCACTTTGACATTGTTCTTGCCGGCGACAAGCTGCGCGATGACGTCCGCACTGTCGTCGGTGGAACCGTCGTCGACGATGATGATCTCGTCGAACGGGCGGGTCTGGCCGAACAGCGCGGCAAGCGCGGCGCCGATCCGCGCCGCGTCATTGTAGTTTGGTTTGGAGCGATCGCCGCGAAGCTGGGCATGGTCACGATCTGGCGTTACGCGGCTTCATCGGGGGCATAAAGGCGCTGGTGCAAGCCTCTACTCCGGTCTTGAGGTAACCGGCCAAGCGGCCGACCAGTCCCCGCTTGCGGAGATCGCGGAACAGATCGTACCGTTCGCGATTCTCGGCCGTCATCCGCGGCCGAAACGTCTCGAGCGCGGCAAGATTGAGCTCGAGCCATTGCGTGAAAGGGCCCTGTAGCAGCATGCTCAGCCGGCGCTGCCGGTCCAGCAATCCGGTATTCGCCCCCATGACATTTCCGGCGTGCACGCGATAGCGAACCATTGGGAGCGGGTCATAGATCACCTTGCCGCCGACGGCGGTCGTCAACAGATAAAGCGGCCAGTCGTGCGAGGCCACCCGCGTCGCCGGCCCGCAGGTCATGAGCAGGTCCCGCGCTGCGCCGTTGAACACCATGGTGTTGCTGCCGGCGATGCTTTGGACGAGCGCGTTGCGGAACTCGGGCGGACGGCGAAACAACTACGAGAAGCCACGATCTTAGCCTTCGCAGTCGATCAGCCGGGTGCGCGAACAATAGACCACCGGCAGCCCGGCGGGCACCTGCTGTAGCAATGCGACGGCGCGCGCCAGTTTCTCCGGTTCCCAAAGGTCGTCCTGGTTGGAAAAGGTATAGTAATCGGCGGCGATCGACGGATCGCAGGCGAGCCCCAGGAAATTGGCGACAAAGCCCCGGCGAGGACCGTTCCTGATCGTAACCTGCGCCGAACCGCGCTGATCCCGAAATTCGGAAAGGATCGCCAGAGTCGCATCCACGGAGCCGTCGTCGGACGCATGGACGCGCCAGTCGGGCAAGCTCTGAGCGGCGAAGGACGCCAATTGTGCCGGCAAGAACTTCGCGCCGTTATAGGTACAGAGCAGGATTGCGACACTGGGCATCAAGACAATTGCCGATCAATGAGACGGTCACATCAATACAGGTTCTCCCCGCAGCCGTCTACGATGCGCCGGACGACGGTGAATGATCGCCCGTCCGTCGCATGTGCGATTCGACCATCGGCGCGATCATTTGCCAAATGTCGGGAACGTCGAGGCCGTAACGTTCCCGCAGCCGGCTTGAATCGAGCGTGGTGTTGTAAGGTGTCGAGCCCTCAGAAATTCCGGCTTCGGCGGCGCTGGTTTCGATCACCAGCGTTTCCGACACGCCCAGCCTGCGGGCCAGAAACCGCCCGACTTCGGCATAGCGCACGTCGCGCGGCCCGGTGAGCTGGAAAACGCCGGGAACGCGGTCTTGCATGAGCGCGATGACGGCGGAGCAGACCAGAGCGGTCGGCGTCGGCGCCAACGTCATGTCGTTGAAGGCGCTGATCAACTTGCCCGCCGCCAAGTCGGCGGTCCAGTCCTCGATCAACGGAAGATGGCTAGAGACAACCTTGGCGAGACGCAGGATGGCGGCGGGGGCGCCTCGCGCCATGTGGACGCGCAGGGCGGTTTCCGTGCGCGCTTTCTGGCGGCCGTATTCGCTGACCGGCGAATGCGGCGCGTCGGCCGGCACGTGGGGCACGCGACCGTCGAACACCTGATTGGTCGAGAGGAACAGCACGTAGATGCCGCGCGCCAAAAGCCTGTCGATCAGCGTCAAAGTCTGGTTCACATTGACGAATGCCGTACCTGCAGGATCGGCGGCGCAGGCCGCAATGCGCGCGACGGCGGCGCACACGCAGGCGGCCTTTGTTTGCCGCGGCGGCTCCCAGGATTCGAGCGGCAAGGCAAGGTCGAGAAACGGCCGGTCGGCCGCGACGCGCTCGCGACGCCGCGTCGTTGCCGCAACCGGCTGGCCTTGCGCCTTCAGGGTGCGATAAGTCGCAGCACCGATTTCGGAATCGCCGCCGACAATGAGGAACATTCACTGCATCCTGGCCGCGACCGAACCCGTCGCCGCGGCGCTGCCGCGGCGTCACGCCACTTCCTTTACTTTCAAGGATTTGGCCACGCGTGTCGCGATCTGAGCCGGCGCCAAGCCGTACACTTCGAACAACTCTTCCTGCAGTCCGTACTTGTGCGGAAACGCATCGGGGAGACCGATCCGCACCATCGGCGGCAGCGCCGTGCCGAGTTTTTCCACCAACACGTCTGTCACTGCGCTGCCAAAGCCGCCGATCATGGTGCCCTCTTCCACGGTCACCACGAGCTCGGCATCGCGGGAAAACTCGAGCACAACTTCCTCGTCGAGTGGCTTTATTGTGTGGAAATGAACGACGGAAACGTCATGGCCATCTTTCGCAAGCATGTCCGCAGCGGCAAGACTGTTGGTGGTCATCACGCCGGTCGCCAGCAACACGATCGAGCGACGCGCGCGCCCCCGGCGCATCGGGATCGCCTTGCCGATGGCAAAGCCGTTCTCGTCGCGGCTGACCACCGGATCGCCGCCCTTGGCGAGGCGGATATAGATCGGGTGCGGCCAATCGAGCGTGCAGTTCATCAGGCGGACCATCTCCTTGGCGTCGCACACCGCGGTGACCGTCATGAGGGGCAGCGCCCGCATGATGGCGATGTCCTCGATCGCGATGTGGGTCGGCCCGAGCGGCGCATAGACCAGGCCGCCGCCATTGCCGATCAGCCGCACCGGCAGGTCGTGCAGGCACAGATCGACTGCGACTTGCTCGTAGCAGCGCCGGGTGATGAAAGTGGCGATGGTGTTCACGTAGGGAATGTAGCCTTCCATCGCCAGACCAGCGGCCATACCGATGCAGTTAGCCTCGGTGATCCCCTCCATGTACCAGCGCTCGGGCATCTCTAGTTGCATGTCGGCAAGGAGGCCCGGGCTGAGATCGGAGCCGATGAACAGCACTCGCTTGTCCCGTTTGGCGAGATCGTAGACCATGTTAAGGCAAGTGGCGCGCATGCTTAGTCCAAAGCCGCATAAAGCTTGCTGACCACGTCCTTGGCGATCTTCGACTTGTGGTGCCAATTGGCGTCATTCTCGGCGAAGGCGATGCCCTTGCCTTTCACAGTGTGGCAGACGACGGCGCTCGGCCGATCGGCCACGAGTGGCAGACGGTGGAACAGATCGCGCAGCGCCCCGACATCGTGCCCATCGACATCCGCGGCGGCAAAATTGAAGGCGCGCCACTTGTCGAGCAGCGGCTCAAGGTCCTGGATCTCACGCGTCGGGCCCGCCGACTGGATCTTGTTGTAATCGATGACCGCAGTGAGATTGGAAAGTTTGTGCTTGCCGGCGCAGAGCGCCGCTTCCCATACCGAGCCTTCGTCAATCTCGCCGTCGCCCATGACGACAATGATGCGCGTATCGCGCTGCTCGATGCGTGCGGCCAGCGCCATCCCAACGCCGTACGATAATCCGTGGCCAAGCGAACCGGTCGACGCTTCGACTCCGGGAATCTTGGCCGCTTCCGGGTGCCCGCCGAGGATGGAATCGCGACGGCAGAACGTATCGAGCGTCTCGTAGGGAATGAAGCCTTTATCGGCCAGCATCACATATTGTGCGATGCAGCCGTGACCCTTGCTCAGAATCATGCGGTCGCGTCCAGGCCATTTCGGCTCTTGCGGGCGATAGCGCAGGATATCGTCGTAAAGCACGCGCATGATTTCCACCAGCGACATCGAGGAGCCGACGTGACCGCGCTCGCCGCCGTGCAGCGTGCGGATGACGAGTCGGCGCAGGTATTTCGAACGCTCATCGAGCGGCGGGGTCGCCAGATTGAGAAGCTGTGCCACCTGGGCTTCGGCCATACGCTTAATCCTCCCACTTTTCCGGCAGGACCGCCAGAAACTGCCGCGCGCGCGAAAGCTGGCGCGCCTTGGCGTCGCTCCAGCTGCCGCCGTCGCCAGCAAGCCCACGCATCCGCCAGCGTTCGGGGATAAATTCGTTGAGCAGAATGAGGACCCAGCGCAAACCAAACAGTGGCAGATAACCCCGCAGCCGGTTTGCAAAGGCCGGATCGCCGCCGTACAGGGCCAGCGCCGCTTGCTCAAATCGCCTGCGCTGCGGCACTGGGAGCGTGTTTCCCGGATGCAGTAGGGTATCGGCGGTCAGCTTCACAGGATCATCCCAGCCAAAATACTCAAAATCGACGAATGCCAACGACCCATCGGCTCGGCGCAAGCAGTTGTGGAAGCCGAAATCGGACGGGACAAGGCTGCGCCATACCTGCGGAAGATCGACCGTAAAATCAAGGGCTGCAGCAGAGACCAGCTGGCGTGCCCGCTCGCTCCATTGCGCGACTCGCGACTCGACTGAATGATCAAGGAATTCAAGGAGCTCCCGCTCTTGAGCTGCCGCCATTCGCAGGCGCATTAAACGTTCGTTGAGCTGCCGCTCGATCTCGTCGCCGCTCAGACAGGCCTCTGCCGCAAGTGGCTGGGCCAACGCCCATTGCGTTTGGCGCAGCGCGTGGATTGTGGCGAGAAAGGCAAGAGCTGCATCGATATCGGCATTGCTCACGCTGCGTACGCCCTGGCCGTCAATCCAGCTCAAAAGGGCATAGCCCCTTTCGTTGTCGACGTTGACAACACGCGGAACGCTATCGATGCGATAGCGCTCCATCAGCCGCAGCGCGCCCACTTCGGTAGAGAGACGGTCGCGCGTATCATCCTGCCGCAAGGGATACTGCTTAAGCGCAAATTCGCGCGCGCCGCTGCGGACGTGCCAAATGCGGCTGTTGCGTCCCCCTCCCACAAAGCGGCGCACCTCGACGGCATTCCCGACAAGTCCGCGCGCCACTTCGGTCGCTTGCGCGAGACCGTCATCTATGACGCTCAATTCTGCGCTCCGTCGAAGACCTGGTGCTCGACGTCTTGCCATGTCCGGCAAACCGTATAAGCAGCCGCCGGCCGCTGTTGCCCGCCGGCAAACAGAATACGCTTGATGCGCGGCGGAAAGCCGGGATTTGTCAGCACTTCCTCGAGGTCGTCGATGAAGTGTGTCAAGTCGAGTGCGCTAATTCGCTCAAGTTTCTCTGCGCGCGTGCCTTCGAAGTAAATGTTTTCGGGAGGAACGCCGTCAATAGCGTTGAGCAGCCCGTTCGCCGCCATCCAGTTGAGCGCAACCTTGCGCAAATTCACACGGTCAGAATCGTAGTGGCCGAATTCGGTTTTGTGGCTCACGACGGAGACCGCACAACCCTCCGCCTTGCAACGGCGAAGAAACGATTCAACGCCTGGCATAACGACGGCGCCGAAGATGCCCTTGCCGTAAACCTGACCCTGCAGGCGCTGCCAAGCGAGCTCGCCATCGGGCAGAAGCCGAATGGCGGCCCGCACGGCCTGCTTGCGGCCGACGAAGTTGCTGCTGATCAGGCCGCTGCGCTTGGCTTCGGCGCAGAACACTTCATCGTACGCAACGATCGTGTTGTCGAAGTCGATGCCGATGTGCAGTTTCGAGCCCAGTGCGTTCATGGTACGCCCAGCGCTGCGCCAGCTTTCGATCTGAAATCTTCTGTTGAGGGCGCTCTCCTCTTTGCGTTCGTACAGACCGCGAACAAATAGTCGGCTCCCGGCATAAATCCGGCATGACTGCCATCGCCGCGAATGGAGAAAAGGAAAACCCGCGCAAAATAAAGTCCGAGCAGATCTTTCATTTCGTTTGCGCTTCTGCAATTGATCCGGCCGAGGATGGTGGCCGATCCGCTTGCGGACGATCCCCCTGCCGGCGTGCCGATGATGAGCACGCCGTCTTCTGCGAGGGATGCGCAAAGATTGTCGACATAGACCTGTTCGTCCGCCGCGGGTACATGCGCGACGAGGTTGAGACTGAACAACGCGTCATGCTTACGCGGTAGCGGCGCTTTGGTAATGTCGTGAACATACGCATTCAGCGGCCAATGTTTGTCTTGCCGTGCACAGGCGACTTCGATGAATGTTGGGTCGGGGTCGTAAACGGTAACATCGGGAACCTCCTCTGCGACGATGCGGGTAAAGAATGCATCGCTCCAGCCGATCTCGGCGACGTCACGCACGCCGCTGAGCGTCTTGGCGACGAAGCTGTAACCTGCCAGCAGGGCTAGCAATCGCGTCGGATTCTCATGCCAAACACGGCCGACGTGGAGGCGGAGCGGGCCTAGGTCGGCAGCGCGCTTCACCGACAGATATCGATCGGATTCCGACTTAACCGCACGCTCGAGCAAAGCGGCGGGGGCAATGCTGTTATCCTGCGACGTAACTGTCTTTGCCACCGCAAATCGAAGGATGCAGCTCGAGGCGTCGGTAGACGCGGTCTGCAGCCTCAAGCGCCGCAGTGCAAGGAGATTGCCGATAAACGACATCACCAGCAGTACGCCAGCGCCGATAGCGGCCAATAGAAGTGCGACCCAGGGCGACCTACGCACGAAAGCTTCCATTCGGACCAAGCCGCGATAAGCGAACCATCTCAGTTGGCTTGCAGGGACAAAGCGAAGCTCTCGCGGTTCGATCCCGGGACGAACAAGGGATTCCGCGTAAGAGGCGACGACGCCGGTAAATCTGCGACCTTCGTTCAAGCGGGGATTTCTCACAAACACGACAATGCGTCCCTTGGATTTCATCAACGGGACGATGCGATCCAGCAGCATACTGCTGTACGCAAGCTCCTTTTCACGAAGTTCGACCAAGCAAAGATCGAAGTTGTTGCGCAGCGACTGGTAGCGTTCAAGATGCTGCGTAAATGATACGCAGCGCGAGCGCAGCACACGTTCGCCGTTGTCGGCGAGCGCAAGGGAGAGATGAGTGGCCTCATTGGACAGCAGCAGCAGTCGCTGTTTGCCGTCCCGATAAAACGAGTCGAGCTCAAAGAGCACGGAGCGAAAATCGGGCCAAGCCGGGTGCCACGGCATGACATGCGGAGGTTGGCCCAAAACGAGGCGCTGCGCGCCTCTGCGCAACCGTGCAAACAGCGGCATGGAGCTCGGTGGCAATTCGAGCGCATCGCGCCATTCCTGATCTGCGAACCGGCGTCCGGTTGCGTCGTAGAACGCGACAATGGCCCCGTACCAATAAGGATGACCGCGATACGGTCGCGGCCTGGATTTGAGCCGCTTAGCCACATCAGCAACAAAAGCGTTGGCCTGAGCCAGACTGGGCCCTAATTCCGGCAGGTCGCCTGCATGAAAAATGAGGGAATGTCGCGCGTTGTCGCGCTGAACCTGTGTGGTCCACTCCGACAGGCTTTTTGCCAGTATTTTAGGTGTGAGGGGACCCACTTTGGCAAATCCGATCTCGTGACCGCGCGGCTGCATCTTGATCACGAGGAATTCGTCCGAATCGATGATGGGTTCGACATTCCCCGACGGACACATCTCCGGAACAAACGAATAGTCACAGGATGAACCGATGACAAAATCGGTCGTTTCTGGGCGCACGCAAAGCATGTGCATGAGGTAGAAGCGCCCGAGGATTGTGGTTTCGTCCACGCGCCAGAACAATCGATTTGTATGTGAGTTGTGGCTGAATGGAATGTTGACCATATTTCTCAACATTACACGGATGCAAATGCTCTAGCGCCCATTGCATCAGCTCGCGCGCCGGCAGCGCGGGCATGTCATTCGATGCCGCAAGTCTTGCCTGCAGCCACGGCAAGGCATCCTCGCGCACAACCTGGAAATTGCCGACCACCACGGCGCTTGCACCGCCCTGCACGCGTTTAAATGCGGTCGCCAGAGATCCGTCTGCCATGACGTAATCGGACACCAGGAAAAAAAAGCAAGTGTCGAGCATCGCGTCGCCGGCGTACCGGACGGCCTCGGTATAAGCAAGCGTAATGGTGGTCGAGTAATTGCCGTCCATGATCAGATGATCGATCAGACGTATCTCAATTTTGCAGCAGGCCGCGAGCCGCCTGAAGGCGGCGTGACTGCGGATATAGATCTCGTCGTCGGCGCTGGTGAGGAGAACAAATTCTGTGGGAAATGCCGCCGCGAGGGCGGGGATGTTGCCGGGCGCCAATAGTGTCGGCAGGCCATAGTTGAGAAATTGATCGACGTAGCTAAAGCCCCAGACCGGAAGCAGCACCTTTACCGCGCGGGGCGGCGGGCGCCGCAGCGGCGGCACCGGTGCGTCCAGACGAGCGAGCCGCTCAGGCTTGCGAACATCGACCTTGTTCATCTTAGCTTCAGAGCTTGCATGCGCTTGATGTTATAGTAGCGGTCGTCGGTCATCGCATTCGGGACTTTCCCGGCGAGGAACGCGGTCTTCAGGTCGACGATCGCGTCTTTCACCGTACGCCCCGCGACGAAGCCGAGGTCGCGCCGAATCTTCTCGGACGAGACATGATATGAGCGATGATCGTCGGTCGGAGTGACGACGATATCCACCTTCGGACCGATTTCTTCACGCACCATATCGGCGATCGTCCGTACTTTGAGATTGTGGTAGCCGGCATTCCACGTTTTGCCGTTGACCACCTCATCGGGCTCTTGGAGAAGTCGCAGGTAGAGGTCCGTCATATCTTCGATGTGAATGTTGGGGCGTAGTTGATCGCCACCGAAGACGGTGATACGTCCGTTATTGATGGCGTGATTGGTGAGGACGTGGACCGTGAGGTCGAGGCGCAGCCGCGGTGCGTAGCCGCAGATCGTGGCCGGACGCAGCGTCACAGTGGTAAATCCCGGCTCGCGCTCGGCCTCCAGGATTTCTTCGCACATTACTTTGTACTTGGAATAGTCAGTCAGCGGAGCAAGCGGCAAATCCTCGGTGACGTTAGGATCGTCCTTAATGCCGTAGACTGACGAGGAAGACGCGTAGATGAATCGCTTCACGCCCGAGGCCTTCGCGGCTTTCACCAGCGGGCGGAAGCAATCGTAATTGATCGACTTGCCGAGTTCGGGATTGAGATCGAAAGAGGGATCGTTGGAAATGCAGGCAAGATGGATGACGGCGTCGCAAGCGGTCAACGCCTTACGGACGGCCGAGGGATCGCGCAAGTCGCCGTTGATCTGACCGAGCCCCGGATTGCCGTTGAGATCGGCGAAAACGTCACCGTAAATATATAAATCGAGGATCGCGACCTGGTATCCGGCATTGAGCAGCTTCGGCACAAGATTCGAACCGACATAACCGGCGCCGCCGGTGACCAGGACGCGCTTGAATCGCTTTCCCATCATTCCTTCCGATCCGTTGTGTTTCGCCAGGCTGGGGCCGAAGCTAAACGTTGCGGCCCCAGCCCATATCTATGTCGAGCACAGCGTGGCACAGCGCCAGGTGCGCGACTTCGACGAAGCCGTATTCCCGCGAGCGAACGAAGAAGTTGACGTCGCCGGTGCGCCGAAGCTCGTTTTCCTCCGCGAATCCGGAAAACGTGGCCACTTTGCATTCGCGCGTTCGCGCCATCTTTACCGCACCGAGGATGTTGGGAGAACGACCGGAGTCTGGAAATCGCGATCAAGAGATCGCCGGACCGAGCATGAAAGTCGAGCTGTTTGGCGAAGACGTTCTCGTAGCCTAGATCGTTGCCCAGGCAAATTAGCGCCGATGGATCGTTGAACGCGAGCGCGCGCAAGCCGCCGTTCTTGGAAAAGTCTATGGCGAGATGACTGGCTATGCTGGCGCTGCCGCCATTGCCGATGAACATGACCTTGTTGCCGGAATTATGCGCCTCGTGGGCGGCGTCGCGCACCCATTGGCAACCGGCGTCGAGCGGAAGCGGCTTCGACGAGCGATCGGTGACCTGCGCGCCGCGCAGCAGATCGGACAGGGTTCCGAAATACTGGTTCAATTGCTCGCGCATGTCGCCCGCCCCTTGCAGCTCAGAGCTCATTTTAAAAGGCCGATGATGCTCTTGATGAGGGAGGCCTTTTCGATGGAGCACCGATGGCCGATGATTTCGACCTTGAGCGCGCCGACAACGTTGCCGATGAACCCGATCTGACTCATTCTCCCTCCGGCCGCCACCAGCGGCGCCGTGACCGCAAGGAATGCGTCGCCCGCGCCCACCGTGTCCACGATGTTTTTGGCGAATGCCGGAATAGTGTGCACGATGCCATGGCGTTCGAAGGTGACGCAGCCATGCTTGCCTTGGGTAATGATGATCTTCGAACAATCGATATGGTCTTCGGCAAGGCGGCGTGCGATGTCTCCGACATTCGACAGACGGTCGCTGATCGCAAGCCGCGCCTCTGGTGCGTCGATACAGACGTAATCCGCACGCCGATATCTGGTTATGAGGTTGTAACCGAGGTTGGCACTGTTGCTTTGTGTGTTTACCGCCAGGAAACGCGAATTCGAAGTCAGCGCGTCGATCGACGACCGCGCGATGAGTCCATGGCCGAAATCTGCGGCAATCACGACATCATAGCTTGACGCAGTATCGGCGATCGCTTGATCGATATCATCCTGAAGGTCTGGCGGCAGCGGTTCGTCGTTCATGAAGTAAACCTCGAACAGCTTGCGCATGTACGAAGGGTCGACAAACCGCCGCTTCAAAGTGGTCGGCGCGCCTCTGCGGGTGAACGCCTTGAGATTGACATTGGGCTTAAGGGTTTGACGCACCAAGTCTTCGTGACTATCGAAGTCGCCTAGACAGGTGATAACGTCGACCTGCTTGCAGAACGACGCCACATGGTTGGCGGCCGCGAACACACCGCCCGCGAACAGTTCGCGATCCTGATAGCGGGTCGCAATCATATTCTCTTTCGGCGTCTTGTGCATCGGCAGCACGTATTGATACTCGTCGACGATGGCATCGCCGACGATGAGCACACGATAATCGGCAACGCTCTCGATCAAATCGCGCAGTTCGGTGAGCCCGCCGTTCTGGCGCAGCGTTTTGAGATGCTCGCGAATGTGCGGCTCGAAGACATTGATGTGGCGGTTGATCAGCTCGGTCGAGCTGAACGTCACCTCGTCCGTGAATTGGATACGGCCGCCGTGGGCTTTGACAGCCAGCAGCTCGAGGAGGATCTTTCCGGTAATGTCGCCTTGGGGGTTTTGGTAATCCTGCCCCTTGACATAAATGCTCGGCCTGATTTGCTCGATCGCGCTCACGGCATCCGGCGCGTCGTTGATGGCGACCCAATCGACGTATTCAAGCGTGCCCAACATTTCTGCACGCAGCTCGGCACTGAATACCGGCCGGCCAGGACCCTTGTTGACGTAGCGGTCGGCGGTCACGGTGACCATTAGTATGTCGCCGAGCTTACGGGCCGCTTCCAAATGCCTGACATGACCGAGGTGCAGGATGTCGAACGTCCCGTGCGCCTGAACGAGTACCCGGCCGTCGTGTCTTTCTTGCTCGCAAATGGTGGCGAGCTCGGCTAGGGTCCTGATTTTGTCCCTCGGGCAGCTCGGGCGTCGAATTTGCGGCTGCGGCTGCGGGATTAGCTTTGCAACGCTGGGGTCCATGCCCGTCCCCCATTTTCCCCGTCCTGTCGGTCGTCGAGAAACCGAAACCAATCGGTGGTTGCTTCGGCGATACTGTCCACCGTCCATACAGGGGCATCTCGCCAATAATCGATATTGTCCCTCATGATCCGGACGCCTTCGGCGAAGCTGACCTTCGGTTCCCAGCCGAGGTCAAGCCGGACTTTGGAAATGTCGGCCCAGGTGCAATCTGGTTCGCCAGGGCGCTTCGGAATATGGACAGACGGGGGCGACCCAAGTAGCCGCACGAGTTCATTGACGCTCACCGGCGCTCCGCTTCCGACGTTATAGATTTCGCCGGAACTTCCCCTTTCGGCCACCGTGATCAAGGCCTCGACCACATCGCTGACGAAGGTGAAGTCGCGCGTCTGCTCGCCGTCGCCGACAATGGTGAGGGGTTTGCCGCTCAAAAGCTGCGCAAGAAAGACCCCGAGCACCGCACCATAGGTACCACTAGTGCGAGCGCGGGGGCCGTAAACGTTGAAAAACCGCACGGAAACAGCGGGCAGCCGATACACCTGCGCCCAATGCATGACCAGCTGTTCGCCCAAATATTTGGTCAAAGCGTAGGGATACCGCGGATCTGCCGGCTCTGTTTCAGCTGTCGGATAGTTTGATGGTATCCCGTAACATGACGACGATGCGACGTAAACAAAGCGCTTGATCGCCGCGCAACGTCCCGCCTCGAGTATGCAAAAAGTTCCATCGACATTAGATCGGAAGTATGCGTCCGGTTCCTGGATGGACGGGACAATGTCGGCTCGCGCTGCAAGATGAAAGATTCTTTCGACACTCTCTAAAGCAGTGGCGACCGCGTCCTTGTCGGCCACATCGCCTTCAACGATCTCGAGCCGCGTATTGCCTTTGTGTTGAGCAAGGTTTGCGTGGCGGCCGACAATGAAGCTGTCGAGCACACGGACCGAACGGCCATCGGCAAGCAGGCGGTCAACCAAATGGCTGCCGATAAACCCCGCCCCACCAGTGACTAGGTCGATACCAGACGCCTCTTGCACCTATGGCCCCTCAGGTGTCCTTCGGCACATGCGCGATAAGAAACTAAGGCCTCGGACATAAGGCGAATTCCAGGTAGAGCAACGCCATTGAACGCGTACCCCTGGTCAGGACGCAATTACTATGGTGCACCGCACTGAGTTAAGCCAAAGTTAAGCCAAGACGGCTATCGACTGATAGTGAGGGGCTTTGTTGCAGAGCGAGCATGGAAATGTCAAAAACACGCGGATCGAACGCGGAGCGCGGCGAACCGCGATTTATAGCATAACATGCACACCTCTCGCCGCTGGATCATCCTGGCGTCATCCTTAGCGATCACCTGCGCTACCTTTTATGTCGTCGTCCGCGGGCTTGATCGCCACATCTTCCTACAGCTCATCGCGACGCAAAGTTCGACATGGATTACTGCCGCAGCCGGATTCGTGCTGCTGCAGATCGGCTTTGCCGGCGCGCGCTGGCGGGCTATTCTGGCAGCAATGATGCGGGGTTCCCCGCCATCTCCGTCAACCGTGCAAGCAGTCTTTTATGCCAGTGTGTTTTTCAATTGTCTCCCGGTCGGCACGATCGGAGGAGACGTTGCCAGAATATGGCTTGCAAGAAATTTCGCTCTTTCGATGAATCAGCTCGTCCTGTCGGTTCTGGTCGACCGGGCCCTGGTCGTAATTGCGCTCGTGGTCCTGTCGGTGTTCACGCTGCCTAGCATTGATCACCCGCTCGCGGTGCCTGCCTCGTTGGTTTGCGCCGGAGCGCTCTTCGCAGGGGTCTGTGGGCTTTTTCTCCTACGACCTGTCGAGGTCCTATTGGGGAAATGGCGCAACCGGCGGCTCCTCCATCTGCTTCTGCGCACTGTCGAGGAACTGCTCCGTGTTTTTGAGCGGGGTGGCTCGATCGGACTCGGCTGGGCCGTGGCCTCCGCCATGTCCGCGACTCTTGCCGCATTCTGCATTGCGCACAGTCTCTCGATCCACGTCGGACTAATGCCGATAACGGCAGTGATGTCGATCGTGTCCTTCGTCGCGGCATTGCCGATTTCCTTTGCCGGCTGGGGAGTGCGCGAAGCCTCTGTCGTCGGACTCCTCGGGTTGCTTGGCGTTGATCGCGGGAGCGCGTTGATTTTATCCGTGGAGTTCGGAATAATCGCGACGCTTATGAGTTTGCCCGGCGGTATTGTCTGGCTGCTGATGCGCCAAAGCCTACGGCGCGCGGTCCCAACGGTGTAAAACGGCCGCCCCGGCAGCGTAAGTATCGACTGCTGTGAACGGTAGGGACTGCCGGTTTTGCTCTGCCGCCGTGTTGGTGACCATACCTGCCAGACGCAATTTGCTGTGCTTGGGTACCGATGAAAGGAAGCTCATGATCGGCGAACAGGCTCGGAACAAGGCACCACGTTATTGGGACCTCGCAGGCGAGCAAGGTTATGCTCAGGCCATGTATCGCAGTTCCGACGTAGAATCCCACGTTCGCGGCCGCCTCTGGCGCTTTGCGATCGAAATTGCCGAACATTTGAATGTTCCGCCGGATGCGCAGGTCCTGGACGTAGGCTGCGGGGACGGAGCCTTTGCCAATCAGATCCTGACCTCATACTACCGCCGGGTGATCGGCATCGATATCTCGGAAAAAGCGATTCGCCGCGCCCAGCTTGAGGCGCGGGAAAATACCACGTTCGAAGCCGTCGACCTGATCTCTTTTGACTATTCTTCGCTCCCCAAATTTGATGCGGCATTCCTGATCGGCATTCTCCACCACGTAAAAAACACTGCGCCAAATATTCTGAGGGCGCTGGTCAAAAAGACGAGCAAAATGATCGTGCTCGAACCGAACGGCAATCATCTGCTGCGCAAACTCCTGGAATTCACCCCGTCATATCGTGCCGCTGGCGAGGACAGCTTCCGTAGAAAGGAACTGCTCGCACTATACGAAGCGGCCGGATGGCAAGTAGTGACTGCCAAAAGGCTTAATCTGTTTCCGAATTTCACTCCCGGGCCTGTGTATCGACTGCTGGCCCCCATCGAATCTATGATTGAGAGAAGCCGATTGTGGAATGCGCTATGCACGGCGGACCTGTACGGCTTGAAAGCCCGAGCCGCGTGACCGTTGCCATGCTGGTCACGAATTTCCGCCTGAAATACACGCTGTATAAGATCGTCTGCGGTCTTTATCAGCTTGCGGATGTTGGGCGCATTCATCCGGCACGCGAGCGTGCCCTCCGGGCGTTGCAGCAAAGCGTCGATTACATCGAGCGCGCGATGCCAGATGCGCTGGGCTTCGATAGCCAACGCGAATTGATCGAATTTGCTCTCAAAGCGGTTTCCATCGAAGGACATTATCTCGAATTCGGCGTCTTCACCGGCGGTACGATACGCTTCATGGCCAAGCATATCGGCAAGCAGAGCATCCACGGCTTCGACAGTTTCGAGGGCCTGCCGGAGGCTTGGACCGGTTTCAATCTCGGCAGCAAGGTCTTCGATTTGAAAGGGCGTCTGCCGCGGGTCCCGAAGAACGTGCTGCTGCATCCCGGCTACTTCGAAAAGAGCCTGCCAGCGTGGCTGGATCGCTATCCGGGTCCAGTCGCCTTCGTTCACCTCGACTGCGATCTTTATAGTTCGACCAGGACCGTATTCGACCTGATTGCGCCCCGTGTGAAGCCCAGTACCGTGATCTTGTTCGATGAATATTTCAACTATCCGAACTGGGAGCGGCACCAGTTCAAGGCGTTCCAGGAATTCGTGAGCGAGCGCGGCATTAAATATGCCTATCTGGGTTTCGCCCGCCAGCAAGTGGCGGTCCGGATCGATTCTGTTGGCGGGACCGCGCAAGCATGACGACAGTTTTGTTTCCCGCCGAAGTGGCAATGACGCCTGCGGCAGCGAGGCTGCACGATCCCCGGGACGTGGTTGCGCCCGGACAGCAGGTGCCGCTCGATTTGACGATCTTCGTTTCCTGTTACAACGAACAGGATTATATCGTCGCGACCCTGCACACTATCCGCGAGGCGCTCGCCTCGCTTGGCGGCATCAACTACGAGATCATCATCGTCGACGATTGCTCGAAAGACCGTTCCAGCGAACTCGTCAAGGAGTACATCGCCGCACATCCCGGCGACCGGATCCTTCTGCGCACCAACAAGGTGAATCGCGGCCTGGCGCAGAATTACATCGATGTCGCCTTCGTCGGCCAGGGGAAATACTACCGCCTCATTTGCGGTGACAATGCCGAGCCCAAGGAGACCATGATCGCCGTCTTTCGGGAAATCGGCAGTGCCGACATGATCATCCCCTACTATGTCACGAGTGAAGGGAAGAACCTGTATCGCCGGCTCCTTTCCAATGCCTATGCCGGGCTAGTCAACCTCATCAGCGGCTTTCGCCTGCATTATTACAACGGGCTCGCGGTGCACCTGCGCTACAACGTCATGCGTTGGCATCCGAATACTCGAGGCTTCGGGTTCCAGGCCGACATCATCTGCATGCTACTCGCCCAGGGCTTCAGCTATAAGGAAGTGCCGGTAAAGACGATCGAGCGAAGAAGCAGTGGCGCTTCGAACGCGATCACCGCCAAGAACTTTCTCTCGGTCGCCCACACGTTGGTCGACCTGATGTTTCGCCGCATTGCCAATTGGGTTTATCGGAAGCGATAACGTCAATACATCCATGCATCTCCTGTCGGACAAGATGAATTCGGAATGGGCTCGACGCGGAATGAGCCTCCAACTGCCGGACGCAGCAACATTGCGCTTCGGATCGCCGACCTAACTTGGAACTATAGTAACCGGCCGCCGCTCGCAGGACTCTGCGACACAAAACGGGGGTTCGAAAAGATGCGTAGGCAGATGTCGCTGAGTTTGCAAGAGAATCAATCGCGGGGCGCTAGCGCACTGCGCACACGTGGGCGGTTAATCGACCAGAGTGCAATCTCAACTCAGCCAAAAATCCACAAATCAAATCGCAATCAGCCTCTTAAGCAGTCTTCGCGGAAGAGCGTTTAATAGCAATCAGCTTTTGATAACCAGCCCTTGTCCGGTCGGCAATTCCAGAACGACATGGTTGTGCGCGGCCATGAAGCGATCGGCACGTTCCTTTTGCCTTTGATATTGTTTCCAGCCATAGTCATCAAAAATTATAATGCCGCCCTATTGAGATCCGGTCGAACAGAATTTCAAGCGCTCCAGTTTCGGCCCTTGGCGAATTCATGTCGAGATGCAGAAACGCAATACGATCCGGAGCCACATGATAGAGGATGTCGGGGACGACCCCCTTAGTAACCACCATGTATGGACTGTCGAAAGCGCCGACGCACGTGTTGCTCTATATCCGGCGCCCTGTATTCCCGGTCTATGAAGTGGAAAAACTGAGGTGTCTCCGGAAAATCGTCTTCGGAGGAATATTTTGGATCGAGACCAGCAAAAGTATCATAGACATAGAAACGCTTTCCAGCCCCCTTCACATCCACGATCTGCGCGATCATCCAGGTCATATCTCCGCGAAACACGCCGCATTCTACGTAATCTCCCGGTACGCGGAGACATGTCCGCGCTGCCCCAGATTAGCGTGTTATAGCGCCAGGAAATTCCATCTGGAGATACGTACTGATTAGCTCCTGTCGAACTATCCGCTTCTTTCAATGCCGCTTGAAATGCCGAATCATCACGAAATCCGGCCGATTTATCCTAGGTGAGCATGCGATCACCCCAAAATAGCCCGTGATGATGGCGCCGCGCTGCATCGCGCAGAACGCGGTCCAGCACCGCTGCCGCCTGTTCTGGACTTGTGGCACTCGCGCAAACAGCATCGAGCATCGTAATGAGATTATCATGCGAACCGCGCGCGCTTGCGTCTCCATCGAATGCACAACGCGCGATTGAGTGTTCACAGCCGCAATCAGCTCGCCGAATTTATCGTTGAGCAATCGTGATTGATTGTCCATTCCGGCAATGACCGCGCGGAAACGCTCGTCGATAAGCCGTGATTGGGCTTCGACGCCGGTTAACACAGCCGGCCGCAGGCGCCTCAACTTTGCGAAAAAGCCCATCGTGTTTTTCATAGCGTAAACGGTATCTCGCTGGCAACCGAGGCGATTAGGCGGGTCCAACGGGCAACCCGCACGGAATATATCAGTTGTCCCATCTGTCCAGCGTTGCTAGAACAAAACACCGAGGACGAGAAAACAGCATGGCCGATCACGCAACCACGAAAGAGCCCCAGTACTCGCTGCTTTTTGACGTGAAGGAAAAGCACGGGATTGCGCGACTGGGTCTGATGGTCAACGAGTCATGGAACCAGGACCCCAAGCGTACGTTGTTCACGCTCGCCCGGTACAAATTCGTCGCCAGGATATTGGCCGACCGCAAGCACGTGCTCGAAGTCGGCTGCGCGGACGCGTTCGGGACCCGGATCGTTCAGCAGGCAGTCGGCAGGGTAACCGCCGTCGACTTCGATCCGGTCTTCATCGCCGACGTCAAGGAGCGAATGAATCCGCATTGGCCATTTGAAGCATTCGTGCACGATATGATGGCCGGACCGGTGTCGGGACAATTCGATGCTGCCTATGCGCTCGATGTGCTTGAGCATATTCCCGAGCACGATGAGCAACGGTTTATCACTAATGTGGTCCGGTCATTGGTGCCGGACGGCGTTGCAATATTCGGAATGCCTTCCTTGGAGTCGCAAAGCTATGCGTCCCCGCAAAGTAAGGCCGGCCACGTCAATTGCAAATCGGGAGAGGGCCTCAAGCGCACCCTCGAGCGATGGTTCTATAGCGTATTCGTCTTCTCGATGAATGACGAAGTGGTGCATACCGGATTCTACCCGATGGCCCATTATCTGCTTGGGCTCGCCTGCCATCGGCGATGAAATTGATTCGATCTTCGCGGCCGCCACTGACGACCTGAAATCTTCGACAAGAAGCAGCTATTGTCCTGCCAGGCCGTCATACCGAGCGGCGACCTCTTCCAGTGGGCCGTACGCAACCAACTTGCCGTGTTCGAGCGGCATCCCTTTGTTGCACCATTGGCGCAGCATCGGCATGCTGTGGCTAGCGAGGACGAGGATACCGGTTCTGGTCAGAAAGTTTTTTCAGGCGAGCGTCCGCACGGGCGAGAAAGGCGGCGTCGCCCGCAGCGGTCATCTCGTCGAGAACGAGGATTTCCGGCGTGATGGCAGTGGAGATTGCAAATGCAAGCCGCAACATCATGCCGGTCGAATACGTCCGGGTCGGCATCTCCAGATAGTCGCCGAGTTCGGTGAATTCCGCGATATCGTCGAGCGCGTCGCCGATCTCCTTCCCGCTAAGGCCGAGCATCTTGCCGCGCATCCAGATGTTCTCGATGCCAGGCGCGTCCTGATCCATCCCGAGCTGCAGATCGAACGGCGGAAACACGCGTCGTCGCGCGATGCAACCGTCTGGGAATTCCCGTGGTACTGGTCACCAACCAGTCGGGAATAGCGCGCCGGCTCTATGATTGGCAGGGTTTTTATGCCGTGCAGGCGGCGCTGTCGCTCGGGCTGGCAAAGGCCGAGCGCATTTGGACGCGACGTTCGCCTGCGCCCATCATGCCGACGGCAGCACCCCCTTCAACGTCGCCGATCATCCCTGGCGCGAGCCAAACCCCGGGATGATCCTTGCGGCGGGGAGTGGCGCATTGCTGGATCGTCGGTGATCGCGCTTCCGACATCGCGACAGGTCGCGCCGTCTGTAATCCGATCCGCTGATTGGATGCCATGTATTGGACTCGCGGAAAGAACGGCCCGGCGATGTTGCCCCTGGTCCAGTTTCATCTTCGCTTCTTCCCTTTGTCCGACGGTGCGCAGCCGGCTTATTTGAACAACGATAGGTAAAACTCGCTGATTGCCATCGATCCCAGGCGCTGTCCCGCCGGGCCGAAGGGCGACAGCATGTAAAGCATCCACATCGCGCTCCCGGTGAGGATGCCAACCAGCGCCCCGAAGCCTACGAGGGCGGACGAGTGTCCCGCCGGCCTTGCCGCCAACCGGGCGAATCCGAGAAACGCGAAGAGCTCGAAGAACGGATAGAACTCCATACGGTATCGGTGCGAGGCACTAAATGCCGTCAGTATCAACAGGATCGGCAGTAGCAGCCCCAATCCCGCTGCGGCGATCACGTCGCGCCGCTCTGCGCCTTTGCGCAGCGCCGTCCCCATTCCGTAAACGCACAGGCCGATCAACAGCGGATCCGAAATTAGAAAGCTGCCCGGTGGCAACTCAACGCAACAGGCGGCGTACCCGCCCTCGAATCCCGCCCAAAGAAAGCTACCCGCGGCATCGCGCAGCACCCAGAACGGGGCGAAATAATAGGAAAACAAGTATCCGATCCGGGCGTGGTTGAACTCGCCGTAAAGCTGCAGCCGCTCCAAGCGACCTGGGTACTGATCGTTCATCATCGCCCGGGTGAAATCAGCGAAAACCAGTGGATTGCCCCAGCGCCCGGCATTGACCACCGCTGTCGCGACGACAAAGACGGCTAGTACACTGATTGGCAAGACAAGACCGGCGAGCGGCCGCCGACTCTTCCATGCCCGCCAAGCCACGCATAGCCAGATGAAGCCGAACGCCGCGTAGAGGCCGAGCGCGTTCGATACCCGGGTCAATAGGCACAACCCCGCGACCGCGGCCATCGTGGTGAGTAAGGGTGGCGAAAACCCGTCCTCGTCACAAAGCCCGCGGAGGACAAGATAGACAAAGATGGCAGAAAACGCGCCGGCCCACAGCTCGACCTCCTGGTAAATCGATGGCCGCAGGAACTGGACCTGCGGGCCGCTCAGGAGAACCGCCGCGATCATCGCTGCCAGCAACAGCGAGGGTGCCTGCGCACGGGCCTGCCGCCACATCAAACGCACCGACATGACCTTGGCGCCGGCCATGGTCACGACCGCAGCGAGGCACGCGACCCGAGTGAAATCGGTCGTCGCGAAGTTTGGTAGCCACAGGAAGAGCGCGCGGAACAGCGCCGGGAATATGCCGAAATAAGCGTAGACCGCGCCGTCGCGCAGGTAGCCCTCGCCGCCGATGGTCGCGGGATCGACATCAAACCGCCCGTGCAGCAGGTGCAGGAGCATCGAGTTGAAGGCATGTCCGAGGGTGACCGGTCCGAATAGCCCCGAGCTGCCAGCGGTCAACAAAAGCCCGTAGTATAGGGCCGCCGGGATCAGCCATATCAGAGCTGCGTCGCCGGGGATGCTGCGTCGACGCGAGGCCGCCGTGGTTATGCTTCCGGTCGCCATGCCGGCACTGTGTCGCGTTAGCGTTTAATGTTTTCCTAAATGCGCCCGCCCCCCGGTCGCCTTGCGCCCACTCAAGTGGCTCGCCGTGCAAGTCCGACTTCGTCCGCGGCCACCCGAAGCGGATGCGTTTCTAGCCACAGCGCGCGGGCGGTGACGGTCGGGTCAACCCCGAAATTCCGCCACCACGCCGCCTCATTACCGAAGTGATGCAGCGCGATGGTGTCCCCGGCAAGACGGAAAGTCACGTGGTCAGCTAAATGAAATAATCACGATATCACAAATATTTACGCGGCCATTGCTATGTCACTAAATGTAGTGCTACTATTAGCTTTCACTGAAACAGAAAGCCCCCATGAAAGAGCGCAGACGTGACTACTTGTTCAAACGGCCGAACTCGCAGCACTGGCGAGTCCGCTTTCAAATGAGCGGCCGTAGCGTCGAAAAGTCTCTAAGCACCCCCGACCGCGCGCAAGCCGAAATTCTGGCACTGCCGATGATTGCGCAGCACAAGGCGCGCCTGTTGGCGGCACGGCTCCGCCTGGAAACAAGCTGGAAACCG
>Ga0181532_10001283_pt1 | contig 24616 bp, 21 predicted proteins | sample PEATcosm2014_Bin_33_FD_119768 | JGI IMG/M metagenome (GOLD analysis project Ga0181532, IMG submission 119768) | Peatland microbial communities from MTU Mesocosm Facility, Houghton, MI, USA - PEATcosm2014_Bin11_30_metaG | ecosystem: Environmental > Terrestrial > Soil > Wetlands > Peat | place... | reverse complement strand
GCTGCCGCCTGAGCAGGTGTTGAAGTACGGAATTGAAATCTGCGAGGGACTGGAGAAAGCGCACAAGACAGGAGTTATCCACCGCGACCTGAAGCCGGGCAACATCATGCTGACGAAGACCGGAGCAAAGCTGATGGACTTTGGGCTAGCCAAGACAGTGACGGGCCCGCCGCCGTCTTCGGGACTGACTGCAACATTGGACGGAGCCTGGCCGGGCGAAAGCGCACGAGGTTCACAGAATCCGTTGACGGCGCGGGGTACGCTGGTGGGAACGTTTCAGTACATGTCGCCTGAACAAGTCGAAGGGAAAGAAGCAGACGCGCTTTCCGACATTTTTGCGCTGGGCGCGGTGCTGTACGAAATGGCGACCGGGAAGCGTGCTTTCGAAGGAAGGACCACGGCGAGCGTCATCGCGGCGGTGCTGGAGCGCGATCCGGCGCCGATGAGCGCAGCCCAGTCAACGTCTCCGCCGGCGCTGGACCGAGTAGTGAAAAATTGTCTAGCCAAGGATCCCGATGAACGCTTCCAGACTGTGCATGATGTGAAGCTGCAGTTGAAATGGATCGCGGAGAGAGCGGCGTCTTCTGCGACCCACGCGGGCACCGCGACGGGTCCGATAGGGACGTGGAAATTTCGTGCGGGCGTGCTGGCGGCAGCTGCACTCGTGTTTGCGCTGGCGGCCATGGCTCTCGGGATTGCGCACTTCTACCACCCCGCCAACGACGCGCCTTCCGTGCGTTCCAGTATCTTGCCCCCGGAAAACGCGTCGTTCGTGAATGGCCTCGCCCCCTCGGGCTACGCGCTGTCTCCGGACGGCACTCGACTGGTGTTTTCGGCCCAGTCGGTCGAAGGCAAGACTGGCCTTTGGATGCGCGCGCTGAATTCAATTACTGCCCAGGAGTTGGCCGGCACCGAAAACGGCATCCTCCCGTTCTGGTCCCCCGACGGCCAGTGGGTTGGTTTTTTTGCCTCTACGAAGATGAAGAAAGTACCGGCCTCCGGTGGATCGGCGCAAGAGATCTGCGACGCGCCCAACGGTCGCGGCGGAACGTGGAATGCCCAGGGCGTGATCGTATTTGCTCCTACGGTTGGCGGCCCGCTGTTTCGAGTGTCGGCGAACGGGGGAGTTCCCGCGCCGGTGACGCAACTGGATGCTTCGACCGGCGAAACCACTCATCGCTGGCCTGATTTTCTGCCCGACGGCGTGCACTTCCTGTATCTGGGACGACAGCTTTCGTCAACCAAGCCGTCGGCGGTTTACGTGGGTTCGCTGGACTCCCTTTCGCACAAGAAACTTCTCGACGTTCTCAGCGAGGCGCACTACGCACTGCCGGGGTACCTAGTGTTCGGACGAAATGGGACCTTGTTCGCGCAGCGGTTTGACGCAAGCAACCTGAGTCTGTCGGCGGAGGCGGTGCCCATCGCGGCGGACGCAAGCGAGCAAAACAATATTCTTCGTAACGGCTTCTCCGTGTCGCAAGCGGGAAACCTCCTCTATGCCAGTGTCGGGAGTACCGCGGATATCGAACTGATTGTGACCGACCGTTCCGGCAAGGAACTTTCAGCTCTGATGACGGGAAACTTCGGCGCCCTGCGCCTTTCTCCCGATGGACAAAAGGTGGCCGTCTCGGAATACGACTTGCGGTATGGGGGAGGGACGATCTGGATCCAAGATCTGCACAGCAACATCCGCACGCGGTTCACTTTCGGCGGCGGGATGAATATCAGTCCCACATGGTCTCCGGACAGTTCGCAAATTGCGCTCGCTTCCAATCGTGACGGCGCATTCAACGTGTACGTGAAGCCAGTGACCGGAGTGGCGGAAGAGAAAGCGGTGCACGTCACTCCCGAGGATGAGCGACCCATGTCGTGGTCCGCCGACGGGCGGTTTCTTGTGATTGACAGCCGCCTTCGGTCCCGGCAAAATCGTCAGGAAGTCTCAATACTTCCGCTGGCGGGAGACGCCAAGACTCATTCATACCTGAACGCGTCCTACGCAAACTCCGGCGGACAACTTTCCCCGGACGGACGCTGGCTTGCTTATGCTTCCGAGGAGTCAGGTCGGCCCGAGGTGTATGTAACCTCATTTCCCAAGGCCAAAGGGAAGTGGCAAATTTCCTCCACCGGCGGTCATACCCCACGCTGGCGACGCGACGGTCGCGAACTGTTCTTCTGCCGGAGCGATGGGATTCTGATGGTGGCGGAAGTTACGGCGGGGAGGGATTCCTTCGCGGCGGGTTTGGTCAAACCCCTTTCGCAGAGGCGTATATTTCAAAACCTCTTTATAGCAGCTTACGATGTCTTCCCAGACGGTCAGCGTTTCGTCATGTCTGCAATTAGGCCAGTAGCCATCCACGCGCCACTGACGCTGGTGAGGAACTGGACGGCGGAGCTGAAGAAATGACGCCGACAGCGGGTGCGCTACTCTAGTCTCTCTAGTGTGTTGCGAGCACTGCAACTCGAGTTCCACGTGCTGTTGGTAGGCAGACAATCATAGGGCTCTCCTGCATCGCTTCTACTAAATCGGCGGACATTATAGATTAATGATTCGAAGGCGCCCTAGAGATCTGGCAGGGGGCAGGCGCAGCACGGCTTCAGCCCGGAGCGAACTGTTCGTCAGACAGTTAGTGCCTGATTAACACGGCAATCGGACAAGTGGAACCGGCCCGCCGCTCCGCCGTTCGGTTTTGGAAAGGTTTCGGCAAGCACCAGCGCTGGTTCCAGGCGGATGATGGGCAACTCTCACCTTGCAGTCGCGGCACCACTCTGATCATTGATCGGTGGCATGGAGGCCACCGGTCATGAAGCAGAAGCCAAGTTCCAGAAGAAGGCGCAACAGTGCCAAGTCCATCCTGCGCTTGCCCGACCTTGAACACGCCAAGGCCGCGGTGTTGAACAGCCTCAATTCAGCAGACGCAAAGCGGGGTTATCGGCACGCCATCGATGAGTTCGTCGACTGGTATTGTTCGGAACCTCGCTTGGCCTTCAACAGAATCGTGGTCTTGCGCTATCGCTCTCATCTCGAATCCCGGCAACTCGCCCCCGGAACCATCAATCTGCGTCTTGGTGCCGTGCGTCGGCTCGCATACGAAGCAGCCGACTGCGGTCTCCTCAGCGCCGATTTAGCGGCCGGTATTCGTCGCGTAAAAGGGATGAAGAAGCTCGGCATTCGCCTCGGCAATTGGTTAACGGCAGAGCAAGGAAATGCGCTTTGGCAAGCACCCGATCGTCAGCGACTGAAAGGAAAACGTGACCGAGCTTTGCTCGCATTGCTACTCGCCTGTGGGTTGAGGAGGCATGAAGCGGTGGCTTTGACAGTGGATCATCTCCAGCAGCGCGAAGAGCATTGGGCCATTGTTGATCTCGTTGGCAAGGGAGGTCACATTCGAACGGTTCCCGTTCCCGACTGGGTAAGAGCCGAACTCGACGATTGGCTCGCCGCGGCGGCCATTGATCGAGGAAGACTGTTCCGCCGGGTCAACAAAGTAGGCAGGACATGGGGAGATGGGATGACGGTAAAGGCGGTTTGGCACATCGTGAAGGAATCCGCCAGAAGCATTGGAGTGGCCAAACTGGCGCCGCACGATCTGCGGCGGACCTGTGCTCGGCTCTGTCATGCTTCGGGAGGGGAGTTGGAGCAGATCCAATTTCTCTTGGGGCACGTTTCGGTGCAGACGACCGAACGTTACCTGGGCTGCAAGCAGCGGATTCGATCAGCCGTCAATGATTGCATTGGCATCGAGCCAAATCCTTGAGTTGGGTGCGCGGTTGTGGAAGGTTTGCCGACCATCCATCCAGAATTGCTGAGTCCGCTGCAAGTTGATGAGCAGGACTATCTACCTTCTGATCCCTCGTTGGTCGCGATGAGCACTTTGCAAGGCTTAGGTATCGGCCTGATTACGGCTGTAGATTAAACCTCCCAGCGTGCCAACCAGGAGCCAGAATATGCCGCTGCTCGCCACTGATGCGATGCTGAACCGGCGAACCAGCTCAGCCGGAACTCTGTTCTCCCCGGTGGCAACGGGTGCGCCGATCAAGTGGGGCAGCAACAGGCACACCGCTCCACAGGATCGGAGACGCCAGGTTCGCCTCTGGCCGGCGATCAGCCACACACCGACGGCGGTTGCAATCACCGTCCCGGCCCACCAAAGCTGGCGCTGATGCAGGTCTGCAACCGCGACGCCCGGAGGTTGAGGCGGCAATCCCAGCGCCGGAGCGAGACCGACGCATGCAAAAGCCGCCAGGCCCCACAGCGTACCGTGCCGTGTGTTGATGGTCTCTCCGGTTAAGGCCATCACGCCAAAGAGCATTGCAGCAAAGCCAATACCCGTGAGCACCGTGGTGAATGCTGTGAAGGAGGTGCGCTCCCAGCCCTCCGCGGGTTGCCAACCTTCGTCTTGTTGGGGCGCACGGGAGTGCGCTTCCTGCCCCGCAGCTTCGTAGGCCTCCGCGGCCTGGATCAGTGGAACAACCGTGAAGTGCTGAACGGCAAAGAGTACGAGCCCAGCAAGGGTCCCCGACCCGAACACCGCTAGCATGAGCTTTCGAAACTGACTCACCACAGCCTCAGTGACAAGGAAACCCGTTGGCGTGGCGCGTGTCGTGAGCGGCGTTGTGCGTGCGCGTGAAAGTTGAGAAACCGACCGAGTAAAGAATGACGAGCCCAAACATGAGCACCCCGAGGGCAGGCCAGGGAACTGCGATGGTCCGGACCCGCGTGTTGGCCGCGTCTAAAACTGCCGATGTTTGCATAATCTCCTCCGGAATCGGAAAAAAACTTGATCTATGAAAAGCGCCAAGCTAGCGGGATCCGTTCGCCAGATCGACGGGTTTGCCGTGTGGCGTACGTCGATAGGCTTCGGCCCAGGCTTCTTTCCGCGCCAGCATCGCCGCCGGATCAGAAAGTCGCTTCTCAGCCACCAGGCGCTCCAAAGCTGCCAGCCAATGGTGGTAGTAGCGTGAGCCATCATCTGGCTCACCTCGATCCGTAGCGGCTTTGAGTTCTGCAGCGAGCGCAGCCGCCCATTCTTTCCACGTAAAATGCCCTTGCGCCGATAGCTTTACAGCGAGGGCGAAAGCTTGAGCCTGCCAAGGCTCGGCAAAGACCGGGCCGCCCTCATCGCGGGGTAGGCGCGGCAGCGCCGCGAGGTTCTCAGGTCTTTGCATCGAATTAGGCTGTCTCAAGGTAGTCATCCCACATGTCTACATACACGGAGTCTTTCTCCTCGGCCTGCGCACCCCACAACTCGCGCGCACCAAAACGCACGGAATACACATGCTGCGGCTTCTCGCCAAGGAAATGTGCGTTCGTGTCCGGAAAAACAAAAACACCATGATCCCGGTCAATCGTTCCGAATTTTCCGCGAGCATATCGCGGCAGCCTTGTGTGCCCCACCGGATGCATGTTCCGGGTGCGCACTCGCTGGCCCACTTGGAACCGTGCAGCCACATTCACGCTCCGGCTCGCAGGCACACCCTTTTCAACTAAAGCCACCGCTTTGTCCGCAGTCAGCGCCGGAACCGCTTTCACCGATCCCGACGCAGGCGCTCCACTCTCGATTTCGGCGCGCGTGGTTAGTCCGCTCTGCACAATCAGTCCCACCAACCCCGCCACCCATCTTTCGTAGTAGCTCATTCGCAAATATTCAGCCGGCGGAATTACCTCCTTAGAATGGCGCGAAGCATCCAGATTCCACTTCCGCCACGCTCCCATGGCCCGATTCATCGCGAAGATGCGCCCTTCCCATTCCTGGTGAAACACCGGCTCGTTCTTGTCTTCTATGATGGGCCCCATGCCGTGCATGCCGCCCATGTCATGTACGCCGTTCATGCCGCTTTCCCCGCCTTCGACGCTGAAACTTTCGCGACGCCTACCATCGAGTCACGTGTTACCAGCGCCTCTAGCGCTTCCCCGCTCATCCCCTCCGTCCCTTCTGGCCTCTCCGGTAGCACCAGGTAACGCAGTTCTGCCGTGCTATCCCAGACCCGCACCTCGACATCGTCGGGCAATGCGAGGCCGAACTCGCGTAGCACGCCGCGCGGATCGATCACGGATCGTGAGCGATAGGGCGCGGACTTGTACCAAACCGGCGGCAATCCCAGAACCGGCCACGGATAACAAGAGCAAAGCGTGCAGACGACAAGGTTGTGGACTTTGGGGGTGTTTTCGACCACCACCATGTGCTCGCCCTGCAATCCTCCATAGCCCAACTCGGCGATAGCGGCGTCCGCGTTGGTCAGCAAACGCTGCTTGTAAGCAGAATCAGCCCAGGCGCGCGCCACCACTCGCGCGCCGTTGCGTGGCCCGACTTTGTGCTCGTAACTATCGATCAGAGCATCTAGCGCGGCCCGGTCCACCAAGCCTTTTTCGACAAGCAGTGATTCGAGAGCCTTGACGCGCAGGGCGGGATCGGAAGGAACCACTTGGTGATCATGGTCGTGATCGTGATCTTGTGCGTGCATAGAACCTGGAACAGCCGCCGCCACCGCTCCTGTAGCGGCGTATTTCAAGAACCCTCGCCGGTCCACGGACGTCTTGTCATCGGCCATCGCACCCTCCGAGATCAGGGCAATTCCCAGTCTCCGCCAGAGTTCCAGTCTTGGCATCCTGGGTGGAAAGTATCTTACACCCAGCCACTTCCGCTGGGTACTGGTGTTATCAGAACTCCTTCATCCCCAGCACTCGGAGCATTACAATGAGCGAAATCTTATGGTTCGCCGTCAGCATTCGCGCACCGAAAGGACTTTCGCATGATTTCTTACACCCGAGCGATGCGTACGCTTACGTTGTGGTCATTCGCGGCCGCGATGACGTGGTTCGCGTGCCCTGCGCTCGCCCAGGATTTGCATGGCGAAGCGCTCGTCAAAGCCTTGCAAAAAGGCGGTTACGTTCTGGTGATGCGCCACGCTAGTTCACCGCGTGAGGTGCCTGACAAACAGACCGCGAATCCCGACAACAGCAAGCTCGAACGCCAATTGGACGGAGTCGGACGGAATACCGCAATTGCCATGGGCAAGGCGCTCCTCGACTTAAGGATTCCGATCGGCAACGTTCTCTCGAGCCCCACCTATCGCGCCCTCGAAACCGTGCACCTGGCTCAATTCGGAGCCCCCCAGACCTTCGTCGAACTTGGCGATAACGGTCAAAGCATGCAGGGTGGGACGGCCGCTCAAGCCGAGTGGCTGCAGAAGCAAGTGGCACACTTTCCAACCGGCACAAACACGATCGTTGTGACTCACCTCCCGAACATCACCGGTGCATTTCCGCAGTTGGCGTCCGGCTTGGCGGATGGTGAGGCGCTGATATTTGGTCCGGACGCCAAGGGCAAGGCGATTCTCGTGACTCGGGTCAAGATCAACGAGTGGCCCGCAATGCGGTTTTGAAGCGAACACTCTCCGGGTTGGGGGGGCACACCATTCCGGATTGTGATCGGATGACGGGAAACTCTGACGCAACGCGATTAGGGAAGGGTTGCCGACAACCCGGGAGTTGAACACCTTTGGCCCGAATTGGGACGATGGATGCGGCCACTTTTAGCTCGCAGCGGCTCTCAACACATTGTCGACACGGTCAGCACGTCAAAGCCTGAATTCGGGATGATTAAGAAAAGACACAAAATGGTCCAATCGGGCCGCGCCTGGATAAAATGGCCTCATGCGCATCCAGTTCCGATTGGCCGTTCTCACACTGGCTGTCCTCTTGTCTTCCTCTCGGTCATTAGGACAACAACTGTCCAAGGAAGAAGCAGGTATCGTTCACTCCATTGACGAAGAGACCCCTGCGGCGGTGGCGCTGCTGGAGAAAATCGTAAACATCAATTCAGGGACCTTTAATCCTGCCGGTGTCGTTGAAGTCGGCAAGGTATTGGAAAGCGAGTTCCAGGCCCTTGGCTTTACAACCCACTGGGTGCCGATGGAGGCGGTGCAGCGCGCGCCTTCGCTCGTCGCGGAACGGCGAGGCACCCGTGGCAAGCGAGTGCTGCTCATTGGGCATATGGACACAGTCTTCGAGCCCTCTAGCCCATTCCAGAAATTTGTCCGCAACGGAGACATCGCCACCGGTCCCGGCACATCGGACATGAAAGGCGGAATCGTCGTAGTTCTGTCTGCCCTCAAGGCTCTCAGAAGCGCCGGGGCACTCGACGGAGCCAGAATTACGGTCTTCATCACGGGAGACGAGGAAGCCCCCGGCGAGCCGATTGAGATCTCACGCAAAGAGTTGATCGAAGCGGGCAAGAATAGCGATGCTGTGCTCTCGTACGAGGCCGGCATAAGCGAACAAGGCAGGGACTACGCCAGCACGGCCCGGCGCGGCGGCACTTCATGGGAACTGCGCGTTCACGCGAAGACGGGGCACTCCGGCGGCATCTTTTCTGCCTCGCAGGGTGATGGCGCGATATTCGAAGTCAGTCGCATCCTCAACCTCTTCCACGACACCTTGCGCGAACCCAACATGACGTACAGCCCTGGCCTGCTGCTGGGAGGCTCGAATATCAAAGCGGAACCGAACGGCGATGCATCGGTTGCGGGCAAGGCGAACATCATCCCGGGCGAAGCCCTGGTGAGGGGCGACCTTCGCGTACTTACTCCTGACCAACTGGCGCGTGTGAAGAACAAAATGCTGTCGATCGTGAGTAGCGAGAACCTTCCCGGCACCAAGGCTGAAATCACCTTCACCGATAAGTATCCACCGATGGCTCCCACGCCCGGCAACGTCGTGCTGCTGGCGAAATTGAACGAGGGCAATCGAGCCCTGGGCATGGCGGAAATCGAGGCTCTGGACCCCATGCAGCGCGGTGCAGGCGACGCTTCGTTCGTGGCTCCTTTTGTGGATGTGCTTGACGGTCTCGGGGCTAATGGAAGTGGCGCACACGCTCCGGGGGAAACCGTGGACCTGTCGCGCATGCCGCTGCAGAGCAAACGCACTGCCCTTTTGATCTATCGCCTGACTCTATAAAGGATGCTGAAATTAGGTGCCGGCTGCACCTGGAATGAGGCCCTTGCCTGGGCCAAGGCAGGATGTGTCTCCCGGAGGTACAACCCTTGTGCCCGCATCACGGGCACTCTTGCCTAATCTGGTAAAGGAAGGGTTGCCGACCAACCGCCCGGAACCGCAGGTCAAGAGGGTCAACACCAGGGCGTGATTCGGTAAGGCTTTCGACAAGGTGACTTCTGACACGTCATAACCCGGATTGCCCATTTTTCAAGTTTATCGCCATGATCGTCAATCGAGTGTCTCCAAGAATGCAGCTCTTGCATCTTGAGCGTGTATAACTAATCGCCTCTAACCAGTTTCATGAAATCGGGATCCGGTAAATATTTCTCCGAATGTTCGTTATTGTGTATGAGTATTTCTCCGGCCCAAACGCCGAATCCACTCCTCTTGGCAATACGGTGACTCGATTCGATTTCCTTGAATCTTCAGGACCCCTCAGTCCTTCGGGCGGCAACTCCGGCAGCCCGTTTTCGCCGCTCACAGGCAACAAGTAAGTTTCCAGGGACTGAGGTAACGGTTGGAATTGCAAGGCCAAGTATTTCCCATCCACGCTCCAGCCCCTGTAACACAATGCGCACACTATTACCGGTTTTCCTCCTTCTTTCGGATAGGCCAGCGTTCGATAGGGGTGATCCTTATCCGCGTCGTCCTTCAGGAGGACAACGATCCATCGCCCGTCGGGCGACACTGCGGTCAGATCCAGAATCGCTTCCTCAAGCAACTTCTTCCTGCCCGATCCGTCCCGATGCCGGGTGTAAATGTAATTCTTTCCACCCTCGCTCGCCCGGTAGACCAGGTCACCATTTGGCAGAAACATCGGTGAGTCCTCGTTCTCCACGGACAGTAGTTGCTGAGGCGAAGTCCGGTGATCGGTTGATGCTATCCAGATATGGGAAATTCCCTTTTCGTCCCTCTTCAAAAAGGCCACCCAATTTCCGTCCTCTGTAACATCGTAGCTCGCGTAGTAGTCCTCAAAGGTTGGGTCTATCCCATATCCAGGTACGACCCGGTCGCTCTTCCCGGTCGTTAGCTCCGTGCTCCATAACTCCGCTGCGTCGCTCTGCCCCGCCCTCTTCAAGTAAAACAACTTCGTTCCGTCCCTTGAGAATGTCGTGGCGAACACGTCTCCCTCGGACGACATCTGGTGCTCGCCCTTTGCGTCGTGAATCCATATCGTCCAATATCGCGTCCCCACCGAAGTTAGAAACGACGTGCCATCCCGCGCCATCGCGATCCCTTCTTCTTCCGTTGGCCCGGATGTCACCTGCTCCGGCTCTCCTCCAGGGAAACGTTGTCTCCAGATGTGATACCGACCGCCCTGGTTCGTGCTCAAGTAAATCCAGTTTCCATCCGGCGACCAGGCTCCCGTCGTACACGTCGCACCTGCAGGCCCAACCAACTGCTCCCTGCCGCCGCCATCAAATGGCACAACCCGGCACTGCACGCGGCTCGCCGTCTCGTCCATTTGACTCGCTACCAACACCCACTTCCCGTCCGGCGACAGATAAGAGTGGTGTGCCATGCTTCGGTCCCCGACAGGCAGATACACATCCCGGCTTTGTCCTCGCCCCTCATCCGTCGTCACGACCCCCATATGCAAGCCGTTCTTGATCTCCGAAAACAGAAGCCGCTTTCCGCCCTCAATCCAAGTAAGTGACGACGCGTTGCGCAGAATCAGGCGCGGGTCTCCTCCCAGCACTGGTACTTCCCACGTATCCCACGGGTCTGCCGTCCCATACACAATCCGCGTCCCGTCCGGCGAAAATGTGGGACTCAATTTCACCAACTTGTCGTGCGTCAGTTGGACCGGTTCACCTGACGGCAGCATCTTCACGTACACATCACCCGGCGACAGAAACGTGCCGCTCCCCCTGATGAACGTCAGCAATCGTTCGTCTGGCGACAATTCTGGATACACCGACGCATCCGTAAAGAACGTCAGTTGCTCCCATTTGCTGCTATCACTCTTCGCCGCAGTTCGCGTTTCTCGGACGTATAAATAAGTCGCGAGAACCGCGGTGAACAGCACAACTCCGAAGAATGCGAGCGCGAGCATTTTCTTGTGTTTTCTTGCTTCACCCAACAAGATCGCAGCACTTGATGACGGTGAGGATGGCCAAGGCTTCGCTGGGGCGGAAGAGCTGTCAGGACTCGCGACACCTGGACGGCTGGAATCTGTGTCGCGCTTCAACCGCTTCAGTTCTGATCGCATATCCGAGGCGCTCTGATGGCGGAGGTCACGGTCCTTCTCCAAGGCACGATTGACTAGGTCTTCGAGTTTCGGAGGAACCCCGCTATTGATCCGTGCGGGGGGTACTGGAGTCTTGTTAAGAATCGCATTGAAAATGGCTGCCGACGTCTCGCCCTTAAACGGGAGCGTTCCCGTCGCCATTTCGTAAAGAACAACACCAAACGAAAACAGATCGGTACGAGCATCCAGATCTTTGCCCAGCGATTGCTCTGGCGACATGTACGCAACCGTTCCCACCGCAGTGCCGGGACTGGTCAGGTGCTCTTCCAACGTCACCGTCGATTGCGCCGTCACTCCCGCTTCCCCAACGTCTCTCGGGACGGGTGTCACTTTGGCCAGTCCAAAATCGAGAATCTTCGCGTGCCCTCGCTTCGTGACAAAGATATTCGCTGGTTTTATGTCACGGTGCACGATCCCGGCGGCATGAGCGGCATCCAGCGCGTCGGCAATCTCGATGGCCAGAGAAAGAATCAGCTCGGTCTCCAGTGGACGGCCCGCGATCTTGTGTTTCAGTGTTAGACCATCCAGAAACTCCATGACGATGAACGAATGGCCTTCGTGCTTGCCTATCTCGTGAATCGTGCAGATATTGGGATGATTCAAGGCCGAAGCAGCACGAGCCTCGCGTCGAAAGCGCTCCAATGCTTGCGCGTCTTGCGCGAGAACTTCGGGTAGGAATTTCAGCGCAACAAAGCGGCGAAGTTCGGTGTCCTCAGCCTTGTACACCACGCCCATCCCGCCGCCGCCCAACTTCTCAACAATGCGGTAATGGGATACGGCGCGTCCGGCGTGAAATTCTTTATCTTCGTGTACTTGTTCGCCCTGCCGCTGCGCGATGGCCAGTGCTGCCCGTTCTATAGCGGGATTCTCCAAGAAACTTCCTGCCGCCTGCTGTGCCCTTAGCAGCGAGCGTACTTCGCGTTCCAGTTGCTCGTCAGCCGCGCACGAATTCCGCAGAAACGCGTCGCGCTCTTCAGGTGGACGCTCCAACACTGATTGCAGGAGGCGATCGACTTGTTTCCACCGCTCAGAGTCCATCGCCAGCCCCTGCGGTCAGTTCGCGGTAGAGCCAGGCCTTGGCTGTGCTCCAGTCGCGCATCACGGTCACGGGCGAGACCTTCAGCACCTCCGCCGTCTCTTCCACGCTGAGTCCGCCGAAGAAACGCATCTCGACGACTTGCACTTTCCGCGGATCGATCCGGGCCAGGGCATCCATCGCGTCATCCAGTGCCACCAGGTCCGCGGCTCGACCGCCGCCCACCATGGCTGTCTCTTCCAATGAAACGTGTTGCACCCCGCCCCCGCGTTTCAAATTGTGACGCCGCGCATGATCCACCAGAATGCGCCTCATCAACTGTGACGCTACCGCGAAAAAATGCGCCCGATTCTGCCATTGCGTGTTCTTGTAATCCACCAGGCGCATGTAGGCCTCATTCACCAACGCCGTCGTCTGCAGGCTGTGACCGGGGCGTTCGCCTCTCATGTAATACCTCGCGAGTCTCCGGAGTTCGTCATACACGATGGGGGTCAGCCGATCGAGCGCGGCTCGATCTCCGTCGCCCCAGGCTCGCAGCAATCCGCTTACTTCCGCAGGATCGGGCCCCTGCGCCTCACGGTTCACCGGCTGCCCTGAGTTCCCCATGCCCACACTCCGGTGAATCATACCCCTGCCCAGCCAACCCTTCAAAGAAAAGACATTTCCGGATGATAGTTCCGCGCCCCACATTGCGCCTATTTAGACAAGAGCGAAACCAGCTCAAAGATCAACCGCATATACGCGGGCAAGACTTAGGAGGCCATATGAAATCTCTATCTCTGCTGTCCCTTTCGGCGTGGTTCTTGGCGGCACTGGCGATGCCACTGACCGCTGTCGCGCAAGACACGTCGTCCCGGCAACTTACGCTCCCAACCAAGTACACAGTCGTCGATCTCGGCACTCTGTCTGGCGGCAACTTCAGCCAGCCCTTCGCGATCAACAGCAGCAACGTGATCGCCGGATCGTCCAATCTCTCGAATAGCAATCAGCACTCCGTCCTCTGGTCTAAAGGACAAATGACGGACCTCGGGACACTCGGGGGGTCGAACAGCATCGCCTTCGGCATCAATAACAGCGAGTCGGTGGTCGGAGAAGCCGAATCCTCGGCCTCCGATCCAAATAAAGAAGACTTCTGCGGTTTCGGTACGCATCTGATCTGCCAGCCGTTCGTCTGGCAGAACAATGACATGACGCCTCTTCCCACGCTCGGCGGCAACAACGGCGTCGCCAACTGGGTGAACCGCAGGGGAACCGTGGTCGGCCAGGCCGAGAGCGCAACCGAGGACTCAAAGTGCGCCGCTCCGCAAAAACTCCATTTCCTTCCAGTCATGTGGAAGAACGGAAGAGCCATCAGGCTTCCCATCCAAAAGGGCGATAGGGATGGCATCGCGTTCGGCATCAATAATTACGGCCAGATCGTCGGAACATCCGGGACCTGCGCCGCGTTCAATCCGATTTTTCTGAACAACCTCCAGCCCGTGCATGCATTGCTTTGGGAACATCGAAAGCTAGTTGATATGGGCTCACTGGGCGGATTAACAGGAAACGAGGCCCTTTTTATCAACAACAGCGGCCAGGCGGTCGGTCTCTCCGATCTCGCCGGTGACACCACGTTTCACGGCTTCCTGTGGACCAAGGCCACGGGCATGCAGGACCTGGGTACATATCCGGGCGATATTGGCAGCGCCGCCATCAGCATCAACGATCAGGGCGTAATCGCCGGATTGTCCGTCATCGATGTCAACGGCGACTCGCGGGCCGTTGTCTGGAACAACGGCGTCCTGACCGATCTAAACACGCTGGTTCAGGCCAATCCCCCTCTGTATCTGATCACCGCTTGCGCCATCAACAACAACGGAGAAATCAGCGGCCTGGGCGTAACCAGCAACGGCGAGATTCACACCTACCGCGCCGCCCCCATACAGAACGGCTCCAGCGTCGAACGGCAGCAATGACCGAGGGTGATTTGGGCAATCCCCACATCTCATTTTCTGGGATGTGGGGGCTGTCTAAAGGGCGGATCACGGGCAACTCTGAAGTAATCCCAAGGTAAGGGTTGCCGACAATCCGCCCAGAGCCTCGTCTGCCGCTTCCAACCACGAGTTTCCGGCTCCCGCGCGGACAGAAAAATAAAGAGAGAGCAGGAGATTCCCCTGCTCCCCATTTCTTGAGTTTTCAGCTCGTGGTACATCGGCGATTGCAGTCTTCGCACATGGTTACTGAGTTGCCGTGAGCCAAACTCCCTATCGGTTGAACCGAAGTCGCTGCTGAAGCAGCTTGCGGGCATCTTCCGATAGGACTTCCGTTCGCCTTTTGACGGTCTTGTCTGCTTTGGCGGCTGCACCCTCTGCGGCATCCTGGCACCTGCCTGCGTCAAGGTGATTGCGGGTACACGGCGTCGCCAGGAAAGCGTGAATGTCGCCATTGTTGTCCACGCCAAAGCCCGCGATGTCTCCAGAGTCATTGATACCGTAGGCAATCAGCAGATACAACGGCGAGTTCGCCGGGACGAGGGCATTGAGGTCGCTCATTACGCCGTTGTGTCGGAGAAACGCGCGCGGGTTCCCGCTCGCAATTCCGGGCGCGCTGATTGACGCGCCCACCACGTCTCCTTCGTTGTTCATTCCCAGGCTGGCGCCAACAAGGTCTCCAGGAAGCACGCCGAGGTCCTGCATACCTGTCTCGCTCGTCCACAAAAAGGGGTGAAACGTTGTGTTGCCGGGTAGGGCCGAGACACCAGCTACTTGACCTCGGTTATTGACCGAGAAAGCGACATTTCCGACACCCAACACAGTCGTATTCACCGTCCCGCCGAGGTTGCCGAGGTCTTGGACCGAGCCGTCCCTTTCCCAAAGCACGGCGTGCGGTGCAGCTGAGGGCGCAGGAAGTACGGTGTTCGCGCACGAGCCTGACATCCCAACCGTTTGTCCGTTGTCGTTTATCCAGAAGGCGATTCCGACGGAGTCTCCGGGAAGAGGACGAAGTTTCCGGATCTCGCCCAACATTGGTCCCCAGATCACGGGTTCAAAATAGAGAACTTGAGGTCCAGTGCCGTTGACTGCGACTTGGCCTGGGCAGTCTGGGTCCACCTTGTCCTCCTCCGCATAGCCGGCCACTTCACCCCAATTGTTGATTGCGCCCCAACCACCGTTGGTGCCTCCCAGTGTCGGGAGCGCAGTCATTACGCCGTTTTGCCATAGGAACGCCAGACATTGAAGCCCCGTACCGTAGTCGCAGAAGTTTTCATTGTTTGGATCCGCATTGGAGGTTTCGGCCCCTCCGATGACCTGGCCGAATTCGTTTGCGCCCCCCGCTCCACTGTTCGGCCCTCCGAGTCCGGGTGCGCCGATGTCCGTGAACAGTCCCCCGTACCAGAGGGCGGCGTGCTGTGATCCGTCAGCGGCGGTGTCTAGACCAGTTACCAAGCCAGGATTGTTGACGTAACTCGCCTGGCTAAACGGGTTGCCCGCCGGGCCAAGGTCAGTGACGGTGTAGCGTCGAAGATCCTCTGCTCGCTGTTGTTGCTTTTCCTGAGAGGCAACCCGAACCGGCATTGCCATAAGACTCAGCAAGCTCAAAGATGAAATGGTAAGCAGCAATCTGGATTTCATATCGTCTCCTTTTCTGTGTATTTCAACCGTCGCGGTTAGCTGATTTTTGTGTTCTGTAGGCAAGCCAGCAGTGAATTAAGGCAAACCAGTACCGAGCCATCTGTTGCCTGCGACCGATGAAGCTTCCCTGAGTTGAGCCATGCCTCCAGTGCAGGTTGTTCCAGGTTCGAGACGACTCCGACGCTTTCGATCGCGATCATCTCGCCTTCAGCCGCGCAGAGCGGACACCATCCACGTCTCGAATTCCAGCTTCGCAGAATTAACAAAGAATCGGTTTCGATCGTGATCTTCGTCTGCTTCGCCATAAGGGCCTGCTTTCTAAAACCGGCAGCGTACTGAAAACGAGTGCAGCTTGCCCGAGAGGCGGTGAAGAAGTCCTTACAAACGTCTGAAAGTTTCTGATAATTTCTCGCATGCGGGTAACAGCCAGGAAACAGGGCACTTCATAGAGTGTGGGTGAGGAGCGAGCGTCCCGCTTTAGACTCGGAACCGTGCTAAAATTCGCTCCTCCAGCCTTGGGTGGCTGCCCCTAATGTCAGCGAGCGAAGGCCAGCGGGTAAGTGGACTCTATGAATTTGGCCCCTTTCGCGTCGATTCTGAAAAGGAAATTTTGCTGCGTGCCGGCGACCCGATCCCGCTGACGCCGAAGACGTTTCAAATCCTCTTGATTCTGGTCCGCCATAGTAAAGAGGTAGTCACCAAAGACGACTTGATGAAGGCGGTTTGGCCAGATACTTTTGTGGAAGAGGCCAACCTCAGCCGCAACATCTTCATGCTGCGAAAGGCGCTGGGCGAGAGTCCCCAGGACCATCGCTACATCCTTACCGTGCCCGGCCGAGGCTATCGCCTTGCAGAGAATGTGCGCTTGGTGCCGGAGCACGAACTGGACATTGTCGCGGTCAGCCATGCCACGGTGAAGGTGCAGGTCGCGGAAGCGAAACCTTGGAGATGGATCGCACTGGCAGGGATCTTCGTGCTTGTCGTCGCTGCCGGCACAACGTGGTTTTTACGCCACCACCGCTCTACTGTTCTCACTGAAAAAGACACCGTTGTGCTTGCCGATTTTGCCAATTCCACCGGTGACTCGGTATTTGATGGAACGCTGCGGCAAGGCATGGCAGTGCAGCTTGAGCAGTCGCCGTACTTGAGTCTGATTTCTGAGGATCGCATCCAGCAGGCACTGCGATTGATGGGCCAGCCAGTCGATGCGCGACTCAGCCCAGAGATTGCCCGAGAAGTCTGCGAGCGAACCGCGAGTGCCGCCGTCCTGGACGGCTCGATCGCGAGTCTCGGAAGCCAGTACGTGTTGGGGCTGCGCGCAAGGGCCTGCACTACCGGCGACGTTCTTGCTGAGGAGCAGGCGCAAGCGACACGAAAAGAAGACGTACTGAAAGCTTTGAGTGAAGTCGCGAGGAAATTCAGAAGTCGAATTGGTGAATCACTCACGACTGTGCAAAAGTATGACACTCCTCTCGCCGAGGCGACGACGCCTTCCCTCGAAGCCTTGAAAGCCTACAGCGAAGGCTGGAAGATCCTTTCCTCGAGTGGTCCTGCCGCCGCGCTGCCCCGTTTCAAGCGCGCCACAGAGATCGACCCCCAATTCGCCATGGCTTATTCAAATCTGGGATACATGTACGCCAACATTGGGGAGACTGACCTCTCTGTGGAGAGCACCAGGAAAGCCTATCAGCTGCGGGATCGCGCTAGTGATGCGGAGAAGTTCTTTATTACTGTTCACTACCATCTGGACGTGACGGGAAACATGGAAAGGGCGCAACAGACTTGTGAGACGTGGGCGCAGATTTATCCTCGCGAGATGCCACCTCACGGACTTTTGTCCGGGGCTATTTACCCCGTCCTCGGCAGATATGAAAGCGCGGTCGAAGAAGGCAAGAAGGCGATCGAACTCGATCCTGATTTTGGCCTCGCCTATAACGTTCTTGCCCTCAGCCATCAAGCACTTGACCAACTGGGAGAGGCCGAGAACACCCTTCAACGAGCCTCCGATCGCAAACTGGAAATCCCTGACTTATTGGTTGACCGATACCAGATCGCCTTTCTAAAAAGTGACCAGGGGGCAATGGATCGTGTGGCGGCTCTGGGTCAGGGGAAATCAGGGACGGAGGACGTGATCTCTAACCAGGAGGCTTTTGCTCTGGCATATTCCGGTCACTTGCGACAGGCAAGGAGGGCGTCGCAGCGTGCGGTCGATCTAGCGCAGCAATCGGCCGAACTGGAAAGGTCGGCTCTCTTCGAGACCGGAGCAGCATTGCGGGAAGCTTTTTTCGGAAACCAACCGGCTGCGAGGCAGAGGGCGAGTGCAGCGCTTAAGCTGTCAAAGGGCCGGGATGTCGAGTATGGCGCCGCCTTTGCACTGGCCCTCTCCGAGAATTCTTCCCGGCTTCAAACATTCGCGGATGATCTGGAACGACGTTTCCCGGAGGATACGGCGGTACGATCCAATTACCTTCCCGCGCTTCGTGGTCTTCTTGCGCTGAAGCAGAACGAGCCCGCGAGGGCAATCGAACTGCTACAGATCGCGTCGCCTTATGAGTTGGGCTCGCCGCCCAGCACGTTTTATGGGTTCTTCGGGAGCGCATACCCCATCTATGTGCGCGGCGAGGCGTATCTGGCGCTGGGCCAGGGCGCCGAAGCCGTCGCGGAATTCCAGAAAGTCCTTAATCACCGCGGGATCGTGGTCAGCGATCCCATCGGCGTGCTAGCGCACTTGCAGCTTGGACGCGCCTACGTCCTCTTAGGCGACAAGGACAGGGCCCGCACCGCCTACCAAGATTTCCTCGCCCTCTGGAAAGACGCCGACCCCGACATTCCCATCCTGAAGCAAGCCCAGGTGGAGTACGCAAAACTGCAATAGCTCTCGATGGCAGGAAACAGTCATTCCAAATCTTTCCGTTTACTGACTGTGACGCAAGAAGTTCTACGGATGCTCCCAATTGTTGGCGGATGACGGGCAACCCTTCCGTAATCCGGTAAGGTGGGGTTCGCCGACTATCCGCCCGGAGCTAGCCAGGACGGGCATTCGAGTTCTGCGGAGTACGTGAGATTCGGGCCGCCGGGAAAATCGGCCACGAAGTCAGCGCTGGGAGGCCTCGCTGGAAGCTAGTTTTCCGAGTGGCTCGGCGAACCATATCGGTGTTCCGTCTTCCCATTGATTGTCCGTCAACTGGCGAAGGCCGGTGCCATCGACTTGGATGACAAAAAGCTCGCCGTAAGGCTGGGCATCCGTCGACAAAGCACGTTCGTCCTTGAATCCCATGCGCGCGCTTGCAAATACGAGCGATTTGCCATCGGGCGACCATGTGCAATGGGCGTCGCCGGGGGAGTCGGTCAGCTTATGCAGATCGGTTCCATCGGGCCGGATTAGATAGATCCGAAATTGCTCGTCACCGTCGCGGTCGCTGGTGAAAACAATCCAATCGCCCTGAGGCGACCACTTGGGAAAGTTGTCGCGCTGGGCTCCAGGACTCGTGAGGTTTGTCCGGTGGTTCGTGGCCGTCGTAAATACGACCAAGTGCCCGTCCTGTTCGTACACGAGTTTTTGCCCATCCGGGGACCAGGAAGGAAACCCACTATTCGTGCCTTCGACAGAAATGGATTGCAGGCCTGCGCCATCAGCATTGATCAACTTGACTTGCCCCACGGGGTGAGGGCCAGCCCGGAAGTACATACCCTGAGAAAATGCGATGCGTTTACCGTCGGGTGACCACGAGGGCGCTAGGGCAAAGCCATCCTTGTTGGTGAACACGATCTTTCGATCACTACCATCTGGCTTCATCAAGGCGAGGGACTCGAACTTCTTCCCAGTCGTGACCGCTATTTGATCCCCTTGTGGGGAAATGGCGGGAAAGAACATACGTCCCGTCAGCCTCACAAGTCGAAAGCCCGGTTCCCTGGAGAACGCGGGAAGAACCTCCGGGGATTCAGGATGCGAGAATTTGCAGTAGACGACTTGCTTGCCGTCGGTCGACCATGAGGCACCGTGAATGTCTCCGGGCTGGCTGTTCGCCGTCGAACCGTCGTTCTGGACGAGACGGATCACGTTCCGGTCTTTCACAGTTGCAAGGTAACCCAGAGCCCCGTGAGGCAACGGCTGGGGCGCAAAGCGGACGCCATCGCCGATCGTATGCTGGATGAGGCTACCTTCGGCGACATCGATGGAAACGATCTGGGTCGAGCCCCTCGCTTCATTACCATCCTCCGCATACCAGGCGCCCAACTCGGTCGTTTCGTAGTAGTAGATCCGTTTGCCGTCCGGGGACCAGCGTGGCGAACCGGCCACGCCGCGCCCACGTGTGACACGCCGGAGGTCTGACCCGTCCGGGCGGATCACATAAACGCTGAGGGATTGCAGCAGTTCCCAGCGGCCGGGAAGATGGCTTGCGTTGGAATCACGATCGGAGCTGAACGCGATCCACTTGCCGTCAGGCGACCAAGCCGGTCGAAAATCGCTGCCAGAGTTCGGCGTCAACAGGTGAGCGCGCCGCGATGCCAGATCGAGGAGCCAGATGTGCGCCCTTCCCGTTCCGCGCGATGACACGAACGCGAGCGTCTTACCATCAGGAGAGAGGACAGCCTGATCATCATAGGCTGGATCGTCTGTCAGTCGCTCCACGCCGGAACCATCGAGGTGAACGCGATAGATGTCCGCCGACCCATCGCGCTCCGATGTGAAGATTACCCACTGGCCGTCGGCAGAGATTGACGGGGAGTAGTCCAAACCCGTAAGGGGCAATAGGGGTCGTTCCCCGGTGCCGTCCCCCTTCGCAATAAACAGCTGAGAGTGCACTGGGGCAGCATCGGAGCTGAACATGACGACGTGTTGCGCCTGCGATGCAACAGCGGGAAACGATAGGAGCAAGGCAGCCAAGACGTAAGCAGCAACCTGAAGAGGGACTCCAAAGCAGGCAGCCTTCATTCGTAGAGTATTGCAGATTTCATATCTCAAGACACACAGAGATTTCGCCCTTTGCCCGTGATTGGCCGACTAAAGCGCGATCTGCACCAACCACACCATTCTGAGCGTATCACGGGCTACTCTTACCTAACCCGGTAAGGGAAGGTTTGCCGACCACTCATCCATTGCCGCGTTAGGGCAGAGATGGCGAGCCTCCAGGAGTTCACTTCACCTGTCAATAAAGACAGTTGCTACGCCGCCTGAAGTTTCTTCTACTAGAGTGTTCAGGAAACGCTCTGGCGTGCATTTATTGCCTTCGAGAAACCGTGGATTGAGTCCAAACGAGAATACCGAAAGGAGACTATGAAACCTAGCGGAACTGCGATTGTAGAGCAAGAACCTTCGGCCTCCGTACAAAGCACCATTACGGCCATTGACATCCTGCTTGAGCCGGACGCAACCATGATCCAGCATGCCCAGGCCGACAATGCCCGGCTGCTACAGAATTTCCCCAAGGGCGTTCCGCTGGACGCAGAGCACGCGCCGCACGTCACGATGCTACAGCGGTACGTCCACACCGTCGACCTGGACAAAGTATATGAAGCTGCCGGGAAAGTGTTTGCCAAGGAAAACTCCACAAGTTGGAAGCTTAGGGCTTTCAAGTACTACTACATTCCCAGCGGGCCCATCGGTCTCGGGGGAATCTTGGTCGAGCCTACGCCCGACATGCTGAGGGTGCAGCAGGAATTGATTGCTGCGGTTGCACCATTCACCGCGCCCACTGGAACCGCCGCAGCCTATGTAACCACGGCTCAGGACCCGAATATCCTCCAGCAAGTCATTGACTACGTCACGGTCTTCGTTCCCGAGCACAGCGGAGACAAATACCTGCCGCACGTCAGCATCGGCGTCGGCACGGTTGAATTTCTGAAAGCCATGGTTGCCGCGCCGTTTCCCACCTTCACCTTTTCGCCCGTGGGAGCATCCGTTTATCACCTCGGCAACTACGGAACCGCGATGAGAAAGCTACACTCGTTCGAGCTGAAGAAGTGAGTGAATGAGACGTTTCAGCCGCTCCGTGCGCAGAAATCAACTGCGCCCGGAAGCTGCGAGTTCGGGTTCTCCTTGGACAGCGTTTTTGTCTTCATACGCGAAGATTTGATTCCAGTCATTCTTCATGCTCACGACGGTCCAGCCACGTTTGGGCGCTTCATCCAGGCCCCGCTCGAGGTTGCCTACAGCTGACCGGTTGTACGCGAACTCGCGGACGCCATCTTCGTGGTGAACGAGAAGTCCGAAACGTGGTCCCGAGCCCCCTGTGGCCCATTCGAGCATCTGAAAATCACCATCGGAATTGCCAAACGCGGCTATCGGGCGGCGGCCGATGAACTTATTGATCGCCACCGGCTTGCCTTCATGATCGTCGTAAAAGTCCAGCTTGGCTTCTCTCACCAGCACCGGCTTTCCGTCTCGAACCTCGTACTTCGTAATGATGCTGCTGCCAACAACCTGATCGGGAGGAACGCCATATACCTTTTCTCTGAAAGTGCGCATGAATTCGATGCCACCGCCTGAAACAATAAAGGTCTTGAAGTCATTCGCTCGCAAAAAGGCCAACAACTCTACCATCGGTTGATACGCAAGATCGGTATACGGTCTCTTGAATTTCGGATGCTGGGCCGTAGCAAGCCAATCCTTGACAATGCCCTCGAACTCTTCCGCGGTCATACCTGCATGGGTTGCCATCACCAGTTCAACGAGAGCTGACATGCCGCCGGCAGCAAGGCTTTTCATGTCATTCTCGATCGCGGCCTGGAAGGGTTGTTTGTCTTTCCACTCCGGATGCTGAGATGCCAAGGCACGGATGCGGTCCAGAACAAAAAGCCCCTGAAAAGGGAAAGGCTGTTCACACCAGAGCGTGCCGTCGTTGTCAAAGACAGCGATCCGTTCCGGCACAGGCACGAAGTCCGGACTGCCTTCAGTTGTAACGCGCTGGACGAAATCAAGGATCGATTGTTTAGCCGCGCCATCGTTCCACGAAGCCATACTGTTATGCGTCTTCATTTGAGCACCTCCATAGTCGTCCGCATTGCTCCCTTGCTCACAAGGCGTTCGCCTTTGTGCTGGGCGAACCCTCGTGAGGCCAGTGCCGCGAACACGTACGCACCAGCGAGCGCGCCGAAGCCCTTCCAGATATGCGTCCACTGCACATCGCCGCCAATCAGCTTGAAGAGATGACCAGCGGCGAGGTAAACATGCACCACGGCGATAACCATTGCCGTGATCGGGTTCAGCACGAAAGCTGGCAAAGGCAGCACAAGCCGGAAAGGCGTACCATCATGCTCCTTCATTTGAACAACTCCACACTCGCGAATGGCTCAGCCGACCCGGGCCGGAAGCGATTGAGCGTGAACTTCGTCGGTTGCCCCGGCTGCACATCCACGAGAACATAGTTGTATTCCTGGATAGGACTTGCACCCTTCCAGTACTGATCCAGCGGGTAGCCGTCGGGAACTTTGATGTGTGTCCTGCCGGGAAGAATGGGGTCCTGTTCCGCTCCCCCGCCGCCCAATACGAGGTACTTCACGCCGTCGACTTCGTAAAGCTCGGTCGTGTGCACATGCCCGTTGAAGACAACGATGTCGAGGTCCTTGGCGTACGCGGCAATCGTCTTGTGGGGATTTTGAGCTTCAGGAATGGCACCCATGCCAGAGCGGCAGAAGGCTGGAGCATGAAAGGAGATGAAGACCTTCTTGGTGCCGTTGGCCTTGGCCTCATCCAGCCACGCCTGCAGTTGCTTCATCTGCTCTTCGTAGGCGGGACGGGTCGCGCCCCATCCCGATGGATCGCGATAGTCATACTTACCGGTCCACAGGAAGATGAAGCGAACGCCCTGGTAATCGAAGTGATAGATGAGTTGTTTGTCGGAGACACCGAACTTCTTCAAGTAGGGAAAAGCGCTCAACAACCCTTCGACGTCGGTGTCGTCCCACACTTCGTGGTTCCCCACGGCGGGGAAAACGCGGCCCGGTAGACCGGCCTTCTCCATCTCGTGGTCTGGTTTAGGCAATTGCTTCAGGACATCTTCGTTCACCAGCTTCCAATATGGATTGTCCGACGGCTTGCCGCCCTGCTTGCCCCACCAGACCAGGTCTCCGGTACTAACAATGAACTGGGCCCGCCCGTTCTTCACGTTCTCCACTACCTCTTTGGCAACCCAGTCGCCGCCTTCCAGCTGGAACATGGTGCGGCTCACCCCGGGAAGTAGCTTAACGTCCTCAACCGAGGCCTCTGTGACCCAGCCCTTATCAAACTTCAGCGTCGTCACTTCGCTAGCGGTATCGAAGGGCATGACCATTTCCACTAGCTCCTTGGTCTTCGGGTCGTAGATCAACTTGACATCCTTCGCAACCACTTCCGGCGCTACCTTCGCCGGAAGCACCAGTTCAAACATGTCAGTCATGAGCTGGCGGGCCTGTGGCTCCTCGTCCTGTTTGTAGGGCAGGTACATCATCGAGCGCGAGTCGCCGTACACGGCAAACGAGAACCCGGCAGGGGCTGACACCTTCTGTGCGTGGACATTTCCCGCCAACATTGCGAAGACGACGGCGACCATGCAAGCAGCGGACTTGACGTGATTCAAACCTAGTTTCATAAACACTGCCCTTTCCCTTGGTGATTCACAACTAGCAGCCCGGGGTGGAAGTAACTAATTTTCGGCACGACCAGCCGCGCCGAGCTGCGAGTCGAGCTTCGCGATTCGATGACCGATTTCGTACAAGATATTGAGATTCGGCTTCCGGAGAGC
>Ga0181532_10001282_pt1 | contig 24663 bp, 20 predicted proteins | sample PEATcosm2014_Bin_33_FD_119768 | JGI IMG/M metagenome (GOLD analysis project Ga0181532, IMG submission 119768) | Peatland microbial communities from MTU Mesocosm Facility, Houghton, MI, USA - PEATcosm2014_Bin11_30_metaG | ecosystem: Environmental > Terrestrial > Soil > Wetlands > Peat | place... | reverse complement strand
TCACTGGCTTGCCCTCCTGGCGCTCGTGGAGTCAACCGCTAAAGCACCTTTGTAGCACGCACTGCCGCATCTGCAGCCGCAAATTTACTGCTCAATAGTGATTACTTTTGCACCGAGAAGTAGTCTAACTTCGCCGTCGCCGCTCTGCGGCTAGCTTCATCGCGGTTTCAGCAGCAGTCGCCTAGACCCGGCTCTCTGGCGTTGAAACCTGCTCAACAAATACCAAGGGCGGCATCGCTGCCGCCCTCTGACAACTGGCTACTGACAACTGTTCCTACGTCCCCTCGTTCCAGCTTGCCAGGTACTCTTCCTGCTCCGGAGTCAGGCGGTCGATCTTGATGCCCATCGACTCCAGCTTGAGCTTCGCGACGCGCTTGTCGAGGTCCTCAGGAACCGCGTAGACCTTTTTCTCCAGCGAGGCATGGTTCTTCACCAGATACTCGACCGAAAGGGCCTGGTCGGCAAAGCTCATATCCATCACTGACGGCGGATGTCCTTCCGCGGCGGCGAGGTTAATGAGGCGGCCTTCGCCCAGCAGGTTGATCTTGCGGCCATCCTTCAGCGAGAACTCCTCAACGAAGGCGCGCGTCGTGCGCTTCGACGACGACATCTTCTCCAGCGTCGGAATGTCGATTTCGACGTTGAAGTGGCCGGAGTTGGAGATGATTGCTCCGTCCTTCATGGTCTCGAAGTGCTCCTTGCGCAGCACGCTCTTGTTGCCGGTCACAGTGCAGAAGACGTCGCCAATCTTAGCGGCTTCGTCCATGCTCATCACGCGATAGCCGTCCATCACGGCTTCGATCGCCTTGGTCGGATCGATCTCGGTCACGATGACCTCGGCGCCAAGTCCCCGGGCGCGGCTGGCCAAACCGCGGCCACACCAGCCGTAGCCGGCAACCACAAACTTCGAGCCCGCCAGCAGGAAGTTGGTGGCGCGGACGATGCCGTCGATGGTGGATTGTCCGGTGCCGTAACGGTTGTCGAACAAGTGCTTGGTATCGGCGTCGTTCACCGCGATGATGGGATAGCGCAGCACGCCCTGCTTCGCCATGGCGCGCAGGCGGATGATGCCGGTGGTGGTCTCCTCAGTGCCTCCGATGACGCCATCCAGGATGTCTGTACGCTTGGTCAGAGCGATGGTCACCAGATCGGCGCCGTCATCCATGGTGATGTTCGGCTTGTGGTCGAGCGCCGACAGGATGTGCGAGTAGTAAGTGTCGTTGTCCTCGCCCTTGATGGCGAAGACCGGGACGCTGTAATCGCGCACCAGGCAGGCGGCAACGTCGTCCTGAGTGGACAGCGGATTGGAGGCGCAGAGCACAACATCGGCGCCGCCATCGCGCAGCGTGATGGCCAGATTTGCGGTCTCGGCGGTGACGTGCAGGCAGGCCGAAATCCGGATGCCCTGCAGCGGCTGGTTCTTGATGAAGTCCTTGCGAATGATCTGCAAGACCTTCATGGACTGATTGGCCCAGTCAATGCGCTTGCGGCCCATATCGGCCAGCGCCAGATTGGCGACATCGCCGGCGGTTGCTTGAGTAGGTGTAGTTGACATAAGCTCCTGTAAAACAGTTTCGAGTTTCAAGAGTGCATATGGGACGGGGTAAGAACCGGGCTGTCGTTCATGGCGTAAACTCCCACACCGTGCCGACATCAGCTCTCCCACCAATCTCGGTAGCGCCGTAGACATTCCCATTTCGATCGAGCAGAGGCGCTCCTTGCGGCCAGCATCCGTCCAGTTGGCCCGAGGCGGTACCGAAGTCGTAGAGCTCTGTGTATGTCCAGCCTCCGTTTGACGGCGTGAGTTTGAAGAGGAAGCCACAATAGTCATTGTCGCTTGAACTGGTGCCAGATATGCCGAACAGATTGCCCGCAGCATCCATGGTCAGTGCATAAGGCCCGTAGTCTTCCACCGTGGCGACAGGAAAGCTGTGGAGCAACGTGAAGGTCCAACCACCGCCGGAAGGAGATAACTCCCAAACAGTGCCGCCAGTATCTGGGCCGTAGTATTCGGTGATGCCGAACAGATTGCCTGCGTTATCGCGAATCAGCGGTCCGGGTCCGGCTCCGTCGACGTCCTTCTGAAAGACATGCAGTGTGGTTTTCGTCCAGCCTGACTGCGAAGGGCTCAACTCATAAACCAGGCCGCAGTAGCCAAGGAAACCGCAATCCGGATTGCCACCGGAGGCGACGCCATAAATATTTCCAGCCTCGTCGAAGGTGATGCCGCGCGGGGCTGCGCCATCGCTGCCTCCAGCGAAACTGTAGAGCACGCTCTCGGTCCAGCCCCCGGATGACGGCGTCATCTCATAGACGAGACCTGAATTCGCCTCTCCCCCTCCGAGTGTAGTGCCGTACATATTGCCCGCCGAGTCGAAGACCAGCGGCGCAGTCCGGTTAGGGCCCGAGCCGTCGCTACCGGTAAAGACGTGAATCTTGTTATATGTCCAGCGGGCAATCACGGAAGATGGCGCAGCAAAACCCGGAACGGAGTTGAAGACGGTGCCGTAGTTACCTGAGCCGGTGATGTCGTAAAGGCTGCCGTTCGGACCGATAGCCGCCGTCCCGGGAAACGGGAGGTAGTCGCCATCAGCATACTCGAAGGTGTGTAAGGGCGTAAGCACCCAACTGGAGCCGGTTTTCTTAAGCCTGTAAACCACGCCGCAGCCGGGAGGGTCGCCGTAGTTGCAACTCCAGTCCCCCCCATACTCTGTCGCGCCGTAGATGTTTCCCGCCAGGTCCATTGCGATGCCAGCCCCTTGGCGTCCTCCGTCAGAGCCGCCGCTGAACTGATGTAAGACGGTGAGCGTTTGCGCCTCCGATGCCGCGGTAAAGGACCAAGCAAAAATCATTGTCAGAATTACCGCTGCGCATCGCGCGTTGCTCACTCCATTCCAACATTGCTCTGGTCGCTGCTTCACGCTGGTGCCCTGCAAAGAGGCGGCATCTTCCGCTACTTCGCTACCGCGGTCTTCTGCGTGCTCGCCTGCAACCCCGCCTGCTCGCGGAGAGCTGCGGCCTTGTCCGTCTTCTCCCATGTGAAGTCGGGGTCGTTGCGGCCGAAGTGTCCGTAGGCCGCCGTCTTGCGATAGATCGGACGTCGCAGGTTGAGTGACTCGATGATGCCTTTCGGCGTCAGCTTGAAGTTGGCGCGCACGAGGTCGGCGATCTTGCCTTCGTCAATCTTCGCAGTGCCAAAGGTTTCGACCAGCACGCTGACCGGCTCCGCCACGCCGATGGCATAAGCGAGCTGTACTTCGCAGCGATCGGCCAGCCCGGCAGCGACAATGTTCTTCGCAATGTAACGCGCCATATAGCAGGCCGAACGATCCACTTTGGTCGGGTCCTTGCCGCTGAAAGCGCCGCCGCCGTGACGCCCCATGCCGCCGTAGGTGTCCACGATGATCTTGCGGCCGGTAAGTCCAGTGTCGCCCATGGGGCCGCCGATTACAAAGCGACCGGTGGGATTAATGTGGTACTTGGTGTTCTCGTCGAGCATCTGCTCCGGCAGCGCAGCCTGGATAACATGCTTCAGGATGTCCGCGCGTAGTTCTTCGTTCGAAACCGTCTCGGCGTGCTGGGTCGAGACAACGACGGCGTCGATTCGCACCGGCTTGTGGTTCTCGTCGTATTCAACTGTGACCTGGGATTTGCCGTCGGGCCGGAGGTAAGAAAGGGTGCCATCCTTGCGGACTTCAGTAAGCTGATGGCACAGCTTGTGCGCCAGCGAAATTGGGGTCGGCATGTAATCCGCGTTTTCGTTGGTCGCGTAGCCGAACATCATGCCCTGATCGCCCGCGCCGCCGGTGTCCACGCCCATGGCGATGTCACCCGACTGCTTGTTGATGCTGGAGATGACCGCACAGGTATTGGAGTCAAACCCATAGAGGGCGTTGTCGTAGCCGATGGAGGCAACGACTCCGCGCACCAGGGTCTGGAAGTCGACATAAGCTTTGGTGGTGATTTCGCCTGCAATGACGACCAGTCCGGTGGCGGTGAGCGTCTCGCAGGCTACACGGCTGTAAGGGTCTTCTTTGATGCAGGCATCGAGGATCGCGTCAGAGATTTGATCGGCGATCTTGTCAGGGTGGCCTTCGGTCACCGATTCGGACGTGAATAGATAGCGCTTCTTGGACAAAGCAAAACTCCTTATTGCTGCTGCCGCGGCAGGAGACTCAGTGCACGTCGGCTGGGCAGAATACAACCCTGGTCTGTTGGGGCCTATCAGTGAGGATAGCGGCCAACCGTGATACTCCCAACATTTTACGGCCAAAGGGGCGGTTTCGACCAGCTAAAAGCGCAAATCTGCATTGAACCAGACGCCGCCAATCTACGCCAATTTGCCGCGCTTAGTAACCGCGTTGTGCACGGCGATGAGCTGATCGAGCACTTCCGGCAGGAGCTTCAAGTCAAGCGCGTTGGCGCCGTCGGACTTGGCTTGACCAGGAGCATCGTGCACCTCGACGAAAACGCCGTCCACGCCCGCAGCCACCGCCGCGCGCGCCAGCAGCGGAATGAACTCAGGTTGGCCACCGCTCTGCACACCGCTGCCATCACCGTTTGCCGCTCCAGCCGAAGGAAGCTGCACGGAATGGGTCGCATCGAAGACCACCGGTGCAAACTGGCGCATGATGGCCAGCGAGCGCATATCCACCACAAGATTGTTGTAGCCAAACGAAGCACCGCGCTCGGTAAGGAAGACCCGCTCGCCGCCGGCCCCGCGCACCTTCTCGACCGCATGGCGCATGTCCCACGGCGAAACGAATTGTCCCTTCTTGATGTTCACTGCGCGTCGGCTCTTTCCTGCGGCCACCAGCAGGTCGGTCTGGCGGCAGAGGAAGGCGGGAATCTGAAGTACATCCACGGCTTCCGCCACGCTCAGCACGTCGGCGGCTTGGTGGACGTCGGTCAGCACTGGAACCTTCGCCGTCTCGCGCACCTTCCGCAGAATGCGCAAACCTTCCTCCAGGCCGGGGCCACGGAAGCTGCGAATCGACGTGCGATTGGCCTTGTCGTACGAAGCCTTGAAGATGTAGGGTAGCTTCTTCTCGCGGGCGACAGATGCAATGGCTTGCGCCATTTTCAGCGCGTGGATTTCGCTCTCAATGACGCAAGGCCCGGCGATAAGGAACAGTTCTCCTCCGCCGACAGTCACATCGACGACTTGAAAGGAATGAGTCACGCCCGCCTCAGTGCTTCACCTTCTCCGGACGGTGGAACATCTCCACCGCAATCTCTTCGCGCTGATGCCGGCGGCAGAGGCGATTCTCGTAAGACGCCTTGATAAAAGACGAAAACAGCGGATGCGGCTCCAGCGGCTTCGACTTGAACTCGGGATGGAACTGGCACCCGAGGAAATACGGATGATCGGCGATTTCGACGATTTCGACGTACGTGCCGTCAGGCGTCGACCCACTGATGCGCAGCCCTCCAGCGGTGAGCGTGCTTTCGTACTCGCGGTTGAACTCGTAGCGATGACGATGGCGCTCGCTGATTTCGTTCTGCCCATACGCTTTGTGCGCCAGAGTGCCGGGCTCAAGCTTGCAAGTCCAAGCGCCCAGACGCATGGTGCCGCCCAGTTCCTCCACGCCGCGCAACTCACGCAGCTTGTAAATGACCCGATGCGGTGTCGCTGGATCAAACTCGCTGGAGTTGGCCTGTTCCAAGCCGCAAACATTGCGGGCAAACTCGATGCACGCCGTCTGCATGCCCAGGCAGATCCCGAAGAACGGCACCTTGTTCTCGCGGGCGTACTGGATGCCCTTTAGCATGCCCTCAATACCACGCTTGCCGAAGCCGCCCGGCACCAGGATGCCATCAGCATGCTCCAGTTGCGCCTGCACGCTCTGGTCTTTGGCTTCCAGCCCTTCAGCTTCGATCCAGTTCACGTCGAGTTTCAGATTGTAGGCCAGTGCGCCGTGAACAAGCGCCTCCTTCAGCGATTTGTAAGAATCTTCGTACTCGACGTACTTGCCTACGATCCCGATGGAAACCTCGTCCTTCGGGTTATAAACGCGGTGAACAAGCTCTTCCCACCTGCTGAGATCGGGCTCTTTCGCATCGATGCGCAGATAACGCAGCGCCAGCCGGTCCACTCCCTCGTGCGCGAACACGAGAGGGACTTCGTAGATGGAGGCCACGTCCTTCGCCGTAATCACAGCCTCGTTCTCAACATTGCAGAAAAGCGCAATTTTCGACTTGATGTCCTTCGACAGGAAGCGGTCGGTGCGGCACAGCAGGATGTCCGGTTGAATTCCTACGCTAAGCAGCTCCTTTACCGAATGCTGGGTGGGCTTGGTTTTCAGCTCGCCGGCCGCGGCGATGTACGGCACCAGCGTGACATGGACGAACAACGTACTCTCGCGGCCCAACTCCTGCCGCATTTGACGGATGGCTTCGATGAAGGGCAACGATTCGATGTCTCCGACAGTGCCGCCGATTTCGACGATGACGAGGTCCACGTCCTGCGCCACCTTCTTCATCGCGCTCTTGATTTCGTTGGTGACGTGCGGGATTACCTGCACCGTCTTGCCGAGATAGTCGCCGCGGCGCTCTTTGGCGATGATGGTTTCGTAGATGCGTCCGGTGGTCCAGTTATTGTCGCGGGTCAGCTTGCTGTGCGTGAAGCGCTCGTAATGACCGAGGTCGAGGTCGGTTTCAGCACCGTCATCGGTGACGAAGACTTCGCCGTGCTGGAACGGCGACATAGTGCCCGGGTCCACGTTCAGGTAGGGGTCAAACTTCTGCAGCGCGACTTTCAGGCCGCGGCTTTCCATCAGGCAGCCAATGGAGGCCGCCGCCAGTCCCTTACCAAGTGAAGACACCACTCCGCCAGTCACAAAGATGTACTTTGCCGACATCGTTTCCTCTGTTGTGGGGATTTGTGCAGCCGGGAAGTGCGCTCGCGCCTTCCCGTTTTACGGGGAGCCCTGCCCGCCTGCGTAATAGCGCGGTCAGGGTGGAGCGCGTAGGCGTGCACGATCAATTATGGCTGGAATCGTCGCCGGAGGCAAGCAGAGTTTCGCCAGACAAATTTCATGAAGTGTTACGCACTTGATTCCGGCGCGTCGCGAACCGCCGACCTTGCAGCTAACCTGAAAGCGGCTGATCCCGGAGCCGAGTCTTCTGGAAATGCAAGAAGTATTCGCCAGACCAAACAAGAACTGCTGGCCGACGCCAGCAGTTTCCGTTTCGACTATCGTATCCCTAATGTGATGTGCCTATGTCAGGAATTTGCGTCCCAATAGTCCCAGCAGTCCCGTACCCAGCAGGATGAATGTACCCGGTTCCGGAGTAGTACCGCCGCCGCCGTTTACGATGGTCAACAACTCTTGCGGACCATTGGGATCCGGGTCGTGCTGATTCGTCGGCGTGATGATTTCGACCTTGTTGAAGTCAACGCCCTTGAAACCTCCTTGGGCTTCCTGCTCCGCCTGATTCAGCCAAAACTGTGCGCCCTGATCTAACGGCGCGCTGTTGTCAAAGATGTACCATACCGCACCATTCATGTCCTGCCACTGGTTTTGTTGCTCGACTTGGGTTTCCAGTAGGAGCCACCCGGCTTCCTGGTAGAGAGTCAGGGCGTTCTGCAACTGGTTAAAGCGTGTCAGACTCAAATCACCAGTGCCGAGATTGGTAAGGTTGGCCGGCCACTCATCGCCGGGCAGGCCTCCGTGGGCATAGTCATCACACATTACGTTGATCGGGGAACTACCATTGATACTCGCGGAGTAAGGGTAGCCATTTTGCCACTGCCCCCCGCTGAACCCGAGGAGTTCGACATTTACCTGTCCGGTACATATAGTGCCAGCGGCCAAAAGTAGTCCGACGACTAATAGTAGCTTTTTCACACGTCCCCCTACCGATTTACGCTTTGACAGTGAAGCATACAGCGAGATCCTGTGCAATCGGAGTTCCGAAAATTTGCTTGTAAAACGATACTACTCAGCAACGGCAACTGCAACAACTTGCAACAATAAAGGAAATGGTTACCAATCGTTGAATAACCAACAGTAGCACAATGGTGCTCGATTAACGATAGCCCCGCAGAGACTTTTGAACCGATCAATGGCCGATATTCGTAGACCAGGCGCGCGTGATGTAGTCGGTCATGGTGAGCGAAAACAAGATGAAAAGCCAGAATATCGACGCAATGACAGTAACCATCGTCAGCTTAGTACTGTAGCGCAGATGCATGAAGAACAGCACGACGAGAGTGCCTTTAATGGTTGCAATGAGCAGCGCCAGGACGATGTTGAATACACCGAGTTCAAGCGTCGCCGCAAAAACCGTGATGGCCGTCCCCACCACTAGGATGGCCCAAATGACCACATATCTGCTGGCCGGTATGATATGCCCTACATAGTCTGGGTGTTCAGTGTGGTTCGCCATGCTTCCTCGTTAACCGCCGTGCTTGTGACTGATCAAATAGAGCAGCGGGAATAAATAAATCCAGACCAGATCGACAAAGTGCCAGTACAATCCCACATTTTCGACGGGATTGTAATACTCGGGAGTGAATGCACCCCTCGCTCCCACGATCACGATCCATGTCACTAGACCTACGCCGATGATCATGTGTAAGGCGTGCAGACCGGTCATCGCCCAGTACAGCGAAAAGTAGATCTCGGTGTGCTGTGGGTCCGTTGCCGGATGCGCTGGATCGCCAGTCTCGAAGTGGAAGTTGGGTCCGGGGAATTCATGATTGACCCAGTGCTCGTGATACTCGACAGCCTTGATGCCAAGGAAACCGAAGCCGAACACTATCGTAATCAGGAGCAGGACAATCATCAGCTTAGGCTTGGCCATCTGGGCCGCACGAACTCCCAATGCCATAGTTAGCGAACTGCAAATCAGCACGGCCGTGTTGGTCGCGCCCAGCCAGATGTTCATCTTCTGGCTGCCCTCGACGAAGGCGTGATAGTAGGAGGCTCGGTACACCAGATACGCGCAGAACAGCCCGCCGAAGAACATAATTTCAGTCAGCAGGAACATCCACATGCCGAAGGTGGAGGTTTCCTTCTGCTGATCCATGTCAGCGAAATGGTGTTGCAGCGCGCGCTCAGCGACCTGGATCTCGCTAGTGGCCAACGGTGACCTCCTCTTGCGGCTGATGCTCGTAGTCGTAAGCTTCCCAAGTCACGATTGGCGTCTCGTCGAAGTTAGAAGCCGGAGGCGGCGACGGAGTCATCCACTCCAAACCGACGGCATTCCACGGATTCGGGCCTGCGGGCTCTCCGTAGCGGAGCGACCAGACGAAGTAGATCATCGGCAAGACGTAGCCGACGGCCAGGATCGAGGCGCCCGCAGTGGAGAGTACGTTCAGCACCTGAAACTCCGGCGGATAGGCGTGATAGCGACGCGGCGAACCCATATATCCAAGGATGAACTGGGGGAAGAAGGTGGTGTTAAATCCCACGAAAACCAACAGCGCAGAGAGCTTGGCCCAGCCTTCCGGGTACATGCGTCCGGTGATCTTCGGCCACCAGAAGTGCAGACCCGCCATGTAGGCCATCACCATGCCGCCGACCATCACGTAGTGGAAGTGCGCCACCACAAAGTAGGTGTCTGTGACATGCACATCGATGCCGAGCGAAGCCAGAAATACGCCGGTCAAGCCGCCGATGGTAAACAGGCCGATAAAGCCAAAGGCGTACAGCATTGGGGTTTCGTAGCGTATCGAGCCTTTGTAAAGAGTCGCCGTCCAGTTGAAGACTTTCACCGCCGACGGAATCGCGACCAGGTAGCTCAACAGTGAGAACACCAGCGCGGCGTAAACCGAAATACCGGCGACGAACATGTGGTGCGCCCAGACCAGGAATCCGAGCACGGCAATTGCAATCGAGGCCAGCGCCACGAACTCGTACCCGAAGACGCGCTTGCGCGAGAAACAGGTAACGATTTCGCTGATCACTCCCATGCCCGGCAGGATCATGATGTACACCGCGGGATGCGAATAGAACCAGAACAGGTGCTGGAACAGAAGCGGATCTCCACCCAGTGCGGGATTGAAGACACCGATGTGGAACGCTCGCTCGAATGCCACAAGCAACAGCGTGATAGCGATTACCGGAGTCCCCAGGATCATGATGAGGGCGGCTGCGTAGTTCGACCAGCAGAACAGCGGCAAGCGGCGCCACGTCATACCCGGCGCGCGCATGCGATGAATGGTGACGATGAAGTTTAGCCCGGTAAGGATCGAAGAGAAACCAGTGATGAAGATGCCGACCGCAGCCCCGATTACGTGGGTGTTGGAATACGTGGTGCTGAAGGGAGTGTAGAAGGTCCAGCCGGTATCGACGCCACCCGTGATCATCGCGACCAGGGCGGTAGTGCCGCCGATCATGTACAGATACCAGCTAAGCAGATTCACCCTGGGAAACGCCAGGTCCTTGGCGCCGACCATCAGGGGTATGAGGAAGTTGCCGAGCACGGCAGGAACCGACGGGATCAGGAAAAAGAAGACCATAATGATCCCGTGCATGGTGAACAGCTTGTTGTAGGTGTCAGACGAAACCAGGTCACCGGCCGGCGTTAGCAACTCTAACCGGATCATCATGGCGAAAAATCCGCCGATCCAGAACATCGCGGTGATCGAGATGAGGTAAAGCACCGCAATGCGTTTGTGATCGGTGGTCAGCAGCCACGACTTAATGCCGTAGTTGGAGTTCAGGTAGTTCTCGCTCTCGACGGTTTGTACAGCGGTAGCCATGTCACTTCCTCAGGGTTCTAGAACCTCACTGCATGTTCGACGTGTCCGGAGCGGCCGGCTGATTGCTCGCCGATCCCTTCTGTTGCGATTGTGAAAGCGATTTGATGTAAGCCACAAGGGCCATCAAGTTCTCTTCCGAGACCTGTCCCTGGAAGGTCGGCATGATGGGCTTGAACCCGGAAACGATCTTCACGCCCGGATTCAGGATGGATTCGCGGATATAGTTTTCGTCGGCAACCACGGTCCGTCCATCGTCCAATAAGACCGGCTTGCCAAAGATCCCGATCAGGTTCGGCCCGCGTCCCTGGGTATCGAAGCGATGACAGGTGGCGCATCCCAACTGCTGGAAGAGCTGCTCGCCATTCTGCGCCAGGGAACCAGTCGTGCTTCCTCCACTCATCCACGCCTGGTACTCGGCGGGTTCCATCACGATCACCTGACCGATCATGCCGGAGTGGTCCGTGCCGCAGTATTCGGCGCAGAAAAGGTGATAGGTGCCCGCCTTGGTGGGACGGAACCAGGTCTCGGTGTAACGGCCGGGCAGCACGTCAGCCTTGATGCGAAATGCGGGTACGTAGAAACTGTGGATCACGTCCTGCGAGCTCATGATCATCCTCACGTCGCGGCCGACCGGCACGTGAAGCTGGTTGATGTCGCGCTGTCCGCCTTCGTACTCGAACTTCCACATCCACTGCTTGGCGACGGCATAGACTTCCATCGCTCCCTTGGGCGGGCGGGCTTCCTGGAAGTAGATTAGCGAGCCCCAGGCAAAAAAGACCATGCAGATGCCCAGGGGTATGAGTGTCCACATCAGCTCCAACGGCAGAGAGCCTTCGATCTGCACCGGATGAGGATGAACTGAGCGGCGGTACTTGATGGCGAAGACGAAGATCAGCACGAAGATCAGCAGTGTAAAGAACGCAGACACCGCGGTCAGCAAGAAATAAAGTCCGTCCACCTGCCATGCCAATGCCGAGGCACGTTCAGGAAAGAGTGGGAAGTTGTTCCACATATCGATCAGGCCCGTCCTGTTCCCGTTTCTCCGTGGTGAGATTCACGGCGGTACATCACAATGAGAAAGCCGCCGAGAATCAGCATCGTGGCAGCTCCCGCCACACGCATAATGTTGGTGACCACTGCGCCGTATCGCCCGGTGTTGGGGTCATAGTGATAGCAGTACAGGACCACCTGGTCCACCAGTGTCCCAATTTTGTCTTGCGACGCCTCGATCAAGCCAAGGCGAATGTCCTTTGGGGAGAATTCAACCCCGTAGTAGTACTGAGCAATCCTGCCGGCCGGCGTCACGATCATGATGGCCGCAGCGTGGATGAACTGTCCCGTGTGAGGATCGCGCCGATAGCGGAAACCGACCGCGTCGGCAAGCTGCTTGATCTCCGGTTCTTGGCCGGTCAGAAAGTGCCAGCCATCGCCGTTGGTCTGGTGTTCCAGATGCTCATTCATGCGCGCGATATAAACCTGCTTCTTCTCCGCTGCATCCTTCGGCGTCTCGTCCGGGTTGAAGCTCACCGAGACAACCTCGTATTCGTTCCCGGGTGTGAAGCGCAGCACTCCCAGCGCGCTGGCCTCGCCGGCCAACTCCTCCCCGCAAAGCATGGGGCAGGTGTAATACACCAGGTTCAGGATGACCGGCCGTCCTGAATGAAAGTAGTCGCCCAGCCTGACCGTCTTGCCAGTCTCGTCCTTAAATTGCAGATCGAGCGGCACCGGCTGATCGAGCCGCTGGTCGATTCCGACATTCGACAGGTCGGCCGGACTCATCTGCGAAGCCGGCTGAGTAGTCTTGTCTTGGAAGGCAGAAGGCGGCTGGGCTGCTGCAAGCGAGCTTGCGGCCAGCAGGATCCCAAAGGCCTTCGCGATATGTAAGTGCAAAGTTTTCACAGCCTAAAATCTACTTCCGGACCACGTAAGATCTTTGTGCCGCCCCAACGGGGCTCAGTTTAAATGTGGCGACCCTACCTAGGGCTTGCGCCCTGGGCTGAGATTTTTCGCTCCTACGGGGCTCGGTTTTGGGTCGTAGCAGCCGGCGGCGCATTCGGCCGTACCGGCAAACCACGCTCTTCGATCAGCTTCATCGCCCGCGAAATCGGTATGTGTATCGCACCGGTCGAGTCTTTGAACGGCTGCGGCGGATTCAACAGCACGTCTTCCGAGTACAGAAACTTGCTCATGTCCCCTGCGTCGTTCACCTGCAGCCGCGGCTCGGGGAAAACCCCGAGGCTGACCGCGGGAGCGTTCTGGAAGATCGAGCGTGAAACCGGCTGCGGCTGCGCTGGTTGCACATTCGCCATGGGATTGGTCTGGGGGTGAGGAAAGAGAACGTCGCTCCTCGCCATAAATCGGAACATCCCCCAAACGACCAGTTCGATGAAAAAGCCGCACAGCAGCAGACCTATCAGGAACAGCAGGATGCCGCGCGGGCTGAGGTCGGTACGATCGAAATCGACCTGCGGGTTCCGCAAAGGATCGTAATTGGAGTTCTCAGTGGCCATGGCCCCTCTGATGCAGCAAGATCGGCATTTGCGGTTCGTAGATCGGCAACAGCGGCCGCTGTTGCAGGTTGTAGAAGAAGAACGCCAGCCACAACCCGCCGACACCGATCGGCGCGACGATGTACCACCAGCTCAGGTAAAAGTGCCCCTGTTCGTGAGCGAAGTTCGGTACAACGTACCAGTAGATGTCCACCAGTCGCATGAACATTAGGAGCAATGCCAGCCCGATCAATCGCTTTCCGGAACGCTTGCGCTCGCGCGACAGCAACAGCGCAAATGGCAGTGCGAAGTGGAAGAGGATGATGATCAGCGCCACCACGCCCCATCCGCCGCGTATGCGGTGCAGATACCAGCCGATCTCCTCCGGCAAATTCCCCGCCCAGATGATGAGCCACTGGGAGAACGAGAAATAGGCGAACAACATCACAAACGCCAGCATCAATTTGCCGATGTCGTGGAACTGCATCGGCTTGATGATTTCGCGGTAGGGGCGGTAGCGAGTGAAGATGGTCAGCAGAATGACGTTGAAGGCCAGCGCCGACAGACCTTGTCCTGCGATGAAGATCAATCCATAGATGGTCGAGCCCCACGTGGGATCGAGCGACATAATCCAGTCCACCGCAGCGAACGAGACGGTCAAGGAATACACCACCAGTCCCAGGCCGCTCAGTCCTTGAAGGCGAGGCTGGACCCCACCCGGCAAAGGACTGTCTTGCTTGTCTCCCCGGCGATTCAAAATGAAAGCGAGCAGGATCCAGATGGCGAAATAGATGATCCAGCGAACGATCCACCCGGGAGTGTTCAGATACCAGTGGTTCCTCTCCGTCAGCGCTAAATTCGTCATCCAGGAATAAAGGCTGCTGCGGAAGACGAGGATGGGCAGAAACAGGACGAACATCAGCGGAAGGCACTTGCTCGCGGATTCCAGAGCACGGCGGATTACCAGCCCCCAGAGGCCTCCGGAAAGGTACTGCACCATCAGCAGCGCCAGGCATCCGAGGCTCAAGCCCAGCCAGAACATGTAGGCGATCAAGTAGCCGCGCAGGAACTGGTCCAACGAGGTGACCGCGCCGGCCACGCAGAGCAGCGCACCGACCAACCCAATTATCAGCGAGCGCTTTTGCCACTGTGCCACTTCAGCGGGAACCGGGTAGTCGGTCTGCTGCCTGTACATCGTTTCGTTGCTCATGGCTTGCGTGCGCCTCCTTCTGCCGGAACCGCAGCCGGTTTGGGCGGAGTGGACGCAGCCGTGGTAGCGCCCTGCGTGTCATAAGGAGGCATGATGGTCACACCCGCCGGCGGACCGTCGGCAATCTGCGCACCGGCAGGGACATCAGACGGGCTGGCGTTCTGGCTCAACTGCAAAGCACGGATGTACGCGGCGATCGCCCAGCGATCGTGCGCAGGAACCTGTTCCGCATAGTCCGGCATGGCGCCGAAGCCGTTGGTCATAACGTCGAAGAAGTATCCAATCGGGGCTTTGCGCAGCCGATCGATGTGATAGGACGGCGGATGCTTGTAGCCGCGCTGCACGACCATGCCATTCCCATCGCCAGCTTCACCATGGCACGGAGAGCAGTAGATGTTGAAGCGCTGTTGTCCTCGCCCCAGCACATCGGCCGTCACCGGAAAGGGTAGGTAGTCGCCATCGTTGCTGCCGATCTTGCCGGTATAGAAGTAGGTATCGGCATTCAGGTGTTCACGCGCCACCGTTCCCGTGATTATGGGCCGCTCCGAACGCTTGTCGGCGTAGAAGTCGCTCTCGCGCAACGGACGGTAGTAAGGCTGGTTCTGCATGTCTTCGCGGCAGCCCGCCAGCAGCAACAACGCCGACGCCAACAGGAGGTAGGTGGCGGCTTTGGAAGCAAAGCGGTTCTTGGGTGGAAGCGCCGGGCTTTCAGCCCGGCGAAGACCCGTGCCTTCACGCTTGGCTTTAGCCACTGCATCTGCGACGATCGGATCCGGGGCTGAAGCCCTCGAACCAAAAGCGTCCTTGCGGCACGGCTGAAGCCGTGCCCTTCCACCGATTCCGGATTGTGCTGGCCGATTAATGCGGCACCTCCGCAATCGACACCGGCTTCAGGCTCTCCATAAATCGCTGGGTATCGACCAGGTCGAACTTGGGATCGGCTGCTTCCACGCATAGGAAAAACTTGTCGCGGGTCACTCTGGAGAAACGATCCACGTTGAACAGCGGGTGGTACGGCATGGGCAGACCATTCAAGGCGAACATTCCAAAGACGCCCGCAAGTCCGGCGAAGAGAATCGTCATTTCAAAACTCGGGACGATAAACGCCGGCCAGGAGTCATAGGGCTTTCCGCCAATGTTTAGCGGATAGGCAATGACGTTAATCCAATACTGCAGCGCGAAACCCGAAAGACCGCCCAATAGCCCGCCGAGAAGGACAACCAGCGGCACGCGGCTCTTGTGAAAGCCGATCGCCTCGCTGGCCTCGTCAATCGGAAACGGGCTGTAGGCATCCATCATGCGGTAGCCGGCCGCATATGCAGCCCGGGCGGCTTCCACTAGTTCGGTAGAGCTATCGAACTCTGCCATCAAGCCGTAGATTGCTGGTGAAAGCGCTTTATGACTCATGTGCTTTCACCTCCGCCTCTGGCAGCAGGGTGCGCATTTCGAAGATCGAAATGGCCGGCATGATGCGAATGAAGATGAAGATCGCCGCAGAGAAGAGACCGATGGTGCCGAAAAACACCGCGTAGTCCCAGCGCGTCGCCACGTAATGCCCCCACGAGGACGGCAGGAAGTCGCGCGTGAGGCTGGTGATGATGATGATGAACCGCTCCAGCCACATCCCAACCAGGATCACCAGTGAGATCAGGAACAGCCACTTGGTATTGGCGCGAATCTTCGGCAGCCAAAGGACCTGCGGCACCACCAGGTTGAAGAAAATCAGCGACCAGTAGAACACCGCATAGGGACCCAGCCAGCGGTTCTCCATCATGAAGCGTTCATAGGTTGAGCCGCTGTAGAAAGCCATAAAAGCCTCGAAGAAATAGCCGTAACCGACGATCAGCCCGGTAGCCAGCATGATCTTGGCCGAGTTCTGCAGATGGCGCATGGTAATCATGTTCTGCAGGCCGTAGTAGTGGCGGATGGGAATTGCCAGAACCAGCACCATGGCAAAGCCTGAGTAGATGGCACCCGCGACAAAATAGGGCGGGAAGATGGTGGTGTGCCAGCCGGGAACGATGGAAATCGCGAAATCAAAGCTAACTACGGTGTGTACGGAAAGCACCAGTGGCGTGGCAATACCCGCCAGCAGAATGTACAGCGCCTCGTAACGCTTCCAATGGCGGGCCGACCCGCGCCAGCCCATTGCCAATAGTCCGTAAACCGACTTGGTATATACGTTGGACGCCTTTTCACGCATGGTTGCAAAATCGGGAACCAGGCCCACATACCAGAAGACGGCCGAGATGGTGGCATAAGTAGAAACTGCGAAGACGTCCCACACCAGCGGGCTGCGGAACTGGGGCCACACGCCCATGCTGCTGGGGTAGGGGAACATCCAGTAACCCAACCAGGGACGGCCCATGTGCAGTAACGGGAACATGCCGGCGCAGGCGACGGCGAACAGCGTCATGGCTTCAGCGAAGCGATTGATGGAATTGCGCCAGCTCTGCTTCAGCAGTAAAAGAATGGCCGAGATCAGCGTACCGGCGTGCCCAATGCCGATCCACCAAACGAAGTTGATGATGGCAAAGCCCCAACCTATGGGGATGTTAATGCCCCAGATGCCGACGCCCACCAGGAAGAGGTAGGTGATCGCCGCCATTAGGATCCCCAGGAGACCCATGCCGATCGCCAAACCAGCCAGCCAGCCCAAGCCAATCGGCCGCGTCAGCACGGCGTCGGCGATTTGGTCGGTCATGCTGCCGTAGCTCTGCCCCGGCGTTAGTACCGGCGGCTCATCCGGCCACGGATTTTCAAGTAGAGCCGTTTTTTCCTCTGGACCCTGGTTCATCGCTAACTGGACTCCGACTGTTCAAGTTCGGGGTTCGGGTTCTGCACCACGGCCATGTAGGTGGTGCGAGGACGCGTATTCAAATCCTCCAGCAGGCTGTAGTTGCGTTGCTGGGCCTTGATCTTCGCCACGCGACTGTCTTTATCGTTCAGATTGCCGAATACGATGGCGCCCGCCGGGCAAGCCTGCTGACATGCGGTGACCACTTCGCCGTCCCGCACGCTGCGGTTTTCCTTCTCCGCCGTCATGCGTCCGTGGGCGATGCGCTGGATGCAGTACGTGCATTTCTCCATCACGCCGCGGCTGCGAATGGTCACCTCGGGGTTGCGCATCATCTTGTACTGCGGCGTGGTCCAGTCCTGCCAGAGCAGGAAGTTGAATCGGCGCACCTTGTACGGGCAGTTGTTGGAGCAATACCGCGTGCCGACGCAGCGGTTGTACACCATGTCGTTCAGGCCCTCGGTGCTGTGCACCGTGGCGCCGACCGGGCAAACCACCTCGCAAGGCGCGTTCTCGCATTGCTGGCACGGAATCGGCTGGTAGTACACTCCGGGATTCTCGGTTCCGCCCTCGTAGTACACGTCAACCCTCAGCCATTGCATCTGGCGGCCGCGCATAGTCTGCTCCTTGCCGACGACGGGGATATTGTTCTCCGCCTGGCAGGCCACGATGCAGGTCTTGCAGCCAATGCACGAGTTCATGTCGATCGTCATACCCCACTTCAACTCGGTGTACTGATAGGGGTAATAGAGCGTCATCTCGGGAGGAACCCGCTCTTCTTCCTCGTGCGCAAAATTGGGATTCCTCATGAAGTCTTCGAGCGTCGCCTTGCGGATGATGTGCCGGTTCTTGAGGGGCTCGGTGCCCTTGGGCAGGTCGGAGTAATCGATGTACTGGAATCCCTGCGGAATGGCAAAGCCGTATCCGCTGCCCACCTTCGTTATCTTGGCGTTCGCAATCCACGGAGCGTCACTGGTGCGGATCTGGTATCCGTCGAAACCTACGCCGTCAGCAACGCGTCCGCCCTTTGTCCGTCCGTAACCGAGGAAAACCGTGATGGAGTCGTTGGGATGTCCGGGCTGCGGCCAGATGGGCCCCTTGACCTTGCGGCCGTTGACATCGATTTCGACAACGTCGCCGGTGACCAGGCCGCGCTTTTTCGCCGTGATTGGGCTGATGAGGACTGCATTGTCCCAGCAGAGGTTAATGAGCGGCTTCGGTGTCTCCTGCAGCCAGGCATTGTTGGCGCGGCTGCCGTCGTAGATCATCGGATCGCGGCGGAACATGACTTCCGTTTCGGGTGCCCCACCCTTGTCGCCCGCCGCTGGCGACAGGGTGGGAGAGCCCTTCGCCGACACGCTCTTGGCCGGGAACGCTGTATTCGCAACAAAGCCATCGTGCACAGCCTTGCGCCACGCAGCGTCGAAGTCGCCACCCTTCATCTGGCCCTGCCAGTACTTGCGAACAATATCGTAGCCGGCAGTCTCGGAAGAGCCAATCAGCGAGAAGATGAACTCGTAAGGGCTCTTGGCGTTGTACAGCGGTGCGACCAGCGGCTGAGTGATGGTGACGGTCCCGTCGAAGGCGCGGCAATCGCCCCATTCTTCCAGATAATGTGTGCCGTTGACGTGCCAGTGAACGTGGTCGTAGGTTTCGTCCTGATACGAGCTGTACTGAACGCGAAGCGGAACTTCGTCCATCGCCTTGGCAAAGGCGAAATCCGCCGGGGCGTCATAAACCGGATTGCTGCCGAGTATGATCAGCAGGTCCACCTTGCCCGCGTTCATCTCATCAACGAGTTCCTTCAGCGCGGCGGTCTGAATCTGGGGCGTGGCTTCCACCGTGTCGGTGTAGATCACGGTATTTCCGACCGCACCGAGCGCGGAATTCATGGCGTGAGCCAGTGCGTGTACCGCGGGCGGCTGATTATCTCCCGGGATGACGACCGCTGCGCCCTTGTGCGCCTGAAGGTCCTTCGCCAGCGCCGCAACAAACTTCTGCTGCTCGGGCTTCGCACTTGCGCCGCCTCCGGCACCTAATCCGGCAGCAACTGCGCGTGCGAGCTGCTCAACTTCCGAGGCGCGAACCGGCAGGCGATGGTCGGCCTTGCCGCCGGTATTTGTCGGCGTGCTCTCAATCGAGTAGAAACGCGACATCCTCTCCCCGAGGTCAGGATTGCGGCGCGCCGCGAACGTACGAGCGTAATAAAGGAATCCCGGGAAGCCGCTGGACAGGAAATCACCGTCCAGCGACAAAATGATGGCGGCCTTCTCCAGGTTGTAGCGAGTCTCGACGAACTGCCCGAATGCCATCTGCGAGCCAGTGCGAACGTTGTCGCGATTCACCGGCTCGTACTGCACCCACTTCGAGTCGGGATAAGCAGCCTGCACCGCATCCATCAGCGAAGCCATCGTTGGGGAGCTGACCGGACGGCTGAGAATCCGCAGCCCGCTTCCTTGTACCGCCTTCTGCGAATTGAGCGGGCCCTTGAGCGCAGCCGCGAACCCGCTCCAGGTGCTCATCTCACCACGGTAGGTGATGGTCTGCGAGCGGTCGGGGTCGTACATGTCGAGGATGGAAGCTTGCGCGAAGACATCGCTCCCTCCCAGCCCCGCAGGATGTTCAGGATTCCCTTCGATCTTGGTAGGACGTCCCTCGTGACTCTCCACTAGAACAGGAGTTGCATAAGCGCCGAACGGCATCGCGCTGGCGAAAAAGAGCGGCTTGCCCAGTACGATTTCATCCGGCTGCCGCACGTACGGCACGATGGGCTCGAGTGGCTGCTTCACGCAGGCCGACAATCCCGCCAGCGCCATGGAGGCGCTCATCAACTTCAGGAAGTCGCGGCGCGAGGAGCCTTCAGGCCAGACCGAGGCCTGCCGTGGAAACTCCCGATGCAACATATCGTAGAAGCCATCGGTCTGCGCCAGCTCTTCCAGGCTCCGCCAGTATTGCGGGCCGCTCTTGGCGCGCGCCAGCTTCTCCTTGACTTCGGCAAGTTCCAGTTTGCTGGGACAGACTGCCTCAGGCTTGTTCGGGCTCTCGTTTTCCATTCTTTCTCGTAGGTTCCAGGTAACGGGTGGAAACACCGGGCTTTAGCCCCGGTGAATACCCTTGCCATCCCAAATCGGGGGCTTCAGCCCCAGCGCTCAGGACCGGGGCTGAAAAGCCCCTCTTGTTCCTCTCTCAATTCGCCGGGCTGAAGCCCGGCGTTTCCACCGCCAACTAGCGGTGACAGGTATTGCAACTCGTAATGCCTTCCACACTGCGAACGTTATAACGGTGCTTCAACTCCGTGCCCAGCGCGATCTGGTCGGTGAAAACGCTGCCGTCGGTCAGCTTCACCGGATTGTCGGAACTGGGCGGCTCGTACCGCATGTTAAAAACCTGATCGCGAGGACGGAGGAACTTCTCCGGCGCGCGATGACAGTTCAAACACCATTCCATTTGCAGCGAGTTCGCCGCGTACGTCAGCGGCATCTTGTCCACCGGACCATGGCAGCTCGCGCAGCCCACACCTTTATCGACATGAATGCTGTGATCGAAATAAACAAAGTCGGGCAGATCGTCCACCCGGGTCCAGATCAGCGAATTGCCTGTGCGGTAACTTTCGCGCACCGGCTCCAGGATGGGCGCATTCGTCCATATCTGCGAGTGACAGTTCATGCAAGTCTTGGTGGGAGGAATGCCCGCGAAACTGGAGCTCTCGACCGAGGTATGACAGTAGCGGCAGTCGATGCCGTCGCCAGAGACGTGATGCTGATGGCTGAAGGGCACCGGCTGCGCTTGCGCCACATTTTGATAGGTTGCGTAGGGCGAGCGCTGCATCTCCAATGCGGCCCACAGCAGCACCGACACCAGGAGGACCACGCCGATGATCGACGCCCGCGCAATTGTATTCGCACTACGATGAAAAACTTGTGCCATGTATGAAGTGTTTTAGGTTTGCAGGTTCGGGACCGATTACCCCTGTCGGCCCCCAGCTTTATACGGATTGCTAATGTCTCGAAAGGGTGTGACGCAAATCACCCAAGCGTGTGATTATAACAACTCAGGTTGTCTGCATGGCAAGTGGCATGTGGATTTCTCGAATATCCTTTGCGCCAGGGCAAAAGAAGCAGTCAGGACGCGGGTGACGCAACACTTCTTCCGAACGTCGGCAGCAACAGCGACGCGAGCAAATATGCTGCGGCGCCGCAGGCGAGCGTCACATTCAATCCGAACTGGATTGCAATCACCATTGCCAGCACCGAGCCGAGCACGCTCGACGCCGCGTTCATCGCCCACGCCCATTCGACTGCGCCGCGATTCCCCGAGTCGCCTTCCTCCGTTGCGGCGCCGTGCGAAAGAGCGCGCAACCCACTGGGAAACGGCATTCCCATGGCAAGGCCAAGCGGTATCAGAAGCGCCGCACTGATCAAGAGTTTCACAACAAAAGGCAGGCCGACGAGCGTTTCCAGCAGTGACGGCAAAGCAAACACGCAGACCAACAGAGCTATTACGATGACCGCCATTGCCCAAGCCACGCGTGTTGGCTCACGGAACCAGCGGCGTGAGAGCAGACTGCCTATGCCACTGGAGAGCAGCATAAGGAAGATAACCACGGTCAGGGCGTACGTCGGATTTCCCAGGAACAAGACAAAGCGCTGGATGAACGCAATCTCGACCAGAATGTAGCCCAAGCCGATGGCGATGAAGTAGAGGAGGCGGACACTGCGGCCCGAGCGGGCCTGCGGCGAGAGCGCCAGGGGCACCACCAGAAACACGATTACGGCAGCGATCGAAATAATGAGCAGTAACCCCAGGATGGCAATTCCCAGATTTACTTTCCAGTCGATGCCGCCCTGATTCAAGTTGCGGAAGACCTGCTTTGGCTTGAGCGTGAAGAAGAAGAATGGTGCATTGTCAGTCACAGGCGTTACGTTGTAGGGATATTCGGCCGAAAACGCGCCGACGTCCTGGCTGCGAATCAGCCCGGCAAATGCGGGGTGCGCCATCCCCGGCTGGTCCGCAGTCGCGGGAAGGTAAAGCACATACAAGTTGAGATGAGCATCAGCCGGCGTCTCGCCCTTGATGTATCGCAGCACCCCAAGCTGTTCCTCTTCGGTGAATGGCGACTTCTTGGCCAGCACCAGCACGGGACGTCCATCCACGTTCAGCGGCCCATCGCTGACCACGATGAAATTCTTCGTGCTGTCCTGCACGCCAAGCTGACGAAGCGCTTCCATGCCCTGCGAAACCACGCGCAGCGCTTCACGGGGCTGGGTAAACTCCCAGCGCGTGATCGCGATCATCCCGTCCGGCTTCAGGTGCTCGAAGTATTCGCTAAAGGCTTCCACCGTGTAGAGGTTGTTTTCGCTTAGCGCGAAGGCCCCCGCAGCGGTCGAGGCCCAGGTGTCGACCAGCGTCATCTGCAGTACGTCATACTTGTCGTGGCTGTCGCGAATGAAAGACCGCCCATCGCTGACGTGGATGTGCACCTCAGGAATCTGATAGAGGTGGTGGGCGTAATCCGCGAAGCGGTCGCGCATAATGTCGTTGGCGATGATGGGATTGATCTCGATGCCGGTGACGCTGGGACTGCCATTAGCGACGGCGCGTTGCACATCTACTCCGCCGCCGGGACCAATGATGGCGTACTCGCCTTTCGGACGCAGCACATTGGCCAGTGCGGGCACGGCGGACATCAGGTCGCGCTGATACCTGGCATCCCAATGGTGCGGGTCGGCGTTCATCAGGTAGGTGCTGGCATCGGCATCGATCACAATCACCTTTGCCCAGCCTTGCTCATCCACTTCAACCCGCGACAGCGCATTCCACTTGGCAAACAGCGGCGCCGCGCGCTTCATGCCTTTGGCATAAACGATGTCGATCAGCTTGCCGCGAAAGTTGACCGCAATCAGCAACAGCAGCAACGCCGCCAGAACCGCCGGCGCCCATCGCGCGCGCGGGCCGGCCCAGGCAACTCCGGCGAGTGCCACAGCAACGGCTGCAAACAGGATTGTGTTGGGGCCGCCGATGATGTTCAGCAGCGGAACCAGCGCCAGACACGCCAGCGAGCCTCCCAGCAAATCGGCGCCATAAAGCTGCGTGATGCGCGCCGGATGCCGCGCGAAGACAATCGAGAACAAGAGTCCTGTGGCGAAGAACGGTACCGCCGCTGCGAGATAGAGCACCGTCAGGCGGCCAAAGTTGCCCCAGTCGAGGTGCAGCGCCACCGAGGTGTGCAGCACAATCTCCAGCACCACGAAAATGACCGCCGCATTGGCGGCGCACAGAGTTGTGCCGAGTTGGCTTATAGTCCAGCGCTCCAGCAACTCGCGCCGGAGAAAGGCGAAGACCGCGCCCGCTCCCAATCCGAGCAGCGCAATCGAAATCGCCAGGAAGGCGAAGTGGTAGAAAAGCACCACCGAAAAGAGCCGCGTCAATCCCAGTTCCAGCAGCAGCGCTGAGAAGCTCATAAGCGCGACCGCCAGCAGGGCATTCCGTGCCGAAAGCTGAACCGTAGGCGTTGCGGTGGTGGCCTGCTCCGTGGTTTCGATCATGGAAGATCGAGATTACTACGAAAGGCCCTGCAATTCGCGGGTGAGCCGGCGACGGGTGAGTTTCCGAGTGGCCCGCGATGCGGGACAATCCTATGAGGCTCACGAATGGCGGCACCCGCCTGGTGCACCAGGCTTATCCGCCGTAATCCAACCTTCCGGCTATCGGGCATTTGCCTTCCACCAATCCGGGTTCTGAGTGTAATCTAGCCCCGGAAGGGGCGGTACAGGTCTTTTCCCAGAACTCTTTAGGATCCGGGGAAAAGTAGAGGTCTCATGGAAACCATCGCAGACTACAAAGCTCGCATCCTCTCCTACATCGAAGGTAAGGATCCTCTCGAGGTCCAGCGCAAGACGCCGGAACTTCTGGCGGACTTGGTCGTTTCAGTCCCGGAAAAGGAACTCTATGAGCGTCCCTCGCCGGACAAATGGTCGGTGGCTGAATTGCTGGCCCACTTTGCTGATGCCGAGATTGTCAGCACTTGGCGCTACCGCCAGATGATCGAGCACGACGGCTGCCCGCTGCCGGGCTACGATCAGGAGTTGTGGCACAAGCTGGGCGATTACCCATCGCGCAGGCCCGAGGAGTCGTTGATGCTGTTTCGCCTGCTGCGCGAGGCCAACCTGCGAATGTTCGCGCAGCTCACGCCCGAAGAGTGGCAGTGCAGCGGCATTCACGCTGAGCGCGGTCCGATGACCGTCCGCGATCTGGTGCTGCAAATCGCCGGTCACGACCTGAACCACCTCAAACAGATACGGAAGATTCTGGGAGAATAACCGCGTCTGCCTGATGCCCCTCGATAAGAGTGAAGGCGTTGTCAAGGCATAGTTTTCCTGGGCGGTGCGGGAGCACCGCGTTCTTCGCCAGATGGGGTTGAGGACCAAGCATTCTGGGGATCACGCGTTAATCACTG
>Ga0181532_10001281_pt1 | contig 24672 bp, 18 predicted proteins | sample PEATcosm2014_Bin_33_FD_119768 | JGI IMG/M metagenome (GOLD analysis project Ga0181532, IMG submission 119768) | Peatland microbial communities from MTU Mesocosm Facility, Houghton, MI, USA - PEATcosm2014_Bin11_30_metaG | ecosystem: Environmental > Terrestrial > Soil > Wetlands > Peat | place... | reverse complement strand
TCCGAGGTCTGAGCAGAATTGACCACCTGTCGAACGAGCCTCGACGTCATCCGGAGAAGTAAGGCGGATTTCTTGGGATCAATTTGCCGGGCAATTCCACATGGCCGCGCGGTGAGCGTTATTGCTCAGATCGCTTTCGTCCCGACTGCTAAGGTTCATCTGACCTTGTTGCGTCCGAATTTCTAACCCGATTCGTGTGCCAGACACGGCACGATCGGGAGAGGCGGCGCAGAGGCTACAGAAAAGAGGCTGTTCAATGAAAAAAGTAATGTTCGTATTTGCGATGTTAAGTCTCGGCACGCTGGGCTGGGCGGCTTCGGCGCGAGAAGATGCCACGGGCCGGCTGGACAACGCGACCACAGTGTTGCACGAAATTATGGGGATGCCTGACAAGGGAATCCCGGAAGAAGTGTTGGAGCATGCCAAGTGCGTAGCCGTTATACCGCACATGGTTAAAGGTGGGTTTGTATTTGGAGCCGAGGGCGGCAAAGGCGTAGCCACTTGCCGCACGGCGGATGGCTGGAGCGCGCCGGCGTTCATCACGATTTCGGGTGGAAGCTGGGGATTGCAGCTCGGCGTGGAAGCTGTCGATGTGGTCATGATCTTTCAGAATGACAAAGCCATGCAGAGGCTGCTCGATAGTAATTTTCAAGTTGGAGGGGATGCTTCCGCGGCTGCGGGTCCGGTTGGACGGCATGCTGAAGCCGGCACCGATTGGAAGCTGGAGACGGAGATCCTGACCTACTCCCGCGCCAAGGGCCTGTTCGCCGGGCTCACGCTGACTGGCGCTTCGCTGCGGCAAGACAAAGACTCTCGGGAGGCGATCTACGGTCCCGACGTCACAACCCGGGCGTTGCTCTTGGGCCAAGTACCGGTTCCGGCCGTAGCTCAGCCATTTCTTATGGAAGTTCACGGAGCAAAAGTCCAAGCCATAGCCGTGAAAGCAGACGACAGGGCTAAAGACAACAATCAGAAGTAGGACTTGTAGAGCTCGATGTTGGTCGTTTAACCGCATCGGCTCTTACGAAGCACCTCTTTCCACCAAAGGAGAACCGTGTCAAAAACCTGGGAGCATTATCATCACGCCGCTCGTAATCATGAGAAAGCCGCCTACCATTACAACGAGGCAGCGAAATACAACCGGGCTGAGGAGCACGAAAAGGAAGCGCACCATGCATATCTGGCTCATGGGCACGGTCAGCTGGCTGTTCATCACGATGCCGAGGCGGCGAAACAGCATGCCGAGCAGTGCGGCAGCCTGGTGACGCCAGCGCCCGCGCAAGCAGCCAGGGAAAAGAGCGCAGCGTAGAACTCAAGATCGAGGAACAACGATCGAGAAGGAATGATCGGCGCGGGTCCACCCATATGGACTCGCGCCGTTTTCCTTGATGGCACCCGGCAACGCGATCTCGGGAAATTGATTTAGCGGATTAAATCAGGAATTCCCAAAAGTGAGCCGTAGTGCTCAGACCTGACAGAGCGTCCGTGCAATTCTTGTCTCTGACGCGCGACGCGTCGCCTCTCACTCCACGCAGCCCGCAGCAGTAAGTTCGCCGGGCAATCGAAGGATGATCTGGCAAGGTGATTCAATGCGTATTATTCGTTTGCTATTACTGACACTTCTGATACTGGCCATACCGGCTGCCTCCTTCGCGCAGTTCGGCGTGGCAATCACAATCGCTCCGCCCGCGCTACCCATCTATACCCAACCGATGGCTCCAGCTGACGGCTATTTGTGGACGCCCGGCTACTGGGCTTATGGGGACGAAGGCTACTTCTGGGTGCCCGGCACCTGGGTGATGGCTCCCGAGGTTGGATTTCTCTGGACGCCCGGTTATTGGGGCTGGGGTGGCGACGCCTTCGCCTGGAATGAAGGCTACTGGGGTACGAATGTCGGCTTTTACGGCGGCGTCAACTACGGCTTCGGCTATGGTGGTCTCGGTTATCAAGGCGGTTATTGGAATAACGGAGGCTTCTACTACAACCGCTCGGTGAATAACATTAGCGGCTCGAACTTTCACAATGTCTACAACAAGACTGTGATCAACAACACCGCGTACAACCACGTCAGCTATAACGGCGGCAACGGCGGGGTTAGCGCTCGCCCGACTGCGGCGGAAGAAACCGCGTCCCATGAGCGACACACTCCGGCAACGTCTGCTCAGTCGGAGCATCAACAGGCCGCCGGCAAGAATCACGCACTATTGGCGTCCGTAAATCATGGCAGGCCGGCCATCGCTGCCACTGCCAAGCCCGGCGAGTTTAGCGGTCACGGGGTGGTAGCGGCCAGGCAGGCGGGAGCACCTTACAAGGCGACTGCCGGCAAGGCTGCCGAGAGTACGACAACGGCAACCCATCCCACGCGTACGAGCGAGAATAAGGCAGCTGAGAATAAGGCGCCTGCAACTCGCACCAACGAGAACAAGGCGACTGAGAACAAAGCCGCCGCGACCCGTACAAGCGAAAACAAGACAGCTGAGAACAAGGCCGCTACGACCCGCACAAACGAGAACAAGGTGGCCGAGAACAAAGCCGCTGCAACTCGCACGAACGAGAACAAGGCAGCCGAGAACAAAGCCGCTGCGACTCGCACGAACGAGAACAAGGCGGCTCAGAATAAGGCAGCTACAACCCGTGCAAACGAAAACAAGGCGGCTGAGAATAAAGCAGCCGCGACTCGCACGAGCGAAAACAAGGCAGCTGAGAACAAAGCCGCTGCCACTCGCACAAACGAAAACAAGGCGGCTGAGAATAAAGCAGCCGCGACTCGCACGAGCGAAAACAAGGCAGCCGCGAACAAAGCAGCTGCAACCCGCTCGAATGAGAACAAGGCAGCTGAGAACAAAGCAGCTGCAACCCGCTCGAATGAGAACAAGGCAGCTGAGAACAAAGCAGCGAAGCCCAGAGAGGCTCGTCCACCCAGTCAGTCCAAGCCGACTACCGCTCACGCGCAGCCGGCGCCTCGCGAACAGTCTGCACCCCGCGCAGAAGCCGCGCCCCGTGCGCAGCCGGCGCCTCGTCCAGCAATGACAGCTCATGCGCAGCCTGCCCCGCATCCTGCGAAAGAAGCGCCCAAATCCGAAGAGCGCCCACGGAAGTAGCAGATTGATTGCGACCGATTGCCTCAGCCTGTTCGAGGTTTTGAGAAGTCGACTAACTCCTCTATCGGCGCGGGTCCCAAAGCTTGGGCCCGCGTCATTTTTGTTTCCGACTGCAGGCAGCGAATCGAAGAGAGATATGGTGTCGCGGAGATGCGATTCTCCTGCCGCCATTACCGCGCGCTTTCCCGGGACAGTCGATCGCTCTTTCGATCAGTTTTCCCTGATTGAGCAGTTTTGACCATTCGAAAACCGCCGGAGCGCCTATAACCGAAACAGATTCACAAAGAAATAAGGAGCACAACATGCTTGGAACTATATTGATCGTGATCCTGGTTCTAGCACTGATCGGTGCGCTGCCACGCTGGTCGCATAGCCGGGAGTGGGGCTACGCTCCGACCGGAGGCCTAGGTCTGGTTCTCTTCGTGGTTGTTATTCTCCTGGTTCTCGGGCGCATCTGAGCCATGCTCCACCAGGCAACATCGCCAGGCACCATCGCGAACGGGTGGCGCCTGTTTTTTGTCCGCGTCTTGGCCCTTTTTCTCGTTGTTCTGATGTGCAGCGGCGGTTCGTCCGCGTACTCCGTTCTTACGCACGAGGAAATTGTCGACCTGCTCTGGACCGCCGAGATCCAGCCTCTGCTCCTCAAGCGCTATCCCGAACTCTCGGAGGGCCAACTTAAAGAGGCGCACGCCTATGCCTACGGAGGCGCGGTCATCCAGGATCTGGGCTACTACCCATTCGGCAGCAAAGAATTCAGCAACCTGGTTCATTACGTTCGCAGCGGAGACTTCGTTCGAGAGCTGCTGCTCGAAAGCCAGGATGTCGACGAGTACGCTTTTGCACTGGGCGCACTGTCGCACTATGCGGCGGATATTGCCGGTCACCCCGCGGTCAACCAGTCCGTCGCAATCGAATATCCGAAGCTACGAGCAAAATATGGCAGGTCAGTTCGCTACGCCGACGACAAGACAGCGCACTTGAAGACCGAGTTCGGGTTCGACACGGTGCAGGTTGCGAAGAATCGTTATGCCTCACAGCAGTATCACGATTTCATCGGATTCCAGGTATCCAAGTCTCTGCTGGAGCGGGTCTTTCCCGTGGTGTACGGAATGCAGCTGAAAGACGTGCTCACCCACGAAGATCTGGCGGTGGGTTCTTACCGTTTTGCGGTCAGCCGCATGATTCCGGAAATGACCCAGGTCGCGCTGCAAACTCACAAAAAGGACCTGATGCGCGAGACGCCAGACTTCGCGAAAAAGAAGTTCCTGTATCGTCTTTCGCTCTCTGACTACGAGAGGCAGTGGGGAAAGGATTACGTGAAGCCGGGTGTGGGCACTCGTATTTTGTCGACGCTCTTGCGATATGTGCCCAGGGTAGGTCCCTTTAAGGGGTTATCTTTCAAGAATCCGACTCCCCAAACTGAGGATCTTTATTTCAAGAGCATCAATGCCACGGTCGACCAGTATCGCGCGTTACTCGAAGAAGTGCGCGACGACAAACTGGTACTTCCCAACTGCGATCTCGATAGTGGTCAGCTGACCAAAGCGGCGGAATACTCTCTCACCGACGATGCCTACGCACAATTGCTGGCTCAATTGTCGGAGCGAAAGTTCGATTCGACGTCGCCCGAACTGCGCGATAACATCCTACAGTTTTATTCCGATCCCTCGGCTCCAATCGAGACGAGAAGGGACCCAGCCCGTTGGCAGAGCGTGCTCACGTCATTGGACCAGTTGAAGTCCGCAGGGTCGTTACCGACTGTGGCCGCACGCCCTTAGGGTCAACCGCACCCGCCTCTTCCTGAATCGCGTCCGGCTGCATAAACGGGGGAAGATCGCCGAGCGGGCAGTTCGGCGACAACCATTCCAGCTTCTGCTGCATGATCTTCTGCGAATACTTCGCCAGGTAGTGGACGATGGTCTCGATGCGGATCTTGATGCCCCCGGCTGGCTTGGTGGAGTCCAGGTCGCCGAACTTGAAGAACAGCGTTCCCGTCGCTTCCACGATTTTCTGGGTGGGCGTGTAGGTCGGTTGGTCCATGCCGCACTCGTAGCTGGAAAGGCGCACTACACAGGTGATCCACGGACAGCGCGCCGCTACCTTCGCTCCCCACATGATTTCGTTGGTGTTGCTGCTGTAGGACGACGTCCACACATCCGAAATGTCAAACGGACTTTTAATCCTTCCCATCTGCAGATCGGCTTCGAACAGCCAGTTCATCAGATCTTCGTCACCGGGAAGATACTGCAACCACAGAATTGGATATCCGTGGGCCTGCAGGTCTCCTTCGATCTCATGTCCGATCCCCGTATCCATGTGATAGGGACGCGCCAGCACGAGGATGCACGGTTTCTGATTCTTTGCGCACCAAGTCAGAATGTCACGGCTCTGCTGTCTGGCCTTGTTGGTGAAGGCGTCGAGCGCTTCGAATCCAGCTTTGACTGCGCGCTCCGTCTCTTCCATGTCGAGGTTGAATACGTCTTTGAGCGAACTATGCAGTTGCTCGGTTACCATGTGCCGGTCGCCGAGGCTGACGAACGGCGAAGCATACGTGATGCCGGCCTCGCCGAAGACGTCACGCTCCTTGAGGAATCCCGCCTTGATGTTCTCTGGTCCAGCCATGACGCGAGTGCAGGTGACCGTATCGACGACGTGCCCGTGCAGGACCGAGGGCAAGGAGTGAATCATGGGGCTCAGAAGAATGTGGATCTTTTTCTTTTGTCCAAACACCAATTCGCCATAGTGTCCGCTGATGCACTTCACGGGGTAGCAGCAATCGACTGTGCCGCGCCCCTTGCCGAATTCGCGTCCCTGCTCCTCGGAAGTGTCGGAACTGAACACGATGTTCTCCGACTCGATGCCGATCGACTTCAGGAAGCCCACCCAGAACTGGTGGGTTGTCCAGATGTTCAGCACCTTCGGGATTCCGACGCGCAACTGCGACCGGTCTTTAGGTAGCGACGCGACGGAACGCTTCTTTGCGGACCAAATCGGCAACGTTGGGAAACGCATTTTTGGTTTTCTCCATCCCGATCTTGATGAGCTTCATTTCGCTCAAATCTTCCACTAGTCCTTTGGGGCAGGAATTGTTCACGATGACCCGTTCCCAACCTCTCTCCAGAGGGACTTTGCTCCACTCGCGACCTTTTCCGCCATCCAGTTCGACGTCGATGAAGCTGCGCTGGCAAGTTACGGGGCACCAGTGGCAGACGGTGTCGACCGACGTTGCTGTTTTATAGGTCAACCTCTCGATCGCTTCGAAGCCGCGAAACTTGCTTTCTCCACCGCCTTGCCACCAGTCCAGAGCAACCAGGGCGGCGCCAATCGCGCCCGCCTCGCCCGAGTAGGGATGCACGACCACTTCCGCACCCGGAACTTTTTTGAGAATGAAATCCACCTGCGTCTTCACCACCGCAAGATTCTTGTGAGTGCCGCCTTGGAGGATGTACTTCTTGCCAACCTGCTGCAGATTATTCAGGCCGCCGGCGTAGATCCAGACATTCAGCGGGAGAATTGCGCACAGCCCGGCAAGAATTTCTTCCGCCTGCCAGCCCTTGCGCTGCTGATTGACGATGTCACTCTGCAGGAAGACGCCGCATCCCATGGAGAGCTGGGGCATGGCTTGAGCACGGAACGCACCGTCAGCCATTTCGCTCATGGGAATGTTGAAACGCTCCGCGACACCCTGAAGAAATGCGCCGTTGCCCGAGGAGCACTGCGAGTTCAGGCGAAAATCTGTAACCGCGCCGTTGTTCAGGATCATAATTTTGACGTCAACGCCGCCCACGTCGCAGATGCAATCCGCGTCCGGAAAGTAGTGCAGGCCGGCGCTGGCATGAGCGATGGTCTCCACCACAGGGCAATCGGCGCCCAGGATGTCTTTCAGCAGGTCCTTGCCGTAGCCCGTGATGGCGAGGCCGAGGATCTCTCCGTCGCCGACCGCTTCGCGAACCTGGCGGAACAGACTCTTGGCGTCGTCGATAGGATTGCCGCGGCTCAGAGCATAACCAGAGAACAGCAAATCTTTGTCGCGCGACATGCAGACTGCCTTTGCCGTCGTCGAGCCAAAGTCGCAGCCCACGACGACCGGCCCGAGTTTGCTGACCTTGCCGAGCATTGGGAGTTGCACGCGCGGAGTGCGCCGAACTGTCCCAGGACGGTTCGAGTCAGAGTTGCCGTTCTTGCTCTTTCCATTCTTATCGCGGCCGGGCGTGGAATAGCGATCCAGAAAAGATTGCAGTTCGGCAGCGTCGCTCCACAGCCCGCCGCGTCCGATTCTTTTCTTTTCCTCGTATTGTCCCTCTTCAATCCACCAGCGTAGTTTCTTGGTTCCCAGGTAGACCCCGACCGTCGGCGAGTCTCGGCGGCCCACTTCGATGCAGCCCTGCGCCGCGTAGTAGAGAGCGTCTTCGGGAACGCGGATCAGCGACTCGGGTCCGCGGTCGTCCGTTATCGCGACCTTGCGCTCTTTCCAAACTTTGCCGAGGTGGTAGCGCCAAGCCTCCTGCAATCCTTTGAAGAAGAGGTTGGGGCCGCCGAGCAAGAGAATTTCCGGCAATGGCGTGTTGCCGCGAGTGAGCGTAGCCAGGTTCTGATAGACCACCGCCTCGAACAAAGACGCGATGATCTCTTCCACCGAAACCCCGGCCTTCAGCAGCGTATTGGCGTCGGCCTCGGCGAAGATGCCACACTTGCTGCTGATCTTGTGCAGCGTGTATCCGTCGTAGCCCATCTTCGAGAGTTGATCTGTCGAGATTTCCAGCTTCCGGGCTGTCTTCTCGATAAAGGTTCCGGTACCGCCGGAACACGCGCTCTGCATCAGTACCTGCTTGCTCTTGCTGGGGCCGTCGCCGTTGAAGAAAATCGTCTTCATGTCTTCGCCGCCGATTTCGCTGACGAAGCGCACGTTAGGATGAAGTTTTTCGACGGCGGCAGCGACGGCCACAACTTCCTGAACGACTTTCCCGCCGACGAGGGGCGCGATCAGCCCAGCCCCCGATCCGGTGAAGAAGACGCGATCCTGCTCGGGGATGAGACCATGCTGTTTTTCCAAGCGGGTGAGGAAGTCGAGAACCTTCTCTGCCTGCTTGGTGTTGTGACGTTCGTACGCCTGACCCAGCAAATCCCCGGACGCTGTGGCAATCGAGTACTTGCAGGTCGTGCTGCCGACGTCGAGGCCACAGATCTTCCCTGTGCCTGCAACTGTGATCTCAGGGGCGGGCGCCCGCTTAATCACCGAAGGGTCCGGCTCGAGCGGTTGGATCTGGATAAAACCTTCACCTGCCATAGATGAACCTCAGTTCAGCGTGTCAGCGGTTTGTGCCGCTCCCGTCGCAGCATCAAGCCCGTGCCAGTCCTTTGTCGTAGGCGAGATGCATCACATAGTTGGCCGCTGTGCCGGTGAAGCCGCGATGAGGCACGGAATACGTGGCCTTCCGCACCTCGGGGTGTTGGGCCTCGTATTTCCGAATGCGCTCGACGCTCAGCCCTGTCTTATCGACAACGCCCTCAAACTCGGCCTGTGCCCGCTTCTTCGCTTCGGTGAGGATCATCTGGCAGCGCGAAAGCGCGTGCACTTCAGCGTCGCCCTTCACTTCGATGGGGGCGTACAACAGGTCGGGATACTTGCCAACAACGTTGGCCATCGAACCGACCGACATGGTGTTAGGCATGCACGAGTACGGTGAAAGCTCACAGATCATGTGGGCCGTTTTGTGATGGTAGGAATGCAGCGCCTTGCCGATCAGCATGTGCCCTTCGCCTCCGCGTAGTTCGAAGTGATAGAAGGGTTCGGCAAGCCGCTTGAGTTCTTCCTGGTCCGGCAGTTCGTGCGGCAAATTCGCCAGCGCCTTGCGGAAACGGTTGTAGGTTCCGCGATAGATGCGCTCGAGCGCATGTAAGGCGAGGTTCTCGACCTTCGGGTGCTTGCTCTTGCTATTCCGGTGCTCCAGTTTGCGGATAGTGGGATGCAACAGGTAATGCAACCACACGGCGACCGGTGGTGGGACTACTTCCGACTCTTCCTGCTCCAGCCAGCGCTTGATGTTGTAGTTGCCTTCACCTTCGTGCGTCTGCAGCCAGAACTCTCCGGTAATTTTCACCTTCGCTTTCACCCGCAGATGGTCGACCTCGATCTGATCCCACTTCTTGCGGACGTCGCGCAGCGCACGCGTGAAATAGCTGCTGAGTAAATGCCAGGCCAGCGTCCCATATTTCTTGCCGTGATCCGGCCGGTGCAGAAAGACGTCGTACATCTTTTCCACGCACTCGCGCAGTACCAATTCTGTCTGCCCCGGATTCACTTCGTAGGGACGTGTCATGTACTCGAGGTCCGTCAAGAGGTCTCCGCAGAGGATCGACCAGATGAGGCCCAGACTCATGGGCATGTTGATGTCCAAGCCGCCGCCGTTGCCAGGTCCCTGGTCGAGTTCATCCTGCGCCAGCAAGAAGAGGCGAAAGTCGCGTAAGCCCAGGCCGTCCAGAGCCATGGCATAAGATTCGTGGTATTGGCCAAAGCGGCAGGGTCCGCAGGCGCCCGCCGTCAGGTAGACGAACTTGCGATTTACCTCGTCCTTCCCGTGTTCGTTGACTTCCTTCTTCAGGAAGTTAACCAGGCTTCCGGTGGTGAAGATGGTGGGGCAGCAGGCTCCCACGTCGATTAACTCCTTGCCCGCATCCAGGTCTTCCCGAGCAATATTGGGCAGCGGTTCGGCGTTGTACTTCAGGTTATGAAGGGCGCCCTGCATCAGCCGCTCATGCTTCCAGGTGAGGCCGCCGTAGAGGATAGTGGTTGTGTCTCGCTGTTCCCGGGTGAAGGGTCGGGGTTTGTAAGCCGTGTAATGGCTGATAATAGGTAGCTGTGCCAATTGAGCCATGGACGTTTCTCCGTGAGCTGTTTTTTCTGTCCCCTGGGAAGGTTCTCTCCGCAAAGAGCCAAGGCCGGTGCTTGAGCGTTCCCCAGTGAGTACAACCTGGCGAATACCCAGGCAAGCGACAATGTGCGACATCGCGCGTCATCATCAACAAACAGCGGAGGTTTCGAGTTCCGCTGGAGTACGGCCCAGGACCGGCAAAGGAGGTCTCGGGGCCTACGAGAAGAGTTAGGTTGCGCATAGGCTTAAGGAAGCTCCAAGTCCAGCGCATAGATCTCGGTGCCACCGCGGTTGGCCATTACGATGGGCGACCCATCTGCTGTCAGGCCCGAAAAAGCGCAACGCATGACACCCGTCTGCAGCACGGATTCAAAACTCATGACTCGCTCCGGTTTCGAAGCACCCTCATGAATCCGATAAAGAGGTTCTCCTGGCTGGAGGAGATCCTGAAAATAGACGTACTTCAAGTCTCTTGTCGATTCCAGGTGGTAGAAGGACTTGCCGCCGCTCGCGATCTCTTTCCATTTCTGCGTTTGAAAATCAAACAGCATTACCTTGGTTTGGTCATCCGTCAGCGCCGCGAGATAGCGGCCGCCGAACGCGGCTCGGGGCTCCTGCAAGTCATCCGATCCCGGCACCTTCGTGGTCTTCTTGGTCTCTAAATTCAGTATAAAGATTCCGGTGTCCTGTCCCGACCGGCCCTCATCAGGCGGTTCGACGAAGTAAGCGATCGACTGGCCATCGGGTAACCACTCTGGAGATTTGTGGGCTCGATCATTGGGCAACAACTCTTCGACTGCGCCACCCTCCGCCTGCACCAGGTAGATGTTCCACGGATGTCCCGGTCGCAGGCCCTGGAAGACGATCCTGGTTTCGTCGGGGCTCCAGCGTGGTTTGTCCACTCCTCCAGGAAAATCGGCGGCGAGTTGGATGCGTTGGCTACCGTCGGGCCGGCTTCTCCACAGCAGCCAGCCACGCATGATCAAGGCCAGCCAGTCACCTTTCGGGGAAACATTCACTCCCGAAATTTCCGGGAACTGTCGCATGGGAAAGAATTGTTTCTTGTCGGGGCTCGGCCACAACAGTTCGTTGACATCGGCGCCGGCGAGGGTCAACAACTGGTGGCCATCCTTGCCCGGAAAGAGTCCGTGGAATTCGGTCGAACCAACCGTCAGTCGAACGGGTGCACTCGGTTTGGACCACATTGGAAAATTGGATTTCTCCCGGCGCACCCATACACTGTAGCCCGATCCATAAGGCTCGCCTTTCATCGACAAGAAGAAATAGTAGCGCCCGTCACTTGACCAGCAGCCACAACACTCGTAAGGCTGAGGATTCCAGCTGGGAAACAATGGATGTAGATTGCTGCCATCGGCGGAAACCTCCGAGATAGATTGGTACCCGGTCTTTCGATCTTCCAGGGAGAAGCGCAAGGTCTTTCCGTCCGGTGACCAAACCAATCCCCAGAAGATGTCGGCGGGCTTTAACAGCTTGCGGGAATCGCTGCCATTTCGGTCGCAAATATAGATACCGTCGGCATTGCCGTACGCGATCTTCTGTCCATCCGGCGAAAAGGCCGCGCCCCCAAACAAGTTTCCTAAGCGTCGCGGCGCGCCTCCAACCACAGGCAACTTCCAGATTTCAAAAGGCCCGGTCCGCGCCGTGAACGGCGTTACCAGGAACTCCGACTTGTCTGGCGAGATGTCCATGATCAAAGTGCTTCGAAAAGGCGCCGGGAACGGCAGCGATTCGCCTCCTGAGATCGGCACCTGCATAAGGTTCCAGTGATCGGCATCGCGTGCGAGATAAAAGATGCGAGCACCGTCTGACGTGACGGGACCCCAACCATCGGCGTGGCTGAAGTGGGTAAGCTGGGTGGTGCGCAAGACGCGTGGAACAGGCGAGGGCCACAACCACCTGAAAACGAGCGCCGCTCCCAGCAGCAGGGCCACGACGCTGGCCGCCCAGGCTGCGCGGTGCAAGAGGCGCGATCGAGTCCTAGTGTCGGCCCCTGGATCAACCGCGGCGCGCTCAACCAACTCTCTGGATGAAAGTGCTGGGGCCTTGCCCTCGAGACGCTGAAGATCTGCGCTCACGTCCGCGGCCTGCTGATAGCGGTCCGCCGGGGATTTTTCCAGGCAGCGTTGGATGACCGCGGCCAAGCCTGCAGGCACCGTCGGCGGGAGTGGCGTGGGGGGGTCCCGCAGAATCGAGGAACTTAGCTCAAACGCCGTGCGTCCGCGAAAGGGATGAGTACCACTCGCCATTTCATACAGCAATATTCCGAGAGCCCAGATGTCGGTGCGCGCGTCGGCACCCTCGCCCTGCAGCAATTCCGGAGCCAGGTAGGGCAGGGTGCCTACAACCGTTCTTGTCTCGGTTAGCGGAGCGATGGACGAAACCGCTTCCCGCAGTTCGGCATCCCGCAGGCGCGTGGCTAAGCCAAAATCCAGGACCTTGACCCGGCCCTCGGGCGTGATTACCACATTCGTACTTTTCAGGTCACGATGGATTACGCCCTGTTTGTGCGCATGGGCGAGCGCGTCCGCAACCTGCATCCCGTAGCGAACGACCAAATCCGGCGACAGGCCCACGTGTCCTACCAGGGCGCTGAGCGGCTGCCCCTCGACCTGCTCCATGACGATGTAGGCTTCCCCCTCCGAGTCGCCGACCTGATGAATCGTGCAGATGTTGGGATGATTCAGAGCGGAGGCCGCCCGGGCTTCATGCAGGAGCAAATCGCGGGCAGACTTGTCGGCCAGCTGACAATCGCCCACGACCTTGATCGCGACTTTGCGTTCCAGGACAGTATCGTACGCAGAATAGACCACACCCATCCCACCCGCTCCGAGTTGGCCTTGGATGCGGTAGTGCCCAAAGACCTTGCCCGCGCGTGGGGAGCCGTCCGCCATAGCGGGGTATGTTAGTAGTAATTCCCCGCCTATTCAATGGCTAAGTGCATTTCCGACTTCAGGATGCGGGTTAGGGTTAGGGTCTTTCATAAGTTATAGAGTACTGTGCGCGGTTCGTCATAAGAAGGCCTGAAAGCACGGCAATCTGCGTTAGCTCCTCTTGGGTGACAGATAAACCTATGGGAGGGAATCCGGCTCGCCGTGAATTAGCAGCCGCTGGAGCTTGGTTCGCAAGCCTTCACGGCTGATGCCAAGGATTTCGGCAGCGCGCGTCCGGTTTCCGCCGGTGTGTTGGAGAACGGACGAGATGAGTTGCATTTCCATCTCCTGCAGCGACATTGGAGCAACCGGCGTGCCTTGCCCCGAAACCACGGGCTGACCATCGCCGTGTTTGCGGATTCTGTCGCTTAGCAAATCTGCGCCGCACGAGACATCCGCGGATGCCAACGCGACCAGCCTAGCCATTTCGCTTTCGAGTTCCCGCACATTGCCGGGGAAACTGTACGCCGTCAATGCCGCAAGACAGTCTTCTGTCAGGCGCGGTACCGGGCGGCCGAAGCGCGCTGCCGCGGCGCGAAGAAAATGTTCGGCAAGAAGCCTGGTGTCGTGGGGACGATTCCGCAGGGGCGGCAAACGAAGCGTGATGGCCGACAAGCGGAAGAATAGATCGGCGCGAAACCTGCCGGCCGCCACTTCACTCTCCAGATCGCGGTTGGTCGCGGCGATGAACCGGACGTCGACCTTCTCCGTGCGGGAATTGCCTAGACGCGTAAACTCACCCGACTGCAGGACGCGCAGCAGATGAGGCTGCTGATCGAGCGGGAGATCGCCGATCTCATCGAGAAAGAGAGTGCCCCGATGGGCGGTGCCCACAAACCCGATACGATCGCGGTTCGCGCCAGTGAAGGCGCCCTGCACGAACCCAAAAAGTTCAGAGCCAATTAAGGTTGCGGGAATCGCAGAGCAATTGAGAACGACAAATGGTCCCTTGACCCGAGCGCTGTGACGATAGACAGCGCGAGCGATCAGTTCCTTTCCGGTCCCCGTTTCGCCCTCGATGAGAACAGGAAGGTCGGTCGTTGCGATCTGGCGGACGGTCTGCAGGACGTGCTCCATTGCAGGATCTGCAGTCAATATTCCGTCGGACTGGCTGTGAGCGTGCTCCAGAGCTTCCGCGCGGCGCTGCGCCTGGCTCATGGTCACCGCCGCTCGTAATCGTGGCGCTGCCAGCGCGCAGACTTCGTCCAGCAAGTCCCGCTGCTCCTCCGTGAAACGGTTAGTGACTTCGCGATTCTCCAGATAGATCAGCGCAAACGCTTCCTCACTCGCCACCAAGGGAGCGCACAAGACCGATCGAAGGGAGAGTTGCTGGATGCTCGGCTGGCTGCTATAGGGCTCGGTCATCGAGGCATCGCCGATCAGAACCGCCTTGCCGCTTTCCATCACGGACCGTGCGATGGAGCGACTGACCGACTCTTCCGCCCGGCAGAGCGCTTCACTCCGAAAGTTCCGGGCTGCCGCCGCCCGGAAGTCTCCGGCCTCGCGCACCACCACGAATCCCCGATCGGCTCCCAGTCCTTCGATCAGGGTATCGAGAAGCTCTGAAAGCAGTTCGCCGTACTCGCCTTCTTTCAGAAGTGCCCGCGACACACGATAGAGAAGACCCAATTGCTGAGCTGAAGGGTTTTCCCGGTCCAGAGTCATGCCAAGCTCATTCCCTCGGGAATATAGCACCGTTCCTTATTCACCGTGATCCTGATTGCTAACTGTCGACTGTCAGGATAAATGGCAGCCTAGCTGCATGATCCGTAAAAGGCGTCGTGTCTTGGGGTTGTGGGGTGGCGAACTCAGAGTGGAAGTAAAGGGGTTACAGCACGGTCGCTTCGCGCTGTGACAGAAAACCGGGCCATGGAATGCCAGCTTTCTGGGCATGCTCGATCGGGAGCAGGCCGTCGGATGCAGCGGGCGACCAGTTCTGGGTTTTGCGCGGGTCGCGGGGCGCCTGGGCTTTGTTTCCCGGCCAATAAGAGTGAAGTCCCACGAGCCTGCCCCGGATCATTGAGTCGTCACGATGGAGGGAAAAAAGTGAGCCAGGTTTCAGTGACTCCTTCGAGCGGGGATTGGACCAAAGCAGATAGGCGGAGTATTCTTGCGACCACACCGCAACGGCGGGCTGTCCGGGAAGTTGCAATGCGCGGCGACGCGATCGAACCACAACCAACGATGCACGACCGACCAGCCAACGACCGCCTCGACTCCTGGAAGGAGATTGCCGCCTATCTCAAGAAAGAAGTCCGGACAGTCCAACGATGGGAGAAGAACCTGGGTTTGCCCGTGCGCCGTCTGACCCAAGGCAAGCAGGGGACCGTCTTCGCCTATAAATCGGATCTGGATACCTGGTGGCAGGAAAGCCAGAGCAAGATCGAAACCGAGGAAGAGAAATCGGAGACGGGCGCCGACTCTTCCGGGTCAAATGTTGCGGTGTTGGGCCCGGTCGCGCCTTCCTCAGAAACAACTGTACGCGACGATACAAAGCCCGGACGTTGGCCCCGCCTTGCGGTCTGGTTTGCGCTCCCCGCGATCGTCGTGACAGTAACACTCATTGCCTCCTGGCCTCGGATTCGCGAAAAGTTTTGGCCTCCTGCGCCCAAAATTACTCTAGCTGTGCGGCCCTTCCAGAACATGAGTGGCGATCCCGGCCAGGATTTTGTCGCCGACGGATTGACCGAGGAGATGATCACGTGGCTGGGGCAACTTCATCCCGATGAGATGGGGGTTATACGCCTGAGCCCGGCTTACGCCTCCAGCGACCTCGATCGCATCGGCAAGGACGTGCATGCCGACTACGTCTTGGAAGGTAGCGTTCGTGTTTCCGGACAACGGGTGGCGATTACCGCGCAATTGTTTCAAGTCAGCGACCATACGCTGGTCTGGGCTGTGCCCTACGATCGCGACTTGCAAGATGTTCTGGTTATCCAGGGTGAAGTCGCGAGCGCCATTGCCAGCGGGGTCCTGAATAAACTGCCCCACGCCCCAGCCGCGATTCGACAGGTCAATCGTGAGGCGTATCTGGCTTATCTGGAAGGACGCTACTTCTGGAACAAGCGGACCGAGGAGGGCTTCTCGAAGGCCATCACGCTGTTCCGGCGATCCATTGCGATTGATCCAACCTACGCGCCCTCCTACGCTGGCCTTGCCGATTGCTATGAATTGCTGGGGTCAGCGCCCTACTCAACGCTGCAGCCGCAGGAAGCGTTTCCACAGGCCGAAGCCGCCGCCCGGAAGGCGCTCGAACTCGATAGCACCCTGGCCGAGGCGCACGTGCCTCTGGGCTACTCTCAACTGGTATACGAATGGAACTTTCCCGAGGCCCGGAAGGAGTTCGAAACCGCCCTTCGACTGCGGCCGGGGTATGCTACGGGCCACCAGTTTTACGGCTACTACCTTACCGCGATGGGCAAATCGGAAGAGGCGATCGCAGAGAGAAAAAAAGCTGTCGAACTGGACCCGATTAGTCCGCTGTTGAACTCCGCCCTGGGCGAAGCGTACTACCATGCCAGGCGGTTTGACGTCACCATCGAGCAGAATAAGAAGGCACTTGATCTGGATCCCCGCTATGCCATCGCGCTGGTGAACATCGGGCGGGCCTACGAGCAGATGGGCATGCACCAGCAGGCCCGCGAAGCGTTCCAGAATATTCTCACAGTTGCTCCGGATGATCCCGCGATTCTCGCCCTCATGGGACACGAGTATGCTGTCTCCGGCGATAAGGTTAATGCCGGCCGGATTCTGGACAAGCTCACGGCAATATCGAACAAGAAGTACGTTCCCGCAGTTTATTTCGCGGTGGTTTATATAGGCCTGAATCGGAAGGACGATACTTTCCGCTGGCTCGACAAAGCCTTTGACGAACGTTGCGAATATCTGGTCTACCTGGGCACCGAACCAATGGCCGACCCGCTGCGCGGCGATCCACGGTTTTCCCGCCTTTTGACCCGCATCGGGTTGAAAGGTATTGGTACATCTGCCGCACTTCGAACTCCTTAGTTCACCGTGCGCCAGATTCATTCCTCCTTCTTAATACATGGCGTCCGGAGTCAGGCTGCCGCCGAATCATCCCGAGACGACATGAACCAGTCGCTTTTCAGCCGAGGGAGGCCGCCTCTCGATGAATCTCGTGTTTAGCCCTGGAAACGGGACAGTTCGTGAGAAAGAGCAGTTCTTTCAGTGCTGACGCAGGCGACAAAGTACGACAACCGCTTTACATGGCCGAGATTTCGCTCCTTGTCGCTTGCGGTGCTGCAGGATGCAGGTTAGCGTCGCGACACTGAGAGCGATCCTTGGTGCTCTCGATTCGGTTGCAGCCGGAATTAGCAGGAGCAACAGGAGCGATACCTTGAATTCGCGCAAACTCTCATTTTCGGAGGCCAAGAAGATATCCGGGCTGGGTTCACTCTTGTTGTTGCTGGCCACCCGTCAGCCCGGAAACGGCAGCGCTCGAGTGGTGGAGCGCAACACATCACGAAGAGGTGAGTTCATGCGGAAATTCCTGTTGCTGGTTTGCGTTCTTGGAACGGCCACCGCTTTGTGGGGGCAGGCCGGGAGAGGTTCATGGGAAAGCCTGAGCACGCTGCGGGCCGGGCAGAAAATTCAAGTCGTCGATGCGAAATTCAAGAAACATTCCGGAACTCTGGTGAGCGTTTCCGCGACTGCTATCTCGCTGCGGGGGGCCGGAGGCGAACAAAGCGTAGTGAAAGAGGACGTTCGCAGTGTGAAAGTCCCGGGCCGTCACCGATTGCGGAACACACTGATTGGTGGCGCGGTGGGAGCCGGCGCCGGGGCAGGCGTTCTAGCCGCTGCATGGGAGGACAAGGGATTCGTCAGCGGCAAGGGGACCGGAGCAGCAGTTGGAGCCGGAATCGGCGGCGTGGTGGGCCTGGTCATCGGGGCCCTGTCGCCCAGCACTAGCACAATTTACAGCGTGAAAGCTCACTAGATTGCTGGGGGTCGACGAATAGAGCGCGGCGAACGCAGCCGTCGATTACGCTGCGCGCAATGCCGCATTGCCGTCATTTGGCAAAGGAGAAAAGCGAATGCGACAGGCACGTTTTCGACACTTGCCGGGATCGCCGTCGCGCTCGCAGCGCTGCTGATGCTTCGTGGGCGTTGGGTGGAATCCATCAATGGATTGTCCGAGACTGACGGCCAGACAAGGGAGCGATGAATTGATTTCGCAGACAGTAACTCCGGCGTCGAAGGTCAGAGCGACATCGCGATTGGGCTCGCTGCTGTTGCTGCTGGCGATCGCGGCAGCGGGGAGTGGATGCTCCATCAAGAAAATTGCAGTCAACAAGCTGGGGGATTCGCTGGCGAGCGGCGGATCGACTTTTGCTTCCGACGACGACCCTGACTTGGTGGGAGAAGCTCTGCCTTTCAGTCTCAAACTGATGGAGAGCCTGCTGGCGGAAAGTCCGAAGCATCGCGGACTGCTGCTGGCAGCGTCCAGCGGATTCACGCAGTACGCATTTGTCTACGTCCAGGTGCCGGCCGAGGAGACTGAGGGGGAGGATCTGGCGAAGGCCGATGCCCTGCGCTTGCGGGCCCGACATCTCTACGTGCGGGCGCGGAACTATGGAGTGCGCGACCTGGAAATCACGCACCCAAACTTTGAACACGAGTTGCGCCAGGATCCAAAGGCAGCGGTGCGAAAGATGGGGACGAAGGATGTGCCTCTGATTTACTGGACGGCCGCTTCCTGGGGTGCGGCGATCGCGGTCTCGAAAGACGATCCGGAAATGATTGCCGATCTTCCCATTGTCGAAGCACTGATCGACCGGGCGCTGGAACTGGATCCTGATTACGATTCCGGGGCCATTCATAATTTTCTGATTTCATACGAGGCCGTCCGCAGGACGGTGAGCGGAGATTTTGTTCCTAGGTCCAGGAAGCACTTTGAACGCGCGATTGAGCTGACCCGGGGGCAAAACGCTTCACCATATGTGGCGCTGGCGACAACCGTTTCGGTAAGCACACAAGATCATGAAGAATTCGAATCTCTGTTGAAGAAGGCCCTGGCCGTAGATCCCGACGCGCGGCCGGAGTGGAGGCTGACGAACATCGTGATGCAGCGCCGAGCGCGTTGGCTGCTGTCCCGCGAAGACGAGCTATTCGTGAAATAGGAGTGAGGTGCGGAATGAGCACGAAAATGAGACTCGGACGAAACCTGAGAATCGTCGCCGCGGCTGCGGTGCTCGCGCTGGGTTCTTCTTCGAATGCGGCCGACACGCGGATTCGTCTGGCGACCCTGGTTCCTTCCGGAACTTCGTATCACCACAGCCTGCAAGAGATGGGGGAGAAGTGGAAAAAGGCGTCGAACGGCTCGCTGGCGCTGACGATTTACGCCGACGGCACGATGGGGAGCGAGGACGAGATCGTGCGCCGCATGCGCATTGGGCAACTGCAGGCCGCGCTGCTCACCGTGGCCGGAATCTCGAACATTGATCCTGCGGTGGGCGCGCTGCAGAAGATGCCACTGGTCTACCGATCACTAGACGAGGCGGCCTACGTGCGCAGCCAACTGGCGGAGGATCTGAATAAGCGATTGGCGGACAAGGGATTTGTCGTTCTCTTCTGGGCCGACGCCGGCTGGGTTAGATTTTTTTCCAAAGATGCCGGAGTGTTGCCGCAGGATTTCAAGAAGATGAAGATCTTTGTCACGGCCGGCGATATCGCGCAATCGGAACTGTACAAGTCCGCCGGATTCAATCCGGTCCTGCTGGAATTCTCGGACGCGTTGACCAGCTTGCAGACAGGAATGATCGACGCCATCCCGACGATTCCTCTGCACGCGCTGTCGAACCAGTTTTATCTGTCGACTCACCACATGCTGGAACTGAACTGGTTGCCACTGGTGGGCGCGCTGATCGTCACCAAGAGAAGTTGGGATGCGCTGCCCCCGGCTCAGCGCGAGGCCATGATGAAATCGGCGGCGGAGTGCAGTCAGCAGTTTCAGGTGCTAGGCCGCAAAGAGTCCGAGGAATCTGTGGCAGCCATGCAGAAGCGTGGACTACAGGTTCAACCCGTCAGCAAGGACGCGCAAGCGGAGTGGGAAAAATTCTCGCAGGGCTTCTATCCACAGATTCGCGGCAAGATCGTGCCCGCCGACACATTTGACAATGTGATGCAGATACTGCGCGAGTATCGCAAACCACCAGGAGCGCCCGCCAAATGACCAGCGCAGCGATCGCTGCGGAAGACTGCTTCGATCCCGAGCACCCGAAGGTCGCGGCGGGGAAGACCTGGCTGACCACCGCGGAGAATGCCGTGGTCTCACTGGCATTGTTTGCCATGCTCCTGATTCCGCTGGCAGAGAGCTTTCTGCGGCGTACTTTTCATGTGGGGATTCCGGCATCGACCACGATCGTTCAGCACATGGTGCTGGTGGTTGGAATGCTGGGAGGAGCAATCGCGGCGCGCGAGGGCAGACTGCTTTCGCTTTCGACGCTGGGAGAAACCGCCCTGCGCGGCCGCGTCAAGACGGTTGCGCGGATCTTTACGAGTGGAGTATCGGCGGCAATCTCGGCGTTCCTGTGCGTGGCTTCGTACCAATTTGTCGCGACCGAGCGGGAGGCGGGAACGATCCTGGCTTTCGGCATTCCGCTATGGGTGGTCGAGTGGGTTCTTCCGCTCGGGTTCGCGGTGATTGCGCTCCGAATTCTCTTCCATTCGTCGAAAAGGAGCGCCCCGCGAGTATGGGCAACCCTCGGCGCTGCCTCGCTCGTCGGAGTCGTGATGATCTGGCCGGGAAGTTTGCACCACTTCGTTCCGGTTGCGCTGTTTATTCTGTTTCTGGCTTCGGTGCTGGGCATGCCGGCATTCGCGACGCTGGGCGGCGCAGCCTTGATTTTGTTTTGGGGCGCGGACCAGCCGATTGCTGCGATTCCTATCGCTCAGTACGCGCTGGTGACGAATCCGGTTCTCCCGACTCTGCCGCTCTTCACACTGGCGGGCTATTTCCTGGCCGAGGGCGGCGCGCCAAAACGACTGGTGCGCGTATTCTACGCGCTATTCGGACAATTCCGCGGGGGCCCGGCGATCGTGACCGTGCTGGTTTGCGCGCTGTTCACGTCTTTCACGGGAGCCTCGGGAGTGACCATCCTTGCGCTCGGCGGCTTGTTGATGCCGGTGTTACTCGGCGCCAACTATTCGGAGAAGGATTCGCTCGGCCTGCTGACGGGATCGGGTTCGCTGGGATTGCTGCTGCCTCCGTGCCTGCCTTTGATCGTTTACGCCATTGTGGCGAGAGTTCCGATCGGGCAGATGTTTCTGGGCGGAATTGTTCCAGCCATCGTCATGATGGCGGCGACTGCGATCTGGGGCATCCGGCGAGGAGCGGCCGGCAACACCGCGGTGCGGAAATTCGAATGGAGAGAGGCCAAGGGCGCGTTGTGGGAAGGCAAGTGGGAACTCGCCATGCCGATTGTGGCGTCGGCGGCGCTGTTCAGCGGGCTGGCCACTCCGGTGGAGGCAGCAGCGGCCACCGCGTTCTACGCATTTCTGATTGAGGCGGTGATCCACCGCGATTTGCATATCTTCCGCGATCTGCCCAGAGTGATGGCGGAATGCGGATTGCTGATCGGCGGCGTGCTGCTGATTCTGGGCGTGTCGCTTGGTTTCACCAACTATTTGGTGGACGCCGAAGTTCCGGCCCACGCGGTTGCGTGGACGACACACAGCATTCATTCTCCGCTGCTGTTTCTATTGCTGTTGAATTTGTTTCTGCTGGTGGTGGGCTGCCTGATGGAAATTTATCCTGCAATCGTGATTGAGGTACCGTTGCTGGTTCCATTGGGAGCTGCGTATGGGATCGACCCGGTGCGGCTGGGAATTATTTTTCTGGCAAACATGGAACTGGGCTATCTGACTCCGCCGGTCGGCTTGAATCTCCTGATGTCTTCGTACCGCTTCAAGAAGCCGGTGCCGGAAGTGCTGCGCTCGGTCCTGCCGGTGGTCTTGGTGTTGACCCTGGGAGTTCTACTCATCACTTACATTCCAGCGCTGACTACAGCGCTTCCCCGATGGTTCGGATATTGAATAAACGGGGGTTCAGAGGGGTGTCGGCCAACCGGAAGTTATGCACGCGTCTTCGCGTTCAATCCCTGGCCGGAGGTTATTCTGAGACAGTGCCCGCTGCTGAAAAACTATGAACTCCGTCTGGGAATCCGGCGTGATGAGTGACCCCCAATGGTCGGCCGAAGCTGACGACTCTTCGATTCAAGCACGCGAACTGTACTTCGGATTGAACAGGTATGAGACATGGAATCCAGTCAGCGAGCCGAGCACAATGATTCCCAAAAAGCTCCGTGCCCATTCTGACGTGGTTCGGACCTCGGTGGCAATCCAGTCACAAACTCTTCAGATGTGAAGTGAACCGAAAGCAGTCGAAATTTGAGTGCTATGGCCTGGTTTCAACATTTGACTCCCGTAGCGGTACTCTTGCATCCGTAGGATTTAGGAGTGACGCATGGAAGAACACTGGGGAGACCGCCTCCACAATACAATGCTCAGCACGATTGGCCTAGTCCAGAAGGGGGAGAACGAGCAAGCATTCGACGATCTGGACAAAATTTTGGCAGACGCGCTGCGCGATAATGAAGCAGACTGCTTCAAAACCCTATGCAACCACGCGGCAGCCATGGCGCAGGCGGTTGGGGACCGACGCCGGGAATTGAAGTACAGGAAACAAACCCTGCCTTTTGCAAAGGATCGCCAATTCGCGCTCTACCATATCGCACAATTGCTGCTGCTCGACGGACAGAAGGACTTCGCTCGACAATACGCCTCCGAGGCATATCAGCTGAGCACGACAGACGAAGGTCAAGGGGGAGTGATCTGGCCGCGGCAATCCTCAAGACGTGGCCCAACATCGCCACGGATCACTAACTGGCGAAATATCCCCATCACACTGGTTGACCCGCAGCGAGGTTTTGAGCACTATCCCCTGTTTACCTTGGGGGCGCATTGTTAGCCCAAGACAGCGCAATGCTGGCGACGTAGCAGGCCAAAGAAATGCTGATGCCTCTGAGAGGCGCACTGAAAAAATAAACCTTGCAGAGCACAGCCAGACCACCAAGCATTGCCAGCCCGACCACGAGCAGAAAGGGTGACTGAAAGAGGAGTCGGCTATGAGCCAATGCGAGATAACCGAAAACCAAGCCAAACAGAATAAGTCCCATGCTGTGGCTGGCATTGAAGCCGACCCAACATCGCCACATCGTTGTTTCTTTCGTAATGACAGGCGAAATCTGGCTCATGCTGATTTGCAGCGTGGGGTCACGAGGGGTGAGTGTCGGCCCCCAGAACGTATAGACAAGGTGGAGGACTCCAAGCGTAAGGACAATGCTCGCACTAAAAACCATGAGGATTCTTGCGGCCAAGATGATCTTCCTTTTTTGTGGGCCTAACGCTAAGGCTTGTTTCCAAATTGATACATCGATTGATTCTCTCGATCCGCTAACCCCTCCAATATCCGAGGCTTCAAGACGGGGAGGCGGCACTAGCTTTGAATCCGAAAACTGCCTTCGGATTCACTTCGGCAACAGACGCCAAAGTGCTGCCACAGACGGAACCACGGGCTCTGGGCTAACGCCGCGTCGTGCCTTCGGTTCGCAGCAGAAATGTCGCTTGCGCTGAGTGGCCTGATATCCGGCGCTTCGAACATTTCCTGTAGCTGCTCGATGTCGTCAATGATGCGTTCAACGTCCATGCCGTCTCAATCATCTAGGAGAAGGCGCGGAGCGGTCAACCTGAAGCGGCAATCAGCGTGAAATCCCGCGCTTTATGACCAGATAAACTGCATAGCTTCCCAGCCAGTGACCGCCCTCGTAATGCTCGCCTGTCACAGCAGCCAAACCAGACCGCCTGTGCGCCTCGGCAGTCGCCATGATCGACGGCAGCCGCTTGTCGTTCTTTGGCAAACCGGCAGCGATTCCCTCCAGCATCCATGCTCGGCTGAGATTGAGCCCATCTAGGTGCGCTAGCTTCGGATCGCTAGGGTCGGGCGACGCGACTGGCTGCAACCATTTATCGTCGCCCGACGTGGAGATTTGTTAGGGTGCCTCGTTGCGAACTTGGGTTTCCAGATTATGCCGACAAGTCCGAAACGGAATTCAACGCCCGGATAGCGGCAGGATTCCCAGACAAATTCGCTCTGCTAGATCGCAAGGAAATTAAATGCGGTGGACAGTAAGTGTCAGAGGAAATACATGGTTGACAAATTGAATCCGCGCGGCCAGTGAGTCGCCTCGTAATTGAGAGTGACGGGCTAGATCGATCGTCCTCTGTGCAACCGAGTGCTGTCTTCACGTCGTCGGCGGCGCACCGTGCCCGCCGCGCTGGCGCAGCAATTCCTCCACTTCGGGTTCCCATCTCGGCGAAAGGTGTAAAGGTGTCTGGCCGTGGATGTCCTTGGCATTCACCTGGGCCCCATGGTCCAGCAGCAATGCCACCATGTCCTTGTGGCCATTCTGTGCTGCCCAGTGCAAAGCCGATTGGTCCCACTTATTCCTGGAATCGACCTCGGCCTGGCTGGCCAACAGCAATGCCGCTACATCCTTCTCGCCGTTTTCTGCGGCGTAGTGCAAAGCCGTCTCGCCCGACTCGGTCTTGGCATTGACCTCGGCTTGGTTGGCCAAAAGTAAAGCCACAATCTCCTTATGTCCCCACTTCGCGGCCAGATGCAAAGGCGTTTCGCCCTGGACGTACTTGCTGGAAACCAGATCAGGATTG
>Ga0181532_10001280_pt1 | contig 24691 bp, 19 predicted proteins | sample PEATcosm2014_Bin_33_FD_119768 | JGI IMG/M metagenome (GOLD analysis project Ga0181532, IMG submission 119768) | Peatland microbial communities from MTU Mesocosm Facility, Houghton, MI, USA - PEATcosm2014_Bin11_30_metaG | ecosystem: Environmental > Terrestrial > Soil > Wetlands > Peat | place... | reverse complement strand
AGGCGTCATGCTGGCCGTTTTGCACGTGGAAGAACTCTGGCAGCCTGACCGTCCAGCCGAGGCCAAAGCGGTCTTCAACAGCACCAGCAAGGCTCATCCCGGCGCCGACTACGTTATCAATAAGTCGAACCCATGGTACGCTGGCGGGAAAATCGAGGGACTGCAGGCGCCGTCGCACTACGACTTCCGCACTTTGCGTTTTACCCCCGCCGAGTTGCGTTCCGAGTTCTCACGAGTGGCATGGCGGCGAGTGGTCGCCTTCCAGACCCGCAATCCCATGCACCGCGCTCACGTCGAGCTCACCTTCCGCGCCGCGAAGCAGGTTGAAGCCAACTTGCTGATCCATCCCGTGGTGGGAATGACCAAGCCCGGCGACGTCGACTACTACACCCGCGTGCGCTGTTACCAGTTGCTCGGTTCGAAGTATCCGCAGGGCACGCAGAAGCTGTCACTGTTGCCCCTGGCGATGCGCATGGGCGGACCCCGTGAGGCCATCTGGCACGCGCTGATCCGCAAGAATCACGGCTGCACCCATTTCATCGTGGGTCGCGACCATGCCGGCCCGGGCAAGGACACCGACGGCAAGCCTTTCTACGGTCCTTACGAGGCCCAGGAAGTATTCAAGAAGCACGAAGCCGATATCGGCGTAACCATGGTGCCCTTCAACATGATGGTCTACCTGGAGGATGAGGACCGCTACGTGCCCGACGATGAAGTCAAAAAGGGCGACAAGGTTCTGAATATTTCGGGCACTGAACTGCGCGACCGGCTGAACGAAGGCCGAGAAATTCCCTCCTGGTTCACGTATCCGGAAGTGGTGCAGGAGTTGCGGCGCAGCTTTCCGCCGCGGGCCAAACAGGGTGTGACCATTTTCTTTACGGGGCTCTCGGGCTCGGGAAAGTCGACCATCGCCAATGTCCTGCTCACCAAGTTCCTCGAAGTCGGGGGACGGCCGGTTACTCTGCTCGACGGCGATCTGGTGCGCAAAAACCTGTCGTCGGAACTGGGCTTCTCGAAGGAGCACCGCGACATCAACATCCGGCGCATTGGGTATGTGGCTTCAGAAATCACCAAGAATGGCGGCATCGCGATTTGCGCTCCCATCGCGCCCTACGATGCCACCCGCAAGCACGTGCGTCAGGCCATCGAACCCTATGGCGGGTTCATCCTGGTGCACATCGCGACTTCGGTGGAAGTCTGCGAGCAGCGAGATCGCAAGGGTCTGTATGCCAAGGCCCGTGCCGGCATTCTGAAGGAGTTCACCGGGATTTCGGATCCTTACGAAGCGCCCGGTGATGCCGAGGTGACGATCAACACCGGAGAACTGTCGGCCGAGGAAGCGGCGCAGGAGATCATTCTGCACCTGGAGCGCGAAGGCTTCATCGGCGTGAACCATGCTTCAGCGTAGGCTGAACCAAACTCAGGCTGAACCGGCTTTGCTGAATCAGGGCACAACCAACGTGCGGCAGGGATTTTCATGCTATTGATGGCGGCCAAGATTTTGGTGGGGTTTGTGGTCGGCGTTCTCATCGGGCTCACCGGCGTGGGGGGCGGCGTATTGCTCCTGCCGGTTCTGATCTATGGGCTGGGCGTTCCGGCCATCATGGCGGTGGGCTCGGACGCGCTCTTCAACTTCTTCACCAAAATTCCGGCCGGCCTGCTGCACCTGAGCAAAGGAACCGTCCGGCGCAAGGTCGTAATCGCTCTGGCAGTGGGCAGCGTCCCAGGATCGATGGGCGGAGTGGCGCTGCTGACCCACATCCGTCATCTGTACGGGAACGGCGTGAACGACTTCATCAAGATCGCCATTGGAATCCTGTTGATTGTGATTCCCGTGCTTCTGCTGTTTCAAGGACGCATCGAAGAAAGAGTCGCCAATCGCCGTCCGACCATGAAGTCGTTCATCGGGATGAGTGTCATCGGCCTGCTGGCGGGTTTTCTGGTGGGGATGACTTCGGTCGGGTCCGGCAGCATCATCATGATGCTGCTTCTCCTTTTCTACAGCTATCCTCCCAAGGTCAACGTCGGAACCGACGTGGTGCACGCGGTGGTCTTGACCGGGGTCACCGGTTTTTTGCACTTCCGGTTGGGCAACGTGGATCCCAAGCTGGTGATGTCGCTGCTGATCGGATCGATCCCCGGCGGGCTGATCGGATCCCATCTCGCCACCCGGGTGCCCATGCTGTGGTTGCGCCGCATTCTTTGTACTCTGTTGCTGCTGACGGGAGCGAGAATGCTTTGGCCCGCGCTTTAGAATTTTAAGTTTTGAATTTTTAGTCTTAGAAATCTTAGATCTTAGAATTTTGAATTCTGGAATTTTAAATCCGAAGGACCTCATGACTTCCTCGTATTCCGACATTCTGCATCGCATTCAAGCCGGGCTGGACGCGGCGCGCGTAATTTTTGACCGCTTCACTCCCGGCGAGGTTGAGGCAGAATTCAAAGCCGGGCTCGATCCTGTCACCGAAGCTGACCGGGCGATCGACGCAGCGCTGCGCCAGAATCTATTGCGAGCTGGAGAAGGATGGCTGTCGGAGGAGAGCGCGGACGACCTTTCCCGCCTCGACAAATCGCGCGTGTGGGTTGTAGATCCCTTGGATGGCACGCGCGAGTTTGTGAAGGGCTTACCGGAGTTCTGTGTTTCGATCGGCTTCGTCGAAAACGGCAAACCGGTCGCGGGAGGAATCTACAACCCTGCCATCAAAGAAACATTCCTGGGCGCGGTCGACGCAGGTCTGCTCTACAACGGGAAGCCCGCACATCCCAGCCAGCGATCCAGTCTCGAGGGAGCCCTCATCCTCGCCAGCCGCAGTGAGGTCAAGCGCGGCGAATGGAAGCAGTTCGAGCAGAGCCCCTTTAAGGTTCAGCCGATGGGTTCGGTCGCCTACAAACTTGCGCTGGTGTCCGCGGGCCTGGCAGATATTACGTTCACTCTAACCCCTAAGAATGAGTGGGACGTTGTGGCTGGGGCTGCTCTGGTGTTGAGTGGCGGCGGTTTTGTGAGCACTCTGGAGAGGACTGACCTGACCGCCAATCGCCGCAATCCGCTGTTGTCGGGGCTATTGGCTAGCGGCCCGCTGCTCAAGGAGCAATTACTTACCTTGGTGGAACCGCATCTTCGGCTCGCCGAGCCGGCCCGCTGAACCGGTTCCCTAACGCCGTCTCTTGGCCTGGCTGGAACGCGCCGAAAAATTGATTCCGGATCCCTGCCCCGATCCCTCAGTAGACAGCGGTTTGTAGCTTTTCGCGGTGCTGCTGCTACCGTGGTCCCGGCTTGCCTTGCCCATTAGCGACACGTCCTGTTTCATCATCTGATCGAGTGTGCGATCCTGACCTGATCGCATGGGCCTGGCAACTGGACCGGCTGATCTGGGAGTGGAACGAGGTAAGCCGTTCTTGCTGTTGCTGCCGGTGTGGGTCGTGGGAGAGAGCAGCTTCCCAAAGCTCGATTGCGAACTGCGGTGCGTCGAGCCGTAGGTGTTAGAGTTGGCCAAACCAGGCAATGCGCAGGTAAGCATCGCCGCCAGACACAGCAGCGGACGGAGGGTTCTCGCCAATCGCGGGCTCCCCTCTCTCGATTGAGTCTCCGTCGCTCTCGTTTTCAAATTAGGCAGCAGCATTGGCATCTCCTGGCGAAACGGTCTTTCTTCTTTGCTCTGCGGAGGGGGCTTCTACGCGGGAACCGGCGTCCTCAAATTGAGGCCCGGTGCGGTGTCCGCGGGCAGTCCCGCGTCCCGGCCGACGTTCTCAGTATATCCCAGCGACTCCATCCATTCCCCCCACGCGTTTTCGATCTGAGCGATGCAGTCCTGAGGTAGTGCGGTTTTCCATTGCCGATCTTTGGCGACGCGGATGAACGACATGTCCTGCCGGGTGCCTTTGGTCGAAGCCCACCGCGATCCTTCCACCTTCTCTAACTGGCGCATGCGATCTGCCGTGCTCCGCTCGACCGCCATTGCGATGCGATCCGGCGTGGGTTCGATCTTGAGCAGCTTGGCCATTCGGGCCAACTCAGTCGAAGTCTGCCGCAACAGGTCCTCGTAACGGATCAAAACAAAATCCGGATTCTTTCTCCTGGCCGCCAGCCAACTGCTGACATTTTCTCCCCACGAACCGTAGGGACAAACCTCTCCCGCCAAAAACCTGGAGACAAACGGCTCGATCGGAGCACCCACCGGCAGCACTCCACGCTTGATCTGGTAGTGGTATTGCGATAACACCACATCGCGAGGATCGCGGACCACGTAAATCACCCGCTTGTAAGCGTGTTGAAACGGATAGTGGCTCTTGATAATCCGCGGGCGCGGCATCTGCTTGAAGTACTTCTTCGATTGCCCGTCAACGTTGGGGATCAGCCGGTCGGCGCTCAGCAGGGTCACCCCGGTCTCCGGGTAGACAAAATTCGCCACCAGAAAGCGGATCCAGGTATTTCCCGACTTCGGGTACGACACCAGAAACGTGTCGTCGGAATCGACGCTCAACCCCGGCCCCGGAACATCCCGGTTGGTAAAATACCGCGCTGCGGAGATAAGCTTGTCAATCATTCTTCAAATTACCTCGCATGGCAGGGCACAATACCGGGCCTGAAACAAAGCTTTCAGTAACTTTCAAAACGACCGATGCAACCATACTGTAACCTAAAAAGTGTAATCTTGGACTCTCAAAGCGAATATGAAAGCCGCGTTAAATACCCGACTGGAACAACGGAAATGACCGCGATTCCCAGTCCTATACCTAGCAAGCCGGCGGCCAAACCGCCGCAGGTAAGCATTGTAATCCCAGCCTACAATGCGGCCGCCTACATTGCCGGAACCCTGGACTCCGTTTTTGCGCAAACTTTTGCAGATTTTGAGGTTGTGCTGGTCAACGACGGCTCCCCCGACACCGACCGTCTGGAACCGGAATTGCAACCTTACCTCTCCCGGATTCGCTACTTCAAGCAGGCCAACCGGGGGCCGAGCGCGGCGCGCAACCTGGGGATTCGTGAGGCCAGGGGCTCCTATATAGCATTTCTCGATGCCGATGACCTGTGGCTGCCGCAACATCTCTCCCGCCAAGTCGAGCGTCTTGAGAAGCTTGAGAAGAATGATGAGAAGAACAAGAAACTCGGTCTGGTCTATTCCGATGCCTTGCATTTGCGCGGCGATACGCTGATCGGAACCGCCTTCGAACGCGTTCCGCAATCTGGAGAAGTCAACCTGCCGAGCCTGTTGAGCGAGCAGTGTACGATCAATACATCTTCGGTCGTGGTTTTGCGGAGCGCTCTGTTGGAGGCTGGGCTGTTCGACGAAAGCATGAGCTACTGTGAGGATTTTGATCTCTGGCTGCGTCTGGCGGCGATCGGGACTGGCATGGAATATGTTCGCGAAGTGCAGGTGGGACATCGTGTGGGCAACGGCCTGGCGGCAAGTCGCGAACTCATGAAAAGAGGCCGGGTCCGCGCCTACCAGAAGTTTGCCGCCAGTGGCGCCGCCCTCGATTCGCAGCGGGGCGTGATCGCAGCCAAGCTGAAGACCCTCGATTTCGAAATTCACGTCGAACGCGTCAAGCAACATCTTCAGGCGGGAAGCTATGGCGAAGCTTTGAGCGAAGTGAGACTGGCGCGGGCCGGTATGAATCAGCCCAAACTGCGCTGGGCCGAACTGGGCCTGCTCTACTTTCCGGCGGCCGTTGGTTGGACCTACCGCGCTTACACGCGACGGCAAGAGCGCAACGCCCAACGCCAGGAGGCGAACTCCTCACAACAGATCCGTGTGGAGGGAAAGCAAGTGGATGTAAAGGGATGGATCCGCCAACGCGCTGTTAAGTGAGAAACGGCTAAATGAGAACCGTTAAGTGAGGGCACTTTCGAAATGACTGTCCGACGAGGTCCCGTGACCGAAATCAAATTCGAGAAAGGTAAAGGCAACGGTAACGGTTCCGCGCACCCGCTGGCTCAGGGGGCTGCCGTGCTCCTGGAAATCGCCGCATGATCTACGGGGTCAAAGTAATCATCACGTATTTCCTTGGCACCGACAAGGCCGAGCGCAACTTCCGGGTGTACCCGGACGACACGTTTCTGGTTTCCTACCCGCGGTCGGGAAATACCTGGACGCGGTTTCTGATCGCAAATCTGGTGCATCCCGACAAGCCGGTGAGCTTTACTAACATCGAGCAACTCATTCCCGACACGTCTTCGCAGTCTAATCGCGCCCTCAAGCGCACGCCCCGGCCGCGCATCATCAAGACCCACCAGTATTTTGACCACCGCTATCCGCGGACCATCTACATCGTCCGCGACCCGCGCGACGTAGCCCTTTCTTATTACGATTTTCAGCGCAAGTACCGGCAGATTGAAGACGGTTATCCGCTGGACCGCTACGTGGACGATTTCGTTTGCGGCCGCCTGATCTCGGCCGATTGGGGGACTTGGGCTGAGAACGTGGCCAGTTGGGTTTACACGCGGGGAAATAGGAAAGAATTTCTGCTTCTGCGCTACGAAGACATGATTAAGGACACGACCGCAGAACTCCTGCGCATCGCTGCATTTCTTGGGATCGAGGCCGATCCGCAACGTCTGCAGGGCGCCGTCGAACGCAGTTCGGCCGACCGTATGCGGGAGCTGGAAAAATCCGAAGCCGGCCAATGGATTGCCACGAAAAATCGCCGCCAGGATATTCCCTTTGTTCGAGTGGCAAAGTCAGGAGGCTGGAAAGCCTCGCTGCCGCAGTCCTGTGTGGGCCAGATCGAAGCGGCGTGGGGCGATCTGATGACCACGCTAGGATATGAATTGACCACTGCGCCGGTTCTCCACGATTCACGATAGAAAAACGGTTCGCGATAGAAAACGGTTCACGATAGAAAAGCGCACCCGGGCTCCCCACTCCATCACGATGCGAAAACGCGAACTCATCAAGAACGTTGGATCGAGTTGGTTCAGCCTGGGCTGCAACATCCTGGTGGGCCTGTTTCTCTCGCCCTTCATTCTGCATCGCCTGGGAAATACGGCCTACGGGGCCTGGGTCCTGGTATTTTCCGTGACCGGATACTACGGCTTGTTCGATCTCGGCATTCGTTCTTCCATCATTCGCTACGTTTCCACCTACACCGCAACCAACGACATTGCGGGCGTCTCTCGCCTGATCAATACGTCTCTCGCGGTTTATACGGCGATCGGCGCGGCGGCCATCGTGACCACGCTGGTGGTGAGCCGATTCCTGGAATCTTTCTTCTCCATGCCGCCCGGTTTCCTGGCCACCGCCCGCGTGCTGTTCTTGATGGTGGGTACAGCCGTCGCCCTGGGCTTTCCGGCGGGCGTTTTCACTGGAATCCTGGAGGGGCTCAATCGCTTTTATTTCGTCAATGTGACCAACCTCGTGGCCACGCTTTTGCGCGCCGTCCTGATCGTGCTGGCTCTGCATCGCGGATACGGATTAATCGCAGTCGCCTCCATCACCGTGGCTCTTCCACTTCTGGGCGCCGCGGTGCGCGCTGTCATAGCTCTCCGCGTGCTTCCGCTCCGCTTTGGCTGGAAGTACGTGGATCGCGGCGCCTTCAGCGAGATTGCGAGCTATAGCGGCGTCAGTTTCATTTTGATGATCGCGTACAAGCTGCGCTTCAAGACCGATGAAATCGTAATCGCCAAGATGCTTTCGGTGGCCGCGGTAACCTACTTTTCCATTGGCGATCGCCTGGTGGACTACACCGGAGAACTGGTCAGCAGCCTGGCTCAAGTCTTTGTCCCCATGTCCGGTCAATCCGACGCCAAGGGCGACACGGGACAGCTCAGAAGAATCCTGATTGTGGGCAATCGTGCCTGCGCGCTGATCGTCTTTCCCATCGCGGCCACGCTGATCATCCTGGGGAAGTCGGTCATCGCCGCCTGGGTGGGCGAACGTTACGTAAAAGCTTGCTACCCGGTCATGTTGACGGTGCTGATCCCGTCGGTTTTCATGTTGGCGCAAGCCGCTTCTCCCCGAATCTTGTATGGCATGGCCAAGCATCGCAGCCTGGCATGGGTTACGGGAATGGAAGCGATCGCCAATCTGATCCTCAGTGTGGCTCTGATTCCGACTCTGGGCCTCGTCGGCGACGCGCTGGGAACGGCCATCCCTCTCACCTGCACCGCACTCTTCTTCATGCCCCGTCACCTTTGCCGAAGACTCAATGTCCGGGTCGGGTTTTTCCTGCGACGGGCCTATACTCTACCCATCCTGCTGTGCGCACCCTCGGTGGCAGCGCTGCTGCTGATGAGGCACTGGTTTTTCGCGCGCACTTACTGGCAGGTCGGCCTCCAAGTCCTGATTGGCCTTGCTCCCTACGGGATTGGGCTTGCCTGGGCCTTCTCCAGGGGGCGCATTTGGCAGGTCGACGGGATTAGCGCCAAAAAGGAATTGGCGACGGTCGAAACAACTTCCTTCGAAGTTCCCATGGAGAAACTATAGCCACGGCGTGAAACTTGAAACTATGGATAATCCCAGCGGCAACAACTGGCAGCGGGCGGTGCGCGTGATTACCCAGGTGGGACGGGTGCTCACCGGCCGTCAAATGGCCGGCAGGAACCTCACCGTTTTCCCGGACGACGTTTTTCTGGTCTCTTATCCTCGGTCCGGCAACACCTGGACTCGCTTCCTGATCGGCCACCTCGTCCACCAGGACGAGCCGATCACCTTCGCCAACCTGGAATCGTTGCTGCCCGAAATTTATTTCAATTCCGACCATGTTATGCGCCAACTGCCGCGTCCGCGCATCCTGAAAAGTCACGAGTGTTTCCAGCCGCACTATCGCCGAATCATTTACATCGTGCGCGATCCTCGCGACGTCGCCGTCTCCTTTTACTATCACAACATCAAGGCGGGAAATATCGCCGACAACTACCCCATCGAAGAGTTTGTTCCGCGTTTCATCAACGCCGAGTTTGACGCCAAGTGGGGATCGTGGGCCGATCACGTTCTGAGCTGGCTGCGCATGCGCGAACATGCGCCCGGCTTTATCCTCCTACGCTACGAGAGCATGAAGAAACAGCCGGAAGCAGAATTGGCTCGGGTCGCGGCCTTCCTGCAGAGCTGCGCCTTTCGAGCGATAGATGCCAGCCCGGAAAAACTGCGCCGCGCCGTCGAGCTGAGTTCACCCGAGCGTATGCGGACCTTGGAGCAACTGCAGGCCCGCGACTGGGTTCTGACCCGGGCCACGCGCAGCGATAAACCCTTTGTGCGTTCGGCTACGGCGGGAGGCTGGAAGTCTTCCCTGCCCGAAAAATCGGTCGCCGCCATCGAATCGGCGTGGGGCGAGATCATGCAGTCCCTGGGCTACGAACTCGCCAGCGGAAGCTCTACGCGCCGCGGCGAAAATCCGATCGCAAGCCTGAGCGAAACGCGCTGAATGCTAAATGACGTCTTCGCCAACAGTTTCCCCGGACCTGCCTGATGAATAAAACCGCGGAACTATCTCCCGGCTACAAAGCGATTCTCCGGAAACTCGTACCCGATTCTGTGCTGAAGGAGCGCGGCATCTACCTCCGTCTGGGTCGCAAGGCGGGCGCTACCTACCTTCGGCTGCGGCTTTTCGATACGCTGGGACTGCGAGGCGCAAAAACTTTGGTTTCGAGAACTGGGGTTTCAAAAACTGCGAAATCTTTTCTCTTCGTGTGCTTCGGCAACATCATGAGAAGCCCCATGGCGGAACGTCTCATGCAACAGGAGGTAAGTTACCGTACTGCAAACCCGGTTCGTATCGCCTCGGCGGGACTGCACGCCACGCCCGGCAATGCGGCGCATCCCTGGGCCCTGGCGGCGTCAGCGGATTTCGGAATCTCGCTCGACAATCACCGCGCCCAGCTTCTTACCGCAGAAATGGTCGAGCAGATGGATGCAATCTTCGCCATGGATTTTCAGAACCTGGCCGAACTGTTGGCTCTGTACCCAGATTCCAAGAACAAGATTTTTATGCTCAGCGCTTATCTCGAGGGCCCCAGGAGAAATCGCGAAATTGCCGACCCGTATTATGGCGATGTCGACACCACGCGCAGCTGCTACCGGTTGCTGCAAACTTGTGTTCGGAATCTGGCAGCGGACGTCTTCGCATCTCCGGCGGAGCCCGTTGGGAAACGCTGATCACGCCTCCGGGTTCCTCTGTGTCCTCCGTGTCCGCTGTGGTTTACGCTTTCTGTTGGAACGGAATCAGACCTTCCCTAGGTCTTCTTAATCCGTGCCGACGAAGAAGTCCGAACCCGAAACCAGTTCGCCAATCCGCCGATCCCAGGCCTCAGGTCCGACAGCCACAAGTCGTCGTAATGCATTCCTGGATACCAGGGCACGGCAATCTTCAAAAGGCTGCTCCAAAAGCTGGGATACGGAAGCGGCCAGTTGGCGGGCTTTCCCGCGCGAACGTTGCTGAGATGGGTGAGTTCGCCGACCATGCGGCGACACGTGATTCCGGCGCGGTAAGGTATTTCCTTCGGCGGTAATTCGCCCTGCAGACACCACTCGGTCAAGTAGCGCGGATAGTCCACGCCGCAGGCTATGGGCAGTGCGATCGAACCCCAGGGCCGGCCGTTGATCTCCATCAGGACTGGGCCGTTGTTGCCATCGACCTTGTATTCGACCATGGCAATGCCTTCAAATCCGATCCGCTGAATCAGCCGGCTGCTGTCGTTCTTGATGCGTTCGTCCAGCGCACTGGACTCACGGCAACTGCTGGCCGATCCGCGCGGGTCGACCTCGCGAATCCGTTTCCACTGAAACGGAATGCGAACCTCTCCGCCAGCCAGGAAACAGGAGAATCCAACCCCGGTGCCGGCCGCGAACTCCTGCACCAGTACATCTCCAGCGGCTGCCAATCGGTCGTTCACTTTGCGCTGCAATTCGTCTCGCGAATAGGCATACGACACCCCACCGAAAATCGCCCGGCCGTCGCGCCAGCGAATCGAGAAACGGTCCTTCACCACCAGGGGAAACTGGTTTCCGGGCACAGACGCAAGGTCGCGTTCCGACTCGATCAGCCAGGTCCGCGGGGTGCGTATGCCGAGCGACTGCGCAATCTGCAGCGTCTGATATTTGTCCGACACTTTTTCAATCGACGCACGGGGTGGAAGTGCAACCTTACAGCTCTCGGGGAAAAACTCGCGGTGTTCGGACAGCGGCAGAATCGTCCAGTCGGTAATTGGCACCACCAGGTCCACGGCCTGATCATTTACGAACTTCAGAATGGCATCGACAAACCCTCGCGCATCGTCGGTGGAAACCGGATACGAAACGTCCAGCTGGCAATAGCGCGAGAGCTTGGCCGCCGCAAACATACCCGCATTCGCACCGACCGCAACCCAATGCCCAGCCCGGCCCGCAGAACGTGTAAATGCCAGGGCTGCCGAACTGTGGCCATCGAGGATCAGGATTCTTGCCAATCGTTTTCCTGCTTGTTGTCCTAGAGCATTTCAGGAAATAGTGAAGTCTCTTTCGATTGTCATCCTGAGCGAAGCGAAGGACCTATGTACTCGCCGCCAGTTACATAGGTCCTTCGCGGCAAAGAACGCCGCTCAGGATGACAATCTGAGGATGAGCTACACCATTTCCTGAAATGCTACAGTCGTTGTCCTGTGATACGCGAATCCAGCGGCTTACATCTTTCGTCCGGCGAATGCCCACTCGAGGTTCCAGCGCAATCCTTCAACGATCTTCGAGGGACGCACTCGCCGCAGGCACAGCGGGTTGTCCTGCATGCGCGCCAAGCCGCCGTCGGTAACCACCGCCGTCTCGTATCCGGCCCGCTTGCACTCCTCCACCGTTTGCTCACTCCAATGCGGCGACAGAGCTGGACAGGGATACGAGAAATGCGTGACCGGCGCATGCAACTCTTTTTCCAGGCAGGCCCGCGACTGTTCCAGCTCAACCCGCACATCCGCCACGGGAATCTGCGCAACGTTCGGATGCGACAGCGTGTGCGATCCAACCACGTGACCGCGCGCGGCCAGCTTCCGCACCTGATCCCAGTTCATCATGAGTTGCTCTGAACCGTGCGGAACAATTGTCTCCAGATCCTTCTCGATGCCGGCAACCAGTTGCTCTTGCGCGGCACCGGCCAACCGGCAACAGTACTCGCAGGCCATCGCGAAGGCGCGATCCCGTTCGTCTGCATTCTCCAGCGGCCACGCCGTGCCTGCGGGATCGGTCCAGATTTTGCGTTCAGTGGTGCGCAGGGCAAAACGTACCCGGCTTGGCCACGGAAGCTGGCCGTTCGCAATGCAATTCACCGTGACATAAAACGCCGCCGGTACGCCAACTTCGTCAAGGATCGGCAGGGCGTTCTCGAAATTATCGCGATAGCCGTCGTCAAAGGTCACTACAACCGATCGCTGGGGAATCTCTTCTTTCTTGCGCAGCAGAACCGCCAGCTCATCCAGCCCCAGAGGATGGAACTTGCGCGCCAGCAATTCCATCTGCTGGCGAAATACCGTCCGGGAGTGAATGATCCCGCCCAGCGAATCGGCCCCTTGTGACGGATCTTCGAGCACGGAGTGGTACATCAGGATCGCCGCCCCGCTGTCTTGAAAAGCCGCCGCCAGGCGCAGCGCCCCGCTCCTCAGAAATATTCTCTTGGCTAGATCCCTCATGCTTGTGCGCGCCAGCCGCCCGTTCTCTTCATTCTGGATTCTGAATTCTGAATTCTGACTTCAGTCTCGCGGAATATATTTTTGCGTTGCAGCCCGCCGGAACGCCAGCAGATCCCCGATCCCGGCAGTCCAGCTTTCAAACTCCACCTGCGTGCGTCCCTGGCTATCGACAAATCGAGGCAGCAACAAACTCTCACTCTGGCGAGTACATAGTCCGGCATCACAGGTGGTCGCCGAAACGATCCTCTCGGCCTGCAACCAGGGCAGGAATGCCGGCCGGTACACGCCCCCGGGATAGCAGAAATGAACTGCCCGTGACGATGCTAAGGCAAGAATCTGGGCTTGATTGTCCTGAATCTCCCGCCTGAACAGAGCTTTGTCTTCCGGCGTGCGATGACGGTGAGTGTGCAACTGGATGTCAACCCCGCTGCGGGCAGAGTCCCGCACCTCTTCCGCGTTCATAATTTGCAGAATTCTTTTCGCTTTGAGAGCGCCGTAGTCGATTCCCAGAAAACCGGCGAGACGGCCTGCGAGGTCGTCCTTCTGCACCCCCGTCATTTTCTCCCGCTCCGCCAGGTCAATCAGGCTGCGCACGACGGAGTGCCGGCCAGTCTCGCTGCGCAAATCCAGAGGCCCATCTAACCCAATTTCTCGCGCATCGGCCATCACCTGCCCACGCCGCTTCCACAGCATGTAGGAACAGATCAGATTAAATACCGGACGCTCACAAAGCGCATAGTACGTGGTCAAGTAAACGGTCGCGGAAAAGCCAAACTCCTGCAACAGCGGAAGCGCCTTGCTGTAAAAATCGTAGGTGCCGTCATCGAAAGTAAGCACCACGCTGCGCGCGGGCAGACTCTGAGCCTGCAGCCGCTCCAGGGCTTCCCCCAGAGGCAACACGGCGTAGCCACCGTGTTTCAGCGAAGCCAGCCGTTCCCGCAACTTCTCCGGAGTGATGTACAGAGCGCTCCGCCACAGATGCTCGTCGTCCAGAGAGGTGCCGTGATAGCACAGGATCAGCAGACGTTGCCGGCGCCAGTGACTGCCCGCCACCAATTCAAATACTCCGCCGCCACGAAGCAGCCGCAGGGCCGTCAGCTTCAATGATCTGAGCATAGTGATCTCAGCATAATGATCTCAGCATGGGAGCCTCTGCCATCGACTGGGGGGGCGCCAGCACGATTGAGGCTCATCGGCGAGCTACCGCCGTGCTCAGTTCGATCGCGGGTTCGACCGGGTCGCGGTCCAGGCAGACGCGCATCCACAGCTCCAGATTCAGCAGACGCCAGATGCGATTGCCGTGGTCGCGGCGGCCAGCGCGATGTTCGCTGAATAACGTCTGAATCGCGTCCGCGCGGAAGTACCCACGATCGAGCGTCCGCGGTTCCGTCAGCAACTGCTCGATGCTTTCCAGTTGCTTACCCGCCAGCCAGTAAGCCCAGGGCGTCGGAAACCCCATTTTCTGGCGGTAGACGATCGACTTGGGCAGCAGATCCTCGACCGCCGACTTTAAGATGAACTTCCCCGCCATGCCCTTGGTGGCGTACTTTGCCGGAATGCTCGCCGTGAATTCCACCAGAGTATGATCCAGGAACGGCACCCGGCTCTCAATCGACGCGGCCATGCTCATCTGGTCCTGCTTCATCAGCAGTTCGACCAGATACGTCTTGATGTCGGTGTACAAGAGCCGGTGCAGCATTTCCCCCTTCGACTGATTCCAGAAAGACATGGAACCGGAATAGGCATCGTTCGTGCCCAGTTTTGCCTCTGGGGTCAGCAACTCATCCTGCTCGGCGGCGGAAAATGCCGAATAGAAATTGTCAAAGTAGAAGGCGGACCAGGATGAACCGTCCCGCAGCAGAAACGTGTGTTCCAGCTTTCTGCGGGCCGTGGCCGAGAGCGGGCTGGCGAGAATCCCTTTGCGAAGCACGCCCCGCAGGCCGGACGGAGTAAGCGAACGGTAAACGCCATCCATGCGCGCGTTGAGCAGCGTCCAGGCGTAGCGGGTGTAACCGGCCAGCGTCTCATCGCTGCCTTCGCCGGTGAGCACTACCTTCACGCGCTCCCGCGCCAGCCGCGAAACAAAATACAACGCGACGCTCGAAGGCCAGACGATGGGCTCGTCCTCGTGCCAGATGCACAGCGGCAGAGCCTGGAAAAAATCTTCCCGGCTCAGCCGCACTTCGTGGTGGTCCGAGCCAATATGCTCGGCGACCGTCCTGGCGAACGGAAGTTCGCTGAACTCTTCCTCTCCATAGCCCACCGCGAAGGTTTCGATCCGATCTTTTCGAATCTTGGAGGTAAGAGCGGCCACCGCGCTGGAATCCAATCCCCCGCTCAGGAACACGCCCAGCGGTACGTCGCTCATGAGGTGAGCGCGAATGCAGTTTTCCAGGCGTTCGCGGTATTCGCGCACATAATATTCGCGCGATTTGTCATCTTCGCCCGAATTCACGCCCAGGTCCCAATACGCGGAAATCTTAACTTCACCGCCTCCATCGATGGTTAGAGTGTGGCCGGGCATAAGCTTGCGAATGCCGGAGTACATCGTCTCCTCGCCCGCGAGATAACCGAATGCGAGATATTCCGCCAGCGCTTTGCGGTTGAACTCCGGCCGCGATTGCGGATAAGCCAGCAGCGCTTTGATCTCAGAACCAATCAATAAGGTTTCGCCGTCATATCGGTAATACAAAGGTTTAATGCCCAACCGGTCGCGGGCTAGAAAAAGTGTCCGTTTGGTCTGGTCCCAAATGGCGAAGGCAAACATTCCCTGCAGGTGCTGGACGCAATCGTTTCCATACTGCTCGTAGAGATGAACGATGGTTTCCGTGTCGCTACGCGAGCGATAACGATGGCCCTGGGCTTCCAGGTCCTGGCGGAGTTCGCCGTGATTGTAGATTTCCCCGTTGAAGACGATCCAGATGGTTTCATCTTCATTGCAGATCGGCTGGTGCCCAGTCTGAATGTCGATGATGCTCAGACGGCGCATAGCCAGCCCGACGTTCTCGCTCACGAAGAAGCCGTCGTCGTCGGGCCCGCGGTGGGCAATTTGCTGGTTCATCGCCGCGAGAATATCCCGGTCGACCCTCTGTTGCCGATCGGGATAAAAGATTCCGCAGATTCCACACATTGGTTAGAAAACCTTCCCTCTTGAATCGTACCTCAACACTGATCGTCGACATCGATTCGTCGACATCGATCGTCAACATTGAATCGCCAACATCGAATCGCCGCTAGGCCAGGCTGCCTTGCAGCGTTGCGCCCAGCCTTATGTGGTTCGCATCGGAACCAGCCAGTTCCCATTGCTCGTTCCCGCGCGAGGCTTCAGCATAACTTACCCGCTCGTCACAGGTAACAAGCCGCTCCCCTGAGAAATCCGCATAGGTGCCGTTGCACAGCACCAGGCAACAGAGCCGCCCGGCGCGGTCATGATGCGAGTACAGAAAATCGGCGTCGCTGCTCCATGCTCCCTGGGTCCAAGCTCCGGTCTCACCTGCAAAAACAAAGTTGTGGCTTTCTTCTTGCCCGCTTCTTTCACGAGAAAGATAGCGACAGGAGGAAGCGACGCCTTCTCCTGGATCGCTGCGAATCAACTGGCCGACCTGTTCCCCAGCCGCGGCGCCCGCAATCAATAGAGTCACGAACTCTGCCGGCAGATCCCGAGTCGCGGTGAAACGCACAACCTGCGCGGTTTCGGACGATCCATACACCGGGGACCAACGCTCACTCCGGACCTCTCGCGACCAACCGTTGCCATCAGCCGTCAATATCGCCAGGCTTGCTGCATCTCCTGCAAAGACAGCGCCGGCAAAGACATCGCCATCAGCAGACACCAGCGACAATCCGGCGCCGATGTGCCAGGCCAATTCCAGTTGGTGGGACCCGCTGCCTTCGGCGATATCCCGCACCAGCCAGAACCGCCCTTTTCTGTGGAATACGAGCCGGCGATGTGTAACCTGCGAAGGCGAATGCGCGTACCCATCATGTTCCGCTTCCAGCAGGTCAAACTGGTGGCCTGCGATCCATCGTCGAACTTGCACTGCCGGAAAACTCTCCCAGGAAAACGGGCCGGCGGACTTAGCCTGATCTTGTCCGTCGACTCGGAGTGTGTTGTGAGCGCCTGTGGAACGAAGCCGCGAGCGCTCGCCGCTTGTGCCGGTGTATTCGAGCGTTCCCGAATCCCGCAGAAGATTTTCGCCGTTTCGCGCCAGCCATACACTCAATGCGTCGGCGTGCCCATGGCCACCGCTTCCCGCTCCCAACGGTCCAGCATCCATCACCAACTGTTGCCGGCATTCCGCATCCGCCATCAAATAGAAGCCACTGTCGACCAGCGCCGTTGAATCGCACGCAGGTCTGGCAGCCAGCGAGTCGAAGTCGGCCAGTCCTTTGGCGCCCAGCAACCACATCGTCTCCTCACACGGAGTCCCGGCACCGAATTTGAAATCTTCTCGACCGTAAAGAATGGCCCCGGTTGCCAGAGGATCGAGCATATGCTCCGGTCGAACGCGGCGTGGATCGAACAACCGGCCCCCATCGTCGTCGCCGAACATCGGAGGCACACCCGCGCGGCTCAACTGGGCGAGAGCCTGCAGCATGTGTTGCAGGGTCTGCTCGAACTCGTCAGGAATGGCGATCTTGTTTATCTCAGCTAAGATTCGAGCGTGCAGCAGCATGTCAAGCGCATAGACGTGATAGTAGGTGGATTGCTCGAAGTAGAATCCGTCCGCCCGCACTTGCCTGCCGGCCTCGCGCACCAGAATGTTCCAGCCCCGCTCCCGCCATCGCCTGCCCGAGGGCAACCGAAAAAGTGTTCCCAGAAAAAACAACGCCATCGCTTCGCCCAGCAAGTGCGTGTTCGGCGAAAAATAGGTCGAAAGATAAGTCTCGATATGGCGGCCGCTGAGATTCAGCATTCCCAGCCATCGCCGGCGCAGGTCGCTGGTAAAAAGCGGGCAGTCCTCTAACAGGAAGAAAGTCCAGATCCACGACAAGCAGCGGAAAGCGACCTCCAGGCTGCTGGCCCAGTTCATGCCGATGGGATAGGGATTCTCCCGCTGCCATTGTTCCCACTGCGCGAAAATCTCACGCACGAACTGTTCGTTTCCCGTGAGCCAGTACGCTTTGGCCAAGGTGCGGAATTGCTGATGGCGGTTGAGTTCCCATGTAATCTTGGAATCTCCGACCTCGTCGAAATCCAGATACTTAATTTTGAACCAGGGCACTCGAGGCCCACGTTTGCCGTGGACAACATCAAGGTGCCAATCAATCTGGTTTCCAGAGTCGAGGCCGGAATAGCCGAGCAGATCGAAACGATGCTCACATAAACGTTGGGCCTGGGAAACAATGTCCGCCGCCTGCCCGGGCAGAACGCGTTGCAGCAGCGCGCACAAAGCTGGCGCTTCTCCTGCCGCGAAGAAGAACCGTCCCGCCGGCTGAATGTCGAGGCCCTGATAGTCGCCGGAAAAGTCGTGGCCGGCGCGATAACGCAGGCCGTCGGCGCGGGCAGTCACGAACTGCCGCATCCGGGACCCTATTTCTCCGCGGTCCATGCCCCGCAAGCGCCGCAGCCGGTTGACCAAGTTTCCCACGGAGTTAAGCATTCCTCCCCTGCAAGATCGCGGAGTACAACTCGTCCACTTCACGCACCAGTCGCTCGAAACTGAAGTTGCGGATCACAAACTCGCGCCCGCTCTCGGCGATCGCGCGCGCCTCCTCCGGGTTTCGCAGATACCTCAGCAGCGCCGCACCAAGAGCTGTGGAGTTCTCGGCCGGCACCAGCAGTCCAGTCACGCCGTCCTGCACCAAGTCTTCGTTCCCACCGACGCGGCTGACCACGGTGGGCAATCCGGCAGCCATATATTCGAGAACCGCGTTGGGCAGTCCTTCGGCACGCGACGGCAGCACCGCAATGTCACAACTCGCGAGAATTCGGGGAACATCGCCGCGCCGGCCAAGAAACAAGAAGTGTTCCTCCAGACCCAACTTCCTGACCTGACTTGCAAAAGTTTCTCGCGCTTCTCCGTCGCCAACCAGCACAAATCGAGTCGAAGGAAACTCGCGGACCACCGCCGATGCAGACTCAATCAGCCAGGGATGCCCCTTCACATCCGTATGCATGTTCCCGACCAGAACGATCAGCGTGCCACTTCCGACGGCGGGGAATAATTCTTCGCGCTCACTCGGACCCTGAAATTTTCCGACGTCCACCCCGTTCCGAATCACATGCAAGCTCTCGGGAGCGAATCCGTCCTGCGCGATCAAGTCATCCCGCACTGGGGTTGCATTGGCGACGATAGCGTGGGAAAGGCCTTGAATTCTCCGCAGCCAGACGCGCCGCTTGCCCTGATACCAATCGAGGTGCGCCAGGTCCCGCCGGCTCGAAACGATGGCCGGAATCCCCGCCAGTCGCGCCGCCGGAACTCCCATCAGGTTCGACCACAAATCGTGGGTATGGACTACGTCGAACTTTCCCCGCCGTAAGAACCAGCTCAGCCGCAAGATCTGATAGAGGCCTCGCGGCGAATCGATTCCGCCCGTGGGATGGAACTCCTTTACGACCACCGGAGATCCCTGAAGCCGTTGCAGCAGCGGCCCCTCCGCTCGCAAACTGCCCAGCGTGACCTCGTAGCCGGCCGCTCCAATGCGCAGCGCCAACTCGACCGCCTGCGTCTCCGTCCCGCCTACATCGAAAGAATCCACCAGATAGAAAACACGCCGCGTGGGATGCAGGGGGCGGATAGCCGCCGCGGCGCTCATTTCCGCGCTCGACCGCTCCGAGATTCGATCGCCTGCGATCATGACTCTGGTCAACCTGCTGAAACTCAGGAACTTATGAATCGGTGCAAAAGAAACATTTTCGCCGAATTCGCGCTCGTGTTTTAATACTAAATGGGGCCGCAACATTCGGGAGATGTAAGGAACATGAATTTGAACCGCGCCCGAACGCCTCGTTCGCAAACGATTCGCGGGTGACCAAATCGATTCAGCGTAATCCCCCTAGTACATTGATAATAAATGGCTTAAGCGAAGATTATCGACTTCTGCCCGTAGTCCCATGTGGCATTTCTTTTCCAATCCCACGGCGGGGTTTCCCGGGGATTAGTTTCTGCGGCGGTTTTGCAGTGCGCAATCTCCGACTATGACTCATTCCATCAGCGTCTTCGGCCTGGGCTATGTAGGCACGGTCACGGCGGCTTGTCTTGCCCATAAAGGCTGCCATGTAATCGGCGTGGATCCCAGTCCAGGCAAGGTCGAGGCTATGCGGTCGGGGCGCAGTCCGATTGTGGAGCCACGGGTTGCAGAGCTGATTTCTGAACAGCATGCGGCGGGTCGCTTGCTCGCGACTGCGGACCCGGAACACGCCGTCCTCAACAGCGAGATTTCGTTTCTGTGTGTCGGCACTCCAAGCCTTCGCAACGGGAAACTTGATCTCGGGCACATCGAACCCGTGTGCGAAGAAATCGGCGCAATCCTGAAGAAGAAAGAAGATTTTCATCTGGTCGTGCTGCGCAGCACAGTTCTACCGGGAACCGCCGAAACCATCGTCGTACCGGCGCTGGAGCGAACCAGCGGAAAACGGCTGGGCCAGGGATTTGGCGTGTGCGTGAATCCAGAGTTCATGCGCGAAGGTACGGCAGTCGCGGATTTCCTGGAACCCGCCATGACGATTATCGGCTCCTCGGACGCAACTCATAGCCGCCGCTTGCGCGACGTCTACAGCTGGGTTCCGGGGCGCGTATTTGAAACATCTTTCCGCTCGGCCGAGATGGTGAAGTACGTTTGCAACACCTGGCACGCCGTGAAGGTCGCCTTTGCCAACGAGGTCGGAACCCTGGCCAAGCAGATGGGTGTGGACGCCGAATCGGTGGTTGAGATTTTCACCGCCGACACCAAGCTGAACATCTCCGACTCCTATCTGAAACCGGGATTCGCCTTCGGAGGCTCCTGCCTGCCCAAGGACGTGCGCGCGCTGAACTACCGGGCCAAAGAACTTGATTTGAACTTACCGCTGCTCGAGTCGTTAATGCCAAGCAACCAGCAGCATCTGGAGCGAGCGGTCGAGATGATTCTCGCCACGGGCAAGAAAAACATCGCGGTACTCGGCCTGAGCTTCAAGGCGGCCACCGACGATCTGCGCGAGAGTCCTCAGGTGCAATTGGTGAAGCGGTTGCTCGGCGAGGGCTTCGAAATCCGCATCTGGGATGACAATGTCTCCCTCGGCCGGCTCATTGGATCCAATCGGGAGTACATCGAGAGTGCGATTCCACATATCGGCTCGCTTCTATGCACCAGCCTGGAAACTACCCTGGAACGAGCCGACGTCGTCGTGGTGGGGACGCGGGGCCTGGACCGCGAAGTTCTCCGCAAGCATATTCGGCCGGGCCAGCATGTGATTGATCTGGTGAATCTGGAAAAGTCGCGCCGTGCCAACTTGAGCGGTTCTTACGACGGGATTTGCTGGTAGGCAGTCATGAAGATTCTGCGGTCGTAGTTATGAAGATACTTTGGGTCAAGCCGGGGAAGCTGCTGCCGCTCGATACCGGCGGAAAGCTGCGCACGTACAATATTTTGCGCCATTTGTCCGGCGGCCACGAACTCACCTACCTCTCGTATTACGGCGGCCTGCGCGACCAGACGTATGAACGGGAGATCGTTGCGCACCTTCCCGGAACCATTGCCCTGCACACCGGCGCGCCCGACTCGACTCCTCTGGAACGTTACCTTGACTATGCCTGGCGATTTTTCTGGAGTGCCCCCTACGCCGTCAGCAAGTTCACCGATCCCCAGGTTCGCAAGCTGCTGGCACCCTGGATCGCGCAACGCCGCTTTGACGTAGCAGTGTGCGATTTTCTATCCAGTGCGCTGAATTTTCCCGATCAACTGGACACTCCCACGGCGCTGTTCCAGCACAATGTGGAAACCATTCTCTGGCGCCGCAAGGCGGAGCTTGAGCCGCGCTTTCTGGATCGCATGATCTCGAAAATCGAATATGCCAAGATGCGGCGCTTCGAACCGGAACAGGTACGCCGATTCCACCATGTGATCGCCGTTTCTGACGCGGATCGAGACCTGATGAAGAATATGGTCGACGCGTCCCGCATCAGCGTGGTCCCGACCGGAGTCGACCTGGCCCGCTATCAATACGATCCCGCGGCCAAGCCTTCCGGCCCGCTGGTCGTGTTCACCGGCTCCATGGACTGGGAAGCGAACATCGACGGAGTAGAATTTTTCTGCAAAGAAGTGTGGCCGCTGGTTCTGGCGAAGATTCCCGCGGCGCGCTTTCGCATCGTCGGCCGGGATCCGCATCCCCGCGTGAAGAAGCTCGCGTCTGAATCGGTCGAGGTCACGGGCACGGTCCCTTCCATTCTCGATCATCTCCACGAAGCGGCCGTGTTTGTCGTGCCCTTGCGCATCGGCGGAGGCACGCGCATTAAGATTTATGAAGCGATGGCGGTGGGGAAAGCCACGGTTTCCACTTCGGTGGGTGCCGAAGGATTGGACGTGCAGCATGAACACGACATTCTGCTGGCGGATGATCCGGTTCGCTTTGCCGACGCGGTAAGCTCGGTTCTGCAGGATGAGACGCTGCGCCGACGTCTGGAGGCCGCAGCCGCCGCCACGGCGGCGAGGTTCGACTGGTCGGTGATCACTGAGCGTTTTGTCGAAGTCCTGCGCCTCACTATGAACGCTGCTTCTGTCGAGCGAGGAGTGGAATCACCCGCGGTGGTGCAGGTCTGAGCAGGAACGTCTGGGCAGGAACGTCTGAGCAGGAACGATTGACCATGAACGATTCATTATGAACGACGGCATCCGCCAGCCCGAACGCGCATCGCATCCCGGCCCGCGACCGGCCACCTTTCATCATGTCGGTTATGTCGTGAAATCCATTGCCGAGATCGGCGAAGAATTCAGCCGATCGATCGGCGCAGAGTGGGATGGCAACATCATTCACGATCCGCTGCAGGAAGCGAAGGTTACATTCCTGTTCTCGGGAGGCCGGCAAGGTCCTTCCCTTGAACTGGTCGAACCCGCTGGAGACAAGTCGCCGCTGCATCGGTTTCTCGCCAAGGGCGGAGGCCTCCATCACGTCTGTTATGAAGTAGACTCGCTGGCAACGCAACTGCAACAGAGCCGGGCCGCGGGATGTCTGGTGGTGCGGGAACCCTTGCCGGCCGTCGCGTTTGGCGGAAGGAAGATTGCCTGGGTGTATACGCGGCAAAAGCTCCTGGTGGAATATTTGGAGCGTTGAGCCCTGTAACGTTGAACCCGGAACATAGAATCTGGAACGACAACCGAACCCCGGCCCTTGAGCCTTCTCTGCGTCCATGAAGTCACAGGAAACGAATTCACAGGAAACTCGTCAGCAGATCGACGGTCTGATCGCCGACGGCAACTCTGCCGCCGCTGCGGCGGCCCTGGCCGAGCTGTGGACGCAGGAAAAGAGTCCCTCCGCCGCTGCCTTCGCCATTCCCCGCTACGAACGGCTGCGCCCCGAACTCGCTTTGCCTCCCTACCGCGTCGCCATCCTGCGCTCGTTCACCGTCGAGCCCATGGTCCCTTTGCTGCGGGCTGCAGCCTTCAGCGCAGGCCTCGACGTCAGCATTTATATCTCGGACTTCAACGCTTACCCGCAGGAAATGCTCGATGCCGGCAGCGCTCTGTATCGATTCCAGCCCGACGCTGCGTTTCTGGCGGTGCAGACTCGCGACGTTGCTCCGGACCTATGGAAGGGATTCGCCGACCTTGAGCCCGAACAAATTCTCTCCACTGTGTCGCGAGTCGCGAACGATTTTCGAGACTGGATCGCTGCCTTCCGGAAGAATTGCCGGGCCCATCTGATCATCCACAATCTCGAGCAGCCACTCTACCCCGCCAACGGGCTTCTCGATGCCCAGGGCAACAACAGCCAGAAGCTCGCCTTGGAACAAGTCAATGGCGAACTGCGCGGCATCACTGCCGAGCAAACGGGCGTTTATATCCTGGATTATGATTCCCTGATTGCGCGCCACGGCCGCAGCACATGGCATAGCGAGCAGAAATGGCTCACCGCCCGGCTTCCGGTTGCAGCTGCGAACCTGAATCATCTGGTGGAGGAATGGATGAGATTTCTTCATCCGCTGACGGGCAAGGTTGCGAAGTGCCTGGTCGTCGATCTCGACAACACCCTGTGGGGTGGAATCATTGGCGAGGACGGCATGGACGGCATCCGCCTCGGCCCGGAATATCCGGGCGCGGCGTATCAGGAACTGCAGCGCGCCCTGCTGGACTTGCATCGTCGAGGAATCTTGCTCGCCATCTGCAGCAAGAACAATCCAGACGATGCCCGGGAAGCACTGCAGCATCACTCCGGCATGATGTTGCAGCCCGAACATTTTTCTGCCATGCGTATCAACTGGGATGATAAGGCCGCGAACCTGCGCGAAATCGCTCGCGAACTCAACATCGGCCTCGATGCGCTGGCGTTCCTCGATGACAATCCCGTCGAACGCCGCCAGTTGCGCGGAGCGCTGCCCGAAGTCGCGGTTGTAGAGCTGCCAAACGATCCTATGCAGTTCGCGCGGTCGGTCCGCGAGTGTCCGCTGTTCGAGCGCCTGACTCTGTCGACGGAAGATCAGCAGCGCGGCGCGATGTACCAGGCGCAACACGAGCGCGAACAACGGCAGAAAACTCTTTCCCGCGAAGATTTCTTGCGCTCCCTGCAACAGGAAGTGGAGATTGCCCCCGTCACCAAGGCGACGCTCGCTCGCGTGGCGCAACTCACCAACAAGACCAACCAGTTCAATCTCACCACGCATCGCTGGACGGAGCAGCAGATAGCCGATCTGGGCGCGTCTTCCCTGAGCGCATCTTCCGGGTGGAGCTGTTTTTCGCTTCGCGTGCGTGACCGGTTTGGAGACAACGGACTGGTGGGGGTTGCCATCCTTCATCGCGAAGCGGACTATTGCGAGATTGACACGCTGCTGTTGAGCTGCCGCGTAATCGGGCGTACGGTGGAAACGGCCTTCCTCTCGTTCCTGGCCAGCCATGCCCGCGAAGGCGGCGCGTCCCGCCTCCAGGGCTGGTTTCGGCCCACCACGAAGAATCAACCCGCCCGCGATTTTT
>Ga0181532_10001279_pt1 | contig 24712 bp, 27 predicted proteins | sample PEATcosm2014_Bin_33_FD_119768 | JGI IMG/M metagenome (GOLD analysis project Ga0181532, IMG submission 119768) | Peatland microbial communities from MTU Mesocosm Facility, Houghton, MI, USA - PEATcosm2014_Bin11_30_metaG | ecosystem: Environmental > Terrestrial > Soil > Wetlands > Peat | place... | reverse complement strand
ATGTACTAACATAGATGCTCGATCCGGTCAAAACTTTTCACGCGACCGTCCCGTTTTTCTTAGGCCGTTGTGGCTGATTGGCACGTCCTCTCCCGTGGGGGCTTTCCGGATGAGTCTCTAGTGGGCCACGTGCGACGAGCGCAGTTGCATTTTCACCGCGACCGACAGGCGGCGGATGCCTTCGCGAATTTGCTCGGGCTGGCAGTACGAGAAGTTCAGGCGCATGTGGCGGCCACCCTCGTGCCCGTTGTTGGCATAGAAGCTGTCGCCGGGAACAAAGGCGACTTCTTCCGCCAGCGCTGCCTGGAACAGCGATTGCGAGTCGATGCCTTCCGGCATGGTGACCCACAGGAACAGCCCGCCCTGGGGATGTGTCCAGGTGACGTCGTGCGGGAAGTATTCATGCAAGGCCTGCAGCATGACGTCGCGGCGCTCGCGATAGACCTGGCGAATCAGCTTGACGTGCTGGTCGAGGAATCCGTCGCGCGCGACTTCGTAGGCGACGTATTGATTGAATGTCGAGGTGTGCAGGTCCGCGGCCTGCTTCAGCTGGACCAGCTTGCTGATCACATCTTCGGGCGCGACGATCCACGCCAGGCGGATTCCGGGCGCCAGCGTTTTTGAGAAGGTGCTCAGGTAGATGACATTGCCGAGAGTGAAGCCGTTGTCGCGGCGCAGGTTCTCGCGATCGAGCACGACCAGCGGCGCGATGTGCTCGCCCTCGTAACGCAACTGGCCGTAGGGATCATCTTCGACGATCGGGATGCCATATTTGTCGGCGAGAAGAATCAGTTGGTGGCGGCGGCCTTCGGACAACGTGACTCCCGCAGGATTCTGGAAGTTCGGCAGCACATACATGAACTTCGGGCCGGCGCGGAGACTGGGATCGAGTTGGTCGGTGAGCAGGCCGTCGTCATCGACGGGGACGGAAACATATTGCGCACCGTACACGTTGAACGCCTGCAGGGCGCCCAGGTACGTGGGAGCTTCGACGAGGACCCGGTCTCCGCGATTGATGAGCAGCTTGCCGATCAGGTCGAGGGCTTGTTGCGAACCAGAGGTGATGAGAACATTTTCGGCATTGGCGACAATGCGGTAGCGGGCCAGGTTTCTAGCGATCATCTCCCGCAGGGGTTGGTAGCCCTCGGTGGCGCCATACTGCAGAGCCTCGGCACCGTGCTCCGTGAGGACTTTGTGGCAGGCTTCTTCGAAGCGTTTCACCGGGAAGACGTCTGGAGCGGGCAATCCGCCGCCGAAGGAGATGATTTCGGGCTTTTGGGTGACTTTCAGCAGTTCACGGATGGCCGAGCTTTTGACTCCCAGCGTACGTTGTGCGTACCGCGACTTCCAAAGCGTGGACATGCGCGGATTCCTCCTGAAAGCACCCTCCTAAAGCCGATAAGTTCGCTTCCTAATCTTCCCCGACCAGTTCTGGCTCAACTGAGACATGACCATGCGGGTGCGAGTATGTGTCGTTTTCCTGTGCGTCGACCACGGCGATGGCCGCCACGTTCACGACGACTTCAACCGTTGCGGAACGCTGCAGCACGTGGACCGGGCGGCTCATGCCCATCAAGATCGGGCCAATGAGTTCGCCGCCGCCGATCTTCGCCACCAGTTTGGTTGCGATATTGGCCGAAGCGAGATCGGGGAAAATCAGTACGTTGGCGCCGCCCTTCAGGGAGCTGAACGGATACTGCTCTTCGATGATCTCGGGAGAAAGGGCTTCGTCGGGCATGATTTCACCATCGACCATCAGCGTGGGATCGGCAAATTTGATCAACTCCACGGCCTTGCGCACCTTGGTGCAGATGGGGTGATCCACCCCGCCGAAGCTGGAGAAGCAGAGCATGGCGACCCGCGGGATGAGATCAAAGCGGCGGGCCATGTGGGCCGTGCACAACGCGATCTCAACCAAGTCTTCGGCGGTGGGCTCGATGTTCACGCTAGAATCCGCGAGAAAGAAGACTTCCCCTTTGCGCGTGATGACGGCGTAGCAGCCGGAGACGCGGTGCAGGCCCTCGCGCATGCGAACAATTTGCAGGGCCGGACGAATCGTGTCGGGGAAATGCTGGGTCACGCCGGAGACCAGCGCGTCGGCGTCGCCCATGTGCACCATCATCGAGCCGAAGACGTTGCGGTTGTTGATCAGCGTCTCGGCCTCGGCCAGGGTGACGCCGCGGCGCTGCCGCAGGCGGAACAACTCCTGCACGTAGGCTTCGTGATGGTCTGACGTTGCCGGATCGACAATCTGCATGCCTTCCAGATTCACACCCAGCTCGTGCGCCCGGCCTTGAATCTTGGCGGGCTCCCCGAGAAGAATGGGATGTCCGATTTTTTCTTCGACCAGCACGTGGCAGGCGCGCAGAATTTTTTCGTTGTCGCCCTCAGGGAATACGACCTGCTTGGGATTGGCCTGCGCCTTGTGAATCATGGTGCGCGAGACTTCGTAGGCCTTGCCTAACCGGCGTTCGAGTTGAGCGCGGTAGGTTTTGAGATCGACTGGCTCCTGCGCGACGCCGCTGCGCATAGCGGCTTCGGCCACGGCGGAGGCTTCCCACATCAGCACGCGCGGATCGAAAGGCTTGGGAATGAGATATTCGCGGCCGAACTGCAGGCGGGGCACGCCGTAGGCGCGGCACACAGAATCGGGGACATCTTCCTTGGCAAGATCGGCTAGCGCGTGAGTGGCGGCCAGCTTCATTTCTTCGTTGATGGCTGTGGCTCGAACGTCAAGCGCTCCGCGGAAAATGAAAGGGAAGCCGAGAACGTTGTTAACCTGGTTGGGATAGTCCGAACGCCCCGTTGCGATGATGACATCGGGGCGGGCGGCCTTCGCTTCCTCGTAGGTAATCTCCGGATCGGGATTCGCCATCGCGAAGACGACCGGATCGGGCGCCATGGAGCGGACCATATCCTGATTGATCGCGTCTTTGACCGACAGCCCGGCGAAGACATCAGCACCAGCCATCGCTTCTGCGAGCGTGCGTAGCGGCGTGTCTTGCGCGAAACGCTCTTTGTACTTATTCATGCCGTCTTTGCGGCCTTTGTAAACGACGCCCTTAGTGTCGCAGAGGATGATGTTTCCGCGCTTCACGCCCAGTTGCACATAGTGTTCGGCGCAGGCGATGCCGGCCGCTCCGGCTCCGTTGAATACCACGCGCACTTTGGTGATGTCTTTGCCGACTACTTCCAGAGCATTCAACAAGGCCGCGCCGGAGATGATCGCGGTGCCGTGCTGGTCATCGTGGAAGACGGGGATCTTCATGGTCTTGCGCAAAGCCTCTTCAATCTGGAAGCAGTCAGGGGCTTTGATGTCCTCGAGATTGATGCCGCCAAATGTGGGCTCAAGCAACTGGCAGAGCTTGATAATCTCTTCGGGATTGTGGCTGTTCACTTCGATGTCAAAGACGTCGACATCGGCAAAGCGCTTGAACAGTACGGCTTTGCCTTCCATCACCGGTTTTCCCGCGAGGGCTCCGATGTCGCCCAGACCGAGCACCGCGGTGCCGTTGCTCAGGACCGCAACCAGATTGCCACGGCCGGTGTATTTGAAGGCGTCCTGGGGATTCTTCTGGATTTCCAGACAAGGCTCGGCCACGCCGGGGGTGTAGGCCAAACTGAGATCGCGCTGCGTGCGACAGGGCTTGGTCGGTGTGACTTCAATCTTTCCGGGGCGAGACCCATTGTGATAATCAAGGGCCTGCTGCTTGCTGATTAACATGATTTCCTCCATGCCTTGCGCCGGCGCGAACTGCGGCTGCTAGGGACAACCCACACTCTTGGGTATATGCCCAGAGTGGGTGTCGGGCTGTGATTAAGATCACATTCTGTGGTGAGCGTGGAATCGTCGCTGGGACATCCATTCCAGCCTGCTCCGGGTTGAGTTGCGGAAACCTTGCCCCGCGACACCGACTCCGTGCGCCAGAAAGGCGACATGAGGGCTACTCTTTCGGACTTCTCTTCCACATGGGCACGCAAGGGTTCCAGGTGTGCACATCCTTCTGGAAGTTGCGGCCCGCCTGGGTGGCGCCGACGGTCGAGAGATCCTCTACCGGGGACTTGAGAAGTTCGGCGATATACAGTTCGACCTGTTCGCGCAAACGCGGGTTTTTCAACGCGTCCAGCAGATCGGGCTTTTCAATATGGGTGAATCCGCCGCACAGCGGACATTTCACAACATCGTCGTTCACCATTGCTGCCTCTTGGTCGAGGAAGATTGCGGGGTGTCGCTCACTGCTCCCGCGAGTTCATTAAAAGCGGGGCGGGGTGGCTGGGCAGTGACAAGAGTCGCTCGGGATGGTGACGGGAGTCACAGATTCGGAGGGCGCGGCAGAATCCGGGCGATGAATGACGGCAACGTTACGACCGTCACGCACACGATCTTGCGGTCGCTTATTGAAGTTTGAAAGTGACAAGGCGAAGTGTCTGGGGCGGGAGCCCACGCGCGGAATCCACGCGACGGCTGTCGGCCAACATGCTGTATTTGTCGCCTAAGTAGCATCCTGTCTGGAACCCACCCCCGACTGCGCTCTTGGTGGCGACCTTTTCGCCGGAGTTGAGGTCGTATTCGTCGAACCGGGAAAGCCTCTCACCCGGGAAGATGTATGCCTCGGCTACAACGCCAGGACCGAACAGCCACTGGTTGTGATGGCGCTGGTTGCTGTCGGGAGGAACGGGAATGACCTTGATCTTGAGAATGTTATTGCCAGTTTCCAAGATCGTCGCCATGGCAGTTTGCTCCGGGGTATTCGAGTGCAGAATCACGTAAGCGACGCCATCTCCGCCTGCCATCTGGAAACTCGAGAAAGTCCAGCCGCCACCGCCGGGCGGCAGTGGAAGATCGAAGTCCCTGGTGAGCTGGTCGTCAGCATCCAGAACCGCCCCACCGTGCTTCCAGTCATCCCGCTGAGACATCTCCTCTGGGTGATGACCGACGACGATCGTTTTTCCAGAAGACGTGACCGCCATTGGTGACGGGGAAAAAGTCATGTGCACTGGATGGTGACCCAGCAGATTTGCCTGGCTATCGAAGTGGTACATCTCATACGCCGGCTGGAGCAATCGCTACCGGCCACGTATCCTCCGGAAGTTCGAAAATCAGTTACGAACCGTCCGGCGACACGCGCATGATCGATCTCAAAGCGCCGCTGCTCGGATGGCGATAGACTTGACCGTCCGCACCACATTCGGTCCAACCTCCATAATCGTCGTTGACCGCTGCATTCGAGACCACCACGTCGCTGGTGACCTGCTGTGCAGAACTGATGTGGATTGCAAACAAGCTGGCGAAGATTACGGCGATTGCGAATCGAGACGGCATGACATCCCCCGCCCTGGGATTCAGTCATTTTACGCTCGGTCTTTGCATTCCGGGAGACCGACTGTTGTAAACAGTTCTACGCGATCTGCGTGAGTCGAAGGTCCGCGCGGGATGTCGGCCACACTAGCCTGAATTCGGGCGGCCAGTGCGCGGGCCAGACGCCCGCACGACAGCCGGCAAAGCCTGCCCCGAGCGAAATCGAAGAGATCCCGCCGCTACTGGCGATGTCAGTGATGCCGCGCACCGGATTCCGTGATCCGGAGCCCGGCCCACAAAAGTAATGGCGTGAACGTTTACGTTTGTTCCACTTCCCTGCTAACATCATTTGTTTACGGCTCAACCGTCAACCAAACCTGATCACGCCTTCATAAATCTAACGGAGGAAACATGGCAATCAAAGTTGGTATCAATGGATTCGGCAGAATCGGCCGCAATGTGCTGCGCGCTTCGCTGAAGGATCCGAACCTGGATTTCGTCGCGGTCAACGACCTGACCGATCCCAAAACGCTGGCCCATCTTCTTAAATACGACTCGGTTCTGGGCAACCTCCCCAATCAAGTTTCGGCCGGCGCCGACAGCATTACCGTCGACGGCAAGGCCATCAAAGTTTTCAAAGAGAAAGATCCGGCCGCGCTGCCCTGGGAGTCCGTGGGCGCGCAGGTGGTGATCGAGTCGACCGGCCGCTTCACCGATGCCAACGATGCCAAGAAGCACTTGCGCGGGACGGTGAAGAAGGTCATCATCTCGGCTCCGGCAAAGAATGAAGACGTCACGCTGGTGCTCGGCGTCAACCACGAGAAATATGACGGCGCGAAGCATCACATTATTTCGAACGCGTCCTGCACGACGAACTGCCTGGCTCCCGTGGCCAAGGTCATCAATGACGAGTTCAAGATCGTCAGCGGCACGATGACGACGATTCACTCCTACACCAACGACCAGGTGATACTCGACTTTCCGCACAAGGACCTGCGGCGCGCTCGCGCTGCCGCGCTGTCGATGATTCCGACCACGACCGGGGCGGCGAAGGCGCTGAAACTCGTCATTCCGGAACTGGGTGGCAAGGTCGACGGATTCTCCATGCGCGTGCCCACGCCGAACGTTTCGGTGGTTGACCTAGTGGTATGGGTCGAGAAACAAACGACCAAGGAAGAAGTGAATGCCGCGCTGAAGAAGGCGACGCAATCCGGACCGTTGAAGGGCTATCTGTCGTATGAAGAGCAGGAACTGGTGTCGTCGGACTTCAAAGGCAACCCCTTCTCTTCGATCGTGGATGCGCCCATGACCCTGGTGGTCGGCGGCAATTGCGTGAAGGTGATCTCCTGGTACGACAACGAGTGGGGATACTCCTGCCGCGTGCGCGACCTGATCAACTACATCGCCAGCAAGGGCCTGTAAGAACTGGTAGCGCCGGCATCTTGCCGGCTGTCGCGGGGGCGTCTCGCCCCCGCATGCGAGGGCAAGATGCCCTCGCGACAGCCGCCGGGACGGCGGCGCTACTCTCCAACTTTAAAAAGGACGACCAGCCATGTCCAAGCTTTCCATCCGTGATCTTCCGCTCAATGGCAACCGTGTATTCATGCGCGTCGACTTCAATGTGCCGCTCGAGGACGGGCGCGTCATGGACGACACTCGCATCCGCGAAACCCTGCCCACCATCGAATACGCCCTGCGCCACGGGGCTCGGCTGATCCTGGCCTCACATCTGGGCCGGCCCAAAGGCAAGCCCAATCCCAAGATGAGCCTGAAGCCGGTCGCCGAACGGCTGCGCATGCTGCTCGACAAGGAACTGGCGCGCGGCGAAAACGTCGGCTTCTGTCCCGAGTGTGTGGGGCCGGAGGCTGAAGAAGTCGCAACTCAACTGGAAAAGGGCCAGACGCTCCTGCTCGAGAACCTGCGCTTCCACGCCGAGGAAGAAGCGAACGACGAGAAGTTCGCCCGGCAGTTGGCGAACCTGGCGGAGTACTACGTCAACGACGCGTTCGGCACGGCGCATCGGGCGCACGCATCGACTGTAGGGATGACCAAGTTCGTGAAGCTGTCCGCCGCCGGATTGCTGATGGAAAAGGAACTCAAATATCTGGGCAAGGCGCTGGAACATCCCGAGGAACCGTTCGTTGCGATCCTGGGGGGCGCCAAGGTCAGCGACAAGATCGGCGTTATCGAAAACTTGATGAATAAGGTGCAAGTGCTGATCATCGGCGGCGGCATGGCCTACACCTTCCTCAAGGCGCAGGGACTCGAGATTGGAAAATCGCTGCTCGAAGCCGACAAAGTGGAACTGGCGAAAAAATTGCTGGCGGAGGCGAAGAAACGGAACTTGAAATTCCTGTTGCCGATTGATCACGTGGTTGCGCTGAAGCCGGAGGCCAACGCGGTCGTGCAGCAGATCGGCGTGGGCCAGCCCATCCCGGCCGACAAGATGGCGCTCGACATCGGACCGAAGACCATCGAACTATTCTCTGAGGAAATCTCGACGGCGCGGACCATTGTGTGGAACGGGCCGATGGGTGTATTCGAGGTTCCGGGATTCGCACGCGGGACTTTTAAGATCGCACATGCGGTGGCGGACAACGGCGGGGCCATTTCGATTGTGGGCGGCGGCGATTCGGTAGCGGCCGTGCATGCCGCCGACGTAGCCGACAAGATCACGCACATCTCCACCGGAGGCGGCGCGTCGCTGGAATTCCTGGAGGGAAAGAAGCTGCCGGGAGTCGAGGCCCTGACCGACAAGAAATGACGGATCCGAAGTGACCTTCCTGGATACTCTCGTGCACGGTTTCACAATCCGGCTTCTGCTCGATGGCGGCAAGGCGATTGAGATCCACGGCCCCGCCGATATCACCGAGGAGACTACCGACGCGATTGTGAATGCTGCGAATTCATCTTTGCTGGGCGGCGGCGGAGTCGATGGCGCGATTCATCGCGCCGGGGGCCCTGCGATTCTTGCCGAGTGCCGTCAAATTGTGAGCAGGATTAGAACACTGCCGGCCGGAAAGGCCGTCATCACCACAGGCGGACAACTCGCCGCAAAGCACGTCATTCACACGGTGGGTCCAATCTATCGCGGGGGCGAACGTGGTGAAGCCGAGACGTTGACGAACTGTCACCGTGAGTCGGTGCGGCTGGCCGATGAGCACGGTCTCGCTTCGCTGTCATTTCCTGCAATTTCGACGGGAGCATACGGATATCCGGTGAGCGACGCGGCGCCGATCGCGATTTCTGCCACGCTCGCGGCTCTCTCGTCCGCGAAGCACGTGACCAAATGCCGCTTCATACTCTTCGATATCTCCACGGTTCGCGCCTACCAGCGCGCCGCCGAAAAACTTCATCGATCGAACTCCACTTCCCCATTTCGAATTGAAAAGGCTCACTCATGCGAACAAAAGTAATGGCCGCCAACTGGAAGATGTACAAGACTCCTGACGAGACCCGTGAGTATCTTCGCGAGTTCTTGCCCCTCGTGGCGGGCCACGACCGCGACGAGATCGTGGTCTGCCCGCCTTACACCGATGTGGCGACCGCCCTTGAGGCAGCCCGTGGTTCAAACGTCGCCATCGGCGTGCAGAATGTCCACTGGAAAGCGGACGGAGCCTACACGGGAGAGATTTCCGCGCCCATGCTGTTGTGTCTGGGAGTGACCCACGTAATCATCGGACACTCTGAGCGGCGCCAGTATTTTGGTGAGACCGACGACACGGTGAATTTGCGCCTGAAAACCGCGTTGGAGTCGGGACTTACCCCGATCTGCTGCGTGGGGGAAGTATTGCAGGAGCGCGAGGCTGGACTCACCGACGACGTTCTGCGCCGGCAGTGCGTGCGGGCGTTCCACGCGATCTCCGCGAAGAAGGCGGCAAAGTTGGTCGTCGCTTATGAGCCGGTGTGGGCGATCGGCACGGGTAAGACCGCGACGCCGGAACTTGCGGCCGAGGCTCATGCGGTGATCCGTCGCGAAGCGATTGAGATTTTCGGCGAAGAGTTTGCCGGGAAGCTGCGCATTCTCTATGGCGGGTCCGTGAAGCCGGACAATGCGAAGGCGCTGATGTCGCAAGAGGAAATTGACGGCGCACTGGTAGGTGGCGCTTCGCTCGATCCGAAGTCGTTCGCGACGATTGTGAAGTACTGAAAATTGAGCCGAAGAGTCCCGCCCGGGGACTCGCCGTGTTTCGTCCCCAGCGGGAGACCGCCGCCCCGCAGCACGAACAGTACAGTGATCCCCGTCACTGCGCGACCCGGGCAGAGGCGAATAGATTTTCAATCACAGAGCCACGCAAGTGGGCCCCTCAACGTTGTTCTTTCCATTCAGTGAGGAGGTCTTATGCAGTTGTCAAAGCTTCGTGAATTTCTCGACTCCCGCCACATCCGATACCTTGTGATTTCTCACTCCCTGGCCTACACCGCGCAGGGCATCGCCGCTCTGACTCATCTATCAGGCAAGAAACTGGCGAAAACGGTGATCGTCAAAATTGATGGCATCCTGGCGATGGCGGTCGTCCCGGCATCGGCCCACGTGGATCTCGATCGACTGAGAACTCTGACGGGCGCCCGCGCAGTCGAACTGGCTTCGGAGCGGGAGTTCAATGACGCGTTCCCGGATTGCGAGACGGGTGCGATGCCTCCGTTCGGAAATCTCTACGACATGTGCGTATACGCCGACGCGAGCCTGGCCGAAAATGAAGAGATCACCTTCAGCGCGGGAACGCATCGCGAACTGGTCCGCATGAACTGGGACGACATGGTGCGGCTGGTAAACCCCATGGTCGAGGATCTGACCCACCACCGGCCCGCGATCGTCGCAGCGTAGCGCGCCGATCCCCGAGGGCGGCAGGAATGGGGATCAGTGTGTCCCCAGATGGTCTTGCGTCCTTCTATCTATCCTTAGCCTGTCCGGCGGTCACAAACGTCACCCGCTTCTTCCGCGGCAGCTGAAGTCACAACCCTGCGACTTTACTATCGCGGGCAAGCTTGGAACTTTTCTACCGGCGACGGCAGAGTCCGCAGAGTCCGCAGCCCACAAGAGTCCGCAGCCCACATTGACAACTCGGCCATCCGACAGGCAAACTACCGAATTCGCGGGAATCGCTTCCGGCGAGCGCTTGCTGGCGGATTTGAAGCATTATCGCCGTCCAGGTCGTATAATCGCTGTTCACTTCGTCTATGGCCATGACCGAGCAACGGGTCTCGTACACGCTCGACTCCTCGTTGGAGACGATCGACAATGCGGAGGAGAAGGCCACACGAATCGCCACAGAACTCGGCTTTCCCGACGAAGAGATCATGCAGATTTCGATGGCCGTGCGCGAGGCGGCGGTCAATGCAGTGCTGCATGGCAATGCGTACGCCCCGGACAAGAAAGTAATCCTCGTCTTTGAGCGCACGGGCGGCGACCTGATCATCACGATTCGGGACCAGGGCCGCGGGATGGATCTGAGCAAGATTCCCAATCCTTTGGCGCCGGAAAATCTGCTCAAAACGTCGGGGCGCGGAATTTTTCTTATGCGCTCGTTTATGGATGTGGTCGAAATTCGCCCCACCGAAACGGGCACGGAACTCAAATTAATCAAGCACGTCCACGGGCCAACCGCGGGCGGCAAGGAGGCTTCCCAGTGAGCATGAAGGTTGGTACTCGGCAGGTGGATGGAGTCGTGATTGTGGATTGCAGCGGTCGCATCACCCTGGGCGAAGGCAGCGTCATTCTTCGCGACACGGTGCGCGACCTGCTGTCCAAGGGCAACAAAAAGATTGTTCTGAATCTTCAGGACGTCAACTACATTGACAGCTCAGGGATCGGTGAGTTGGTCAGCGCCTTCACCACGACCAAAAATCAGGGCGGCGAACTCAAACTTTTGAACCTTACCAAGAAGGTCAACGACCTGCTTCAGATCACCAAGCTGTACACCGTTTTCGACGTGAAAGACGACGAAGCGTCAGCGGTCAAGTCGTTCAAGTAGATATTGTTGGCAGAACGTCGTTAGCAGGACATTGTTTTGCGGGTGCCCCATTTCTCGCGTCTTTGCGAGAAGTGGGGACTTTGCAAGTTTCATTCTGGGACGGGTCGATCATTTTTCTTCTTCCGTCACAGACTCCTTTCCCACGTAATTCCTAAAATCAAGGCATGTCGCGATTCAGCCCGATGCTCCTGCTGCTGTCCGCGTCTTTCCTCTCAGCCTGGGCAAATGCGTGGCGGGTAAGGTTCTCAAAATAAAAGTGGGCGCGAAAGGAGCGCATTGCCTTCTGTAAGGATCAGATGGCGTGCCCCTTCACGGTGGTGGTCTTCCCTTCTGGACTGAAAGACGTTGGAGATGTCCGCCGCCTGGCGGGCCGCATGATCGAGATTCACGGAGGATCGCGCCGGTGACGGAACGGAGCGGAGCGGGAAAAAGAAGTGGATCCATTTTCGCTGGGCCTGTCCGAAGTTTTTGCGCCAAAGCTTTCACGAGTGGGCCGGTCATTCCATTGCCACTCGCAGTGGGCGCGGAGCTCCTATCAACAACAGCGGGAGCGGGGCAAGGGGCGAATCCTTGGTCGCACGAAAGGCTACACCAGCAGGAGTAGGCGCACCAAAATCGCCTTATCACTCAGTGATGGCCTTTGCACCAGCCCGCGCTCTTCCGAAAGGGATGAAACCGATTCGCCGGACATCCGCGCTGACCTCGCGATTGCTCACACCATGCCCTTGCGCAACTCATCCAGCGGATACTTCGTTCCCCGCCAGACAATCCCGTCATTCCACAGCGTGAGGATCATCGACCGCAGCAGCGTATAGATGAACAACGCCGCGCTCACCGGATGCAGCAGGAAGTAATAGGGCGGCACGGCCGAGCGCCACGACATCCCGATGTAAATCGAAAACATCGAAACCAGCGCCACTGCATACGGTACGCGCGCCCACCCATGAGCCAGAAACACGCCCAGAAACGGACCGAAATTCAGGAATGCCAATCCGAACGCTGAGATCACCGTGCGCCACCACTGGAACGACAACACCGCGAAGAAATTCTTGGTCAGGTTGTTGACCACCCCCATCGCGCCTTTGGCCCACCGGATGGAGATGAGGTCTCCGCCGAAAACGTTGCGCTGCGCGAAGCCCGCCTTCTTGACAACCTTTCCCAATTTCATGTCGTCGAGCACTTCCATGCGCAGGGCTTCATAGGTCCCGACCGCGTCGTACACAGTGCGGCGGACCAGGTTAAATGCGCCCACGCCCATGTGATCGTCGGTGCTGGGATCGGCTACTTTCCAGGGGCGGTGCCCGAACAGGAACATCGTCTGGAAAAAAGCGATCATCATGTATTCGCCCGGCCGCTTCATGATCATGCGCGGAAACATCACCAAGTGATCGGCGGGCACGGACTCGGCGTAGACCAAGGCGCGGCGCAGCGAGTCTGGCTTGAACAGGACGTCCGCATCGGTAAAGAGCAACCAGTCGCCCGTGGCCTGGTTTGCGGCAGTCCACATGGCGTGCGTTTTTCCGAGCCATCCGGCGGGCAGTTCGCGGTGATGCACCACCCGAAAACTTGGGAATTCCGGGTGCCCCATTGCTCGCGCACTTTGCGAGAAAGCCTGCCCTGAGCCTGTCGAAGGGTGGGGATTTTCCGAAATTCGTTCCATGATCTCGCCCGTCCGGTCCGTCGATCGGTCGTTCACCGCGATCACTTCATAATTGTCGTAGTCAAGAGCAAGCATCGTGTTCAGAGCCTGATGAATGGTCTCCTCTTCGTTGCGGGCGGGGACGATGATAGATACGCGAGGATTGCCTGCGGGCGAAACGGGATTGCGATCCCACTCCGGATGGGAAACATCGGCCACGCTGGGCATGCCGAGGGCAGCATCCACAATGCGGGAGAACCATGCCAAAGCCAGAATCGTTCCCGCGATCCAATGAATGTGAGACATCCTGCTTAAGTCTTCCCTGCCCCGATAGATGCGCCGTCGACGGCGACCGGCGGCGCAAACTTCATGCCATAAAACAGTATGGCAGAAGAAATCCCCATCGCGATGACAGGCAGAATAAATGCGGCCTGCAACGAGCGCTTGTCGGCCACCCATCCCATCATCGTGGGCGAAGGAACGTCGCCCAGAATATGGATGATGAAAATATTGACAGCCAGCGCCGTAGCGCGAATGTGTGCCCCCACAGAGTTGATCACGGCTGCATTGAGCGGCGCGGTGTTGAGCAGCAAGAAGAACGCGGCTACTCCGATCGCGGGGATCATCAGCGGCCCTCTGGCGAACAACGCAACAATCATGACCGGCACGCCAAGCAGCATGCTCGCCCCCGAGACCAGGTAGTAAGAACTCTTCATTCGTGGCAACAGGGAGTCCCCTAACCACCCGCCGGCCAGCGAAGCCAGGATGCCGTCGACGATGATGATGAGGCCAAAAGCAAAATTGGCCGCCTCCAGCGTGTAGCCCCGCTCACTGTACAGGAACTTCGGCATCCAGACCTGAATTCCGCCCAGAGAAAACGTCATCGCCGCCATGCCGAGGGTCGAGGTCAGAAACGCCGGATTGCGCGCCAGCCCCAGAATCGTTCCGCGCTCGGGAGTTTCCTTGGGAGTGTCGAATTGTCCGCGCTCCGGCTCCTTCAGAAACAGAACCGCCAATGCCAGCACGAAACCCGGTGCGGCCGCAATATAAAATGGAAATCGCCATCCATAGTGAGGCGCCAGATTCCCGCCCAGCAGATACCCGGCCGCCGATCCCACAGGAATCGCCAGATAAAACACTCCCAGAATGCGGCCGCGCTTTTCTTCCGCGAACAGATCTGCCACAAACGTCGGCGCAATCGTAACGAACGTCGCTTCGCCCACGCCCACCAACGTGTGCCGGACCAGCAATTCCGTGTACGTATGCGTGACTGCAGTGAGAAGTGTGAGCCCGCTCCAGAACAGCGCGCCCAGCACAATGATGAGTTTCCGCGAATACCGGTCCGCCAGCGGCCCCACAAACGGCGCCGCAATCATGTAGAAGCCAAGGAAAGCGCTGGTTAGATATCCGATCTGAGCATTGGTCAGGTGAAACTCATCCTGTACCAGCGGCTGCACCGCAAACAGCACGTTGCGATCCACGTAATTGAGCAGATTGAGCGCCGTCAGGACTATCAGCGCGGTGCGAGGTTGGAGATCAGTCTGGGCCACGGGTCAGGCGAATATAGCACGGCGGGCAGCTCAGCCTCGCCGCCCCTCCGGCCTCGGCCACCGCGCCACGATAGTCGTAGAAATCCCGCCTCGCGGCCGGAACTCGCCTCTCACTTCCGCCCATACCGGTTTTGCCCACTTCACCACGTCTTCCAGAACCTGGTTGACGACGTTCTCCTGAAAGATTCCGAGGTTCCGGTAGCAGTGCAGATATTCCTTCAGCGACTTCAACTCCAGGCAGCTCTTGTCCGGCATGTACCGGATGGCCAACACTCCAAAATCCGGCAACCCGGTCTTGGGACACACCGACGTGAACTCGGGATCATCCACCACGATCTCGTATCCCGGAAACTGATTGGGCCAGATCTCAATCTCCGGAAACTTCGCGTCGAGACCCGCAGCGGCGTGTTCAGGCGTATAACGCGGCGATTTAGCCATGCCACTATTGTAGCGTTTGGTCAGACTCACTCGATGCATCGATGCACCCGAAGCGACCCTGCCCGCATCCAATGAGATACCGTGCTCGGGGCGTACTGCTGTTTCTGTCGCGGCCTCTGGAATGGTAAATTACTACTTACAGTTATTCCTGCCGCAACCTGAAAGACAACCGGTTGGCATCGACGAACAATTCGAATACGCCGTCGCGAAGGTGGTGGATTTGGCTCGCCTTCGCACTGCTGGCACTGCTGGGAGTCCTGTATTCCTATCTTCACCAGACTCCTTTGAAAGTGCGGGTTACGACCGTTCAGCGTGGGCCCATCCGGAGCTTGGTTTCCACCAACGGCAAGATTGAGCCGATTCAGAACTTCAACTTCGAGGCGCACGCTCCGATCGCGACTACGGTAAAACGCCTGCTGGTCAAGGAAGGCGACCACGTGCACAAGGGCGAACTGCTGCTGCAACTCGACGACGCCGACATTCGCACCCAGGCCAGCCGCGCCCAGGCTCAGGTTAAGGCCGCGCAGGCTGATCAATCCGCGCTCGCCAAGGGAGGCACACAGGAAGAGGTGCTGACCCTGAATGCGCAGCTGGTCAAGACTCGAAGCGCACGCGATGCGGCCCAGCACAATCTCGACGCCCTGCGCCGCCTGCAACAGGATGGAGCCGCATCTCCGGGCGAAGTTCGCCAGGCGGAAGACGCTCGGCAACGTGCCCAGGCCGATGTAACTCTGCTCGAACAAAAACAGAAAGACCGTTATTCCAAACCGGAAGTGGCACGAATCGAGGCTCAAGGGGCGGAAGCGCAGGCCGCCTACGATGCCGCCGAAGACGCGCTGCTTAAGTCCAGCGTGCGCGCTCCGTTTGACGGAATCGTTTATTCCCTTCCCGTGAAGCAAGGCGCCTTCGTCCAGGCTGGCGATTTGCTCTTGCAGGAAGCTGATCTTTCGCGCGTGCTGGTTCGCGCATTCGTCGACGAACCGGACGTGGGCCGTCTCCAAGTGGGGCAAAAAGTTGAAATCACCTGGGACGCGCTGCTTGGCCGCACTTGGACCGGCACGGTCAACACGGTTCCGTCGACGGTCAAGCTGCGCGGCTCAAGAAACGTCGGCGAGACCACTTGCGTTGTCGACAATAAAGATCTTCGACTGCTGCCCAACGTCAATGTTGGCGTCACGATCGTGGTGGCCGAACACAGCAATGTCCTCACGCTGCAGCGCGACGCTCTGCGCATCGATGAGAGCAAGCCTTACGTTTACCGCATCGTCGACAACCACCTGAAGCGCCAGACGATTGAATTTTCCTTACAGAATCTGACGCGCGTCGAGATCACCTCCGGTCTTTCGGAAGGAGACGCGGTAGCCTTACCGGCGGAGGACAAGCCCCTCGTCGACGGCGCTGCCGTCAAGGTGGTTCCTTAGTTTTAAGAAGGCAGGATTTCCGTCAGACGGACTCCACAACAAATGAGATTTAGAACCCTCTTGGCGCTCGTTCTCTTTTCTCTTTTTCTGCCCTCGGCACATGCAGCCTCGTCTGCCAAAGAATTACTCGCGGCCGGTCGCGCGGATGACGCCATTCAGACTCTGGAGCAGCAGGTCGCCCACCTCGCTACCGACGCTGAAAGCTACAACCTGCTGTGCCGCGCCTATTTCATGATTGAAGAGTGGGATCGCGGCATCACCGCCTGCGAACGCGCCCGGAATCTCGATCCGCAGAAGAGCCTTTACCATCTGTGGATGGGCCGCATTGATGGAGAGAAGGCGGATCGTGCCGGATTCCTTTCGGCCGCAGGCCTGGCGAAGAAAGTCCGCACATCGTTTGAACGTGCAGTGGAATTGGATCCCAGTAACTGGGAAGCTCGCACTGATCTGGCTGAGTTCTACACTGAGGCCCCCGGGATCGTCGGTGGAGGCAAAGCCAAAGCTCGCGCTCAGGCAGATGCGCTCCTGGCGCTCAATCCGGGCATGGCGCACTGGGTCCTGGCGCGCATCGCTTCCAAAGAGAAAGATATGGCCGGGGCCGAACGCGAATATCGTGCTGCTATCACCGCCAGTCATTCCGGAGCTCGGGCCTGGTTGGATCTGGCCATCTTCTTGCGCCACGCCAATCGTCTGGACGAAATGGAGCAGGCACTCCGCACCTTGGAGTCCGGCCCGGTCGATCGCCCCGAATCGCTGGTGGACGGCGCCAGCCTGCTGCTGCGCACGGGCCGCGACTTTCCCATGGCCGTGCGATTGCTCCGCCGCTATCTTTCTTCTCCCGTTGAGGAGGCACCGGCCTTCAAAGCGCACGATTATCTGGGCCAGTTACTCGAAAAGCAAGGAGACCGTCGCGCTGCCGCCGAAGAATACCGCGCCGCCCTCGTGCTGTCTCACAGCTATGCCCGCGCTCAAGAAGACCTGAAACGGGTCGAACATTGAAGGTCTCAGCGAAGGGTACGAGGGTGCCCCACCTCTCATGCCATTCGACCTGCGGGGATTTTCGCCGACACCCCGCCCATCGGACATTAAAATCTCGCTGGCATCCAAATTACTCATGAAATCATTTCCAGATCACTCGGAAAGGGACGCAATGAAAACCTTGTGCCGTGGTGCGCGCACCGCAAAATGGATTCTGGCCGTCGTGCTCCTCCCCAGCTCGCTGCTGGCCGAACCCGTCTCTCTCAAGCGCGTCGTCGAACTCGCCTTGACTCACTCCACCGGAGCGGCCATCGCCGCTGCCGACGAAGAGCGGGTCGCGGCCAGCTATCGCGAGCTCCACAACAATTACATCCCGCAGTTCTCAACGGGAGCAGGTCTGGGGTATTCGTATGGCTTTCCCCTCGCCCTGGAGGGATCGGCGCCGGCTCTGTTCAACTTCAACGCCCAATCCGCGCTGCTGAATCCCTCTTTGCGCGATTTCATTCGCGCCGCGAAAGTCGACTCTGCCGTTGCCTCCTTGAAGACCAAAGACGAGCGCAACCAGATCATCCAGGACGCCGCTCTGAGCTATGCCGAACTTGCCAAGTGGGAACAGAGATTAGCCAAGCTCCAGGAAACGGAACGCGAAGCCAACAAAATGCAGGCTTTGGTCGCGGAGCGCGTTAAGGAAGGGATCGACAGCGAACTCGACGGCACCCGGGCACGGCTTTCGGCCGCCCGCGTCCGCCTGCGCATCGCCGAGGCGCAAGGCGCGGCGGATGTACTCCGCGAGCACCTTTCCAAGCTCACAGGACTTCCCGCCGCAAGCATTCAGACGGATCCTGACTCGATCCCCGCGCCTCCAGCCACGGCCTCGAACGAAGACGCCGCAGCCACCAAGGATGCGGCCGCCTCCAATCCCTCGGTGGAAGCTGCCGTCGAACATGCCCGCGCCCAGTACCTGCGCGCCCAGGGAGAACACAAAGCGCTTTTGCCGAGCATCGATTTCGCCGCGCAGTACGCGTTGCTCTCGAGGTTCAACAACTATCAGAACTACTACATTCCCTCCAAACCCTGCATCACGTCGCTCGGTGAGTTTCTGTGCGTGACCAACAACTACCAGCAGAACAACGCAACCGTGGGCGTGAGTGTCCGATTCCCTTTGTTCAACGCGTCGCAGCGTTCGCGCGCCCAGGCTGCCGATGCCGACGCCTTGAAGGCCACGAAACAAGCTGAGGCCGCCCGGAACCAGGTGTCGGAAGAAGCTTTGCGCCTTCAGCGCTCGGTCGCCCAGATGCAGGCTGCGCACGATGTGGCTCAACTGGAGTACGAAATTGCCGAGAAGAATCTGACCACGGTTCAGACCCGCATCGATGCCGGCACGGCTACGCTGCACGATCTCGATGACGCCCGCTCGCAAGCCAGCGAACGATTCATCGCTCTGCAGGACGTAACTTTCGAACTCGAGCGCAGCCAACTCGGGGTCTTGCGGTCGACCGGAGACTTGGAGAAGTGGGCGTTGGGCACGCCGTAAACTCACCCGCACTAGTGTGCCGTCCCAGCCAATTCTTTACAACGGCGCACCTTGTCGAGGATAACGTCGGCGGTGGCCTTCCAGACGAACGGCTTGGGTGTGTCGTTCCAGCTTGCAAGCCAGGCATAGAGGGCGCGTTCCAGCTCTTCCACCGAGTGGAAAGTGCCGCGCCGAATCATTTTGTCAGGGATGAGCCCCAACCACCGTTCCACTTGATTGAGCCAGGAACTGCTGGTAGGTGTGAAATGGAAGTGAAAACGGCAGCGCTTCTTGGGCTTGAGCCAACGTTGCACGGCGGCGCTCTTGTGGGAATAAATGGGACGGGACACTAGCTCCTGCGGCGATTACAACTTACTGCGCAAAGTTTTCACCATCAGCCGAATCGCCTTCTCATTGCGCCGGTACCAGCGCCACTGCCCCTTCTTGGTCGCCTCGACCAATCCCGCCTTCGTCAGGATGGCCATGTGGTGAGAAATCGTAGGCTGCGAAAGGTGGACTCGTTCTTCAATGTCGCCCGCACACAGGCACGGTCCGGACGCAGCGGCCTTCTGCCCTTTTGCCTCGGTCTCGCCATCCTTGAGAGCTTGCAGAATTCTACGCCGGGTGGGGTCGGCGATGGCGTGCAGCGCGCGATCGAGAGACGATTCTGCGGATACCATGGATGAACTAGAAATAGCGCGGAAATCGATGGGTGTCAATGTAGGGCTTGTCGATCTTCAGCTGTCGTCGCGTCGGGGTGACTGGGTTCCGATAAGTGGGAACCATCTTGCCGTTCTTGGTGTCAAACTTCTCAGTTGTTACGCTGTGAGTCACCGACCCGCATCCACTCATCGGCAACGCTCGAAACAGAGTTCCTCGTCTGCGAGGCTGAGCTCAGGATGAATGCTTTTGACTTGGTTGGAACTTCGGCGCCAAGGCCAGCTCTCAAATGGTTGCCCCCACTAGGGGGATTGCTGGCTGCGGGGCTTGTTGCCTCGTTCGTGTGCCGCTTGCCGCTCGTATATACGCTTTCTCCGAGCGAGCTAGCTGGATTGGCAATCCAAAATGTCCTCGAAGTATTTCTGGTAACTGCGGCGGTGGTGTGGGGCCTTTGCGCGATTCCGCCAGGAACTACCGGACTCGCCGCCCGCCGACTCATCCTGCGAACGTCGCTCGACGGCATTTGGCTTGCTCCTCTCGCCCTTTTCATTCGCGAGAATTCCGCCTGGGCCATGGTCACAGCCGCCGTGTTTGTGACCAAGGTCGTGAAATCATTTCGTCTGCTTGAAGACGGCCCTGGGCTGACCGATAGTGAGCAATCGCAGCTCTTTCCCTATCGCAACCGGTTCGCCCTGCCGGAATCATCGGCCGGATTCTGGCAGCAAGCCTCCGGGGCTGGCGCAACTCTGTGCGCCGAAGCCGGCGCAGTCGCTGCTTTCGCGGGATACTCGCTCACCGCCGCGTTTCTGGTAGGGATCGCTTCCGCCGTCTGGACGTGGTCCCTCACCAAAGGAGCGCAACCGGACGGCGGACAACCCTCTTCGTCGCCGTCGTCATCGCGCACTCTGGCGATCGTCGGGCTCGCGATCGTTATCACCGCGGCCGCGCTGGTGCGATACCTGCCACACTCGTTCGTAGTTCGTGGTTTTGGTGTCCCATCCCGATATCACACGCATCGGGGATCTCCCCAAGGGGAACGGGGCGGGCAGTTAGTTCGTTCGAAGACCTCCGAAGGTTCCGTTGTGAGTCCGAGCGAAAGTGATCCCGGCATCATCCTGTGGCCTGAGAAGCAGACGCAAACTGAGCTGGTAGCCCCTGCACCGGTATTCGGAAACGGCCTGCTGACAAACCGTCACGGCACAAGACCTCTGGAGATTCCATTCAACGGCGTGTATTGGTTTTTCAAAGCCCCCGATGTGCGTCCGCCCGGGAAGTCCCGTCAGGCGCATGGCAGCCCCGAGCTGCTTGACATCCGCTCCATCGACCGGCGTCCATTGTCCATGGAAGCGCACGAATACCTCGGCAGCATGCTCGACCTGGATTGCTGCAGCAGAATTCAGATTGCGATTCGAAACGCAGACCACTACCCAGAAACGGTCTCGCTGGAGCTCATCTTGATCAATACGAGTGCACCCGGAAAGTCGTCACAGTCTCTCGGGACACTCATGGTCAAGTCGACCCGCCCCTGGAAAATCTATGACGAACGATCGGCGCCCACGACCGAGACGCTGAACTTCGTCATCCCAGCGCATGCGTCAATCCGTCGTTTTGATGAAGTGACGGTCGTGTTTCGGCTGGATGCAGCCCGCGCGGACGCCGGACCCAAGATCGCAATCGATCGCTTCGTACTCGTTCCCCGAGGCCTCTGACTAGCTTGATCGTGAGCAGTCCAAGAGGTTTCACTCTGCGAGGCGGACAATCTCTCAACCTTAGTCTACTTCTTCAGAATCGGGCTATACCCGTCAGCGATCAAGCGCGTACGCATCGCCTCTGCGTCCTTGATGTCGGAGAACGGTCCCACCTGCACACGAAACAGCTTGTCGGTCGGGACCGCAGCCGCGATCAGCGCCGGATACTGCTTCTTCTTGAGCGCGTCCACCAGGGAATCCGCGTCTTCCTGTTTGCTGACGGCAGCCACCTGCACGAAATATGCCGTCGCCGCGGGCAGGGTTGTCATCGGATCAGGAGTGTTCGCTGCGGGCGCTTGCGTTTGAGCCGGCGCGGCATTGGCAGGCGCCCCTGCCGTGTCCGTTTTCGCGTCGGTCGCAGGGGTCAACTCGGGGCTAGCATCCTTCTGCTCCACCGACTTATAGAAGGTCATGGGCGGCGCAGTCGTGGATCCACTGCTCGCCTTGTTCGTCCCCGGAGCGGTCTGCGGCGCGACGGCCGCGCTCGCCGTGGTGATGGCCGGTTCCGACTTGCGTCCGAGCGAATAGCCCAGCGCGAAGAATAGAGCACAGATCCCGACTAGTCCGAAGAACAGGACCAGCAGCTTGCCTGTGCCCAGTGTAATTTCCGTGTCTTGTGACGAAGCCATAGTTCAACCCTCGGCATTTATTGGCGCGCGACTTAGCCGACTCTTTCCCTACGCAGTCTTCCCTGGCGCCGGGCCGTCTCCTTTTCCTAACAGCTTCTGCAGCCCCGAGAAGAAGTCCACCGGAACCGGGAAGATCACCGTGGTATTTTTTTCCACGCCAATCTCGGTCAGAGTCTGCAAATAACGCAGTTGCACGCTGACCGGCTCGGTGGCGAGCAGATGGGCCGCATCCACCAGTCTCTGAGCGGCCGAGAACTCGCCCTCGGCGTGAATAATCTTCGACCGCTTCTCGCGCTCGGCTTCGGCCTGCTTGGCCATGGCGCGCAGCATCGACTCCGGCATGTCGACCTGTTTGACCTCGACGTTGGTGACTTTTACGCCCCAAGGCGAGGTGTGGGTATCGAGAATGCTTTGCAGCCGCAGATTGATCTTCTCCCGGTGCGAAAGCAGTTCGTCGAGTTCCTGCTCGCCCAGCACCGACCGCAGCGTGGTCTGAGCAAATTGCGAAGTCTGATACACGTAATTGGACACCTCGACCACAGCCTTATTCGGATCGATCACGCGCAGAAAGATGACAGCGTTCACTTTCAGCGTGACGTTGTCGCGGGTAATGATGTCCTGGGGAGGAACTTCCAGTGCTTCCTGCCGCAGCGACACCCGCACGATGCGGTCGACGGGCGCGAACACCAGAGCTATGCCGGGCCCTTTGGCTGTAGATAGCAACCGGCCCAAGCGAAAGATGACGCCGCGCTCGTACTCGGCCAGAATTTTGATGGAACTGAGAATGTATATAACGACAATAACGATGACGATCGAGGTAAAACCAAAACCGAAAGCTTCCACGGGAACCTCCACGAATCGGAGCGCCAACAAACACTCCTACCGCGGATTGTATAGCAGCCAGAAGAAGGCGGCGCGCAAATCGCCAGCGGGAACGTTGCTTGGCTTGATGCGCTATTGGGGGCTGGCGTCTCCAGGACCACCGACCGGTAGCTGCCATCCGATCCCCCCCAGGGAGCCCGCCACGCTGACTGAGCGGCGACATCCTTGCAGGTCGCACCCAGACAGAAAAGGTATACACTTGCTGCCATTTTTCGTCCCCGCAGTAAGCAAGCCGATTGCAGGGCTATATCCCAAAGACGTGGATGCTGCCGTATGCTCAGCTACTCGCGTGGTCCTGACCAGCCATTGTGGGAGAAGACGATCGGGCAAGTGCTCGATCAGACGGTTGACCGCTGGGGCGATTGCCTGGCTCTCGTTTCCCGTCATCAATCGAAACGCTATACCTGGCGCGAATTGCGCCACTTGGCGGACTGCGTCGCGCGTGGCCTGCACGCACTTGGGATCGGTCCCGGAGACCGAGTCGGGTTGTGGTCCACCAACTGCGTGGAATGGATCTTGGTGGAGTTGGGTTGCGCCCGCGCGGGCGCAACCCTGGTGAATGTGAATCCCGCGTATCGCACCCACGACCTTGCGTTCGCCTTGCGTAAGTCACGGATGAAGGTGCTATTCCTCTGGGAACACGACGGTCGTGCCGACTACGTTCAAATCCTTGAGGACGCCCGTCGCGGTCAGGCGCTGCCCCTCAAACATGTAGTCCTCTTCGGGACGACAGCGTGGGAAGAGTTTCTGCGGGCCCCATTTAACGTCGACGTCGCATCCAACCCCAAGACGTTGCCAATATCCAGTACACGTCCGGTACCACGGGTATCCCCAAGGGGGTGATGCTCACACATCGCAATCAAGTCAATAATGGCCGCCTGGTTGCACAAGGCCTGCGTTATACCGAGCGCGACCGCGTTTGTGTTCCAGTTCCGATGTACCACTGCTGCGGATGCACCGGGGGCACGATGGCAGCCATGGCGAGCGACCATGCTTTTACCCTGTTGGTCGTTCGACGCTCGTTCGACGCTCGAAGCCGTGGAAGCCGAATCACGCCACGTCGATCTACGGAGTGCCGGTCATGTTCATTGCCGAGTTGGGTCATCCCGACTTTAGGAAGTTTGATCTGACCAGCTTGCGCACCGGATTGATGGCGGGCGCGCCATGTCCCGTAGAAGTGATGAAACGTGTCATGAAGGAGATGCACTGCACGGAACTGACCATAGCCTATGGACAGACAGAGCGCGCACCAGTCCTGACCATATCTGCCATCGACGACCCCGTGGAAACCCGGGTGTCGACGGTCGGCAGGGCGCTGCCTGGCGCCGAGGTGAAGATTGTTTCCGTTTTGGATGGCAGTACACTTCCGATCGGTGAGCGCGGCGAGGTGTGCGGGCGCGGACACATGGTGATGAAAGGCTACGACGACGAACCCGAGGCCACGGCACGCGCTGTCGATCCCGAAGGCGGGCTGCATACGGGAGATCTCGGTGTAATGCGGGAAGACGGGTACATTCACCTGACCGGCCGCGCAAAAGACATGTTCATCCGAGGCGGCGAGAATGTTTATCCGCGCGAGGTCGAGGAATTCCTCTACACCCATCCCAAGGTGGCCGAGGTCCAGTTGGTCGGGATCCCAGATGATCGCTTGGGGGAAGTGGGCGTGGCTTGGATCCGGCTGAAAACGGGAGAATGCGCCACTTTTGTGACGGCAACATTGCCTACTTCAAGATTCCCCAGTACATTCGCTTCGTGCATGCGTTCCCAATGACGGTGACCGGGAAGATCCAGAAATTCAAGATCCGCGAGATCGAAACCCAGGAGCGCGGCCTGGAGAGTTTGGCGAAGCGGGAAACAGCCTAGAGACTCATCCGGAAAGCCCCCACGGGAGAGGACGTGCCAATCAGCCACAACGGCCTAAGAAAAACGGGACGGTCGCGTGAAAAGTTTTGACCGGATCGAGCATCTATGTTAGTACAT
>Ga0181532_10001273_pt1 | contig 24769 bp, 15 predicted proteins | sample PEATcosm2014_Bin_33_FD_119768 | JGI IMG/M metagenome (GOLD analysis project Ga0181532, IMG submission 119768) | Peatland microbial communities from MTU Mesocosm Facility, Houghton, MI, USA - PEATcosm2014_Bin11_30_metaG | ecosystem: Environmental > Terrestrial > Soil > Wetlands > Peat | place... | reverse complement strand
CTGTTGGTTGGATTGCCGCCGAAAGGAACGGTTCCCGCCGCGAGATCGAACGTGCCGCCGGTCAGGGTGGTTGCCGCCAGGCCGCCGATTTGCGCTTTGGCTTCTGGGGGCAGTTGCGAAAGAATGAGCCCGCCGACATGGTCAATCTCGCCGGCGGACCCATCACATGACCAATCCGGGGATTCCGCAGCCCAGAACACGCCGGTGCTGGCGGACGGCTCAAGCACTTTGCCCCCGGTAAATCCGAGTCGTCATAAGGCTTCGTCCCTGCCTCGGCAAAGCAACCAGATCTGTGCCGGATATCGCAGCCAACGGGCGAGGGATTCGGATGCCCCAGGCGAAACCGCAATGGGACTTGGTTGGATGGCCCAATCAGTTTTTGAACGGTTGGACGACGGCCTGTGCGTCCGGAAGGACCGATGGGTCCGGGCGTCGCGCAAAGCAGCCCCAAACAGCATCGGGAGCAAAAAAGTGACCGGCGATCTTCAGCGCGAAGGCAATGGCTTGGTTTTGGGCAGTTAGCTTGAGGGGCATGGCGGAAAATCAGGCTGGATTCTCATGGCACACTAATTTTAAAGTTGAGTCGAGTTCGTTTCGCAGATCGGGTCGTCGGACCTGTGAACTCTCCACGTCCACCTGGCCTCTTTTCGCCATGGAGTAAATCTGCCGGCGAAATGTGTCGCGAGATTGTTTATGGCCGCGCAACTCAGCCGCCGCCCTGAGGTCGTCCACAGATAATCCTCGGGGGAAATGTTTTAAAACTTCGAGGATCAAGTCACAGCGCGAGATCACAGAGCCTTTCCCGGCGGGGAGAGCGTTGCGTATGTCATGGATCGTCACTTTGGGCTGAAACGCCCCGACCAGCCTGACCCGGCCATTTTCACGTTTGAATTCGCCTTTCGCCTCCTTCTCGACTACCGAGTGAATGCACGACCATTTGAATTTGATCCCACAGGTTGCAGCAACCTCAATCAACTCGTCCTGCCACAATCCGTCGGGAGCCATGCTCAAGATGAATTTCATCGTCTCAACATTCGTGAGATTCGGATTGGCAAGTTTCGCATGACAATCATGCACATGTTTCTTGATCGCCTCAAAGCCGGGAGTTGCTTCTTTATCGTGGACCCGCAGTTTCCAGTTGGGCGCGCCTTCTGGAATTGTCACTTGGTTATAGTAGAACGTCACGCGGCCTTGACGATCGAGCCGCTTGAGTTCCTTCTTCAACTTTGGCCTGTCCAGATTGATGCCGAACAGCGGCAGCACCTCCAATAATTGATCGACAGACAAGCCTCTCGGTGTTTTTGGCGCCGCACACCGCAAAGCCTCGATCAACGACCATGGGTCGCGGCGGCCCAGCTCCCGTTTCAACAGGGATTTCAGATGATCGAGATCAACCTTGGTCTCATAGGCGCCGATCAGGCGAATCCTGCCATAACGGCGTTCAAAGCGACCTTTGGCGGATTCCGTCAGCACATACTTGATTGCGCCCTTGGTGAGTTTAATTCCGACCGCTTGCTCCACCAGCAGAACCAACTCTTCCTCGCTCAGTCCCTGGGGCGTCTTGCTGAGCACTAGTTCAATCGCTTCCCGGGTTTCCAGAGGCATGCGTGGTTTGGTCTCGAGGTCCTTGATCACGGCCGCCCTAATGTCATCAAGAGTTGTCGTAAAAGATGGTGAGGGGGGAGCCGGATCGATTTTAATCTTGTGGCGTTCGCAATAGTGCCGCAGGTTTTCGGGCGTAACTTTCAAACTGGAAGCCACGTCTTCGAAGGATGATTGTCCCAACATTGCTTGCACTTGTGCTCGCGACGTGGTCACCCTTGGCCGGTTGTTGTAATGCAAGGCCAGAGCGTGCGCATCGGGCACTGCTACCTTGTGAACGGCGCAGTAGGCGCTCAAATGCAACGTCTGGATGCCCAGCTTTTTTGCCGCAGGAGCAACACCGTGCAGTTCTTTGATTATTTTCTCGAGTTCGTCGTGGGGCACCGTGGTAACCGGCGGGGGGAGCGGCGCATCTTGAGGCTTTTCGCGGGACGCGCGTCCGGCTTTCGGAAGCGGAATACGCTTTGCCCGGCATACGGCGTTGAGCCACGCCCCGTCCGTGCCCTGTTCCGTGGCAACAACTTTGAGGTTGCTATTCCAAAGCTTGTCCCTGAGAACATCGTCCGGAATCGTAGGCAGCCATAGCTGGTGCTGTGGCGGCGTTACGTCAAAATCCGGCACTTCGGGAGCAGTTGGGATTTGCTGGCCTTCCTCGATGAGTTCATGTTTAATCAAGTCCTTGCGAATGGCTTCACGGAGAACTTCTGTCACGGACATGGACGCGGGTAAGAGCGAGCAGAATTGTGCAGTTTCTTCCCGCGTCGCCAGTCCATCATAATAATTTCTAAAGGTGTCCCAAAGGTGGTCATCCTCGCGCACCGCATCCCGAGGGTCCTTGAAACGGTTTATGCTGTGGGAACACCCAGTATGCCTCGGGACATCAGACTTCGCCGGCACCGTGACGTCATAGGGCGCTTTGAACCAGGCGGGGCGTTTCACATCATATCCTTGCGCTGCTTGCACCAGCTTCCAAAACAGATCCCAGCCTTCGAACGAAAGCGGCTTGCCATCCCAATAATGCTCGAGCACCGCAACCGCATTGGCGGAGAGCGTCTTGATGCGTCTCCTCCTCTTCTTGGTCGACCATAGACGGATGAGCTTTTTATGCAGACGGGCATCTAACGGGTTCATCTGCCTCAATTCGCTCAACGGTCTCATCGCGGCGTAGTACATAAACACCACATGAGGCACGAAATAACCAGCGCCACGCGCCCCAACTTCGTATTTTGCAGCAATGTTGAGAGCAATCTGCACCTGCGCAATGTTGTCGATGGTGATTTCCGCCATCGCTTCGGCTATTTTTTCAGCCAGCGTCTGGCGCAAATTCGCCGCGTTCGCGACATTCTCCCGGATATAATGCTGGTCCGCACCGAATTTCAGGAGTCTTTTAAAAGGCCGCAAGATTTCCCTTGCTCGACGGTAGGGAATGGGTTTCAGAGCCCGCTCCAGCCGGTCCGCTGTGACATCCCCCAAGTCCATGTCGTATTTGTTGCGCGCCTTGTGATCAAACGACTCGGTAGGGCTGCCGAGCGCGCGGCAAACTGCATTTACCGACACGCGGATTTTGTCCAACCAATCCTTTGTGAGATAGGGTGACTCCAATTCGACCATCAATTCAAATAGTCGTTGTACTGAAATCGGCTTGATGAGGTTTCCATAAGTATTCTCATAAAGATCTCCCGCCTCCTTGATTGCATAAGGGTTCTTTGCCAGATATGGCTTCAGGCGCAAATGCAGCACTTCATATTCTCGCACCTCTTCGTCGGTCAAGCGCGTCTTCACGGAATGCATTGTGACCTTAACCCCTTCATAGGCATCCTCCAGGTTGTTCATGAACGACCTGGCGTTCGGCCTGCTGTCATAGTTGTCCCTTAGATATCTCGGCTTTTGGCCCTCGAAGAGAACTTGCCGACCGCGGCGGTCGAGCAAACCCAGGGGGGGAGTCATTGTGAAGATCGGCAACTGCCCTTTGACGCGGAAGGAAAAAGATCCACCCCGATTCTCGAACGGCGTAATCCACAACCACCGTCCCTTTTCGAGTACCTCCCCGTCCGTGTAGTCTTCCTTTTTCCTCGTCTTCCTCCTCTCCTTTCCATTCGATTGAGTAGCACCCTCTTTTGTGACCGCGCCATACACAGAATCAACCGCAGCCGATACAATGGTTGCTTTGTTGCCGTCTGCCGGTTTCGCGTCTTGTCTTTCAAAACGTGTATGGCCGGATTCCGATTTTGCCTCGTCGGGCGCATCGATAGGAGGATCGGAATTGAGATCCATAATCACGTTTTTTGTTTTGGGCTAATTCGTTTCCCCGTCGTCCGGAACAGCCAACCGCTCCGGGAAAGCAGAAAACCGCGGAAAGCGCAGTGAAATCTCATCAAGGTGTTTCATTGGTTTGTCCTTGTTTCCAACGCCATGACTGAATACGGACCTCTGCCCCCTTTGGCGATGTACGGAGCTGCGCGGCCGTTTGGGCTATGAACCAACAGCAAGAGGCCCGCCCCCGGTACTCGTCGCGGGTCGCCGACGCCACCTCGCCGCTGCGGACACCGCCCTCAGTCCTCTTCGATGAAGTGGTGAGAAAACTTTGCCTGCCATCTGCGCGTTGGCCTGCCGGTGTCAGCGCCGGCGAGCACTGGGGGACGACCGGCGCACCTTCAGCCGGTGCGGTTGCAGAGGCCGGATGCACTTTGGACTTGGTGCGGGAATTCACGGGTCCCTCCTGTCTCGGCGGCGGAGCGTCGGCGTCATCACTACCGCCCGCTGCGGCGTACGGGCGATCAGCAGCGCGCCCATATCCGGCTGGCGGGGCCGGCGCGATAATAGAGTCTCGAAGATCGGACCAGTTACAGCCCAGGCTTCCTGGGACATATAACTATTCCGGAACCGCGGGTCGTGGGACGACCCATAGTACTTACTACTCATCATATCCCATTGTAAGGCCTTCTATTTTTGTTGCCTCGGGCAAAAACACTTTATTCGCTCTGCGCAGCTTGATTATTCCGACTTACGGCCAATAATCCCACGCCACGAACTCCTCCGCCCTTGTCCAATTGAAGGTGTTTCCAAGCCAGTTCTATGCGCAGGATGGTGGAAAACCAGAAATCGCACAGATGGGCGGCCGCTGTTAGAGATCCGGCGTCCGGCTTCGCTAGAACAGATGCTATCAGCACATCATTGGTTGCAATTGCAACTTCACTACCTATGATATGTGCTTCAACGGGGCCGCGCCTGCGCGGGCGCGGAATGCTGGCCAGTCGGTTCCAGTCAGTCCGGTTGAAGTGGTTCCCGGTTGCACCATGCGGCCTATTTGATGGCACGCTAAAGTCTCCAGCGGGACGCGCCAGCAGAAAACCGGTTCCCCCGGTTCGGTTTCCCCAATTTTCAGCTTGCCCGTTGCGCTACGCCCCGATTTCAGGATGCTTTTTTTGCTCTGCCATCAGGCCGCGATGGGCGCAGCCGGACGAAAGGCGTCTCACCATAACAGGCACGGCAGGCATCCAGCTTGAACCATAATGGCCGACACAAGCTCATCGGCGGCACGGCAGAGGCCGCCGCCGCCTAAAATTTATCCGTGCAGAATGAAATATTTTTCTGCATTCTGGGTAATGACAAATCTAAAGGCGGTGTTTGCCGCCAAATCATGAGTCCTGGCTCAATCGTCCAATGCCGCAGTCGTGAATGGGTGCTCCTGCCGAGCGACCAGGACAATCTCCTGTTATTGCGGCCATTGACCGGCGCGACCGACGAGGTCGTTGCGGTCCACAAGGGACTCACCGATTTGGTTGGCTACTCGTTCCCCGAAGAGCGCGTCAATTCGGCAAAATTTCCCCCGCCGACATCAGGCGACCTGTCCAACGTCGCGGGCGCGCACCTACTCTGGCAGGCGGCGCGGCTCACGTTGCGCGAAGGCGCGACGCCCCTCCGCTCGCTGGGCCGTGTGTCCATCCGCCCCCGAACATATCAGTTTGTTCCGCTGTTGATGGCCTTGCGACTCGACACCATCCGAATGCTCATTGCGGATGACGTTGGCGTCGGCAAAACCGTCGAGGGGCTGCTCATCGTGCGCGAGATGTTGGACCGGGGAGAAATCAAAAGCCTCTGCGTGATTTGCCCGCCCTACCTGTGCGAGCAGTGGCAGAAAGAACTCAGCGAGAAGTTCAGCCTTGATGCGGTGATCATCCGTTCCGGCACGGTCAGCCAGCTTGAGCGGCGCATCCCCGCCGGCGCGGGCAGCATCTTCAGCTACTACCCATTCCAGGTCGTCAGCATTGATTTCGTGAAGGGCGACCGGAAGCGCGACAACTTTATTCAGCATTGCCCCGACTTCGTCATCGTGGACGAGGCGCACGGCGCTGCTTCCGCCACCGGGGCAAACGCCAACCAGCAGCAACGCCATGCCCTCCTGAAAGACCTCGCGGCCTCGCCGACGCGCCATCTCGTTTTGCTCACGGCTACGCCCCACAGCGGCGTTCCCGAAGCGTTCCGTTCATTGCTCGCGTTGCTCCGGCCAGAATTTGCCGGCTACGAAATTACCGCGCTCACCGAACCGCAGCGCATCGAACTGGCCCGGCACTTCGTCCAGCGCACGCGCAAAGACATCGAAAAAGATTGGGAAGCTGAACACTGTTTTCCGAAGCGCGTCCCGTCCGACGAGCATTACCGCCTGTCCGACGCCTACGGAAAATTATTTCAGGATACCTACGAGTTTTGCACCGAACTCGTCCGCACCGGCCAGTCGCTGGACAAACGCCAGCAACGTGTTCGTTATTGGGCCGCGCTCGCGCTGTTGCGCTGTGTCATGTCCAGTCCGGCGGCAGCCATCGCCGCCTTGGATCGCCGCGACAGTGCTCTGCCGCAGACGGAAGATGAAGTGGATTTCAGCCAGAACATTTTTGAGTCTTCCAACGAACAGACCGATGACAGCCAGCCCACGCCGCCGGTCGAATCAGCGGAACAAACCTTGCCCGACACCGACCGCCGCAAACTCCGCGAACTTTCGCGCCTCGCCGCTTCCATCGCCCTCACGCCGGACGACACCAAACTCGCCGGTTGCGCCAAGCTGGTCGCTGGACTGCTCCGCGAAGGCTTTTATCCCATCGTCTGGTGTCGCTACATCGCCACCGCCGATTACGTTGCCGAGGGATTGCAGCGCGCCTTGAGTCGCGAGTTTGCCGATGTCCGCGTCGCGTCCATCACCGGGATGTTGAGTGACGACGAGCGCCGCGCCAAGGTCGCCGAACTCACGCAGGAAAAACGCCGCGTGCTGGTCGCCACCGATTGCCTCAGCGAAGGCATCAATTTGCAAAACGCCTTCAACGCCGCGCTCCACTACGATCTGCCGTGGAATCCCAACCGCCTTGAGCAGCGTGAAGGCCGCGTGGATCGCTTCGGCCAGACGTTGTCTAAGACCGTCAAAACCATCCGCTATTTCAGCCCGGACAATCCCGTGGATGGTGTTGTGATCCGCGTCTTGCTCAATAAGGCGCGCGAAATTCATCAGGCGCTCGGCACGCACGTTCCCGTCCCCGAAGAGAGCGAGACGGTGACGCAAGCTGTCCTGAAGGCATTGTTTTTCCGTGGCCGCACGGTGGAAGAAGCCCTGCCGCAGATGGAACTCGGCTTGGAAATTCCCGAAGTCGCCGCGTTGCACCGAAGCTGGGACCTTGACGCAGCGCGTGAAAAAGAAAACCGCACCCGTTTTGCCCAGCGCGCTTTGAAGCCCGACGAAGTCCGTCAGGAGCTTGAAGCCACCGACGCCGTCTTGGGCGACCCCGATGCCGTCCGGCTGTTTGTCTTGAGCGCGGCCCAGCGGTTGGGCGTGCAAATCGCGCCCGACCGCCGCCCAAACGTCTTTCGCATCATCGTCAGCCCCGAGGCTCGCGCCAGTTTGCCCACCGCCATTGCCTCTGCGCTCCCGACCACCAAAACCGGCCACTGGTTTGTCAGTTTCATATCGCCCACGCCGGAAGGCGCGGAATACTTGGGCCGCAATCATCGGTTTGTCGCCACGCTCGCGCAATTTCTCATGGAGGAAGCGCTGACCAAGGGCGCAGCGGCCCGCGCCTCCCGTTGCGGGGCAATGCGCACCCGCGCCGTCTCCCGGTTGACTAATCTATATTTGCTGCGGCTGCGTTTCCTCATCGAGCAACCCGACCGCACGCCGATGCTCGCCGAGGAAGTGCTGGTCATCGGCCACACCGGCACGGCGGACAAACCCGTTTGGCTGGCCAGCGACGAGGTTCTAACGCTCCTCGAAAAAGCGCACGCCGACGCCAATATCGGCGACGAGGAAAAACGCGAACTGGTTTCCGCCGCGCTCGCGGGCTGGGAAAAACTCGACTCCGCCATCAAGGAAAATATCAGCGATCGTGCCAAAGCGCTGACCGAAGCGCATCGCCGCATCCGTCAGGCTGTTTCCATGAAAGTCCGTGGCCTCACCGTAAAGCCACAGATGCCCCCGGACTTGCTCGGCCTGCTCGTCTTGCAGCCCATAGTCAGTTGTCACTGTCGTTAATGCAAACCACTTAAGCCAAAAGAATGTCAACACTTATGAAACACACTTCGAACCAAGTCGATTCTCCGCCACACGGCGACGCGAACCCAAATCCTCAACGCTCTTCCCCTCTTTCCAATATGCTTAAGAAAGCGCCCAAACGGATGTCGATAGTCTTCTTTGTTCTGCTGGGCCTCTCCATATTATTTACCTTACACCCTTTGTGGGAAGCCACTTCGGGTCTTGCCAAGGAAATCCTTATCACCCTTACGGTTGTGGCGGGCATTCATGTGCTTGATCGCATTCTGTTCTTTGCCGACACCGCAGAAGCCCTTCACGGCATCACCACCGTGATAGCAGAAAATAGTGCTAAAGACCATCAATCAACGCAACAAACCCTCATCGATGCTACTACCGCAAAGCTTGCTGGCGTTACAAAGACGACAGAGACAACGCTTGGGAAAATTTCCACAGACATGTCGCGCATGATCGACGATGTCCACCAGGAAACACTAGACACTCTGGAAAAGACCAAGGCATACCTCCGCCAAGTCAGCGATTCCCTCGCTGCCATGACGACCGTTGGGATCAGTCGTCTATACTCTAGTCGGGAGGAGGCTGGAGCCGACATGATCAAGGATCTTTCAGCCGACGCTCCTATCCATGTCCGCCTTATGGGCATCTCGCTCAATGACTTCGTTCAGGGAAAGGGCGCGTTCGGGAAGGCTTGGAACGATCTCAAGGCCAAGGTAAAACATCATGGCGGCTTAACCAACAAACTAGCCGATCCTTCCCCCGATCCAAGCGCTGCCAAACTGCATTTTCAACTTCTGCTCATTCATCCCTACTGTCTGGGCGCTCAACTGCGTTCCAAGGGCGAGGCACGCGGCACCGATGCAATCGATAGTCGGCTCATGACAGATGTTCTTTCTGTTGCGAAGGAAATTGAGAAGCTTCAGGAGCAAGCCAACGGCGACATCCTGATTGAATGCCGCCTGTATCAACTGCCTCCCACACTCTTTCTCTGTTCCGTTATCCGTGGTGCGGAAGCCGACGGGCAAATCGTGACGTATATGCAACCTTATTTCTTCTGGAACAAGCGCAAGGACATGCCCGTGCCAGTCTTCAAGTGCATGACCGATCCCTCTAAGGATCGAGACGACCAAATCGCCCACCAACTGAACGAACACTTTGATCTCATTTGGGACAGAAGTTCCGTCTCGTTGAAAGATTTTCGCCATAACAACATTTTTGGCGTAGATCGAGGCCTTCGCCAGGCAGGAGGTGTAAACGTATTTTTGCAGAAGGCAGACTCACGGCAGCGGATTCTCCAGATGCTACAGAATGCCGAGTCCGACGTGTGGGTTCAGGGAATCTCGCTCCAATCATTCTTCACTGCTGGGGACCTGTATAAGGCTCTTATTGGCCTTATTTTGAAGGGTAAAGTGCGCATTCGTGTCTTGCTCATCGATCCGGAATGCGAACAGGCCAAACTCAGGGCCTTCAGGGAACGCCTTTTTGTTGCCAAGGACGAAACATTGGACAGCTTTATCGCGTCCGATCGGATCAAGGTTTCCACTCTGTTTCGCGACACGACTAGCAGCATCAATGAGATATGTGACTTTATGGAGCACTTGGTTCTAGAACAAGGCGCGAATCCTGGATGGAAGCACAACATTCTGGTTCGGAAATATAGTAGTGCGCCGGCGTGCTTTGTTTTGCGAGTAGATGATAGAGTTCTGGTCGAACAATATCACTATGGGAAGTCGACCCATACAGACCAGCCTCAGATGGACGTCGCAATTCTTGGCAAGGAGATGCCGGTGTTTGAGTTCACCTCGGTCACGGACGACCTCTTCGATGATTCCCCCGAAGTCCAAGAGCGCAAGCCGTTTCGACTTCTTGAGGACCACTTCCGGTTTGCCTTTGCCAATTCCAAGGATGTCTTGCCGAAATCAGTCCTCCAAAGCTGTCGTGTTTTCGACGCAAACGGGGAATCCGGTCTATTCAGAGATGGAAACCACGTTCGCCGCCTGTAACGCCATGAAGTATTTGGCAACTCCACATTTTGCGTTGATACGGCCGGCAGGGTGGCCATTGTTTTTGCAGCAGAACCATCATGCTTCTGCTCTGCGGAGCACGCTCAATGGTGGCGGGTTTTCTTTTTGTCTCACTTCGGACTTCGGACTTCGGACTTCGCACTTCTAAATGTCCTCCTTCCCTTCCATCCGCATTGAAGGTGGCCTGCTCGGCCCGGAGCTGCTCGACCAGGTGATCGCCGCCGATGTGCCGGGCCAGAAGCCCGCTGACTTCGGCCTCGAACCAAAGCGTAATCTTACCGACGAGATTGCCGCCGTGTTCGCCGATTCCCGCGCTCTCTGGGGTGTTTTCAAAAACCGCCTCGCGCGCCTGCCCGAAGACGACCTTGCCACCACCGTCACGCGCGACCAATGGGCGCTGCCGTTCCTCGCGTTGCTCGGTTATCAGGCACGCTACAACCCGCGCGCTTTCGAGGTGGATGGCCAGTCGTTCGCCGTCTCCCACCGGGCCGGCGAGCCGGAAGACACGCCACCTATTCATGTCGTCGGCGCACGTCAGGAACTTGGCCGTGTGCCGCCCAGCGGACGCCCGCGTCTCGCGCCGCATTCCCTGGTGCAGGAATACTTAAATCGAACCGAGCACGTTTGGGGCATTGTCACCAACGGCCTCACGCTCCGGTTGCTCCGCGACTCCACGCTCGTTCGTCGGCAGGCTTACGTTGAATTTGACCTCCAGGCCATTTTCGAGGAACAACGCTTTCACGATTTCGCGGCGCTCTACCGCCTGCTCCACCGCAGCCGGTTGCCGCGAGGCGTGGAGGACGCCAACGAATGTCTGCTGGAAAAATACCACGCGCAGACCATTGAGCAGGGCGGGCGCGTGCGCGAACATCTCCGCGATGGCGTCGAGGAATGTCTCAAACTCTTGGGCAACGGCTTTCTCGCCCACAAGGACAACGAAGAACTCCGCCAAAAACTCAAATCCAAGCAATTCACGCCTGCCCAATTCTACCGCGAGTTGTTAAGGATCATTTATCGTTTCCTCTTTCTCCTCGTCTCGGAAGACCGTGGGCTGATAAGTCCAAATCCCGTCTATCGCGACTACTACGGCATCGCGCGTCTGCGCCGGATGCTCGACGTGAAGGCAGCGTGGACCGACCATGCCGACCTCTGGTTGAGCCTGCGCACGCTGTTCCGCCTATTTCAGGATGACAAACTTTCCGCCGTTCTCAATCTAGCCCCGCTCAACGGCCAACTTTTTGAGACACAAACTCTCGATGGTTGCACCTTGAGCAACAGCGACCTCCTCCATGCTTTCTGGTATCTCGCCTACTACCAGGAACGGGCTGCTGCACCCTCGCGCCGCGTCAATTACGCCGCGTTGGATGTTGAGGAACTCGGCTCGGTCTACGAAAGTCTGCTCGAATTTCATCCCGACGTGGCCGTGGACGCCAGTGGACGGTTGCAGTTCGATCTCATCTTTGGCTCGGAGCGCAAAACCACCGGCTCGTTTTACACGCCGCCCGAACTGGTGAACGAGCTTATCCAAAGCGCCCTCGTGCCCGTCGTCCGCCAGCGCCTCGACGAGGCGGCCAAGGCCGACAAACGAGACGGCGGCACGAAGCGCCAGCAGGCTGCGCTGCTCTCGCTCAAGATAATTGATGTCGCTTGCGGTTCGGGCCACATGCTTCTCGCCGCCGCCCGGCGCGTGGGCAAAGAACTCGCCCGCCTTGACACGGGCGAGGACGAACCCGCCCCGGAACGCATCCGTGAATCCATCCGCGATGTCATCAGCCATTGCGTTTATGGCGTGGACAGAAACCCACTGGCCGTGGACCTCTGCCGCGTCGCGCTCTGGCTGGAAAGCCACACTGCCGGCAAACCCCTCACTTTTCTCGACCATCGCATCCGCTGCGGTGACTCGCTCGTGGGCGTGTTCGATCTTGGTGTTCTCGACAAGGGCATCCCGGACAAGGCGTTCGACCCGTGCGAAGGCGACGACAAACCCGCCGCCCGCACCGCCACCAAGCAGAACCGCGAGGAACGGCGCGGCGCGCAGGATTTGTTTACCATCCGCGATTCCGGCGAAGCCGAGGCGCTCACCCGCCACAGCCGCGACGTGGACGCCATCCCCGACGACTCGCCGGAACTCATCCGCCGCAAAAAAGAACTATTCGAGGCCAGCCACCGCGACCCGGCCTGGCAGCGCCAGAAACAGGCGTGCGACCTCTGGACGGCAGCCTTCTTCCAAACGCTGGCTGCCGATTCCGTAGTCATCACGTCCGCCGCGCTCACCGACCATCTCGGCGGCAGGCCGATTGATGCGCGGCTTCATGGCAATGCCGCGACACTCGCGCTCCGCCAGCCGTTCTTTCATTGGCCGCTCGAATTTCCCGAAGTGTTTGCAGCCGGCGGCTTCGATGTGATGTTGAGCAATCCACCGTGGGAATGTATCAAGTTACAAGAACAGGAGTTTTTCGCTGCCCGTGACCCTCGTATCGCTGACGCACTGAACAAGGCGGTACGCACCAAGCTCATCAATGAACTAATCCAGAAAAATCCCGCACTGCACGCCGAGTTTATTGTTGCCGTCCATGCCGCCGATTGCGTCAGCAAATTTCTTCGTCAGAGCGAACGTTTTCCACTGACCGCCACCGGCGACATCAACACCTACGCCGTCTTTGCGGAAACGATCCGCAACCTTCTCGCTCCCGCTGGGCGCGCTGGCATTATCCTGCCCACAGGCATTGCGACGGACGAAACCACGAGCGCATTCTTTAGCAGCCTGATCAGGGAGAACAAATTGACTAAGCTGGTTGGCTTTGAAAATGAATCCTTCATTTTCCCGACAATCGCCAATGTTGTGAGGTTCTGTAATCTTATTATTTCAGGCGGTAAATCTCCCGAAATAAACCCAACATTTGCGTTTTACATTCGTCGCTTCAATCAAATAGCGCAACAAGAGAGATTTTTTCAACTAACTCCTGACGATCTTGAACTGTTAAACCCGAATACGCGCACTTGTCCTGTGTTTCGCACTCGAACTGACGCCGAGTTGACACGGAAGATTTACCGCAGAGTTCCGGTCCTGATACGAGAAGGGACACCAGATGGAAATCCATGGGGCGTTTCGTTTATTCGATTGTTCGACATGGCGAATGACAGCAATCTTTTCCAGGAGTCGTCGGGAGACGGCTTGCTGCCTCTGTATGAGGGGAAACTGTTTTGGCATTTCGACCATCGTTTCGCCTCCTACGAATTTAAGGGCCAAGCGCAAGGGAAGGGAGGAAGAGGGCTACCTGAAACTCCGATTGAATACTCACAAAATCCATCTTGGGTCGTAAGGCCAAGGTATTGGGTCAGAAAAGAGGATGTCGAATCTCGTGTGAGTCAGTTCACTGACAAGCCGTGGCTGCTAGGATTCAGGAAGATTACCAGCGCAAAACTAGAACGGACGGCCGTATTCAGCTTTTTGCCGCGTGTGGCCGTTGCAGACTCTGCACCCCTCATGTTCTTAAGGGCCGAACCTCATCTACACCTATGTCTTTGTGGAAATCTAAACGCACTTCCGTTCGATTACATAGTCCGCCAGAAATTAGGAGGCACGAATCTCACTTATAATTACTTAAACCAGTTCTCCGTCCTGCCGCCGAGTTTCTACCGGGCGGTGGACGTTGCGTATGTGGCGTCGCGGGTATTGGAGTTGGTCTATACGGCGGACGACATGCAGCCGCTGGCGGACGCGCTTCGCGCCGCCGCGTCGCCCCTCGCCGCGACTGTTCCCCGCGCGCCGTATCGCTGGGACGAGGCGCGGCGGGCGTTGCTGCGGGCAGAACTGGACGCCTGGTTTGCCCGCGCCTACGGCCTGACGCGGGACGAGTTGCGCTACATCCTCGACCCGGCGGACGTTCACGGCCCGGACTTCCCCGGCGAGACCTTCCGCGTGCTCAAGGAAAAGGAGACCGCCAAATTCGGTGAATACCGCACCCGCCGCCTCGTGCTGGAGGCGTGGGATAAGCTTATCTCCACAGTTCCTGCAATCGCGGTCGCGTCGGCACGGGATATTTTGGAAGTGCCTCTGCCCGCAATTCCGCCTCGAAAACGGCAGCCAATGGACACGCCTGCCAAGTATGTCGTGCAGTTTATCCTCTCAATGCTCAAACTGAATGGCAATCCAATAGATGCCAGACGCATTGCGGAAGCTTTCAGCCTCGTTTCAAGCCGAAGACTCTGTGAAGATTTGGCGAAGGTTGAGTTCGGCACCCTTGGACGCGATTGGATACGAACGTTCAACGAAACGACCAGTCCCGAATTGTTTCGAGAAATCCTTTGTGGATTATACGACAAAGAAATAATTGACCTGGCCGACAGAGACAACAAACCAATGGTTTGGATTAAGATGAGCGACCCCGTTCCTCAAAATGAGTGGGTGGAACTGGATGTGATTCTTTCGGCGCGGCTGCTCGCCATTGTGCCGAAAGATGTCCATTACGAGAAACCGGTCGCCATGCCATCGAATAAACAGCAAATCCTAGCGCGGGCTGCATGAGTATGGCTGAACAACTTCCATTATTTGATCGCGACGCCGGCGAACATGTTCGCCCCGATTCATCACGCGAGCATCCGGTAGTCTGGGTTAAGGAATTGATTCTGCTCAAGAAATTCGATTCAGCGAAGGAAAACATAATCCAGCACATTAAGCTGCGGCGCGGTATTAACATTCTCTGGGCCAAGCCGGAAAAGCGGACGAAGAAACCGAAGCTCGGCCAGCGAGGAACGTCAGGTCACGCCAGCGGGAAGACTTTGTTCTGCCGGTTCGTGCGATACGTGCTCGGCGAAAAGAAATTCGCGACGAACTCAATTCAGGCTAAAGTCCGCAATCACTTTGAACATGGACAAGTGGCCGCAGAGGTGGTGGTGGACGGCAAGTCGTGGCTGGTGTGCCTGCCATTTACAGGCCGTCAAGGAGCGTGGGCGACGGAAGGGGCGACATTAGGCGATTTGTTCAAGCCGTCATTGAATCGTGGCAACTACAACTCGTTCTTGTCCGCCATATCCGGCGCGGCATTCCGGTCGCTCAAAGTGAAGACGTTTCCGTCCACCGACTCTCGCATCGCATGGCCGCACTTGCTTCAGTGGCTGACGCGCGATCAGGAATGTCGTTTTGCAAAACTACCGGAGTGGCGCGACCCGTTGAGCGAATCGGAAGCGCCGGATTTGGTGGTTGAAGAACGCCAGCATTTGATGCGCGCCATGCTGGACATCGTTTCTCCAAAAGAACAGGCGTTGCTTGAAGAAAACGCGCAGCTTGTCAGGCAGCGGGATGACGCAAAGAAAAACGTTCCACTATTGCAACATCAATCTGGAGTGGATTACGGACGCCTCAAGGACCTGGTCAGCCATCTGCAAGCTCCTGATCAGATCGATGAGTTGTTTGCGAACAAGGTGAAAGCAGATTTGCGACAACAGGAAGCCCAGGCAAAAAAGGAATACGCGCGGGTCGTCGGCGAACTGAACATCCCGACTTTGACGGAGAAGCGCGACCGAGCACTCGAAATATTGCGTAAGGCGAATGACGATCTTGACGAGCGGGCCACAGGATTGCAGAAAGCCGAAAATGATCTGAAGACCAAGAAAGAGAATCCGTCGGCAAAATTGGATTCACTCCTCGGCAAATATCCGAGCAATGAACTCTTTTGCAAAGTGCCGCTCTATATCGCGATGGAGAAATGCCCGCTGCGCCAAGACCCGACGCTGAAATTCGACAAAGAAAGCGCCATGCTGCACTTCGATGCTGACATTCCAAGTTTGGAACGGACCGTGGCCTTCTGGAAAGAGCGAGTGAAGGAACAGACAAAACTTCGCGACCAGGCGCAAACACAATATCTCACAGCCAACACTTTGCTGAACGACGCGGTCGCGAAGAAGAATCAAGCACTGGAGAAATTGTCCGGAACGCGGGGAGACCTGCATCACATCGAAACTCTGGCCACCAATGCCATGCAGACTAAAAAGGACGCGGAAGCACTGAATGCTTCCATTGCCGGGTTGGACGCCAAGGTTGCCAAGACGTACCGCGAAGCAAACGACATTCGGCAGAAGCGCGAAAGCGACATTCAGCGCTTCTCGGCGACGTTTGATCTGTTCATGAAGGCGTTAATGGGCGAGGAAGTCCGAGGTGTTTGCGAGTTTTCCGGACGTAACATTGCCCTGCGCGTGGAAAGCCGCGGCGACATAACAAGCGCTGCCATCGAAACGGTAAAGCTTCTGGCATTTGATTTGGCCGCAGTCGCCAGCAGCGTGCAAGGGAATGGCTTCCACCCTCGTTTTTTGGTGCATGACGGCCCACGCGAGGCCGATATGTCCCCGAGGATTTACGACCATTTCTTCATCTTGGCTCGGCTTATCGAGGACGCTTTTCCGCAGGGAACTGAGCCAAATTTCCAATACATCATCACCACGACAACACCGCCCCCCGACGACATGCAACTTGACAGCAAATGGCTTCTCAAGCCGGTCCTGGATGCATCAAGCCCTATGGGGAGGCTTCTGAAAGTAGATTTGTAAGCCACTAATGCGCCATGAACAACTGCGACTTCATCGGCTTGATCTTCACCGTGGACGACGACCGCATCCAGCGTCTGGTGCTGGAAGCGTGGGATAGGTTGGCTGGAGGCCCAACCTGGTTATGAGTAAAACCCAACAGATCAGGGCAATTGCGAGATACGGACAGACGTACAGAATCGAGCATTTGCGCAATCATATAACGCGTCGTTCCCATTATAGGCAAGATGCTCACGCCGCGTTGCTCTTTTACTTTAATTACATGTTCATGCGAGGGCGTCGCGACGAACTATCAATGAGGTTCTACGAACGCGCCTGCGAGGTATTAACAGAAATCAAGAGTGAAGACCCCCATTACTTTTCGTGCTGGGATGGCCACCGAAGCAGACAATTAGAGGCTCGTTTGCAAGACAAAGGCGTCAATAATCACGGCGACCGAAAAATGATTCGGGCCACGCTGGAATGGCTACACACCAAACTGGCCGAGACCGATTACAACATTGTGGAATATGCGATTCAGGAAATCCGAAATCACCGCCTGTCACAGCTATACGAAAGATTAGATGCCATTCCGTGGGTCGGCGATAAGTTGGCAAGTTTTTTCTTGCGAGATGTGGTGGACATTTACAAGTTGGAGCGATGGGTTGACGGCTGCACCGACGCCCCTTATTTGCAGCCAATTGACACTTGGGTTCAGCAGGTAGCGCAAGCCATCAGGATCTTGGCACCGAACGCCGAACTGAAAATAGCGCGCAGGGCCATCGTGTTAGCCTGCCATAACGTCGGCGCGTCCCCGATTCGATTCAACCAAGGTGCGTGGTACGTTGGTGCGAACAGCCTTGATATTCTGCTTAACGAATTTGGACGGCGGAAACATGGTGAGCATTTATGACAGACCAGAAGTGTGGAGAAGTTCGACGGCACCTTGAGGCACTGCTAAGCCGGTTCGGTTACGGCTGGGTCGTTTCGGCAGTTGAGGAGCAAATCCGCTTCGGCAAAACCGAAATTCTTGTGGTTGATGCGATCGAGGAAGGTCAGATTTCCCTTCCAAGCGCCTCATCTCCGGTGAGGGCGACGCGCCGTGCGCGGAAGGACAAATTTCTACGTCGGGTGGACTACACACCGCGTGACCACTTAAAACTCACAATCGACGCACTGGAATATGCAGTGGTGGACGTAGGGGAAATCGGGATTCACTTGAACGATTTTATTTCGAGACGAAATCTTTATCCCAGTGAGGTCAAGTTCGCGCCCGAGGCGGAAGGCGTTGCCCCGAGGGCTTCCACTATTCACTCAATGCCGTCGCGAAGGGAGCATCTTGCCAGGCTGCGGTCGTTGTTGGCAGACCTGCGGAAGGAGGTTGGCGAATATGGCAGTTGAAGACGATCTTTTGAATGATATTCGGGATGTCCTGGGGCAAATCGTTATCCCAACCCATACCACGCAGTCCGATTTGTCGGATTTGTACGAGCTTTACGTCTTTTCCCTCGTTCTTGACGCCGCCCAAGAGGAGGGCGCTCAGTTTTACTTTCGAGACGTTCATGGGAATGATCCGAAGGCGCTCGTCTTCCGCACAGGTCCGGGCGACATAGCATCCAGGCGACACGCGTACACGCACGCAGTAGTTGAGTTCCCGCAGAAACCAGTACTCGAATGCCACATTGGAATTTACGTTCAAGGGCAGTCGGAGGTTGCACACGAGTGTGATGTCGCGGTGCTCTACCAAACGGAGGCGGAAACTTGCAGGAGGAATGTCGGCCGAGGCTTGTTACCTCGATATAGCAAGGTGCTGCTTGCCGCCGAATGCAAGTACTACACCACGGACATCAAACTCGGTCTTGCGAGGGGCTTTCTTGGCTTGGTTGCCGACATTCCATATAATTATGGTGAACGTCATTTTGTGATAAACCAGTCGCCTCAATCTGTCATGAAGCTGCTGGCCAAGCACAAAAAGAAGCTCGCGCATGATCTGGTTCCGACTGAAGCCGGCGAAGTTACGAAGCTGAAGGCCTCATTTCGCGAAACCTTTGATCGATTTAAAGTGCGAGGCTGATATGAGCCGCAGCATTTTCGGACTGGTCGAGGCGCTGCGGGTCACAGACCCGCCCTCCAGAGAACGAGCAACTTGCTTAAATTGGCCGGCTTGACCGCGCGGTCAAGTTCGGCTGAATCGGGCTTTACCCGACCGCGGGCTTTGTGGTATTACGCAACTTGCGTAACGCAACTTGCGTAATATGAGAAACCCATTCGAATATGGCGGTGTGGTCAGCGGCGAAGCATTCTGCAACCGTGAGAAGGAGACGAGCGATCTGGTGCGGGCAATGGAGAACGGGGAGAAGCTCTTCGTGTTCTCGGAGCGGCGCTACGGAAAGACTTCGCTGGTGCGGGCGGCGCTCGGCAAGCTGCCGCGCAAGGGCTACCTGTGCGCTTACGTGGATTTGTGGCCAACGGACAGCGAGGCGACCTTCGTCACCACCGTTGCAAAGGCGATCACCGAATCCATGAGCACGTCGGTGGGCAAGGTGTTGGAAACGGCAAAGAAGTTCTTCGGCAGCCTGTCGCCCAGCGTGACAACGGATGAGGAAGGCAAACCGGCATTGACGTTTGGCCTGGGCAAGCAGGCCCGGATCGGGCCGGCGCTGGATGAGGTTTTGGAAACTCCGGCGCGAATCGCGGCGAAGGGCGGGCCGCGCGTAGTGGTGGTATTTGATGAGTTTCAGCAGATTCTGGAGTATGGCAACGACCAGGTGGAGAGGAAGCTGCGGAGCGTGATTCAGAATCATCGGCAGGTGGGCTATCTCTTTCTGGGCAGCCGTAAACATCTGATTCAAAAGATGGTGTTGGACCGCAATCGCCCTTTGTATCGGGCGGGCGGACACTATCCGCTCGGGCCGATTGCTGAGAAACATTGGCAGCCGTTCATCCGCCAGCGCTTTGCGGATGCGGACAGGGACATTGACCAGGGACACATCCACAAAGTTTGCGAACTGACCCAGGGACATCCGTTTTACACCCAGCATCTGTGTCACGTGCTCTGGGAGTTGTGTGAGCCGAAGGCCGGGGTGAACGGAGAAATGCTCCGGGCGGCGGTGAAGGTGTTGTTGGACCGGGAAAGCTACGCCTACACCACATTGTGGGAGTCACTGACGCTTTCCCAGAAGCGGTTCTTGAAGGGGCTGGCGGCGGAGGCGGCCGGAGTGAAGGTCTTCGCCGGTGAATTTGTGAGCCGTCACGGTCTGAGTTCCGCGTCCAACGCCCAACGCGCTGTTCAGGCCCTGCTGGGGAAGGACATAATTGATCGGGACAATGGCTCGTTCCTGATCACAGACCGGTTTTTCCGGTTGTGGATTCAGTCGGCGCAGGCGGCATGAGCATTTTCACCCTTCATTCCAGCGTCGTTAAGGACTACCGCGATTTCGTCCGCTCGTTTTTCCCCGTGGCCGACGACCGTGCCCGGGAGTTCATTGGGCGCAATTCGACGGAACTGGACGCCTGGTTTGCCAGCGCCTACGGCCAGACGCGGGACGAGTTGCGCTACATCCTTGATCCGGCGGGCGTTCACGGCCCGGACTTCCCCGGCGAAACGTTCCGCGTGCTCAAGGAAAAGAAGACCGCCAAATTCGGCGAATACCGCACCCGCCGCCTCCTTTTGGAGGCACGGGACAGATTGGAAGGAGGCAAAGAACCACCATGAAAGTCTGCCCGGTTCCTGTCGATATAAAGCTAGGAGATGACCAACTAATCGATATCTTCATGGTTCAGTGGCACACGCCGATGCCTGCGCGCGGCCACACCCCAACAAGAATCCCGACTGCGTTCGTCCAACAGAAGCAGGAGATTCTTAGACAGTTTCAGACGTGGCTGATGGCACAGCCTGCGGGCAATCCGGTTCGACCTGCTTTTGTAATTATTCCCGAGCTTTCCATGCCGACAAGCCAGATACAGGTTCTCGAAGACCTCGTGCATGGGATGCAGCGTCCAATCGTTGTCGTCGCCGGAATGGAGTACCAATCGTGGGCAGATTACCAAAGGTTAGTTCAAGCGCTGCCGGACATGCCTGACCCCCAATCATGGCTTGAAGACGGACAATTCCATAATTGGGTCAATGCGGCGCGAATTTGGATTCGTGAGGAAAATGGGCAGATCAAAAGCTATGTGCAGCCAAAGCGCCATCCACAAGCAGACGAGCAGGCAATTCCGCTTTACAGTGGAAAGAACGTGCTGGTGTTTCGCTCCTCCACTCAGGCAGATGGACGGCATATGAATTTCCTGATTCAGGTTTGCAGTGATTTTACAAATGTGGCTTCCGTGAGGGAATTGCGGCAACAAGTTGCGGTCAAGTGCGAAGGCCTCCGAATCGACTTCACGATACTTCTGCAGATGAATGAGGATCAAGACGCTGAGCAGTTCAAACAAGCGGTCAAAGAATACTTCGAACCCCCAAATCTACTTGTTCACACTGAAGATGGTTCGTTGCTTTTTGTGAACAACGCTAGTGAACGGCGTGGCAAATCGCTCCAATGGGGTGATTCCAGATTTCACTTCTCCTATCAAAGGAGCTGGCCTGCGCAAGATTTCACTCCACCAACATACTGGATGCGAAAGGATAGTCCAAACAATTACCAAGCCGTAGCTTTTCGCGAAAGGGGGCCCGGAATATACTGGGTCCGCTATAAACCACATTATCTTGTCTCTCGCGCCCCCGGCGGTCCACAGTTGGTGCCGTTTTCAGACACCCATGCACTTGTTGCCTCGATTGAGGCCAACCATCTTGGGGCCGGTGTGCCCCCAAATATCTTCGTAGCCATCCCCGCCGTTTGCCATTGGCTTTTTTCCGAATGGCACGAAGGACACAGTGACCTTGCCAGCTCACTCCAGGAAAATCAGACACCTGATGTCGTGGCAAACCACTACGTTGGCTCGTACGTCAATGGAATTGAAGAATGGCGGCGAGCAATTGGTGGTCGCGATGAAGTTGCTCGTTCCGCAATCAATATTTACTTCGAGTGTTGGAAAGGCGATGTACACCCCAGATTCCCAGACACGGAAGTGGAACCTTTAGAGTGGGGTCCGGTTGTGCGTCAAGGGGTAAAGTGCATGATGAATATCTACGGTCTATTAAAAATGGGTGATGCCGGACTGCCGGGAAGCAATCTGTATCCTCATCCAGAAGGTGTGAGTCACGGGATTTCAGGGGATCAACTTCAGTTGACCTTTCTTTGGGGAGGAGGCTACTATCAGCCGAATGTCATGACTGTACGCTATCTCGCAGCCCGAAAAACTCGTGGTGCAGCCGACCTGCTTTGTCGGAAAGCACTTTTGATCTTGCTTCAACCGTCGGGAAGGATAAGTGTCTGTAACTTGGCTCAGGACTATGGCGGCAATTCCGACGACATTACTGAGGGCACTGCAATTTCTGGTATAGCTAAACCAGGGGACGTGGTCGCGGTGCCAATCCCTGAACTAAAGTGGATGTATGCAGAGGACTTGGCTGGACAGGTTTCCTTAGCCACCAGTGCAGCCGACCTTGAATCGCGGTTGACGGACGTAGTCCGGAGCGTATTCCGATGAAAATCGCAATTAAGGATATTACCGATGCTCTTAGCAAGCGAGGCTGGCAACAAGTGCCACTCGCAGAGGAAGCCGAAAGGGGAGGTTTAACCCTCTTATGCGCCTCCCCATTCGCAGCGCTGGGCCTCGTGGTTGTAAACTCAACGGGAGAGATTAACTCCCGTTGGGGCGATTGCCAGGTGCAGATGTCAGAGCTGCGCAAGAATGAGGTTGTTGGCAAGGAAAGGGATCTGTATCTTGCCTTTGTCGTAGAGAGAGGAGACCCAGGACATGAGGCGCTACTGCAAACTGTTCTTGGCGACACCCACGTATGCCGCAAATTATACATGGCTCTAAATGGAGGGACGATCGAGGAAGCAATTCAGAGCGTGCCCTGCTTGCAGGCGTCACCCTTTATAGCAGAAGAGAAAACTGCCAAAATCATTCCTCTCCTTGAATCACTCGATTTGCCTGGAGAACTAAAGCATGATCTCGCCACTAGGGGGCCTGCTAAAATCCTGGAGAAATTGTTGTCCGGAAAATACAAGAGACCGGAGAGGGATGAATGAAACTGAAATCATTGAGATTAGAGAACTTTCGGTGTTTCCAAAAGGCAGAGTTTGACCTTGATGCCGAAGTCATCGCCATTTATGGACGCAATGGAGTGGGCAAGACAGCGGTGTTCGATGGAGTTGAGTTTGCTCTCCTCGGTAGTATCGGCCGTTACACGCGAGAGATAGTTGCCCCGGACTTTCTGCCTTGCCGCTTTGGCGAAGGCGATGTCCGGGTACGGGTTGATTTTAGCGACAACCCGCGACAATGGATTCAGATGAACAGAAGCAGGGAGAAGCATGCAGATTGGAGTTTATCTGGAAGTGCTACGTGGCGTACGAATGGGGAGTTCCTGCTCGATTTTTTACTCGATTCCGAATTGTCGCCCGCGCGGAGGCAAATTGAACCGGCTGCGGAATATGTTCGATCCACGCTACTATTGTCCCAGGATTCAATTCGCAAATTCGTTGAGGCGGAATCTGCAAAGAGGGCGGCGATACTTGCCTATCTTGCTGGCGTAGGCGCTGTCCAACGGCGCTTGGAAAAGGCCGGAGGCGTCCTGGAGGAAGCTAAGCGAGAGGAACGAAAGGAACAACAGCGCGCGGATGAGGCGAAGCGACTCGCAGAGGAATTGGGCCAATTGTCCGCTGAAAAGGAGGGCAGGATTTCGGCTATACGTGAGCAGGTGGCCGGTCAGCAGGTGACCCAGGAATCCTTGAAAAGCGCGCTTCAGCATGCTGGTATAACACTCGATTTGCCTGTGAGTGCAATGGAAGACGGCGACTCGTTGTCATCGGTTGTTCGAGGTATATGCAGTGAGCGTATTGCGTCTTGCGAGACCCGACTTAATTTACTGACTGAGATTGCGGCAATGAGCAAGTTGCACGCAAGCCGATTGCAACAAAGCCGCCAACTGCTGGTGGACATGGCAACCGCAAAGACTAGGCAGCAAGCTTTGCTAACAGAAGAAAACACCGCAGCAGCAAAATTCCAAGCATTAGAAAGAGAAATTGGCGAATTGGAACCAGATATTTCACGACAGAAGGTCAGTGTTGATTTATTGATAAAGCTTCAAAGCCTGCAAAGTCAGCAAAGGGAACTTGACAGGATATTAACAGCTGCCGAAAAAGCACAACAAGCTGTTCATGATGATCTCATAGCCTTGCGGACATCATTCGAGAAACTGGATGTAGACCTGAAGTCCATACCTTCAAACGACGTTGCCTTTCATGAAAGATCTGAACGTGCCCTAGCTGAGTTGCTCAGCCTAGAAGTGTTACCGCAAGAAGTTCCAGGCTTCCGCAATCTCATCAAGACTGCTTTGGATCAAACGCTCCAAATGCACACTTTGGATAAAGCAATTGGCGCGCTTCTGCCCAGCAAAATGACCTTTGAACTACAGCTTGGTGCGGCAGTGCAACGGACAGCAGAAATGAACCGCCTAGTGGCTCAATCGAAAACCTCAGTCGAGGAAGTAGCCAGTCTGGCGGCGCGTTTACGCCAGCATGTTACCTCCAAGGACTGCCCGCTTTGTGGCCATGCACACCCCTCAATCACTGATCTCCAAAAAGCGATCGATGAGCGGTTATCACAAGTTCCCGCGGCTTTGACAAAGGCATCAACAGACCTGGAAGCTGCTATGAGAGAGAAGGCCATCCTTGCCGCCCTTGTCGGAGATAACAAAACACGCCTAGAAGAATGGCAAACATCTTTGCAAGACGCCCGCCAACAACGAGAGAATGTTCAGAGAACAATCGGTGCTGTTTTGGAGCGGAAAAACCAAGCAGTCATAGGCTACAAGAACTTGCTGCAAATTCTTCAAGGTGAAATTCGAGCGTTGCGAACTGAAGGCTCACAGCAACCCATACCTAACGATCTATCTGCAAGGCTCCTCACCGAGCAATCACAACTTGCTCTTTTGGAGGGCAAGAAAGCAGAAAAGTCTGTGGTAAGAGAAGGAGCACGCAAT
>Ga0181532_10001270_pt1 | contig 24800 bp, 17 predicted proteins | sample PEATcosm2014_Bin_33_FD_119768 | JGI IMG/M metagenome (GOLD analysis project Ga0181532, IMG submission 119768) | Peatland microbial communities from MTU Mesocosm Facility, Houghton, MI, USA - PEATcosm2014_Bin11_30_metaG | ecosystem: Environmental > Terrestrial > Soil > Wetlands > Peat | place... | reverse complement strand
AGATATCAGCTCCAGCAGTTTAGTTCATTATGGTATCACCGTGAATTTATGGGTCTCTGCTCCAAGATCAAGCAGTCCGATGTGCCCAAGCCTTCAGACCTCATACCGATGGAGCCGCTAAGTGAGTTGGGGTTTGGTCTGAAGCACAATGGGAATCTGCCGAATCCTCAAACGGCCAGGGAGCTACTTCCAATGGCAAGGGGGGTTCTTACAAGAGGAGACCTTCCTCAAAACAAACGCAAAGTGAAAGATTTTGGTCAGCAGGGGTTCGGCGCACAACAGGTGAGAAACGGTGAGCAATAGGCTTTGGGCTCAACCTCGAACAGGAAATCACTAAGAATATCGGCGTATTTTCACGCCTGGGCTGGAATGACGGAATCAACGAAGCATGGATGTTCACTGACGTAAATCACACGGGCTCGGTGGGCGTCAGTGTCAAGGGTGAGGCCTGGCATCGCCCCGACGATACGATCGGCGTGGCCGCCGTAATAAGTGGTATCTCTCACGACAATCAGCTATACCTTGCTGCCGGCGGCTTGGGCATCCTGGACGGCGACGGCGCCTTGAATTACGCCAAAGAGAAGGTTCTGGAAGCGTACTACGATGGCAAACTCGCAAGCACCTGCACGGCGCACTGGACTACCAGTTTGTTGCCAACCCCGCGTTCAATAGTGCTCGTGGCCCAGTCTCTGTTTTCGGAATGCGATTGCACTTCGAGTTCTAGCGCCGGAAAACCGTAACTCAGAATGGGCTGTGGTTCGAGCTCGAACCGTAGCTCTTATTACAGGCGGTCGTCTATCGCGCCGGCGATTGAGACACTTAAGCCAACCGGGAGTTTTGGGTTGTCTCCGAACCCATAGAATTTGTTAAAGACTCGGTGCCTCCCCGAGTTTTTGGTTGGTCGGCAATCGCAGGCGTGCTGGACCGTGCTTGTGTGGCCTTCGTCTCGAGCGGGATCTCGAAATCCACCAGACATATCTCGCCTATGGCGGCCTGGGGTTCCTGCTCGGCAATGGGGCGCTGACCTACGGGCGCGAGAATGTTCTCGAGAGCTATTACACGGCCCATGCGTGGCGCGGAATTTACCTCGGACCAGACTTACAGTACATCGTCAATCCTGGATACAACCAAGTTCGCGGTCCGGTCACGGTTGCGTCGTTCCGTTTGCATGTGGAGTTCTGACTTCAGGGGGTACGCCGAAACTAATCTTGGTGATCTGCAAAATCGTCTCAACACATCCCGTGGTTTCGTATCGAAAGCCGCAGGGACGCGCGGTCGAAACCAGGAATCTCCGGCGCGCCGGTTGCTGAAATTTCGCGAAGACCACGACGCCGAGCACACCGCTGGCCCGTGCCATGAAATCAGCTACTTGCACCACATGCTACTAAGTGAGCCTTTAGCTTCCGGCCTTTCGGTGTTGTGAGCGTGAGACTCTTGCCCTTCAGCACAAACTCGACATCTTTGCCCTTCGCAGAAAACAGATCTTCAATCTCATCGAGCACAGGTGTTTCGTACTCGCTACAGTATGTTTGCTCGGAAACGCGAATTGCAAAATAAAGCATGTAGTAGTGGATCTGGGGGTAGCGACTCGTAAAATACGGAGTACGCAGGACCTTTCGTACGCTGAGAATGTTGCCGCTCTGCGGGGATTCACTTGACGAAGCAGGCAGAGATTTTGAAGCCTGTGCGTAACCCGCCATGAGAAAAACGCCAGCGAAAAGCACGACAGCCAGGGTACCCTGCCGCAGCTTCCGATGGAAGGTCATGCTCAATATCTCTTGATATACCGAACAATTCGTAAGCATTCGACATCAACATCTGCATCTGTTTTTCTAAATCTGATCTCGATACTGCTCTAAAGCGATGCGCACAAGTTGACTGCGTGTCCGGACGCCGGTCTTTGAAAAGAGCTGCTGAAGGGTGGCTTTGACCGAGCTCTCCGACACTCCGATTCGCGCCGCAATTTCTTTGTTTGCCAGACCCTCGAATACATGTGAAAGCACTTGCTGTTCTCGTTCCGTGAATCGTCTGCTTCGGGTTTCCCGCGGCACTGCTGCCTCGCTGTTGACAGCGGTCTGCAACTGCTCCTGGTTTAACCACACCTTGCCAGCCATCACGTCACGAATTGCCTGTGCCAGCAATGCGGCAGAATCATGTTTTCGAAAAACTCCAGAAATCCCCGAGCGGATCAGCTCAGCAGTCACTCCTGCATCCACACCTGCAGTCACAACCAGCACCTTCCCCTGGAATCCCTGTTCCTTAGCCAATCGGAGAAACTGCCGGCCATCGCTCTCGCCAAGGTCGAAATCAAGGAGCACAATGTCGATCGCCTTTTGCCGCAGAATCTGCAGAGCCTCTCCAATTGTGCCGCAGTGAGCAGCAACCTCGAACCCAGCCTCCGCGGCAAGCAGCCGACCGGCACTCTCTCGAAACAAGGTGTGATCGTCTAACAACAAAATGTGAACTGTACTCGCCGCGGTTTCAGACATCTGTCACCTCCGGTTCCTCTGCGGCACGTAGGGGCAAGATCACGATGAAGCAGCAGCCTTCCGATCTCGGCTCGTAGCTGAGTTCGCCGCCAAAGCTGCGCATGATCGCGCGGGATACGTACAGCCCGAGACCGCTGGACTCGGCGCCACGCTGGAACGGTCGGAAGAGGTTTTCTGGCGAAGCGACGCCAGTTCCCGTATCTTCGAATCGAATTGTGACCGTTCCCTCCTCCTCTCGTGCCGCAATTCGAAGTCGCTTCGTCCTGGTAGAGGTCATGGCCCGGCGACTATTCTTGGCCAGGTTTAAGAAAACCTGAATGAGCCCGAACCGGTCAGCCCAAACCAATGGCAATGATTCCTGCACATCCCACTGCACCTCGATATCGGATTCGTGAAAGGCAGTTTCGATCAGGATCCGCAATTCGTCGAGCACCGAGGTGAGTTCAACCACCTCCCCATTCTGAGCTGAACTGGAACCCAGCTCCAGTGCGGACACTCTTTCCAGGCTCTGGATCAAGTTTCCCAAGGCCTGAAAGTCCTCGTTCGATTCAAGCCCCTTAACTCGGGAGAGGTTCTTATGCACGACAAGTACTGCACCGCAGAGATTTCGAATTTCATGGGCCACGGCGCCCATCAGAATTCTCGTGTTCTTCAATAGATAGTCCAGGCTGAGATCCTCGCGATTCCGCAGGTCCTCAGAAAGATCCACAACGATGGCCGCCAGGCGCGGGCCCGATATCGTGTTGTAGGTCGAAAACCAGACACCGGCCAGAAAGACCTCTCCATCGCTTCTTTGCCCCGTACATTGCAGAGTGGTCCGAAATACTCGCGGCTGTGGAGTCTTGAGGACAGGTTGCAAAGCTGGGAGATAAGAGTTGATTTCCTGGCCTTGCAAGGGCTTGCCTTCGGGAGCCAGCAAGTGTTGAGCTGCTTCATTGGCCAATAAAACGTTGCCGACCGAGTCAATTGTGACGATCGCAGCTGGACTGCTTTCGACGAGTGAACGCAATTGCTCCTCGGCGTCCTCGCGCAGCTTGATCTGCCCCTCTAGTTCTTCGACGTGGGTCATTGCAATCCGGCGATTACGGATCAGTTCTGAAACAAACAGTCCGGTGCCGACAAATCCCGCCGAGCTAAACAGCAAGCGGACCACAGCTTCATTCTCCGGCAAATTGCTGAATGCTTCCTGCAGAACTGCACAAACCAGTGCGACGCCTAAAATCTGAGTTCTGGACAGGAACCCACCAAGAATCATGATGGGAAACAGGTAAAGAAATCCCAAGGAAATGTAGTTCGTCGTCGCCCAGTCGACCACGGCGATCGCTGATATCGAGAGAGCGGCAACAACGATCAGTCTGACGCGGTTGGCCGGTGCGTAGATTGACAGAAGGTCTTTCACGGCTGCTCTAATAGTGCGCCATCTTCGTGAGCTAGGAAACGTCCTCGCCAAGATCTTAGCCAAAAGATAGCCCCCGAGGCCACGGAAGATAGTGTTGGAACCTCAAAGATAGGATTCCCTTCGCGCTCAGCAGCTTACAGAATAACTACTGCTGCATCCAGTGCTGTATTTGGAGGCCTGAGAGGGTTATCGGGTCGGGCGTTCTGGTCGTATGCGGAGTTTGGCGAAGGGGTCGGAGTGGGAGCACGAGATTGCAGCCCGCAAGAGACGTCATAGCTGGATCGGCCACGGCGGCGGAGGATTCGCAACTGCGCGCTTGGAGTATCCAGTGAATCTAGAGGTGCTGAACGGTTACGTTTTGGGCTTGATTGCTCTTTTCGCCGTTTGCTTGTACGTCGCGGTGGTCGCTACCGGTCTGGCCGAGCTGATGTCTGGCACCTCAAGCTTCCGTACTCGCAAGAAATGTTCGAGAGATCAGAGCGCTACCCGCAACTGGCGGAACGCGAAGAGGTCGTCACATTCTTAGCAGGGCGTTTCGTTGCAAGAACAAATGCAAGAGTTGGGCGAACCCTGGAAGCTTGAAGGTCGAACGAAAACCATGAAATATCCGGTCCACATCAGCAAGAGAATCGTGATGTTTGTAACGGCTGCGGCGATTGTCATCGCAACAGGAATTCTGGAATCTGGCTGCAGTCGCGGCCAGGCCACAAGCGCGAATGCGCCGCGGGAATCAAGTGCAAATTCCAAAACGTCTCCATCTGAAGCAACCTTGGACCTGTTGCCCAGCCAACTGAATGCGATCAAGATCGAACCAGTGGGAACCTGCCTGTTCCCCGTTGAGAAGGAGGCGGTCGGCAACATCAGTTTCGCTGACGACCTGTCGGTAGATGTCTTTCCCGCTTATCAGGGAACCATCATCAGGGCTTTTGTGGAGCTTGGAGCCAAAGTTCACAAGGAACAGCCCCTCTACACAATCAAGAGCCCTGACCTCATCCAGGCGGAATCAAATCTGATTGGCGCAGCGGCGACTTTCGAGCTGACCAGCAAAGAATTGGCGCGGGCCAAGGACCTTAGTGGAACAAACGGGGTTTCCGAGCGGGAGTTGGAACAAGCGACCTCAGATGAACAAACGGCTGAGGGCGCCCTCAAAGCCGCACGGGACGCAGTCCTCGTCTTTGGCAAGACGAACTCCGAAGTTGATCAACTGATCGCCTCGCGCAAGATCGACCCAGCGCTGGTCGTGCGCAGCCCCATTTCCGGCCAGATCACGTCGTTCAACGCGCCGCCCGGGCTCTTCGTGCAACCGGGGAATCCGCCTGCGCCTTATTCGGTCGCCGACGTCACGATCAAATGGATGCTGGCAGACGTGCCCGAAAGCGAGAGTGCGTTTTTGCATGTCGGGCAACCGGTCGCAGTCAAAGTAATGGCCTATCCCGATCGCGCGTTCAAGGGGAGGGTTTCGAAGGTCTACGAGGCAGTTGATCCGAACACTCACCGGGTAACCATCCGTTCCGAGATCGCGGACCCGCACAATGAGCTGCGTCCGGGAATGCTCGCCAACTTCGTCATTCGCGTCCAGGGTCCAGTGGAAGCCACTGCTATGCCGGCGGATGGCGTGGTCCGCGAACCTGATGGCTCCATGGTGGCTTGGGTGACAACCGATCGCCACCGTTTTGTGCAAAGAACCATCAAGACCGGCCTGCGAACAGACAGCCAGGTACAGATTCTCGAAGGTCTGCAGCGGGGAGAACTGGCGGTTAGCGAGGACGCGGTATTTCTCAGCAACATGCTGGAAGCACCACCAACCGATTAGACGTAATGCCGCTGTCATTTCAGTAAAAACGATACGTCATGTTCAAGTCTCTCATAGCGTTTTGCCTGAGCCGCCGCGCGATCGTGGTGTTGGGACTTCTGCTCTTTGCTGGCGCCGGGCTGGTTGCTTTCAAGAAGCTCAACATCGAGGCGTATCCGAATCCAACGCCAGTCATTCTGGAAATCACCGCGCAGGCGCCTGGCCTCTCTGCCGAAGAGATGGAACGTTACTACACCCGGCCCATGGAGATCGGACTTTACACGACGCCTGGCATTGACGTCATCCGCTCTACTTCGTTCTACGGCTTATCTTTCGTTCGCGTCAGCTTCAAATATGGCGTGGACTATTACTTCGCCTACAGCCAAGCGTCGGTCGCGATGCAACAGAACGTGAGCCTGCCCGGCGGTCTGGTGCCCACGATCCAAGCTAACAGCTCGACTGGGGAAATCTATCGCTATCAGGTCGTCGGTCCGCCGCATTTCGGAATTACGAACCTGCGCACGGCTGAGGATTGGATCGTTCTGCGCCGGCTGTTGACGATTCCCGGTATCGCAGCCGTCAACAGTTGGGGAGGCCCCACCAAGGAATTTCAGGTCGAGATCGATCCGCACAAACTGGAAGGATACAACGTCACGGTACCGCAAATTCTCATGGCGCTGGGAAACGCGAACATCAACGTGGGGGGACGCGAAATCCGCATTGGCCAACAGTCGATCAACATCCGGGGTGTCGGTCTGATTGACGATGGCGGTAGCGACGATTTGACCGAAGGTTACAGGGTCGAGGACATCGAGAATGTGGTCCTGACGCAAGAAAACGGCGTCCCAGTGTTGATGAAGGATGTGGGAAAGGTTTCGGTCGGCTACAGACCAAGGCTCGGCATTCTAGGCCGCGACCAACAGGACGATGTCGTCGGAGCGATCGTGGTACAGAGGCGCACAGAGAAGACCGCCGACATGATTCCGAAGGTCAAGGCGGCCATTGACAGCTTGAATCATGATGGAAGTCTGCCGCCGGGAGTCCGGGTTGTTCCTTATTACGACCGCTCATCGCTGATCGCCCTGACCACGCACACGGTTCTGCACAACCTGATTCTTGGATGTCTGCTGGTTTTCTTGATCCAATGGATTTTCCTTGGCAATCTCCGCAGCGCGATCATCGTTGGATTGAACATTCCGTTCGCCCTGTTCTTCGCCACAGTCCTTCTGGTGGTTTTGGGGGAAAGCGCGAATCTGCTGTCGGTGGGCGCGGTGGATTTCGGCATCATCGTGGATTCGGCCGTGATCCTGGTCGAGAACATCTTCCGGAATTTTCAAAGGAACCCAGAAGAAAGACAGGCTCTGCTTCAGCGCCTGGCGCAGGGGGCATGGGGTCCCGATCCAACGAGAATCTCAGAACATGCAGAACCGGCCCACGGATGGACGGATCGCTTGCGGCTGATTCTGATCAGCGCGATCCAGGTGGACAAGGCGGTTTTATTCTCGGCGCTCATCACGGTGGCTGGCTTTGTGCCCCTGTTCACCATGCAGGGAGTCGAGGGTCAGATCTTCGGCCCCATGGCGCGCACTTATGGTTACGCACTAGCCGGGGCGCTAATTGCCACCTTCACCATTACGCCCGTGCTCGCCTCCATGCTGCTCCCTGAGCACGTGAAGGAAGAAGAAACGATAGTCGTCCGCCTGTTGCACCGTCTTTACAATCCCGCGTTGCGCTTCGCACTGGATCACCGTCCCCTCACAGTCGGCATCGGCATCGCCTTTCTCGCCGTTTCCGCATTTCTGGGATTGCGCCTCGGCAGCGAATTTCTCCCGCACCTGGAGGAAGGCAATTTCTGGATTCGCGCTTCCATGCCGATCACGCTCTCGCTGCAAGATGGCGAGGCGGCCACGAGAAAAATGCGCGAGATTCTCCTGAGACATCCCGAGGTCATTACCGTGGTTTCTCAGCATGGCCGGCCAGATGACGGCAGCGATGCCGCGCCATTCTCCAACGTCGAGCTGTTCGCACCGCTCAAGCCTTTTGACGATTGGCCGGGGGGTTTGACCAAGGAGAGGTTAACCGACCAGATTCAAGCGGAGTTTAATAACGAACTGCCAGGGGTTGTTTTCAACTTCTCCCAATACGTTCAGGACAACATCGAGGAAGGGATCTCAGGTGTCAAAGGATCCAATTCGGTCAAGATTGTCGGCCCCAATCTCGAACTGCTGACGAAGTTGGCCGAGCAGGTCCGGGACCAAATGACCCAGGTTCGCGGGATTGCCGACCTCGGCATCTTCCCGGTGCTGGGGCAGCCAAACCTGAATATCAAGGTGGATCGTGAGAAGGCCGCGCGCTATGGCCTCAACTCCGGCGACGTTAACTCAGTCGTTCAAGCAGCAATGGGCGGAGCGGTAGCGACTTCGGTCTTGGAAGGCGACCGGAATTTCGATCTTGTTGTCCGTTATACGCCTGATTACCGCGACAGCATCGAAACGATCCGCGACATCAAAGTGGCCTATCCAACCAGCAGCAGCGCCAATGCCTATATACCCTTGAGCGAATTGGCCACCATCAGTTTGGATACAGGGGCAGCCTGGATTTATCACGAGAGCGTGCAGCGCTTCATTCCGGTCAAGTTCAGCGTCCGTGGCCGCGACCTGGGCGGCACGGTCGAGGAGGCGCAGCAGCGAATTGCGAAGAACGTCAACCTTCCGCCTGGATACCGGCTGATCTGGGCGGGCGAGTTCGGAGACCTCCAGGATGCGAAGAAACGCCTGGAGATCATCGTGCCGATCAGCTTCATATTGATTGCCGGGGCGCTCTATAGCTTATTCAACAACTTTCGGGACTCTATTCTGACGCTGGCGGGTATTCCCTTCGCAGTTGCCGGAGGCGTTTTGGCACTTTATATCTCCGGTCTCAATTTCAGCATCTCGGCCGCCATTGGCTTCGTTTCGCTCTTCGGCGTGTCTGTCATGGACGGCATCCTGATGATTACGTTTTACAACCAGGAAAAAGCCCACGGTCTGGCGCCGGTGGACGCAATGTACCGTGCAGCCTCCACCCGCATGCGCCCGCTGCTGATGACAGCACTTTCGGCTTGCATTGGTCTCTTACCCGCAGCGATTTCGACGGGCATTGGCAGCCAGGTGCAGCGTCCGCTCGCTACTGTGATTGTCGGCGGCATGTTAGTCGGCCCCGTCATGCTGCTTCTGGCTGTGCCCGCGCTGAGAATGATCTTCTTGGGAGGTGAAAACGGCACGACACCAGAGGTTCAATCGCAATGAAATCTGCCTGTCTCGTTTTCATGGTCGTCGGCTTTGCGGCATTGCTCCAAGGAACAAGTTTTGCCGCCCTGTCTGGGACAGCGTCCCAGCAAGGGTCGTCCGCGAGCTCCACTGATACAGCGAGTGATCGTCCGCGCACCGAGCACGCGGCTCCGGGTGATGTCGGGAAGCATAAGGCGAGTGAAAAGCCCTCTGATGAAGAACGAGACCGCCGCCGCGTTTCTGACAACAATCACCCGCGCAGCCAGGCGAGCCTACCCAAGACAAATCGTCCTAAGCAGATCCCGAATCGTCAGGAGCATTCCGCTTCTGGAAATGCCATGAATCTTCATCAGCCGGGTTCGGACAAATCCCGTGGTGTTGCACAAGGCGGATCAATCGAGAACGAAACAGTTAAGAGCGCCCGGCCTGCTTGGCCGCCAAGTGTCGTCAGACCCACCACGCCATCGCTCAACAATATGCACCATCGCGGTGCTAACCCGGCGGTCATTGGGGGATTGGCGAACGCAAAGACTGGGAATACCGGGGCGATCAACGGAACCGCTATGAACCGCAGGCCTTGAGGAATTGATTTGTATGACTCGCACTCGCAAATCGCGCCTTGCCCGCCTCATCGCGACCTCGAGCTTGTTACTCTTGGCAGGTTGCGCGGTTGGGCCTAGCTTCAAGAGGCCTGCTCCTCCGGATGTCGGCGGTTATACACCTACTCCAATCTCGACCACCAGCAGCACGAGCAACGTTGCCGGTGGAGAAGCGCAACACATTGTTGAAGGGCGCGACATTCCAGGAGAGTGGTGGACATTGTTTCACTCGAAGCCGCTCAACGATTTGATTGAGCGCTCGCTCAAAGCCAATCCCGACCTCAAGGTGGCGCAGGCGGCACTGCTAGTTGCAAGAGAGAATATGCTTGCCCAACGGGGTGCTTATTATCCCAGTGTTGCGGGCGGTTTTTCGGCGACCCGGGCGAAGTCATCGAGTGAACTTTCACCTGTAACCAACACCAGTGCCTTGAATTACAGCCTCTATACGCCACAGGTCAGCGTTTCGTTTGTGCCCGACGTTTTCGGTCTAAACCGAAGAACCGTGGAGTCTTTGAAAGCTCAGGAACAGCAGGCGCGTTTTGCCCTGGCCGCGACGCATATCACGTTGAGCTCAAACGTCGCTGCCGGAGCCATACAAGAGGCGTCATTGCGGGGGCAGATTGACGCGACGCACGAACTCATCGCCATTAACACCGACATGTTGCAGATTTTGCGCAATCAGTATGCGAAAGGATATGTGAGCAGGCTGGATGTGGCGGCGCAGGAATCGCAGCTCGCGCAAGTCGCCGCCACTTTGTCGCCGCTGCTTAAACAGTTGGCTCAACAACGGGACCTGCTGGCTGCGCTGTCGGGCGGGTTCCCGAACCAGGATTTGACCGAGAAGTTTGAGCTATCGAGTTTGCAACTGCCGCAGGAGCTGCCACTGAGCCTTCCTTCGCAACTCGTGGAGCAACGTCCGGATGTGCGACAAGCCGAGGAGAACCTGCATTCAGCCAGTGCCCAAATTGGAATTGCGCGCGCGAACCGTCTTCCGAGCTTTGTGCTGACTGCGGATGCTGGCAGCATGGCGGTGGTTTTCAGCCGGCTCTTTACGGGAGGCACGGGCTTTGGGGATATCGGCGCAGGCGTCACGCAGCCCATCTTTCAGGGCGGCACCCTCCTGCACAGGGAGCGCGCTGCGAGAGCCGCTTATACTCAGGCCTCGGAACAATATCGCAGCACTGTTTTGACTGCCTTTCAAAATGTCGCAGACACGCTGAATGCGCTGCAACAAGATGCCGACGGTCTGCAGGCCGCAGCGGCTGCAAAGGATGCTGCCAGCGTCACCCTCGACCTGGCCAGGAAACAATATCAATCCGGCTACGCCAATTACCTGGCGCTCTTGAACGCGGAACAAACCTATCAGCAAGCCGTGATTAGCCTGGCGCAGGCGCAAGCCAATCGCTATGCCGACACTGCCGCGTTGTTTCAAGCTCTTGGCGGTGGATGGTGGAACCGTGCCGATATTCCTAAGAGCTAACTATGCCTGCGGTACTGGTTGCGCCCTTAAGCGGTGGCACTCTAATGGCAACGACCCTCTTAGTGAGCGCCGTCGCCACGGCACTCGGAGTGTTTGTTGCGGCCTCACCCCATCGGGCGGCTAAGATTTGGGGATCGCAACGACTCGCCAACCTGGCTCCTGAACGCAGAGCGTCGTTCGTGCGCAGGTACCGTGTCTTCGGGATCCTTCTTTGTTTGGCAGGCGTGCTCGTTGCGGCTGATAGCATCATGTTTTCAAACTATCATCACTAGAATTTCCGTCTTCGATTGAGAACTCAGACCTATGAGAATAGCTTGGCTCCTGGTGGTCCTTGTTGGTTGTGCAGGGAGCGCGATCGGGCAAACCGTCCTCGCGAAGCTTGAGGATGCCGGCGTCACTTCGGTGCCCCTGAGAGTGACGAGGTTCGAAGATCCGCCCCAAAGGTCCACGCCCCCCGTCGATAGCAGCTCGGCTGCGCCTGTCAATAGCGTCCCGCCGGGCGCGGTTACTCCGGTGCCCCACGCCGAGAACGCGGCCTCGGACCGTTTTCAATGGAAGCCTGCCCTGGGCCAAGCTGCGTTCTTTACAGCTGTCATGGACGGTTGGCGGTTCGCCCATGAACCGGGCACGCGAGATGCAACCGGCAGTGGACCGTGGTTCCAAGACTGGATCGATTCCATCGGCGAAACCCGCGGCTGGGATGACGGTGACGGATGGCATGCCGGCTTTGTCGGGCACTCGTTCGAGGGTGCCATCTTTGGCTTTATCGAGCAACAGAACGATCCCTTGTACCGGAAGGTGGAGTGGGGCGACGGACGCATTTACTGGATCAGCCGGTTGCGGGCTCTGGCCTTTTCCGCCGTCATGAGCACGCAGTGGACCTTGGGGCCCGTCAGCGAGGCCTCGCTGGGTAATGTGCAGTTGCATGCTCCTCCCGGCTTCATCGATCTCGTCAATACGCCGACGCTGGGAGTCTTGACGATGATGGGCGAAGACCTGCTCGACCGCTACGTCCTCACGCCCGTGGAGAACCACACTGCCAATCCCTGGATAATCATGGTGACCCGCAGCCTAGGAAATCCCTCGCGCAGCTTCGCAAACCTGATGGCGTTCAAGGAGCCCTGGCAGCGGGAGAACCGCCCCGGGCTGTTCGGCGAGAACCATGCCCGGCGCAAAGAACTGGTGCAGGAGTATAAGGACGGGAACATCAGCGCTCCCTACGGTCCGCATACGGCGGACGAGCGCGATCTCATGAACAAGGACGCAGACAAAACCCGGCCGCTGGAAGCTCCAATTGAGTTGAACCCCTATGCCGTGTACGAAAGCTTCCTGGGTGGAGGAAGCTGTATCGGGGGCGGCGGGCAAGGGGCGGCGCGAGTCAATCCAGCGTTGCAAATCGTAAGCGAAGTGAACGGCTGCCTGGTCGTCAACATGCCCAAGAACCAAAGTGGAGATTCGACGATGTTCGACGTTGGTCCGCGGTGGACGCCGCGGGCGGCGCATCGCTTCTCGCCGTTCGCTGAGGTGATGTTTGGGGCGAGGCGCATCACGCACCAGATTGACACCGGGAACAGGAAAGAGCTTCTCAATGAATGGGCTCTCCATGAAATCCCACATTATCCCAAGCGGAGTGCTTACGAGGTTGAGTACCAGGCGCTCGGCTTCGCGATGACAATGGGAGGCGGATTCGATGCCGTCTTCGGACGGGTCTTTGCCTGGCGGGTTCTGGATGTCGAGTATTCGCACTCCTGGCTGCCTCCGGTCGATCCCATCAACGCGTCGCAAGGCATGCAAATCAGGTCCGGCCTGGTGCTTCGCATTGGTACGTGGTAAGTCGCGTTGCTGGCTGCAAACTTTGCTCTTTCCCCAATGCCTCATCGCCTGCAGATGTGGAATTGTAAGCACACACGCAGAACATGTATTTGACGAGTCCGCAGGCAGCGTCGAAACGCCTACAGGAAGAATGGGATTGGTTGCCGTTAGACGGCCGATGATACTTCCGTGTTGTCTGTCATCCGCTCGCAATCGCTGCGAAGCGCCAACGGGCTTCCAACTTCTGAAAGAGGACTTCGTTCATCATGAGGCTTCGGAGCGGCGCGGCTTTCAATCCTGGCCCGGCTTATGACCTTCGCGTCCTGCAGCCCTGAAGAAAAGAACACGAACAACATCAGACCTGCAGCGGTGTTTACTCCGGCTTTCCTGTGTAGTGTTCTTGCGCATGCACGGCCGCGTGGTCTTCCACCGACTCCAGATGCGTAAACACTTCCGCTGGCACGCTGAGTTCACAAGGCAAACGTTCTTCCAGCAAGGTCGCCAGCCGATGCGCCTCGCCAACGGCCATTGAGTACGGGAACAGAAGGTGCACCTCGATAAGCTGCCGATACCCCGTTGTACGGTAGCGCACGCCGTGATATTGCAAACCCAACTCGTTGCAGATGGCATCCAGCTTGCCTCGGATTTCTCTCCCAACTCTCGGATCCGAGTCGTCGAGCAGCCCCACTGCCGAGCGCCACACCAGGTGCCCACCTGCCCACAGAATGTTGATCGCCACGGCAATCGCCAACAGTGGATCGAACGGCTTCCACTTGGTCAGCAGCACGAGCCCCAGCCCGGCCACCACTCCGAAACTGGTCCAATTGTCGGTGAGCACGTGCTTGCCATTCGCCTCCAGGATGAGCGACTGGCTGCGCCGACCCATGCGTCCCTGCACAACCGTTGGTCGTTAGCTCGACTCTGCCCGGACTTTCGTCTTGACTCTCGGCCCCACCAGCAGGACATGCACCGCTCTACTCTAGGCTCATTTGCCCCTCACACCCCTGGCTTCAGAACAAAAAGTCGAAGTCGAATAGGAACTTGCGATCGTAGTTGCCGAAGAACGTTCCGTACTGGGGATCGGCCAAGTTGGAATGTACTTCCAGCGGATTGAAATGGTTCGTCAAGTTGCGAACTGTCAGCGAGAGCCGTACCGCATGCTGCAAATTCACCTGCAAGTCCTTGGACACGCGCATGTCCAGCGCGAAGTAATTCGGGTAGCGGTATTGGGGCCCGGTGTTGGGCACCCATTGCTGGTACACATTCGTCGGCTGGTAAGGAAATCCGTTGCGGTACTCGAGGTGCGGAGACAACGTAATTTTCTTCGGGAGGTTGCCGTAGCTGCCCCAAAACAGGAAGCGGTTGGGAATCTCGCTGGGCAAGCAGGCGATCAGGTTCGATTGAATCACCGGCGAAGGAAAATTCCCCAGGTAGGAACCCGCGTCGTTGATGTCCCCGTAGGCATACTGCCGCACGTAGGAGAAAAAAACTGACGCGGCGCGGCGGACCCGATGCGGGCGGTGAATTCAGCCTGCCGGGTTTGTGCCCATCCCGAGGAGCTCAGCACGAAGGCGGGTTGGTTCCCAACGACCCCGGGTTGCAACGTAATCATGTCCTGCTCGTGGCTTTGCAGGTACTTTACGCGGACCAGCAACCAGCGTTTCACCGTCCGTTCAAATTCGAGGTTCCATGCCGTACTGTACGGAGCAAAGTTTCCGCTCTTGAACCCGCGGTCGATAAATGGGAATTTCGATTGCGCCTCCTGGTCGGTGACGTTGAGATAGAGGACTGGCGGCCCGACAGGCAGGCCCTGCTGGTTGTAGGTAGTGATGACCTGGTTCGGGTAGCTGTTGAAGGCGTAAACGTCGAGCGGAACCGAGTCATAGAAGATGCCGATGCCACCTCGGACCACGGTGGTCCCGGAGTCGCCCGGTGACCACACGAACCCGGTGCGCGGCGCGGCCCGCGTCGTGGAAGTAATGGTCTGTCCTTCTACACGGACCCCGACATCAACCGCAAAGTGCGGGTTAAGGATCCAGTGGTCTTGGGCATAAAGGGCGGGCTCGGTATCGGAAACGTAGTACGGCTTCCCACCGACATAACGAATCTGCTGTATGAGCTGGCCGCTGGAATTCTGCAACATCACGGGATTGCCCAGGAAATTCCCCTCATTTTCACTGTGCCCAATGACAGAGCCGACCTGGAAAATGTGCTGGCCGTGGAAGTGCAGGGCGCGTGGCGTCCACTGCTCCTGCCATACAAAGCGCGTGGCGCTGCGTGAGTTGTAGCTGAAATAGTTGCCTTGGTTTCCGCCCGGCGTGAGGACCATGTTTGCGTTGGCCTGCGGCGAAACTTCACTGGAAATGCCTGTACCGGCGAACGTGCTTTGCAGCAGTCCATCGCCGATCTGCCAGTGATGGGTAATCATCGCCGTGATTTCGTGGAAGTTGGCATCCGGCGTCACCGGCTGGGGATTGAAGTAGTCGAGACCGGCGTACTGCAAACTGTGGGGAGCGAAATGGACGCTCGCCGTCAGCGTTTGCTTCGGAGTCAGAATAGCGTCAAGCTGGGTGAAGGAATTGAAGGCAGTCGATTTCGTCAGGTTCTCCGGATAGGGCAGCGTACGCACTTCCTGGTTGTTAAACAAGTATTCCGCGTCCTCGACGAAATAGAGCTTGTCCTTGACCAGAGGCCCGCTCAGATTGAAGCGGGGAGAAGCATCGGTGACGCCTTCGATGTGTCCGCTGCGGATGTGGAAGTCGGGGAAGGGATCGTTCAGGCTGTAGTCCCACTTATCGCCGCCGCGACGCGTCTCGGCCGAAACTACACCCGCCGTGAACTTCCCATACTGAGCCAGGTAGGGCATCTCGGAAACCTGAATGGTCTGCACGCTATCGATGGGCACGCTGAGGCCAAAGCTGCCGGTGGCAGGATCGGTGACATCAACGGAATTGACCAGCAGCGCGCTGTGGTCCTCGCCGAAGCCCGCGATCCGCACACTGCCGTCCTTGGCGCGCACGATCCCGGGAATCAGAGGCAGGGCGTCTGCCAGAGTTGCGGGTTTCAGTGCGGTGTTCTTGGCCTGGACGGTAGCCAGCGTGGCCTGGCTGCTCGCCGGTTCTGCGACCGGATTGGAAGCTTCGTCTTTGACTTCGACACTCTGCTGGCTCAGCGCCGCTTCACTCAAGACAACGTCAACCTCCTGAGCGGCGTTGCTGTCGTTGACCTCTAACGTAGTCTCAGTGGGGAGGTAGCCTTTCTTCTGGATGTTGAGGGAATAAATTCCCGCAGCGCTGACTGCGAGCGCCACTTTCCCTGCGCTACTGGTCGTGGAGGTACTCATGAGGCCGGCGTTTGAGCGAATCTCAACCTTCGCATTAGGAACAGGCTGGTTCTTCTCGTCGATGGAGTACAGGTCTGCGCCCCGACCTGGACCGGAGAGTTCGCTATTGAGCTTATTGCCCAAGGCAGGCAGTCGGCGAACTATCGACTTTATCTCGCTCGTACGGCCCAACGATTCAGGCGATGGCGTCCCCTTCTTGGCTAAGTTCCGATTGGGCGACAATTCAGTTGCAAATCGGTCCTTTCATTGCAGCTACCCAAGATCGGCGTTTGCGCGATGACGCAGACGATAGACGTATGCTTCCCGGATAATCTCTGGCACCCATTTTGCACAGGCTGCAACCACGCCGGTCGGATCAGTTTTCCCCGGCAAAGAAGATGCAAGCTCGTGCACTCAGCGCCGGATACCGCAAGAACGGCACGCCGCCGTTCGTAATAACGATATAATCCCCCTCAACTCATGCCACTCGCGCAAGGCATCACGCTAGGTCCATACGAAATTCAGTCCCTGCTCGGATCGGGCGGAATGGGCGAGGTCTATCTCGCTCGCGATACCCGCCTTCAGCGCACTGTCGCCATCAAGATTCTTCCTTCCCATCTCTCATCGAATCCCGATCTGCACGCCCGTTTCGTGCAGGAGGCCGAGTCCATCTCCAGCTTGCAGCACCCCAACATTTGCGTTCTATACGATATCGGTTCGCAGGACGGCATGGACTTCATGGTCATGGAGTACGTCACCGGAAAGACCCTGGACCGGGAAATTCCGAAGGAAGGTCTGCCGGCCAATGTGGCAACGAAGTACGCGGCGCAAGTCGCCGATGCGCTCGCGCGCGCGCATGCCTCCGGAATCGTGCATCGCGACCTCAAGCCCGCCAACATCATGGTGGACGACTCCGGCGTGGTGAAAGTCCTCGACTTCGGTCTGGCCAAACTCGCTGCCGCCGAGTCGGCCACCGGCGACACAGACGCTACCATCGCTACCACCGGCACGGCGACCACCCCCGGCATGATTGTCGGCACGCTCGCCTACATGTCGCCCGAACAGGCGGAAGGAAAGGCAATTGACGCGCGCAGCGACATCTTCTCTTTCGGCGCTGTGTTCTACGAGATGCTGGCCGGAATCCGCGCCTTTGATGGCGACTCCAGCGCAGCCCTGCTGGCGGCAGTCTTGCGTGACGATCCCAAGCCGCTCGGCGACCTGAACCGCGATGTGCCACCTGAGCTGCGGCGCATCGTGGCCCGTTGCCTGAAGAAGAAGCCGGCCGACCGCTACTCCTCGGGGACAGAACTGGCACAGGAGCTCAAGCGCTGCCGTGAGCTGCTATTTCCCGAGTCCGGCGCGACGCTTACGCCCGCGCGCCTGGCGCGCGAGGCCAAGCGTCCCCGAATTTTGGTTCCGCTGCTGGCGCTGCTCATTCTGTTAGGCGTCGGAGTAGGCTGGCTGGTCCAGCGCAATCGCGAAGCTCGCTGGGCCCGCGAAGTCGCCATACCACAGGTTTCCCAGCTCTACGATCAGGGCAAGTACGGCGCAGCTTTCGCGCTGGCTACGCGTGCCGAAAAGGCGGTCCCTAACGATCCTGCTTTAGCTAAGCTTTGGCCGGTCATTTCCTACCAGATGTCGATCAACACGACGCCGGAGGGCGTCGACGTCTATCGACGCGAATACAACGATCCCAATTCGGAATGGGCGCTGGTAGGAAAGACGCCGCTTAAGAATGTTCGCCAGCCCCGCGGCATGTTCCTCTGGAAGTTTGAACAATCCGGCTACGGCACCGTGCTTCGCACAACAAATTCACTGCTCTCGAAATTCGCGGTGCCGGTTGGCGAGGCTGTCGAGGTATCCCTGGTGCTCGACGAGACCGCGAAAACGCCACCGGGCATGGTGAGGGTTTCGTCGGAGCACTATCCCAGGACGCTCTTCATTCCCGGATTCGAAGGCCAACCCGAGCTGGCTCTCAAGGACTACTGGATCGACCAGTACGAGGTCACCAACCACCAATACAAGGTGTTTGTGAGCGCTGGTGGCTACCAGAACCCCGAGTACTGGAAGTTCGATTTCATTCGCGACGGCAAGAAGCTAACCCGGGACGAAGCCATGGCCGAGTTCCGCGATGGTGCAGGACGTCCCGGTCCGAAAGACTGGGTTCAGGGCGAATATCCCGCCGGACAGGATGATTATCCCGTCACTGGCATTAGCTGGTACGAAGCGGCTGCGTACGCCGAGTTCGCCGGCAAGAGTTTGCCGACCATTTACCACTGGAACCGGGCCGCCGGCCCTACCTTGGCCGCGTTCATTGTCCCGGCCAGCAACATCGGCGGCACTGGCGTTTTGCCTGTGGGCAGCAAGCCGGGGATGAGTCCCTGGGGCAATTACGACATGGCCGGCAACGTGAAGGAATGGACCGCCACGGAGTCGGAGTCCGGCAAACGTTATGTGCTCGGCGGCGCATGGGACGACCCCGTCTACATGTTCGTCGATCCCGACGCGCAGTCACCGTGGTTGCGCACGCCCAACATCGGCTTCCGCACCGTGAAGTACATGGAGCCCGATTCGGTTCCCAAGGAGGCACAGGTCGCGATCCCGTGGCCGCGCCGCGATTACAGCAAGGAGAAGCCGGTCAGCGACCAGCTCTTCGAGGCGTACCGCAGCGTGTACTCGTACGACAAGACGCCGCTGAATCCCACTGTCGAGCAGGTGGCCGACGAGGACGATTGGAAGGTCGAAAAGATCACCTACGCCGCAGCCTACGGCAATGAGCGCGCTATCTCCTATCTGTTCGTGCCGAAGAAAGCCAAGCCGCCCTTTCAAACGGTCATATTCTTTCCCGGCTCCAACGCCCTGCTCCTGCGGAAGTTCACGCTGTATCCCACCGCGGCACTCGATGCCGTGGTGCGCAGCGGGCGCGCCGTGTTGTATCCCGTTTACAAGAGCACCTACGAGCGCGGCGATGGCATGGAGACCGATGTGCCCAGCACCTCTGCCACTTGGCGCGACCACGTCGTGATGTGGGCGAAAGATGCCTCGCGTGCTCTCGACTACGTCGATTCGCGCCCCGATCTCGACCACGACAAGATCGGCTATTACGGCTACAGTTGGGGAGCGGTCATGGGCGCCATCATCCCAGCCGTCGAACCGCGCATCAAGGCCAATGTGCTGGCCCTCGGCGGCATGGAATATAGCAAGTCCCTGCCGGAAGTCGACAAAATCAACTTCATTACCCGGGTGAAGCAGCCCACGCTTCTGCTCAATGGCCATTACGATTTCTTCTTCCCCGTCGATTCCACCCAGCTTCCGTTCTTCAACTTTCTCGGTGCAAAGAAAGAGCAGAAGCGGCGGGTCATGTACGAGACCGGGCACAACATCCCGCGCAACGAACTGATCAAGGAAGTCCTGAACTGGTACGACCTGTGGTTGGGGCCGGTGCAAGAACGTTAAGAAGTTTCGCTGGCTCTGTGCTTTTTCCCCCTGAACGTGTCGATTGCAGGGTATCCCATCGCGACCACCATTCCGACTCGAAGCTCCAGCTGGGGCGACAAATCTCGACAACCCACGATTACGGGAGATGGGGGGAATACACGCTGATGCGGTCTCCATCCCCTGCCAGGGTTCGCTTGTGACAGGAAGACCGGGTTCGCATCTATTCACATGCGAACCAGGATCGCAAGTGCACGCAGTGCCGTAACTTATTCGCGGAGAATGACATGTATCTGTGATTCGAATCAACTTTTCTCCGCCAGCAAGTCATTATTGTCAGAGAAACAACCCGGAACGCACCAATTTCTGCGCATTTGGCGGCCCTTCCCGCAAATTCCGACCTCCGACCTGTAGCAGAGAAACCTGCTTTCGACTTGTTAGACCCAAGAACCCCCAGAATTCTCTGAGCGCCGAAGACCGAGTACAGGTCTGGCTCATCCGATGGCGAACGGAGTGCGATTCGAAAGCGAATGTGTCGCGAAGCTCGACTTGACTTCTGATCCCTGGATCAGCACGACCGATGCATACCCAAGTCCCGAATCGCCCCTGGGGGAGTAACCTACGCCGGCTACTTCTACGATGCAACAGGGAAGAACTGGTCAGCCGCGGCCTGGCCGAGCAGCAACCTCAGCCAGCAGGTGACGCTGGCAGGAACGCAACTAACGGTGGTCGTGGGGACGAGCAAGGCCACCGGAGACTACACGCCGATTGCCTTCCTGGGAGTGAGCCAGGTCTCAGTTACGCCTAACTTCTCGATTTCCGCCTCTCCGGCTTCGCTCAGCATTCAGCAAGGCAATCAGGGAACATCAACCATCACCACGACCATCAGTGGTGGATTCGATAGCGCGATCAGCCTGTCAAGTTCTGGAGCGCCTTCGGGGACGACAGTGAGCTTTAACCCAAGCACGATACCTGCGCCCGGTGCAGGCACCTCGACCATGACCATCGGGGTGGGCGGCAGCACGCCTACGGGAACCTATCCGATAACGGTGACCGGCAACGGCGGCGGGATACAGCAGAACGCAACATTTACGCTGACGGTGACTCCATCCGGAGGCCAGGTAGCTAACGTCATCACCTACCATTACGATATTTCCCGCCAAGGCCAGAATACGTTGGAGACCATTCTGACAACCTCTAACGTCAATTCCAGCACCTTCGGAAGCGTTGGCTTCTTCACGGGCGATGGCAAAGTAGACGCGCAACCGCTTTATATATCTGGCCTGTTCCCTGACGACGCTCTGTTCGTAGTGAGCGAACACGGCAGCGCCTATGCCTTTGACGCCGATACGGGCGCGCAGATATGGAAGGTGTCTACCTTAAAATCGGGCGAAACCACCAGCGACGATCATGGGTGCAGCCAGATCACGCCTGAGATCGGAATAACTGGCACCCCGGTAATTGACCGCCAGCAAGGTCCTAACGGTGCCATGTACCTGGTGGCAATGTCCAAGGATTCCGGCGGCAATTACCATCATCGCCTTCATGCGCTCGACCTGAAAAATGGAGCTGAGCTGTTCGGAGGGCCGACGGAGATCCAGGCGACCTATCCCGGAACCGGTGACGGCAGCCAGAACGGTATGGTTATCTTCGCTCCCGGACAATATGCCCAGCGCGCGGGCTTACTGGAGTTGAGCGGAGTTATCTACATCGCATTCACTTCCCATTGCGATAGCCGCCCCTATACCGGATGGTTGATGGCCTACAGTGCATCAACCCTGGCCCAGACATCTGTCATCGACGTGACGCCCAACGGCAACGAGGGCGCCGTCTGGATGGCGGGAACAGGCTTGGCAGGTGATTCCGGCGGGTACATCTACTTCCTTGACGGCAACGGTACCTTCGACACTACGCTCAACGGCCAGGGCTTTCCCATCAATGGCGACTATGGAAACGCCTTCATGAAGGTTTCCACCTCAGGGGGCCTTGCCGTTGCCGACTATTTCAACATGTACAACACCGTGCAAGAATCGAACGAAGACGAAGACCTTGGTTCGGGTGGGGCTATCGTCTTGCCTGACCTCATGGACAACAACAAGCAGGTGCATCATTTGGCGGTTGGCGCAGGAAAGGATTCCAACATGTATGTCGTCAACCGCGACAACATGGGGAAATTCAACCCGAATAATGACAGCGCCATCTATCAGGAGCTGGACGGGGCCCTCCCCGGAGGCGTGTGGGCCAATCCAGCTTATTTCAACAATACGGTGTACTACGGCTCCGTCGGGAGCCCGCTCAAAGCTTTTCCCATCGCCAACGCCATGCTGGCCTCATCGCCCAGCTCTCAGAGTGCCATCTCGTTCGAGTATCCGGGAACGTCTCCCGCGGTGTCAGCGAACGGGACCTCCGATGGAATCGTGTGGGCCGTCGAGAACAGCAACCCCGCGGTCCTTCACGCTTACGATGCCACCAATCTGGGTCACGAGCTGTATAACACCAATCAGGCGGGATCGCGCGATCAGTTTGGCCCGGGGAACAAGTTCATTACACCCGTGATCGTGAACGGCAGAGTTTTTGTCGGCACTCAGACGGGAGTTGCGGAGTTTGGATTGTTGCCCTAGTCGAATCCAGCACCAAACAGAGAGAGTAGAACGGGAGTTCCGTTCCCGTAGCGCCGCATGCGTAGCCCCAAGCAAGCTCCAGGTAGAGTGGAAAATTAAATCGAGCCGCGTAGCGGCGAGGCGGCTGCGACACAATCTCTTCAGCCCTTGGAAATTGGTGGCTTTGAGAAAGGGCTTTAGCTCCGGCCCGTTGAAAACAGGCTCTTGAAACAAACTCTAGCCACTGGCCCCTGCTTTCGCCTATAACAAACTTATGTCTCAGACCCTGCAAACGTTGGCGGAGTTCACTGCCACTCGCCTCGCCGGCGACGGCGCCATCGAAATCACGGGCGTCGCCAGCCTCGAGCAAGCCCAGCCGGGCGACTTGATCTTCGTGCAGGACGAGCAGCATCTGGAACAGGCTCTGGCGTCTCAGGCGGGCGCGGTCATTGCCGGCGAGTTTGCCGCATCCTCCGCCGGACGCAAGCCACTGCTGATCGCCGCTCATCCGCGCCTGGCTTTTGCGACCGCGGCGGCGCTGCTGCATCCGCCGAAAACTTACCGGCCTGGCATTCATGAGACCGCGGTGCTCCACTATTTGGCAAAGCTCGCTGTGCCGGTCAGTATTGATGCCGGCGCCGTGATCGAAGCCAACGCGGTCATCGGAGAGCGCACGCACATCGGGGCAGGCTGTTACGTCGGCGAAGGCGTGGTCATCGGCGACGATTGCGACCTCTATCCGCGCGTGGTCATCTATCCAGGCACAAAGCTAGGCCGGCGCGTCATCGTTCATGCGGGCGCGGTGCTCGGCTCCGACGGCTTCGGCTTCGTGCGCGACCAAGTGTACGGCCGCTATCAGAAGTTTCCGCAGATTGGTGAGCTTGAGATCGGCGATTATGTCGAGATCGGCGCCAACTGCACCATCGACCGCGGCGCGCTGGACAAGACCGTCATCGGCGCGGGCACGAAACTGGACAACCTGGTACACATCGGGCACAACACAACCGTCGGGGCTAACGTTGTGATCGCCGCGCAGACCGGAGTTTCGGGGAGCTGCGAAATCAAGGAGTCCGTCGTGGTTGGCGGGCAGGTCGGCATCGGCGACCACGCCACGATTGAGTCGGGCGCCATTCTCGGCTCGGGGAGCGGTGTCCTCTCGCACAAGACGGTCCGCGGCAAAGGCGTCGTTTTTTGGGGGAGGCCGGCGCGCCCGCTTCGCCAGTATCTGCGCGAGTTGGCCACGCTGGCCCGCCTGGCGCGCAGGGACGAAAAGGAAAGCTAGCGGGCAGCAGTTAGCAATTAGCAACTAGCATTTCGCGTTTTGACGCTTCTGTACTGCGTCATTCAGATGGGCCGTTATACCGATACCGAAACAGCCGCGAACTGGCGGCATTAGTTTTGACCCAAGGCGGAAGAATATCTGCGAGAACAGCGGTCAAGAATGCTCGGTGGGAGAAGGGCCGTACGTTGCTGCAAGTCCAGCCCCGCAGGGGGCGACTCAGTCTAGCCCAGCACCTAGCCGCAGGCGGAGTGCTGGGTGGTGCGATAAATCAAAGCTGAGCCCCGTAGGGGCGGCACAAAGGCCAAACGTCAAAAGCAGCCGCGGATTTCACGGATGCACGCGGATCGGACAAGTGACAAGCACCTCCAGGGATACGCAGGGTCCGTGTGAGAACTAATTTTGAGTTGGCACGGTGAGCGGATCACGCAAACGCGAGCCGCGAAGCGGCGGCGGTGAAGTGGGCCCATGGCGCAAGCCCTGGGTAGCGCACCAATAAAACCCGAGCCGGCTTCAGCCGGCGACACATCAGAGTTTATGCCAATCATCGTCATCGGCGGACACTCTCGCAGCGTGGGCAAAACCAGCGTGGTCGCCGGCCTCATCGCGGCGCTGCCCAAGTTCCACTGGACGGCGGTCAAGATCACCCAATACGGCCACGGCATCTGCTCCGCCAATGGAGAGCTTTGCGGCTGCGCCACCGACGACCACTCCTGGGCGATGACCGAAGAGCGCGACCGCAGCGGCGAGAGCGATACCTCGCGCTTTCTGGTCTCGGGCGCGGCGCGTTCGCTCTGGGTGCGCACGCGTCAGGGAATGTTGGCCGAAGCCATGCCGCGTCTGCGTCAGGAACTGGCTGGCGCAGAGAACGCCATCCTGGAATCCAACTCGGTCATGCGCTTCCTGCGCCCTGACCTATACATCACGGTGCTGGACGCCGCCACCGCCGACTTCAAAACTACGGCGCAGGAGTTCCTCGACCGCGCCGACGCCGTGGTTCTGCACGACGGCGCCGATCAGGTCGCCTGGGCCAACGTTTCTCTCAAGCCCGTCTCCGGCAAGCCGATGTTCCGCATCCGCCCGCCGCAGTACATCACGCCGGAGCTGGTGGAGTTTGTGCGAAGGAAGATTTGCCACTGAGACACGGAGATCACGGAGATAAAGCAAAGCTCCGTGTCCTCCGTGGTGAATGATTTTAGACAAAATGGGGTATTTATTTGACTCCAGTAGCCCCAATATGTTGTGGTATTGCGTGTGGAAGACTACCCCAGAAGCCTGACCGAATTGGAGGCCAGATTCAGGACCGAGCAGGCGTGTCGGGATT
>Ga0181532_10001268_pt1 | contig 24839 bp, 14 predicted proteins | sample PEATcosm2014_Bin_33_FD_119768 | JGI IMG/M metagenome (GOLD analysis project Ga0181532, IMG submission 119768) | Peatland microbial communities from MTU Mesocosm Facility, Houghton, MI, USA - PEATcosm2014_Bin11_30_metaG | ecosystem: Environmental > Terrestrial > Soil > Wetlands > Peat | place... | reverse complement strand
GGGGCGCGGGTCTTGAACGGGCTTTGCCGCAGTGTCGTGCAGTTGCAGCGCGGCATGCATCGGGCCAAACGCCAGAGTTTTGAATTGGAACACTTGCTGGAGGAAAAGGAGAAAAAGGAACAGGAAGAGGTGAAAAAGAAATTGGTGGCGCCATTGTATAACATGTTGAAGGTGGATCCGCTGGCCGAAATGTTCGGGGGTGGCACCATAGGCCGGAAAATCGCCAAATACATCCTGGCCGTTGGGAATGACCGGCCGGCCGAATTGGAAATCCTGCCCACCGACAAATTCGAAGAACCAGAGCAGGAGCCGAAGGAGCCAGAATCAGTCAAACCGACCCGAAGGGAACGGACCGTTAAACGTGCCGGAAAAACCTGGGCCAAAAAAGTGGCTAAACCGTTGGAGAAGAAGGAGATGGATGGTGGAGAGGAGCAGCAATCCAGCGAAAATCAATCAAAGTCAATCAAAGTGAATCAAAGCGATTTGCCACCCGTCGTCGCCGAAGTTGCCTCGAAAGAAGATTCCGCTGCCATAAGTCCCATTCCTCCCATCGTTCCCATCAGTCCCATCTCCTCGCAAGAGGAATTGCAACCGGTGGCGGGATTGGAACCCCTCACAGTGCTTTCTCCGCCGCCGCAATGAATCACGCCGCGCCGAGCAACTCATGAACCTTCGGCATCCACTCGCTGATCGGGATTTTCTGCGGACATTTGTCTTCGCAGTCGTGGCAGGCAACGCAAACCCCGGCCCGCGCTTCTTCCGGGACAAAAATCTGATACCTGAAGCGCGCGTCCGGAAGGTCTTCGTGGAGAAACGCTTCGTTGTAGATTTCAAAACTGGTCGGGATGTCCACTCCGTTTGGGCAGGGCATGCAATAGTTGCACTTGGTGCAGGGAATGGCGGCTCGTTCCCGGTACTTTTGCTGCAACTCTGCGATCACTTTCAAGTCCGCAGACTGAAACGAATGGCTGCGAGCGTGGGATGCCGAGTCCAGGTTGGCTTTCACCTGGTCCATGTTGCTCATCCCGCTCAGCACCACCGACACGTCGGGCTGGTCCCAAAGCCATTGCAACCCCCAGTCCACCGGCGATCGCTTCACGCTGGAGCGCTCGATCACCTGGCCGATGGACGATGGCGGACGGGCCAGCCTGCCGCCGAGCAGCGGTTCCATGATCACGACGGCCAGACCGTGGGCGGCGGCCAGCTTCAATCCCTTGGTCCCCGCCTGGTTTTCCGTGTCCATGTAGTTGTACTGAATCTGGCAGAACGTCCAATCGTCGCAGCCGTTGATAATGTCGGCAAAGCTCTCGTAATTATCGTGGAACGAGAAACCCAGGTGACGGATGCGTCCGTCGCGAATCGCGGCCCCGGCCTTTTCCAGGAGTTTGTATTTCGGGACAATTTCGCTCCAGCGCTTTTTATCCAGGGCATGGAGCAGATAGAAATCAATGTAATCGGTCTGGAGCTTGCGCAATTGCTCGTTCAACATCCGGTCAAAATCGGATTCTTTTTCAATCAACCACACCGCGGACTTTGTGGCGATTTTCACCTCGTCCCGATGCCCGCGCAACGCCTTGCCCAGAACGGCCTCGCTGTTGCCTGCGTGATAGATATAAGCGGTGTCGAAATAGTTCACGCCCCGGTCCAGGGCGTGGCGGATCATGCGCACCGCTTCCGCCTCATTGATATTCGGCCCGTTGGAATTCCCGTCCACGGTGGGCAGGCGCATGCAGCCAAAGCCCAGAACCGAGGCGTTCCAATCCAGCCTGCCGAATTTGCGATATTGCATGGTCATAAATCGGTTGGAGATTTGGCTCGGCGGAGTTCATTCACGAACCACGGCAATCGGGCGGCGGTCGGCGTGTTCATGGATGGCCGCGCCCAGCCAGGCGATGGTTTGGCCCAAATCATTCATGTTGCGCGAAGCCTCGTCATCCTTGGCCACCTCACCCTTGTCCAAACCAAATCCGAGGTTCCAATACGTGGACCCCGGCACAATGACGCCGGACATGAGAAACATGTGGTTCATCGTGTCAAAGGCGTGCGTGCCGCCGCCGCGTCTGACCGCCACCACGGCCGCTCCGATTTTTCCGCGGAGCAATCCGCCGTTGGCCAGCGCCACCAGCCCGGCGCGATCCAACAGCGCCTTCATTTCTGCGCTCACGTCCGTGAAGTACGTCGGCGATCCGAGGAGAATCGCGTCGCTCGCGGCCATTTTCTCGAAGCATTGGTTGAAAAGATCATTCTTCTGGCTGCATCGGGAATTCTTCTTCTCGAAGCACTGGTAACAGGCCTGGCATCCGCGGATGCGTGTTCCGCCGATCTGGACGAACTCGGTTTCCCAGCCGGCTGCCGCCAGCGGGGCCAGCGCCTTTTTCAAAAGGATTTCAGTGTTCCCGCCCTTCCGCGGGCTTCCGTTGATGGCGATGGCTTTCATAGTTCTTATGCGTCATGACAGACGAATCAGATTATCTGCTTCAACCGGGCAGTGTCAATGACGAACCAATGTTGCGCTCAATATCTTCGACACAGACTCCAATTCATCGTATAACCAGAGATATGCCGACCTTGCAAGAGCAGTTCGATGATGCCATGTTCGAGTTCAGCACGGGCAACGTGGACGGCGCCATCCTCCGGCTCAACGCCATCTTGGCGCAGGACCCCGGCTGTTTCGACGCGCAACTGGCCTTGGGCGGCGCTTATTATGCCAGGGGCGATTATGCCTCCGCCATCGCCGAAGGCCACAAAGCCGAGAAACTGAAGCCGCACGATCAGTTGGTTCATACGAATCTCTCCCGCGCCTATATGAAGGCGGGCGATAAAAAAACCGCCGAACATCATGGCTTGCAGGCGCGCATCGCCTCCTGGCGCGGAGACATGGCGCCGCCCGGCGCGGCCCCGGGCGCTGAACCCGGGTTGGACACGGCCAGGCCGAAACCACCGCCCATGAAAACCCCGGAAAAATTCCCGGACATGCCCTGGAAAAAGAAAACGCAATGATCCCCATCACATTATGAAGTCCTCCTACGAACTGGCCATGGAACGATTGAACAAAACCGCTCCGGCGACAAAACTCACCGCGGAACAAAAAAAGCAACTGGCGGAACTGGATTCCAAATACGCCGCCAAAATTGCCGAACGCGAGATTTTCCTGAACGAAAACCGGGCCGCCGCTTCGGCCAGGGGCGATTTTGAAGCAGTGGCGCAATTGGAAAAGCAACTGGCCTCCGAGCGCAAAACTTTCAAGGCTGAATTGGAGGAGAAAAAGGAGAAAGTGCGCCAGGGCAATTGACCCGCTCCATCCGCCGGTGAAATTACCATCGACGAATGGCCCCGGCTTTTGGCAGCATCAACCAGTACGTTGCATGTTCGATTTTCTTAAACGGATTTTCTGGCCGCCGGCTTCGGCTCCGCCGGATTCCGCCCCGGCCCCGCCCACGCCAGCCGCCCCGCAACCCGCGCCTGCGCCGCCCGAGGCAAAAACTCCTGCGCGGGCGGGCGACACCATCCATGTGCTGCTCAGCGACATCGTGGCGCGATTGCCCTGCTCTCTCACGCCGCTGGTTTCGTCATCAGTGACGGGCACTTTCCCGCTTCCAGTCAAGACGGCTGTGGCGCAACTGCCTTCCGGCGCGGTGCGGATTCCATTCGGTCAAATCCGCCAATCCTCCCCGCCGGGCACTTTTGCCAACAATGCCAGCCTCGACGAAACAATGGTCGAACTGCCGTTGCCAAAGATTTTGGCGGCCATGGATCCAGCGCTTCTGGCGCGGCGTTCGGGGCAAACCCAAGTCGAAGTTCCAGAAGAGATTTCCGGAGTTTTTAGGTCGAAGGTTAAAGCGCCTGCCCGGGTTGTCGCGCCCGGTCCGGCTCCTGTCGTTGCAGCCGCTCCGCCAATTCCTGTCGCGCCCAAGCCGGCGCCGGCCGTCCCGCAAAAACCAGCCGCTCCGGCCCCGGTGCCCGTGCCCCGAGCTTCCGCCGGAGGCGTGCTGACGGTGCGGCTTTCGGCGCTTTATGAATTCTGGCCTGAACCTGTTCGCCAGGACATTGCGCAATCCAATTGGAGCGGCGCCTCGGTTTCCCTGCCTATGAATCGCCTTGAAACTGCCATGAAAACCGGGCGTGTTGTTTTTACATGGGGCGAATTGGTGCAATGGCTCGACGTTTCGTCCGCATCCGTTTCCCCGCCGCATCGGGAGACGTCTTTGGAACTTCCACTGAAAGTGATTGCGCCGCTTTTCATGGCGCAACGGCCGGCTCCTGTCGTGCAGAAAAATGTTGCCGTTGGCGGGAACATGCCCAATCTGTTTGTGGTGCCGGGCAAACCATCCGGGCAGACCGCCCCCGCGCCGGCGCCCGGAGCTGTCTCTCCCGCTCCCGCGGCGGCGGCCGCCCCGGCCAGTGTTTTGGGCGGAATCTTCGGGCAACCGGCAAAAACGGAATGGTCGCCGCAGGAGATCACGCAAAAGATCAACGCTCTGCCCGGCGTGGCCGCCAGCCTCATCGCCATGAACGACGGCTTGCTCGTGGCCGGCGATTTGCCGCCGCCCCTGAAATCCGAAACCATGGCGGCGTTCCTGCCGCAGATATTCGGCCGCCTGGCCCACTATTCCGGGGAGATTCAATTAGGGCCGCCGACCGCCCTGACCTTGCTGGCCGGCCGAACCCCATGCACGATTATCAAAACCGGCGCGCTTTTCCTGGCCGTCCTGGGCAAACCTGGAGAAACATTGCCCGACGCCCTCCTGCAACGGGTCGCCGGCGAAATGGCCAAACGCAGTCAATAAATTTATGGCGATCATCAATCAAGCGACCAAGGAACTTCAGGTCAAAATTGTCTATTACGGCCCGGGCAAGGGTGGCAAAACGACCAATCTGGAACAGGTCCACGCCCACGTCCAGAATGTCCAGGAGAAGGGCAAACTGGTGTCCCTCGCCACCAGTTCCGACCGCACCTTGTTCTTTGATTTTCTGCCCATCGAGGCCATGGCCATCAAGGGCTTCAAAACCAAATTTCAACTTTACACCGTTCCCGGCCAGGTCATTTACAACACCACCCGCCAGCTCGTCCTGCGCGGCGTGGACGGCATTGTCTTTGTTGCCGATTCGCAATACGACAGAATGGCCGATAACGTCGAAAGCTTCCAAAACCTCCAGGACAATCTCAAAGCGCTAAAGTTCGATTTCGCCGAAATTCCTTATGTCCTGCAATTCAACAAGCGCGACCTGCCCGACGCCGCGCCGGTCGAGTACATGGAGTTCCTGCTCAACAACCGCGAAGTGCGCGTCCCTTCCTTCACCTCCGTCGCCTCCAAATGCGAAGGGGTCTTTGAATCGCTCAACATGATTACGCGCCTGTTGCTCAACAAATTCATCAACCAGGGCGGGCCAAAAAAAGCGTGATATGCCCGGCCTCCCTCCGCTCATTGAAGAAGATGTTCAATCGCTCGACGCGGCCCTGGACGATTTGCTGCGCCACAGCGAAGCCGCGACCGCGCTGATCATCGACAAAGGCGGTCCGCTCATCAGCCAGCGCGGCGCGCTGGACAACTTTGACGCCACGACCATCGCCGCGCTGGCCGCCGGCTCGTTTTGCGCCACGCAGGCGATCGCCGAGCGGATCGGCGAAACCAGTTTCTCCAACATCTACCAGCAGGGCGAGGGCCACAGCCTGCTCTTCTGCAACATCGACGACGACGCCCTCCTCATCGTCATCTTCAAAGCGGGCATCAGCGCCGGAGCAATCAAGTACTACGCCGCCGCCACCGTCCGGCAGGTTAGTCAACAATTGCAAAAGGCCCGGCAGCGTGCGCCGCGGGAGAGCATGGATTTGGTCTCCATGAACGTCGTGGATGTGTCAAGCATATTTACATCAAAGCCACGGCCCTGACGCCTGCCCGCTTCCAGCCGTCAAGCAAACAACAATTTGGCATTTGGTAGATAAGATCATGTTGCTACTTGGATGTTTCAGTAAGTGGATACATTAGAAAACTAAAGATAAAAAATGCTACTAAGGCCCATATTACCAGTGAGATAATGGTCTTTTTATTTCTCACGTAGAAGGCTGCAATAATAGCCCCGATGATGAAGGCAAAAATACAAACAATGTATCCTTCGCATAAAATCTTGAATCTGGGAATATTTTCATTTCTGAAAAGAAGGTCCCAAAAACCTAAAATTTTTGGGAAAATGAGAGCGATTATAAAAAATAAAATTACGACGGCTGTGGTGAGGGTGTAAACTTTGAACGGAAACAGCGCCAACCCCAATCGACCTTCTTTTGTGTCAGGTATATTATTCTTCACTGTTCTCTGTCGCTAATTTGTTTCAGTGCCGATTTCATTCGGTTCACTTTCGCGCCTCACAACCGGCTGTGGCTGCCGTCGCAGAAGGGCTTGTTTTTCGAGTGTTTGCAGCCGCACCAGGCCACCGTTTTTTTGGCGTCGATCTGCGCCTTGACCGGGGTGAATTCGGTTCCCTTGTGCGAGCCGTCGCAAAACGGCTGGGCGGCCGAACGCCCGCAGGCGCACCACCAGTAGGTTCCTGGCTCGGCCTGCTGAACCATGGGGCCTTTTTGGAATATGATTGGATCGCTCATGTTATTTGCTTGTAAACTATTTTTTGTTATGCACACGGGCCGCCACTTTCAACCTCAGCGCGTTTAGCCGTATGAAACCGGTCGCATCATCCTGATTGTAGGCCTGGGTCGGATCGGCTTCCATCGTGGCGAGGTGCGGATTGTACAGGCTGACCGGCGATTTCCGCCCCGCATTGATGATGTTCCCCTTGTAAAGTTTCACCCGCGCCGTGCCGCGGACGTTCTTCTGGCTTTCCGTCACCAGCGCCTGCAAGGCGTGGCGCTCCGGCGAAAACCAAAAGCCGTAATAAACCAGTTCCGCATACTTCGGGATCAACGAATCCCGCAGGTGCATCACTTCCCGGTCCATGGTGATGCTTTCCACCTGCCGATGCGCAAAATGCAGGATCGCGCCGCCGGGCGTTTCATACACGCCCCGCGATTTCATTCCGACAAACCGGTTCTCCACCAAATCCACCCGGCCCACCCCGTGTTTGCCCCCGAGCTTGTTTAACACCTGCATCACGCCCAACGGCGACAATTTTTTTCCGTTCACCGCCACGCACTGGCCCTTCGCAAAATCCAGGGTGACGTATTCGGGTTTGTCCGGCGCGTCCTCCGGGGAAACGCTCAACTTGTACATCGCTTTGTGTTGCGGCGCCGATGCGTCCAGCCAGGGGTCTTCCAAAATGCCGGCCTCGAACGAAATGTGCAGGAGGTTCCGGTCCATCGAATAAGGCTTCTTCGCCGTGGCCTGCACCGGGATGCCCTTGTCGTTGCAATATTGAATCATCTCCGCCCGGCCCGGGAATTGCGAGCGAAAGGACGCGTCCCGCCACGGGGCGATGACTTGCAGCTCCGGCGCCAGCGCCGCCGCTGTCAATTCGAATCTCACCTGGTCGTTCCCTTTCCCCGTCGCCCCGTGGGCGATGGCGTCCGCCTTCTCGCGCCGCGCGATGTCAATCATGCGCTTGGCGATGAGGGGGCGCGCGATGCTGGTGCCGAGAAGATACTGGTTCTCATACACCGCGCCAGCCTGCATCATCGGATAAATAAAATCGCGCGCAAACTCCTCCCGCAGATCGACAATATAGATTTTCGACGCGCCGGTTTTGAGCGCCTTTTTCTCCAGGCCGCGGAGTTCCTCCTCCTGGCCGATGTCGGCGCAAAAGGCGATCATTTCCGCATCGTAATTTTCCTTGATCCATGAAAGCAGGACCGAGGTGTCCAGTCCGCCCGAATATGCCAAAACAATTTTCATCGTCTGCGATTTAACAACCGATTGCCCAAAAAGGCCATGTTGAAAATCAGGGGATTCATGGGGTTCGATTAGGATTAGGAATCGGAATCCTCATGGCTTGAAACGCGGCCACACACTCGTGGACCGACGGGAAAAAGCTGTCCTCACCCAACTCGCGGGCCAGACCGGTCCGTTCCAGAATGGCGCGAAATGGAGGGTTGGCATGGGCGATTTTTAGCGCGATGCCCTGTTGCTTCAGCTCCTGATGCAGGATATGAAGCGTGTCCGCCGCCGTCACGTCAATGTCAGTGATGGCCTGGGCGTCGAGCAGGAACCAGACCACCGGCGTCTTGCTGTCAAGTATGAGTTGTCGCGCCCGCCCGGCGAAGTGGGCCGCGTTGGAAAACAACAGCGGCGCATAAAACCGGTAGGCCAGCAGGCCGGGAATGGTTTGCCCGCCCGGAGTGTCCCCCACATCGTGGAAGCCGTGTCCCGGCACTTCGCGCAGGACCGCGTCCGGCGGATTGGAGATGCGGCTGATCAGTCCGAAGAGCGAAAGAACCACCCCGATCAATATGCCCGGCACCACTCCGGCGCCCAGCACACCCAACGTCGTCAGCGCCGCCACCGCGGCGGACCGCGGATAATACCGGTAAATGCGTTTCATCACGTCGAATTCGACCAGGGTGGAACCGCCGTAAACGAGAATCGCTGCCAGCGCCACCACCGGCAGCCGCGCCACCACCGGCGTGAGGAACAGAAGAAAGAGCGCCAGCATCGCCGCCGCCATCAGGCTGGCCACCTGGGTTTTGCCCCCCACCGCATCGTTGACGGCGGTGCGCGCCTGGCTGCCCGTGCCTGCGAAACCCTGGAAAAATCCTGTCAATACGTCCGCCATGCCGAGCGCGACCAGTTCCTGGTTGGCGTTGACTTCGTAGCCGCGTTTCGCCCCGAAGGCGCGCCCCAGCAGGATGACTTCGGTGTAACTGAGCAAGGCGATGCCGATGACAGCCGGCAGCAGCGACTGCAAGTCCCGCCATTCGAACGGCGGAAGAGTGAAAGCCGGCAACCCGGCCGGCAACCGGCCTACGACGGCCACGCCGCGATGTTCCAATCCCAGGCCGGCCGAGGCAACAACGGCCACAACGCACACGACCAGGGCGGAGGGGACTTTAGGCGCAAACCAGCGCAGTCCAAGCAGCAATGCCAGCAAGCTGAACCCGATTATCGCCGTGGGCTGGTTCGTTTGGTCCAGCTTGCCGCACAATTCGTACAGGCGCGGAAAAAAGTCATTCCTTTGCAACGCCACGCCGAAAAACTTATCCAACTGCGACGCCACCAGAATCAGGGCCGCGCCCGTCATATAGCCGACCATCACCGGTTTGGAAAAGAAATCGGCCACCGCGCCGCCCCCGGCCCGCGCGCCCAGAAGCAGCAGCAACCCGCTCAATACTGCGACTGCTCCGGCCAGACCCGCCGCGCGGGCGGCATCGCCCCCCGCCAGCGGTCGCACCGCGCTGACGATGAGCAAACAGATGGCAATGTCCGGCCCGACAATGACCTGCCGCGAAGTGCCAAAGAACGGATACACCGCCAGCGGAACCAGAGCCGCGTAAAGACCATATTGGGGCGGCAAGCCCATCAAACCGGCGTAGGCAATCACGGTTGGGATCATGACCAGGCAGACGCTGATGCCCGCGAGCAGGTCCGCCGCCAGCCATGTCCGCCGGTAACCGCGCAGAAACGACAGGCTTGGGAGATAACCCGGCAGATCCTGCGCCGGATTCTGTGTTGTTTCCTGGCTCATTTCAGACATGATTTCGCCGCCGGCAACGCCATTGCAAGCCGATTGAATCGGTTTGATTCACTTTGACTGACTTTGACTGGATTGCAAGCTGTTTATTGCACAAGTGATTCATTGTAAGGCATTTGTAAATAAAATAGCGGCAGGGTGAGACCCGTCGAACCCTGACCAGATCGGTTTGAAGACGGCGATTGATCTGTTTACGAACTTGCTTCGGCAACCGGACGATTTTTCCAATACGGCTCATAAGTTTTGCAGCGTTAAAGCGTGGATTTTTTTATTTTTTGGTTTAAATTACTTTAAATCACTTTAAATTACCTTTAATATTTCGGAAATTGGTCGGGGAAATGTCCGAGGGAATTGGTTGGGATTCTTTGCCCAAGCCTTTCTCCAGATCGCTGCAGACAGACTGCGACGCGGTGCGACGCCCGGCGGAAGAATGGCTGAGATATGCGTCGAGCATAAAAATGGGCTTTCTGATTTTCCCGCCGTCGCCGCAACGGCTATGGCGCGCCAAGCCCACTTCGACTGGCTGGCTGGGCATGATCGGGATGTTTGGGGAGCGCGACCGTCCCGATCGCGGTGCGGGGCGTCTCGCGCCGCACTCCCACTCTGTGTTCCACAATAGGTCTTTGACATATTGATGAGCAGAGCGTGGCCCTGCACGAGGGGTGTCGGGCGAAGAGGTGTTTGGCGGGACGCCACACACCGCGCGCGAGACGCACGCGCTCCGCTTTCCTTGTTCATTCATGCTTCATCCTTTTCTTCATTGTCCATCATCCATTTTCAATGGTTCATTAAACGAACAATACAGTTAACATATTATATCGTCAACTGATTTTTGGAAGAATTTTCAAGAAAACTTCATTTTCCGGCAAAACGGCCTTTAAATGCCTGCCTGCCCGCCATTGCCGCCCCGGCGACGGAGGGCGCGGCAAAGATTTGGCGTTCCGGGTGCCGCGGTTGAAAAGCGACTCTCTCCTTGGTGATTTCCGACTTGCCGAATGCTTCTCAATAGAATATCCAGTTCCTCAACTCGGCTCTTGTCGAGATAGATTCCAGGCCTTTGCGGAGACTCAGCGTTTTTTTGTGAATGCCACGGTCTGTTCAAGGGGCGCAAGGGCCTTTGCCATGTTGTCCCGGTACGGGCCGTACTCCGCCGCCGCGAACTTGCCAGCCCGGCGTTTGAGCCGGTAATCAATCTTCAAGTCCGGGCCTTCTTTTTGAGCCACGCTCTGGCTCGTGGCGTAAGCCATTTGCACATTATGGCGGAAATCTTCGAGCGCCGGTTCTTGGTAGCCTTCCGGGGCAGCGAGGGTGATCGTGCTTTCCACGTCGATCGGAAAACTTAGTTCGAACGGAGTGGTCCGGCGCTCCACCGGATCAGCCGACGCGTATAACTGCTCCCAGACGTCCGGCAATTTCCCCACCAGTTGGTTCCCCGCCAGGTGAAATTGCCTTTTCAAAACATAATCCAACTCGAGCACCAACGGACACCCCGTGTCGTCCAGGTTCTGCAACTTAAGACCAGCCACTTCCCCCGATTGGCGGGCCAATTGAATATCAACAAAATTGCGCCGGGCCGCCGGTTGCAGTTCCTTGAAATAAGCCCGCAATGCGCTCCCGTTGCAGCCCGTGAGGTTGAGCACTTCATGCACCGCCACATCGGTCCCATTGGTGATGCGCACCTCGCGGCGCGAATTGAGTGTGCTGCTTCCTTCTGGATAATCCGGAATCGCCACAAACCGCGGATTGGCCGCGTCCAAAATCAACGCTTCCTTCCCCGCCAGACCGATCGGCACCCCCTGTGCGAGGTCGGAGCCTTTGTCCGTGCAGTCCATGAAAAAGCCGTTCTGAAAAGTGGGCAGATAAACCACCATGTGGTTGAACTGGTCCAGGGAGGGCAGTTCCTTGAGCACCTTCCCCTGCGTTTTCACCAAGGCCAGCCGGGCCGGAATACCGGACGCTTCGAGCATTTGTTGCAATAGTAGCGAGTGGTCCTTGCAATCCCCGTAATGGTTGCGGGTGATCTCGGAGGTGCTGTGCGGCAGGCGTGCCCGCCGGCCAAATTCCAGCGCCTTATAGGTGTAATTGGTCTGCACGTAACGTGCCATCGAAAGAATCCTCTCGGATTCGCGGCTTGAATCTTTCGCAAGCTTGCCGGCCAACTCCCGCCCCGCCGCATCCAGTTGCAAATAATCACCGAGCTGCTCGAGATACTTTTTGGCCTCGCCCTCCCAGGTCGCCGTGGCGTCCCCGACGTAAAGGGCCGGAGCAAAATCCGCCGGCGATTGCTCCATCGGCTCCAACTTATAAACCTCCGGCTGCTTGCGCACCCAATAGAGGCCGTCCTCGCTTTTCTGCCCGCTCCCGGCATCCAGGCCGGCGAATTTGATCGCATTCGTTTCGCCTTGAATTAAAAAAACATCCTCGAGAATAGGAAACACAGTGATGCAGTCGTGTGCGGTGAACGGAAACTCGCCGGGTGGTGCCAAGTCCTGGCGCGTGACGGTCAATTGAATCAGACAACCGGGGCGCAGGCCGCTGATGGGGATGTTCAAGACCTTTTTCTGACTGACCTGTGTCGTGGAAGCGGCATCCACGATGTAATAATCAGCCACATTGCCGGTGGCCACGACCTTGCCCTCCTCATCCTTCACTTCCAAGCCATTCACGAAGATGCCCTCGCTCAACGGATCGAACCCAAACTGCATGGTGCTGAACGCCGCAATGCCGCTTGAATCGAGCACCTTGATGGCGAAATAATCGGTCCGCTTGAATTCCTTTTTCTTGATGAAGGAAATGGCGGTGATTTCCTTCAAGTATCGTGCTCCATAATCTTTCGTATAGGACGGCGGCGCTTCTGCCGGAGAAGAGTTCAGTAATTTTTCAGGGATGGGCACCGCCGCGATGGGGTCTTTCAATCCGCTGTTGCTTCCCTCGCCGAGCATTCCCGAAACCAAGTCGAGGTAACTCCTGGCCTCGGTGCTGGCTGGGGCTTTCTTCAGCGCCGCTTCAAAGGAGGTTTTGGCTTCCCGATACCGTTTCAGCCCGAATTCACTGCAGCCTTTCACATAAAAAGCAGCCGCCGAGTCGCTTTGCGCGTCAATGAGTTGCTGGCAAATACCCATGGCCTCCGGATAAAGTCCGGTCTGGTAATAGGCATCCGCGAGGGAGAGCGCCAATTCCGCGTTGTAGGGATACTTGCGGCTCTGCGCCTTGAGCAAATCGATGGCTTTGGTGAAGTTCTTTTTCTGCTTGTACAAACGGGCCTCGATCAAACGAACCGCGGCTGAATCGTTTTCCTTGAGATAATCCTCCACCGCCGCCAGCGCCAGGTCCTGTTGCCGGGTTTGGCTCAGCAGCGTGACGTAATCAACGAAGTGCTGGTCATTCCGATAGCCGTTGGCGAACAAGACGGCGAAATTCGTCAACGCGTCGTCCACCAGTTCAAGTTGCAACTGCAAAAGAGCCTGGGTTGCGCGCGCCGACTGGTCCCCGGTCAGCACCTCCGGATTATCCTCCAGAAAATTCAATGCTTCCTGCGGCTTGCCAGCGTTCAAATAGGCATTCGCGACATTTTCCAGGAAAACCGCCGACTTCGGCTCAAGATCGAACGCGATCTGAAAATAGAGGGCACTCTTTTCAAATTGGCGCGCATTGTAATAGAACAACCCCATTGCATTGAATAGTTGTCCATGCCGGCGCTTGTCCCGCTCGCTGAATTGTTGCGCGAGATTCGGAGGCGGAGTGGTTTGGGCCGGAAACTCCACCCGCTCCAACGCATCTTCCAATAGCTTCCCATTCTCCATCCCTTGCGTCACGCGATAGGCCCCAACCAAATAAGCCCATCGTTGGCCTCTGAGTACCTTGACCCGGTACGCCAGCTTGCCTGCCGAACTCGGCCGGTCAAAACCAAATTCCATGCCCGACAATTCGCCTTGGACGATCGGTTTCTCATCCTGAATTTCAGGTCCCGGGTAGGCGACGCCGACAACGCCGGCCATTGCCTGCCTCAACGCCTCGACGTGCGGATTTTGGTCCATCAAACAGATCGGGATTACAAAGAGTCCAACATTTTTCTGTTCATTCCAGGCGGTAAACTCCGCATCCGGGATGTTCTTGGCCATCAAGGGTGATGATCGCCACCCCGATCCCACCATCTTCACGCCATAGCTAAAAAGATCGGAATGGAAATCGCTGGTTTCACCCCAGGATTTGAACGCCTGGCGCTGGTAATCAATCAAGCAGAACGTGGAAAACAATTCCTCACTCCTGGCGCGCACCACTACCGCGTCCTCAAAACGGCCCCAAGCTGCGAGTTGGTAAGTATAACCGTTCGTGGCGCACAACCAGTGGGTGTAAAACAGGTGGTAGGCCTTGGTTTGGGCATCACTCTCCACCTGCACTCCGTCCAATCCGTGGCGGCGCATCGGACTCTCTTTCAGTATTTGCAGTAATTCCGATGTGCTGCTCAAGTTCGCCTTGGCAAACTCGACCAGGCTTTCCGTCGTGATGGTGGAACCCATCCCGGCTTGTTCAGCGGCGACCAGGAAAAAAACCTGCGGCTGTGCCTGCATGAAAGCGACGGTGGCGCTTTTGTTGAACTTTTTGGCGTCCCATTGTACCCACGGCTTGCCCGGCGAGCGGATTCTGAAATTCAAATCATCGAAAGTCAGCCATTGACCGGCTACCGGCTGGTTTGGCGTGACAGCCAGGGCGTTCAGGCGGCTTTGCTGAAATCCACGGGGGGCGAGAAACACCACGAGGCAAAGAAGGAGGAAAGCCAAGCTGAGCGTCCAAATCGCCTGCGCGCGCCCGTGGGCATATCTCCCCTTATTGCTTCCATATTCCACCAACCCGATAATCGCCAGCACCATGGCGGCAATGATCGCCAGCAATGCGGCCAATACAACCAAACCGGCCAGGATGCGAAGCGCCGGGGAAATTCGTCCCACTGTCCCGGCCAGGCCCGCAACGGCTAACGAGGATAAAAGGATCCCGAGCGAAAGGGCGCATTTCGCATTCGTGGTTGGTCGCCTCACAATTGAAAAGCATTTCACGGCTACACAGAATAAAAGCAGCAAGACAAAGGCCTGCCCCAAGGCTTGAGCGGTTTGGTTACCCGTTTCAAACGACGTGGCCCCCTGGAAAACAAGGTGGTTCGTTTCAATCATAAAGCTATTCATCCCGCCGGTCCGATCCAAGAACTTCCCGCCCAAGCGTCATGGCTGGCATTTCCGAATCATTGCCGCACTCCTGCTTTGCCCTATTGAAGCCCGAAAGCAGCGAGCGCGACAAGACTTAAAGGAGTGCCTCTTGGATCGTCTTGACCGGCAGGAATGGTTCAAGTTCAAATCCCTCAATGCGATGTGGGTTTACCCGACGCTCCCTTCCGCACTTTTTTTGGGAACAAATTCCGGGTTCGCGCTTCTTATCTCGGTTGGAGTGCATAAATCAACTCAAAGTGATAATTGAATATGAAAAACTCATCTCTTAAATTGTTCCGCAATTCGTACAACCTCGCCGGCGTTTTTGGCGTCGCCTTCGCCGCCAGCGCCTTTCTGCTGGGCGTCAATGCCGCCAGCGCAGAGAACTCCCGACTCAGCCGGGAGTTCAATAAAGACGGCAACGTTCTCATCGCCGATCAGTTCAATAACCGCGTGATCGAAACCGACAAATCCGGCCAGATCATCTGGTCTTATGGACTCGGACCGAATGACTTTTCGCCCAACTCCATCATTGGCTGCAACGATGCCCAGCGCGTCGGCCCGTACACCCTGATGGCCGGCACCGGCACCCCTGCGGGAGTGATTCCCCAAAGCCCGGGCGGCGCGCCCGACAACCGGGTCCTCTTCGTTGATCCTTCCGGCAAAATCGTCTGGCAATACGGCCAGTTCGGACAAAGCGGAGACGGCCCCGACCTGTTGAACACCCCGGTGCAATGCACCTTCGTCCCGCCCTTCAACGTCCTCATCACCGATCAGGCCAACAACCGCATCATTGAAGTTAATCTTGACAAGGAAATCGTCTGGGCCTACCCCGGAATCAATACCAACGCGTCGGACCAGCTCAACGGTCCAAATTCCGCCGAGTTGCTGGAAAACGGCCACATATTGATCGCGGACCAGGGCAACAGCCGCGCCCTCGAAGTCACCCGCGCCGATAAAATCGTCCAAACTTTGACCGCCGGCGGCACCCTCAACATCCTCGCCTTCGCCAGCCGTCTCGAAAACGGCCACACGCTCATCACCGATTCCGGCAACGCCCGCATCGTTGAGGTGGACGCCAAAGACCACGTCGTCTGGCAGTATTTCACTGACACCAACCCGTTGAGCGTCGCCGCGCCGCTGCCCACGCGCGCCGTGCGTTTGAAGGATGGCGACACGCTGATCAGCGACCAATTCAACAATCGTGTCATCCGGATTAATCATGCCGGACAAATCCTGGCCAGCTATGGGTTGCCCCTGGACGGCGGCGGGGCCATTGGCAACAACGCGGGCTACGATCCCGACTCCACCCAGAAGGGATTGTACTCACCCTATGACGCCAAAATCGTCGGCGACTACACCGGCCTGACTCCGCCCTTTGGGGACTGCAACAGGCCTTGACCTGTCGCAATTCTCAGGAGGGATGGCCGCCGAACGCTCGCTTGCAGAGGGCAGTGGGCGTTCGGCGAAGCATCCGAGCTGCCAGAAAAGGAGCAGAAAGACGCAGCCGCGCTTTTGCTGAAGAGGGTTGCCACTGAGACGCGCTGGGAGGGGGGAGCCTTTACCTCCTCCCAGCAGCAGTTTTCATAACTGGTGAAATGTTGACATCTCATCGGGCGCTTTTACGATTCCGGTTTGAAAGCGACCTTAAATTCCACCATTTGCCCGGGCAAAATATTAATTCTGTTCCTGATGGCCGGCACGGTTTGCAGCCGCGCGGAAAACCGCCTTGTCACCGCCGATTGGAATCAAATCAAAGGGCCAACCACGCAACTGTTCCACGAATGCATCGGCGCCGGGCGCGCGAACGAAGGGCTGCGCGCTGAATGGCAGCGGCAGTTGCAGCTTTGCCAGGAGGAAATCGGCTTCCGGCAAATCCGGTTTCACGGCCTGCTCTCGGACGACATGGGTGTTTATGGCGAAGGGCGCGACGGCCAGCCGCGCCACAACTGGCAATACATTGACCAGCTTTACGATGCGCTGCTCGCGCTGAAGATTCGTCCGTTTGTCGAATTGAGTTTCATGCCGTCCGCGCTGGCCAGCGGTTCCAAGAAGATCTTCTGGTGGCAGGCCAACGTCACCCCGCCCAAATCCTACGAAAAATGGGACGGCCTCATCCACGACCTTGTCGCGCATTGGACGGAACGCTACGGCGCGGAGGAGGTGGCGGGATGGAATTTTGAGATCTGGAACGAACCGAACTATCCCGGTTTCTGGGGGCCGCGGAATCCGCAGCGCGCCCATGAGGAATACTTCGAGCTTTATGCCCACACCGCCAACGCCGTCAAAAGCGTGAATGCAAAATACCCCGTCGGCGGCCCGGCCGGCGCGGGTCCGGATTGGGTGAAATCGTTTCTCGAATTCTGCGCCGCCAGCAATGTGCCGCTCGATTTTGTCAGCTACCACGGCTACGGACTCGGCGGCGGCCCCAGCGGGCTGGATGCCGATGGCCAATCCTTTTTGTATTTGAGCGGCGATTTGCTTGCGCCCGCCCACATTGCTTTGAGCCAGCGCGCGGTCATTGACGCCGGCGCAAAACCAAACCTGCCGATTCACATCACCGAATGGAGCACGTCCTACTCGCCGCGCGACCCGGTGCATGACGCCTATTTTTCCGCGCCCTACATTCTGGAACAGTTCAAAAACACCGGGCACGGCGTCGCCTCTTTTTCCTACTGGGTTTTCACGGACATCTTTGAGGAGAACGGCCCGCCAATGACGCCGTTTCATGGCGGCTTCGGCCTGCTGAATTTATCCGGCATCAAAAAGCCCGCCTACTTTGCCTTCCAATTCTTGAACCGGCTCGGGAAAACTGAATTGAAAAACTCCGATGCGCGCTCGTGGGTTTGCCGCGATGACAAGGGCGGCGCACAAATCCTCCTTTGGGATTTGACGCATCCGACCGGCGGAAAAATTGCCGACCAGGTTTATTTCCGCCAGCCGCATCCGGCGGCGGACAAGGGAGCGGTTGAAGTCAAACTGACCGGCGTGCCGCCCGGAAAATATGAGTTACAGCAATGGCGCGCCGGCTACCACCACAACGACGCCTGCACCGCGTATCTCGAAATGGGCGCGCCGGCGCAACTGACCCGCGCACAGGAACAAATACTGCGCGATGCCAGCCGGGGCGAAGCGGAATCAAGCCGCCCGATTGAAATCAAATCCACCGGCGAGTTCACCGATAAACTGACGCTGCGGGAAAACGACGTCATTCTTTTGAAGATTGATCCGGTTCAAGCCCAATGACGAAAAAGCTCCTGCCGTGTCACTAATAAAAACATGGATTATTGTACTTTTCTTCCCCCACCATGGCCAGCAGGCCGCGTCATCCAATCGATTTGACCAAGGTTCGCAATACAAATCATTCATCCACAAATACTTACGACTAATTTAGGGCCATTCTAACTAATTCCCCCATGTCTGAAAACGCACTAAGAATGGCCCAAAACTGCATAGACGAGAAACCCCGCTTGTGCTACAAAATAAGGACTAATTGAGTCGTGGCCGTTGAGAGCGAAAGTAGAACGCTGTCAATGGGTTGTGTTGTGTTTGTTGCCGGAAATTTAATTAAGCCAGTCTGCGCATTATCTTTTTAGCATGGTGAATGGCGGAATGAAATTTTGGAAGCGGCGGTTCCCCGCTGGAACACTTTCGGGGCGGGTCAATCGCGTCCTGTTGGCGGCGCTGTTTTGCGCCGGGGGCGCGGCTGCCCAGGACGGTTATTGGATCAACACCAGCGGCGGAAGTTGGGCCAATTCGGGCAACTGGGACCGGGCTGACGGCGTCGCGGGAGGCACCGATAACACCGCTTATTTCGGGTTCAGTCGCGAGGCGTCCATTGCCGCAAATTCGACTTTTACCCTCGACGGGGCGCAGACCATTGGGAATCTCTGCTTCATAACTCAAGGCGGCCCGGGCAGTTGGAGTTTTAACCCGGGTGTGAACGGATCACTGACCCTGGACAGCACTTTCGGACTGCCTCAAATCTCGGTGACATCTGCTGCGCTGCAAGTCACCCTCGGTGCGGTCGTGGCCGGGGAGGCGGGTGTGGAGAAGGACGGGGCGGGGACATTGGTGCTTGCGGCCAATAACACTTACACCGGCCAAACGCTGGTTAACGGCGGCGGATTGAACGTCGTCGGCTCGATCGGAGCAGGCGGCGTGGATGTGACCGACGCCACGTTGGGTGGGACAGGCGTTATCATGGGTCCTGTGGTCATGGGTTCCGGCGGCATACTCTCTCTCGGCAACCCGCCGGGGCCGTTAACCATAAGCAATTCCCTCGTCCTGCTTCCCGGCAGCACGACGACCGTGGCAATTGATGCCGCCGCTCCAGGCCATGCCGCGGTGCAGGGGCTGTCGAGCGTCACTTACGGCGGGACCTTGCTGGTGAGCAATCTGGCGGGTGTATTTTCGCTCGGTCAGAGCTTTTCCATTTTCGGTTCCGCACCAGCCAGCGGGAATTTCAGCAGCATCCAGCCGCCGCCCGGGCCGTGGCTGCGCTGGCGCTTCGACCCGGCCACCGGCCAGATAACCGTGGTGTCATCGGCATCCCAGCCGGCCTTCGCCAGCGTGAAGCTCGCCGGAACCAGTCTGGTCTATCAAGTGACCGCCGGGCCGCCCGGTTCGCCCTGCTATACCATGGCCTCCCCCGACCTCAGCCAGCCCAAGTCGGCCTGGACGCAAATTGCCACCAATGTGTTCGACGTGAGCGGCAATTTTACCGCCACCAACGATTTTAGCGCGAATGGCGCCGGCCAGATTTATTTGGCGGTCTTCGTGATACCTTCCCCATGATGAGTTTGTGAAACTTATGAAAACTCTTTCATGCCGCTGTTTGTCTGTTGTTGTTGGGTTGGGCCTTTTCCTTTTGGCTGGCCCGGTTGCGCGCGCCACCATTACAGTGGACAGCACGAGCTTGTTTGGAACTGTCACGATTGACCCGTCTTCGGGGAGTGTCAGCTACATTGGTGGTTTGCTCAGTTCCGCTTTTTCCCAGGCCGGCGCGAACGCCCAATACAGCTCCCTTGGTCCAAGCTCGGCCAGCAGCTCGGATGTGCCCGCGCTCGGCGGTTTGGCCACGGGCGCAGGCACGGCGTCGGTGTTGCCTTTCGCGGGTTCGAGCAGCGCGACCGGATTCATTCCCGGGGCAACTGCCGGCTTCGACACTTCCGCGGGCCGCGCCTCGGCGAACGGTAGATTCCAGATTACGGGGGCTTCGGGGCTGGTCAGTGTGACGTTTTCGACGGTAATTAGCGGTCAACTCACTCTGTCTTCGGACGCTTATGGGGTGTTTGGACAGGGGGAGACGGATTATGCGCTGTCAGTGAATGGGGATCCAATTCTGTTCCGTGATGAGATATTGTCGATCGGCCCGGATCAATCGGTGAGCGGGCCTTATTCAACAACATTGACGGCCACGATGAATTTGACGGCCGGCACCACATACTATCTGTGGATGGAGGCGGATGCGGAAGCGGAGGTCGTGAATTCAAGCGTGGCGGCTGTGCCTGAGCCGGCTGCAGGCGCGGTGGTGGCGGCATGCCTGGCGTTGTCGGCCCTGGTCATTTCCCTGGTGAGGCAGCGCCATGCTTTCCAGGCGGTGAACTGGCGGATGTTCATGCTGGTAGGCGGCGCGATGCTTGGGCTGGCAGCGCCCTTGCATGCAACGTACATCGGCAGCGACGGGCCGGACATCTGCCTGACCTGCGGAGCCCAGCCCACACGGCAGCAGATTGGCGCCATCAGCACGAGTTTGAGCGAGGGCAATACGCGGGACGATTACCCGGTGGTGACGGTCCAGAGCGCCTACGGCGCGACGCTCCCTTTTGTTCTGACGTATAATTCCTACAATGCCGACGGTTCAAAGGCGCAATTGGACACCGGACTTGGCTACGGCTGGACGCATACTTACAACACGCTTCTTTTTCAGCAACGCGGACAAATGTTTCGGTTGGGCGCCGACGGGCGTGTAACGCAGTATTACTTGAACTACTCCGGGCCCGGCGGGACTTACACTTCGGACACGGGATATTTCGAGACGCTGACAACGCAGCCGGACGGCAGTTTTATTGTCTCAAACAAGTATCAAAGCTGGTGGCACTTTGGGTCGGTCTCGAACACGCCTTTTTTGGTCGCGGGGCCGGTGTACCGGTTGCTGCAAATGGGAGACCGCAACCACAACGTCACCACGATGACTTACAATGCCGGCGGCCTTCTGGCCACGGTGACCGATCCATTTGGCCGGACCTTGCAATTCACCTATAACGCGCAGAACAAACTTTCCAGCGTCACCGACCCGCTGGGGCGGACAACGACATTTCAGTATGATGCCCAGGCGCGAATGCCGGTGCTGATCACCGATCCGTTGGGGCGCACCATACAGTACACTTACAATTTGCAGTATCAGATGACGCGCAAGGTTGACCGCGACGGTCGAACGTATTTTTACATGTATAAAAGCGAGCGGCCGTTCGCGGTGACGGATGGCAATGGACAACCGTGGTTTTCGCTGGCGAATCCGACCAACTGGGCGGTGAATCAAACCAACCTGACTTTCAGCCTGCGGCGCCAGTATGTTCCGGGCACCACCACCAGCACCGATGGCAGGGGCAATCTCTGGCAGTATTCATACGACACCAACGGCTACATCACACAGACGGTTGCGCCTGACGGCGCCACCACCCGATACACTTACGACCCGTCCACCCTCATGCTTTCAACGCTCACAGACGCCAACGGCAATGTGACGAGTTATCAATATGACCCGATGGGCAACCGCATCAAGACCACCGACGCATTGGGAGATGTCACCACTTACACTTATGATCCTGCTTCTAACATGGTCACCAGCATGACCGACCCGGATGGCCGCACCACGACTTACCAATATGACGGCAACGGCAACCGGACCCAAACCACTGATCCGTTGGGACAGACGCAACGCTGGACTTATGACTCCAACGGCAACGTCCTCAGTGCAACCGACCAGAATGGCCGCACCACCACTTACACTTACGACGCCTTCGGCGACCGCGCGAGCATGACCGACCCCCTGGGCAACGTCGCCACCTACCAGTATGATGGCGACGGCAATCGCATACAGATGACGGACCCGGATGGCAACACCACCAGTTATCAATACGACGGTTACAATCGCCTTATCAAAACAACCGACGCTCTGGGCCACACCAGCACCACCGTTTACGACGGTGTTGGCCGCACGACCAGCATGACCGACCAGGACGGCCATGTCACCACTTACGGTTATGACGTTCGCGGGCGCCTCGCCACGATGACGGATGCCCTTGGCGGAACAACCACCACAACTTATGACGCCGATGACAATCGTCTTTCCCTGACGGACGCGAACGGGCACACCACGATGTATCAATACGACACCCGCAACCGCCTCATCAAGGAAACCGACGCTCTTGGCGGAGTAACCAGCAGCACATACGACCCGGTGGGCAACAGGCTCTCACGGACGGACGCGGACGGCCACACCACTACTTACACTTATGATGCGCTGAATAGGATGGCCACCACAACCGATGCGCTCGGTGGTGTCACCACTTACGATTACTCCATGCCCGGCGGCCCGCCTTGTTGCAGTCCGACCCCCGGTTCCTCCCTCGTCACCCGCAGGCAGGATGCCGATGGAAACATAACCTACTACCATTACGACGAACTTAACCGGCGCGTCCAAGTCGTGCGCAAGAACAGCGACACCAACGATGTCATCAATCCCACGGACGCCGTGACGAGGTACACCTATGATCCCGCCGGCAACGTCATCACCGTCACCGATCCCGTTTCGAACGCCACCACTTACACTTTTGACGCGGACAACCGGGTAATCAGTTCGATCAACGCCGCCGGAGACACAATCGTGACGGCGTATGACCGCGATGGCAACCCTGTCCGGGTGACCATGCCCGACGGGAACACCGTCTCCAACACGTACGACGCGCTCAACCGGGTCGTCACCGTCACTGACGAAATTGGCCTGGTGAGCACCACGACCTATGACCCCGTTGGCAACATGACGTCCGCCACGGATGGCCTCGGCTCTACCACCAGCTACGCCTATGATGCGCTCAATCGCCAGACGGGCCTGACCGATCCACTGGGACTGACCTCCACAACCGCCTACGATGCCGTCGGCAACATGATTTCCACCACCGACCGCGACGGCCACACCACCACCTATCATTATGACGCCTTGAACCGCCGCACCGACGCAATCGACGCAATGTCCGACACGACTGTCACGGCCTACGACCCGGTCGGCAACATCACCAGTGTGACCGATGCGGACGGCAACACCATGTCCTACACCTATGATGCGCTGAACCGCCGCATCACCGAAGTCTATCCCGACACGCCGCCCAACACCCGCACCAATGTTTATGACGCCGTGGGCAATCTCATCTCCCGGATTGACCAACAAGGCCAGGTTACCGCCTACTCTTACAATCCTCTCTATTTCATGACCAATCGCGTTTATACGCCCAGCGGATCCAACGACCAATTCACCTACGATCTGGACGGCCGGGTGATAACGGCCGTTCGGGGCGGCTGGGTGGATACGTTCACTTACGATGGCGCCAACCGCCTGACAACCACTGTTCAAAACGGGCGGACGCTCACCTACACTTACAACATTCCGGGCCGGGTCCAAACCAACACCCAGCCGTCCGGTCGCGTGCTCAACTACACCTACAACGCCCGTTGGCGCCCGCTCACGCTGAGTGACACCACGACCAATCCGCCGATTGTGAGTTACACCTATGACGACGTCAACCGGGTCATCACGCGAACCAACCGCAACGGCACCACCACGACCTACACCTACAACGCCAACGACTGGATAACGTCGCTCCAACACTCCAATTCAGCCGGCCTCATCGCCGGCTTCACCTACGCCTACGACAACGAGGGCAAAAAGCTGGATGAAAAGAAACTGGACAACCTGGGAGACTCCGAAGCCTACGCCTACGACAAGGCCAACCGTTTGACCAACTACGACGTGGGCATACTCAGCGGCGTGATGGTTCCGTCGCCGGTCACTGCCAAAGCCTACAATCTTGATCCGGTCGGCAACTGGAAGAGCGTCGTCAGCAATTTGGTGACCGAAACGCGCACCTACAATGCCGCCAACGAATTGACCGGCATCAACGGCGGCGTCCTGACCTACGACCACAATGGCAACCTGACGAACAACACCAACTACGCCTATTTTTACGATGAGGAAAACCGCCTCACCCAGGTTCAGCGCCTGTCCGATTCGGCCATCGTGGGCCGGTATATTTACGATGCCCTGGGCCGCCGCGTGGAGACGATCGCCGATGCTTCGGGAAGCCCGACGACCAATTATTACTATTATGACAACCAGCAAATCATCGAGGAACAAAACGGCGTCGCGACCACCGCTACCTACACTTACGGCCGTTATATTGATGACGTTCTGACGATGGACCGGGGCGGGCAGACCTATTACTATCACGCTAATTCAATGTGCAGCGTGCATGCGCTGAGTGATTCCACTGGCAACGTGGTCGAGCGTTATGCGTATGACGTCTATGGGCGGGTGTCGGTGCTCGGCGCCATCTATAGCCCTGCGCCGCTCAACGCTTGGGGCACGCCGCACAGCGCGGTGGGCAACGCGTTCCTGTTCACGGGCCGTGAATTTGATGAGGAGTCGGGGCTGTATTATTTCCGCGCGCGCGCTTACGACTCTTACGAGGGGCGCTTCATTCAACGCGACCCGCTGGGTCCGGTGGACAGCGAGAATCTGTACGTGGCGGTATTTGTTCCAAACCATGTCGATCCGTCCGGCAGACAGAGAGTTCTGAGTTGCACCTCCGGTGGGGAAACACGGTGTGGCGTCGTGGGGCCAAGTTGCAGGTGTCTTAATCCGGCTAATAACGGGCCTTGGAGGCTTGACCCCGGCACGGTGGATCCCACTCACACGGTTGCCACCACCAGGACCTTCGTTGTCGAACG
>Ga0181532_10001267_pt1 | contig 24844 bp, 22 predicted proteins | sample PEATcosm2014_Bin_33_FD_119768 | JGI IMG/M metagenome (GOLD analysis project Ga0181532, IMG submission 119768) | Peatland microbial communities from MTU Mesocosm Facility, Houghton, MI, USA - PEATcosm2014_Bin11_30_metaG | ecosystem: Environmental > Terrestrial > Soil > Wetlands > Peat | place... | reverse complement strand
CTTCGCGGGCAAACTTCACGGCCTCCACGTGGACCTTCGTCACCAGCGGGCAGGTCGCGTCGATCACCCGCAACTCGCGCAACTTGCTGGCCTGCCGAACCTCGGGAGCAACGCCGTGGGCGCTGTAAATCACCCGCTCGCCGGCAGGAACTTCGTCCACGCTGTCGACAAAAATTGCGCCTTTGGAGGTCAACTCGTCCACCACGTAGCGGTTATGGACGATCTCCTTACGCACGTAGATGGGCGCGCCGAAAGTTTCCAGGGCAATGCGAACAATGTCGATGGCCCGAACTACTCCGGCGCAAAAGCCTCGTGGCTTCAGCAATAATAGGGTTTTCGCTTCAGTTTGAGTCATGCCATCCTATACTCAGTATACGAATTGGAGCCTGAGTTTCCCCGTGATTACTTTATTGTAACAGCGAGGTAACCACCAAGCTAACGGGCCGGAGCGGCGCCAGACGCACTTCTATAGCGCAAATCTCGCAGCCAATGGCGAAGGTCCAATAGCAACAACACGTACCAGATTGGATGCGAAGAAGGCAGAATTTGAGGCACCGAATTGCTGGAGGGTGCCCATAGGACACCGGTGAGTCCGGGCTTGTACAATCCCAAACAAACCCCAACGAAAGCGAGCGCAACTATGACTGGCAGCGACCTGGCCAAGATGTACGAGTTCAGCTATGGAGCCGTAAACCGCAATGTGGAAGGCGTGACCGAAGAGGAGAGCCTGGTGAAGCCGCAACTCGCGGGCAACTGCCTGAACTGGGTACTGGGCCACATCGTGGTCTATCGCGGCACAATCCTTACGCTGGTTGGCGAAGTTCCGGTTTGCACTGAGGCGCAGGCAGTTCCGTATCGCCGGGGAAGTTCGCCCAGCGCGAGCGACACGCTGCTGGATATGGCGACGTTGCGCGGTTACTTTGCCGATTCGCAACAACGGCTGATTCCGGCGCTGGCGGCGCTCTCGGACGAAGCACTCGCGCGCCCCGTGCCCGACCAGCATAAGCGGCCCCCGCTGACCGGCTCAATCGGCGAGGCACTGATTCGCCTGCACTACCATGAGGGCTATCACAACGGCCAGATCGGATTGCTGCGGAGGATTGCAGGGAAAGATGGCGCGATAAAGTAAGAAGCAATTAGCAATTAGCAATTAGCAATTAGCGACCAGCTACGAGCCACTAGCTCCGAGCTCTGAACGCCTTGCAGGGAAACTTGGCGAAGATTCCATTTCAGTCGGTGTCATCCTGAGCGAGCGGGCCTGATTTTGGCGTGCGAGTCGAAGGACCCCTATATTGCCAAATACCCCAACACTGGCGACTGGCCACTGGCTACTGGCTACTGTTTTTCAGCATTTGTTCGGCGTGCTTGAGTGAAGTATCCGTCAGCTTCGCGCCGCTTATCATGCGGGCGATTTCGCGGGTTCGTTCTTCGGCGTCAAGGGGACGGACCGAGGTCTTCGTCCTGCCGCCCGCTTCTTTTTTCTCGATCAGGTAGTGCTGATCGGCGAAGGATGCAATCTGCGGCAGGTGCGTGATGCACAGCACCTGCTTGGTCCGCGAGAGCTGCTTCAGCTTCTTTCCGACAGCTTCGGCCGCGCGACCGCCGATGCCGCTGTCGATCTCGTCGAAAACCAGCGTTCGCTGTAAACCCACCCTGTCGCCAGAGGACGGCGACGACAAGGGTGGGGCACCCGTACCGTCGCGGCCGCCGTTACGTCCACCGCGTTTCGTTTGCCCCGCTTCCACGCTGGTCTTCAGCGCCAGCATCACGCGCGACAACTCGCCGCCAGAGGCGATCTCGTCCACCGGACCGAGCGGCTCGCCGGGATTCGCTGAAATTAGATATTGCACCTGGTCGAAACCTCTGGCCGTCCAGTTCCCTTCCTCGTCGGTACCGCTCACTTCGACTTTGAAGCGGGCTTTCATCGCCAGCTCGTTGATCTCGCTTTCGACCAACTTCTCCAGCTTGTGCGCCGCCTCATAGCGTTGCCGCGACAGCGCTCGCGCCGCGTCGAGGTATTGCTCTGCCGCTGCCGCAAGCTCGAGACGGAGTTTACGCAACACTTCATCTTTGTTTTCCATCTCGTTCAGCTTGCAATCAAGCTCGTCGCCGAGTGCGATCACATCTTCCAGCTTGGGCCCGTACTTGCGCTTGAGCCGATCGAGCGCAGCCAGCCGGTCTTCGACGTCGGCCAGACGCTCAGGCGACGCTTCTATGTCCTCCGCGTAATCCCGCAGTCGCGCACCAATGTCTTCGATGGTGATGCGCGCCGAGTCCAACTCGGGGACCGCATCACGGAACTGATCGTCGAAGCGCAGCAGTTCTTCGATCTGGCGAGTTGCAGCACGCACCGAAGCCGCGGCGGATGCATTGCTCTCATACAACGCATCGTAGGCAGCCATTGCCGCCGTGCGCACGCGCTCGGAATTCGCCAGCATGCGCTTCTCGGCTTCCAGCTTCGCGTCTTCTTCCGGCTGAAGGCGCGCATCGGCGATTTCTTTCCGTTGATAAGTCCACAGATCGAGCAGCCGCAGGCGATCGTGTTCGTCGCGCTCCAGATCGGCAATGCGATGCCGCACCTCAGTCCAATTCTCGAACGCTTTCGCCACGGCGGAGCCGTCACAACCAGCGAAGCTGTCCAGCAGCGCCAGACGCGATCCGGCGTCGAAGGCCAGCACGGCTGCGTTCTGCGCATGAATCACGGCAAGATGCGGAGCAAGTTGCTTGAGGACCGTCACCGTCGCTGGCTGGTTGTTGATGAAGACGCGGCCCTTGCCGGCGGCGGTAATTTCCCGGCGAAGAATGATCTGGCCATCCTCGGCGTCAATTCCGTTGGCTTCCAGAACAGCATCGAGCGCCGCAGGACCGGATTCAAACACCGCCGAGACCGTCGCCTTCTCCGTGCCATGACGGACCGCGTCGCTGGAGGCCTTGTCGCCGAGCAGGAGCGCGAGCGCATCAATGAGAATGGATTTGCCGGCGCCGGTTTCGCCGGTCAGGAGGTTGAGGCCGGAGGCGAACTCCACGGCGACATTGTCGATGACCGCGTAGTTTTCGACCCGCAGTTCGAGGAGCACGATGATTGTCCAGTCAGCCGAAGTCTAGCAGTAAAGCTGTCCGTAGTCAGCGGGGAATGGCTAGTCGCTCCGATTGTCGTCGCGTAATGCGGTACGCACAAGCAGACCGGCGAGCAGGATACTAAGAATCCACTCTTTCGGTAGTGGTGCAGTTTGATGTTACCTAGACTTTGTCCGTCGCCTCTTTGACGATTCGCGCAGCGTCTTGGGCGACGTCTTGGCGCTCGCACTCGTGCACGTTGAAGCGCTCCTGAATATCAGCCTTGGCTGCTTCGACCGGCATCAAGCCGGAGTCAAATTGCGCGTTGCAGCACTCGCAGACGCCTAGCAAGGGCGTTTCTCTCACGATCCGAAGGTTTCGCTTTTCCATGCTTCGAGTTTACGCCGTCCGCGATGGCATTCAAGCCCCTGTGGAAATCAACCTGCACCACTACCACTTCTTTCTGAATGATTCCAATAAGTGATCCGGGTGGAACAAGAACCCACAGCCTGTGCTCAGAAGCGCAGTCCCGATCAACGCCGTCAGCAGGTGGGCGAGATACAAGCCGATATTATGAATCAGCTTCACGGCTGCATTCTTGCGAAAAGCGGATTGCCAGAAGCGAAGAGCGAAAAGCTGACGTCTGGTTAACTCTACAGGAACCTCATAGCGCAACACGCTCATGCCTCATCAAATGCTTATAATGCCAGTAACGAAAGTAGAGTCTGTTTCGTCTCATGAACGTGTTCCCTTCTTTGCTCGCTGCGGCCATCGGTGGTGAAATCTCAGGTCTGATTGAAAGCAGCGGTCTGGTCGCCAAGACCGTCCTCGTCATCCTCCTGCTGTTCAGCCTTGCCTCGTGGGCCATTATTTTTTCCAAGTGGGGACTACTGCGGCGGGCGCGAGTGCAGAGCAATCGCTTTATGCGGATGTTTCGTAAATCGGAGCGGCTGAACGATGTCGCTGCCGTGGTGGAGCAGTTCAGGCCGAGCCCGCTGGTTGCCGTCTTCGAAGGCGCGTATAACGAACTGCGCAAGCAGGCGTCGTATCCCCTGCGCATGGCAGCATTGCAGCGGGCCACGCAGATTGCGTCGTCGGAAGAGCTGACGCGACTGGAGAGCCGGTTGCCTTGGCTCGCTACGACAGGCGCGGTCACGCCTTTCATCGGATTGTTCGGGACCGTCTGGGGCATCATCGACGCCTTTCACGGACTGGGCACTGCGGGCTCGGCCACACTGCGCGCGGTCGCGCCCGGCGTCTCCGAAGCGCTGATCACAACCGCTGCGGGACTGTTCGCCGCGATTCCCGCGGTCATCGCGTACAACATGTTTACCCAGCACATCCGCGAATTCGGCGCGCGCATGGACGACTTCAGCCTGGAGTTGATCAACGAAGTAGAGCGCGCGCAAGCAAGCACAGCCCGCACACCGGCCAGCGTGGAGCGGCGATAATGGCGTTTACCAATCCGCAAGGCCGCACGCAAACGTCGCTCTCCGACATCAACGTCACCCCGCTGGTGGACGTGGTGCTGGTGCTGCTGATCATCTTCATGGTGACTGCGCCGGTGTTGCAGTCGGGCATCGAAGTCGCCGTTCCACACACCAAGACGGTCAAAGAAATTACGGAAGAGCGGCTGGTGATCACCATCGACCGCGACCAGAATGTTTTTCTGAATAATCAGCCAATCAACATCAACCAGATCGGCGAACGGATCCACCAGAAAATCCGCGACCCCGAGGGGCAGTCGGTATTCCTGCGCGCCGACGAGAACGTGCCCTTCGGCGCGTTCGCAACCGTGATGGACGCGGTAAAGCAATCCGGCATCAGCAACGTGAGCATCGTCACGCAACCGCTGGAGAAGAATGGCAGCCGACGTTGACATTTTCGCCGCCGAGGGCAACGTCGGTGTCCCGCTGCTGGGCTCAGTGGTGCTGCATGTTGCATTGTTCGCCCTGGCTTTGTTCGGCTATCTGATTCCCAGCGGGCGCGGCGAGAGCTGGGGAGGAACGACCGGCGGAGGCGGTGCGATGAGCGCGACGCTGGTCAGGAGTATTCCATTGCCGGCTCCTCAAACGCAGACGCAAAACGTGCTGGCGAACCAGTCGAAGGGACTGGCACAATCACCGCCCAAAGAGAAGCCGAAAGAGGAACCAAAGGCCATTCCGATTCCCGCGCCTGAGGCCAAGCGCAAAGGTCCACACGACACGGCTGAGAAAAAGCCGCCGCCGAAAGAAGTTGCCAAAGTGGAAGACAACAAGATTCCTTTTGGCGAAGGGGGTCCGGTCAGCGGGCCGTATGGTTCGTTCGCTGCGGGCGGCGCCAAGGGCGGCTTAAGCTTCACCGGAGGCACGGGCGATTTTGGCAGCCGCTTCGGATGGTATGTGGACGCGGTGCGGCGCAAGGTTTCAGAGAACTGGCTGAAGTACGAAGTGGACCCCAACGTCGATACCGGACGCCGGGTTTACATCTATTTTGAGATCACGCGCGCGGGCGAGCCGGAGAACATTCGCGTGGAACAGTCGAGTGGGATTCCGTCGCTTGATCAGTCGGCGCTGCGGGCGTTGCAGAGAATCGATACTTTCGGGCCGCTGCCGCCGGAGTATGCGGGGCGGTATGTGGCCGTGGAGTTCTGGTTTGATTACAAACGGTAGTCCTCGCGGGCTGAAGCCCGCTCGGAACATCAAGAATAGCTTGCAACGGCGCAGCTAAAGCTGCGCCCCTTCAAAACATGACAGAGAACTTTTTCGCAGCTTGTGAAGGTGTGTTTCATCCTGCAGGAATAGGGGTCCTTCGACTCCGGATCGCAAAGGACGCGATCCTTCCGCTCAGGATGACACATCCTTGAAGATAGATCGGGGAAGAATCTGAAGCGAACCTCGGGGAATCAGGAAGCATGAGACGATACGCAGTAACGCTGTTGGGACTATTCCTTCTCTTTTTCGTTCTCGTTGCCAGCGTCGGCCTGTCCGCACAGGACTGGATTCGCACCGGAACGGGACTTGGCGTAGAGAAGATTCGCCTGGCCTCGCCCGACTTCAAGTTGGTCAGCACCGACACGGGTACGCAGAACCTGGCAACGACCTTCAACACTACGCTAGGGAACGATTTGCAAGCGGCGGGAATCTTCGACATGGTCTCGCGGAGCTTCTATCCTTTGTCGATCCCCGGCGCGCCGCAGGAAGTGCACCTTGCCGACTGGAGCAGCCCACCGCCCAACGCCAGCATGTTGGCCTTTGGCAACCTTGGTGTCCAGGGAGGATATCTCAACGTTCAAGGCTGGCTGTACGACACCAAGAACCCGCAATCGCCGCAGGTTTTGGGCAAGCAGTATCGCGAGGAGGCGAACGACGCCAACGCGCGGCTGATCGCGCATCGTTTCGCCGACGAGATCATCTTTCGTCTTGGGGGCGGCGTCCAGGGCATCGCCGAGACCAAACTCTATTTTGTCAGCGCCCGCGGCGGATCGAAGGAAATCTGGCAAATGGATTACGACGGCGCCGGCCAGAAGCAATTGACACATCTGGGATCGATCGCGCTGTCGCCGCACGTTTCGCCAGACGGATCGCGTGTGGCGTTTTCCGGCGTGACCAAAGATGGATGGCAAATCCTGATGTACTCGCTCGAACTCGGACGGCTGGTCAGCTTCCCACATTTCGGAGGCGATAATTATTCGCCCGCGTGGTCGTCGGACGGACAGAACATTGCCTTCGCGTCGTCGCGCACCGGTAACACCGAGATCTACGCGATCAATTCCCTAGGCGCGAACGTTCGTCGCCTGACGCAAGGCAAGGGTCCCGACGTTTCGCCGGTCTGGAACCCGAAGACGAACGCTCAGATCGCGTGGGTCAGCGGGCGAACCGGGCTGCCGCAGATTTACACGATGGCGTCGGACGGAACCAACGCTGGCCGGATGACTGATGAGGGATATGCAGTGTCGCCTTCGTGGTCGCCGAATGGGCAGTTCCTGGCCTTCGCATGGGTTCGCCATTATGGCCCAGGCGCGCCGGGAGCGAGTGACATCTACATCATGGACGTCGCCAGCAAACAATGGGCGCAACTGACGCATGACGGCGGGCGCAACGATTTTCCCTCGTGGTCGCCGGATGGGCGGCATATCGTGTTTCAGTCGAACCGCACCGGTAAGGTGCAGATTTGGACGATGCTGGCGGACGGCAGCCAACAGCGGCAACTGACTACGGCGGGGGAGAATTCGCAGCCGAACTGGAGTTTCAAGTAGGGTGGTTCGCGATGCGTTCTAACGAGCGTTCGTTATTTGTTCCACGTGGAACAATTTGTCAACTAACACTTAAGGGCTTTATTAACAATGGGTTACATGATTACTCTGGATACGACGGGGGGCGGAAGGAGCACACTTCGGCCCTGTCATGAACTGCTGCGAGTGCTCTCGCATTGAAACGGAGGAGAAGAGTTGAAGCGAACACCGAGTGAATGGAGCAAGATCACGATTGCGTTGGCCGTCGTTCTGATGGTGAGTGCCTGCGGTAAGAAGGCGGCGCCACCGCCTCCGCCGCCACCACCGCCGCCCGCTCCGGCACCGACTGCTTCCTTAACTGCCAATCCCAACACCATTACCGCCGGACAATCGACCACCTTGATCTGGAAGACGGACTATGCCACCGATGTCAGCATCGATCAGCTAGGCAAGGTCGATCCCAGCGGTTCGCGGACGGTGACGCCAACCGACTCGACGACCTACCGCTTGGTCGCAAGGAACGATAGCGGCACCCAGGAAGCGACGGCGCGGGTCACGGTGACGCAGGCTGCCGCGCCTCCGCCGCAGACTTCATCCAACCAGACGGAAGCGCAGCTGTTCGCGCAGAGCATGAAGGACGTGTTCTTCGACTACGACAGCTATGACGTCTCGCAGCAATACCAGCAGGTGCTGCAGGCCGATGCCCGCTTCCTGCAGCAGCATCGCAACATGAAGTTCCTCATCGAGGGACACTGCGACGAGCGCGGCTCGACCGAGTACAACCTGGCGTTAGGCGACAATCGCGCCAACTCCACCAAGCAGGCGCTGATCTCGCTGGGGATTTCGGCGGACCGCATCCGTACCATCAGCTATGGCAAGGAGAAGCCGTTCTGCACCGAGAGCACGGAAGCTTGCTGGGCGCAAAACCGGCGGGCGCATTTTGTTTATCAGCAGTAAAGCTGATGACACGACGGGCGGCGAAATCGGTTGGCCGCCGCCCACGCGCTTCCCTCGCCGGCGGTGACATCCTCGGCGTACCATAGTCTCTTCGAAGAGACGCGACCGAAATTTTCTGGGGACATACCTTATGCAAATTCGTAACACTTTACTTTGGCTGGCAATCGCTGCTGTGATGCTGGCGGCAGCCGTTCCCTGCTTGGCTGCGAACAAAGAGATGGTGCAACTGCAGACCCAGGTTCAATCGCTGCAAGACCAGGTTGCGCGCCTGCAGCAGTCCGTCGACATGAACATGGGCGTGATGAAGAACCTCATCGAGCAGAGTGCCGACAGCGTCAACAAGATGAACGCCACGGTCACCGACCTGCAAAACAAGATGCAAGGTCTGACCGCGGACAATAGCGGCAAGATCGATCAGCTCTCCACGCAGATCCAGTCGCTGCATGACTCAGTCGATGAGCTGAAGTCGCGTCTGGCGAAGGTCAGTAAACAGCTCGACAACATGCAACAGGGCGGACAGAACCTGCCAGCAGGTCAGCCCGGCATGACTCCAGCGCCAACTGGGGCTGCCAGCGCGGCCCCGCCCGCAGGTGATGCCTCCGCTGCACCTCCAGCGGATGTTCTCTACAACAACGCCCTGCGCGATTACAACTCCGGCAAGTACGATCTTTCCTCGCAGGAATTCGGCGACTACATCCGGTATTACTCAAATACCGATCTGGCGGCCAACGCGCAGTTCTACATTGCCGACATCGAATATCGCCAGGGTAACTTCGAGGCCGCGGTGAAGGATTACGACAAGGTGCTGGAGCAATATCCGGGTGGGAGCAAGGCTGCCGCGGCGCAACTTAAGAAGGGCTACGCGCTGCTGGAGTTGGGACAGCGCGACGCCGGCGTTCGTGAGTTGAACAGCCTGGTAGCGCGCTATCCGCGCTCCATCGAAGCTTCACAAGCCCGCGACCGCCTGCGCCGCCTGGGCGTAACCAGCGGCGGCACCACCCACAAGCCGGCGACTTCCACACAGTAAGGGATATGCTTAATTGGAACTTAAGCTCTCTGGGTTTCAAGTGGGGTTCGGTGCTGTGGCGCCGCTTGTAGCTCCCTCCGGCAACGGCAAAAGTCCCAATGCGGCCATCACGTTCAAACCATTCGTGCGAGTCAGCACGCCCGGCTGCATGCGATAGTCAAATTGCATTTCGCCATTCTTATAGTGTTCTTCAAAATGCACGTTCATCGCGCGGCCATCGAGAACCTTCACCACCTCGGTAAGCGCTAGATCGTGAGTTGTTACAAGACCGATCGCGCCGCTCGCGGCCAATTGTCCAATCACCGCTCGAGTTCCAAGCAAGCGGTCGGCGGAATTCGTCCCTCCCAGCATCTCGTCAAGCAGAAAAAGGACGTTGTTTGCGCGCGACAGAGTAAGGATCCACTTCAGACGCTCCACCTCGGCCTGGAACCGAGATTTTGCCTGCAAGAAGGAGTCGTGAACTGCAATCGAGCACCCAATCTGCAATGGCGAAATCTCGAGTCTAGCGGCGCACACCGGAGCCCCTGCCAATGCCAACACGGAGTTCAAGCCGACCGAACGCAGCAGAGTGCTTTTGCCTGACATGTTCGAACCGCTCACCATAATGAGTTGTGTGCGTTTGGCGTCGAGCCGCATGGCGCATCGAATGCAGGTCTGGTGATCGAGTAACGGATGCCCCAGGCCCTCGGCCTCAAACAACGGAGAGGACCCGGGTTTCAGGACCGCAAAAGTGTAATCTGGATTTTCGTAGTGATACCGAGCCAAACAGAGCAACGCTTCGAACTGGCCGAGCGAGTCCAAGCACCTGACCAATCCCTCTCGGTTTTGCTGCCGCCAGCGTTCGATACAAATTGCGAGATTCGTTCCCCACAGGATCAGCGAGGCCGGCAGCGCGAAATACTCAAATCGCCGAAGATTTAAGAGCCACGCCCACAGGCGCAATAATCGGATCTGTTTCGAGGGGACGCCCGACGAAGCTGTGAGTTGCAAGTGCAGCGATTTGAGCAATGGGCAATGGAAATGCAGTGCCTCGAAGCGATCCAGTAAGGGCGCAAGCAGCTCAAGCTCGAATAAAGGCAGGACGAGGTTAGCGGCTGTCAGCCTTGTTTTCTTCAGAAGAGGAGCGGCCAAAAGCGCTTCCAGTCCGACGGGAACGGCGACGGCCCAACCCCCGCGATGGCCAAGGAACCCAGCACCGGCAAGCAGTGAGAGAACGATTAGACAAATTGGTAGGATGATCGCAAGCGCCCGCGCATAAGACGGAAAGGCAATCGCAGGAGCGTCCGCCCAGTCGCGGACCGATGCGTCGGCTTGATCCAACGCTCCCCCCCCGACCGACGCCCAGTCCTCTCGAAGATGAAGCATCAGGCGAAGTTCGGCCACGGCTGCTTGTCGCCCTGCGACCTCGTCGCATTCCGCTGGGTTGAGCAACCAGTTCGCCAGCATAGTCCGGCCGATGCCCGTCCGAGCCGTGCAGAGCAGTTCGAACAGAGACCCTGTACCGAACAGGTCTAGATCGGAAGCGTAGGCGTGGCGGTCAGGCCGGAATTGCTCACCGCCAACTCCTCGTCCCTGCCACTGATGGCGTAATCGCGCCAGGCCAAGTTCGTAAAACCTCACGATCCTTTGCACGCGGCTATGTAGGCGCGCATTCTTCTTAAGCGACTGGTTGATGAATAGAACGACTGCCGAAGGCAGCAGAATCCAAAGCGCAGAAACCAAGTGCGATGAAAACGCCACCCAGGCGACAACGATGCCGGCCAGAGCGGCCACAATCAAGTATGTCCACAGGCGTTGGTGCAGGACCCTGATGCCCGCGAGCTGCCTTTGTTGTTCGCTCAGGCGGCGAGCATATTCACCATCTGGGGTTTCGTTCGCGGTGTTAGTCGAAGCTTCGCATTCCGAGAATTCAGGAGTACTCATGGACACACCGTCTCTATCCAGGCCGGGAAGCCTGATTCTGTCTAATGTGGAAAAACAGAAGTCAACGCCGCGCAAACCACGGCATGCGCTTCCGATCAGAGGGGCTACAACGAGAAAACGGGTGGGGGGCGCTGAAAGAGCGGGGAGAGACTTGGTCCATTTGGAACCGCGATGGTCGTCCGCGATTGTTCCGCCCATCGCCGATCGACGGCCAACGGGAAAAAACAGACTGGAAGCGCACGGAGGCAGGCAATCAGCAATCTGCGGATATTCGCTGAGTGAACAACGACAAACGCAAGCAGGCAGGCAAGCACGAGGGAAGCGACCAGCTTGAAGAGGCCACCAACCACCAGCGGACGGAAATCGGCCAGGCAAAAAATAAGAAGAAAGTAAGCAACATTCAGAAATATCTGGCTGTGGCAATAGCGGTTCATGCGCGCTCCGGAACGAACAATTATAAAGCCGCCAAGGCCGTTGCAGGCGTCGCCGACAGCCACTTTGTGAGCCCAATCAGGCGCAACCGTATTCATGGCGAACCGATTCACGACAGTCCCCGGCTCGTCATCTCTTCCGCCGGCGATCCGGCCGTCATGCCCTGAGCCAGCACCAACTCGCGGGTCTCGCTCCGGATCGTGGGCAGATGCATCCAGAACAGAATCGCTCCCGCCATGCAGGCCAGCCCGCCCACTGCCACCGTCCAGGGTGCGCCGAGATGATGCGCAACCGTTCCCGCCGATAGCGCGCCGAACGGAGCCATTCCCATGAACATCATGGAATACACCGACATTATCCTGCCGCGCAACCGATCCGGGACCATGGACTGCACCAGAGTGTTCGACGAGGCCATCTGCACCATCATGAAGAAGCCCACCGGCAACAGCAGCAATGTCGAGAGCCAGAAGATTCTGGAAAACGAAAACAGAATCAGGCTCAGTCCGAAGCCGCACGCACACATCGCAATTACTCTTCCCAGTCCTCGGACTCCGACGCGCGCCGCCAGGCTGGCTGCGCCCAGCAGCGCGCCCACGCCGGTGGCGCCCATCAGAATTCCCAGTCCTTTCGCGCCCCCGTGCAAAATTTGATCTGCGAAGATCGGCATCAGCACTGTGTAAGGCATCCCCACAAAACTCACCAGACCAAGCATCAGCAAGATGGCGCGAATCGGCCCAGTGTTCCGCGCATAGGCGAAGCCTTCCAGCACATTCTCCAGCGGCGAGCCTTGTGTCGCCAGCTTCGCCCGATGTTCTATGCGCATCAGCAGCAGCCCGGCGATCACCGCCAGGTAGCTGACCGAGTTCGCGAAGAAGCACCATCCTTCGCCGATCGACGCGACCAGGATTCCCGCAATCGCCGGCCCGATGATGCGCGCCCCATTGAACATGGAAGAGTTCAGCGCGATCGCGTTCATCAGGTCCTCGCGGCCCACCATGTCGATCAGGAACGCCTGCCGCGCGGGAATGTCGAACGCGTTCACCACGCCGAGGCCAGACGCCAGCAGCATGATGTGCCAGACGTGCACGCGATGAGTAAGCGTGAGCGCCGCGAGGATTCCCGCCAGTATCATCGACGTGATCTGCGTTGCGATGACCACACGCTGGCGGTTATGACGGTCGGCGACGATGCCGCCGATCGGCGCCATGATGAACACCGGAATCTGGCTGGCGAAGCCGACCGCTCCCAACAGGAACGCCGAGCCGGTCATGCTATAGACCAGCCACGACTGCGCGACAGTCTGCATCCAGGTGCCGATCAGCGAGATGAGCTGCCCGGCAAAGAACAACTGGAAGTTGCGATGGCGCAGCGCCCGCACCGCCAGCGACAGCTTCGATTCGCGCGACGCCGGCCGGACAAACTCCTGCTTCTCCTCCTGGAGAACGGATCGCAAGGATTCGTGCTCAGTATGTTGGGATCCCTCGGCCATCGATTCTTGGATGCTTAGACGAAAGCCCGTTGTGCAAGCTTCGCGTGGCCCAAAGTTACGGCCACAATCCAGAATACTTCAACTGACGCCAACCATGTCAGGTACTACGATCTGGGCTACTTGCAATGCGATGTCATCTGGCTCGGTTGGCATCCTGACTTGAAGGGACGCAGCTTCAGCCGCACCGTATTAGGGCGCAACTTCAGTCATCAATAGCTCCGCTTTGTATCAGGGCACGACTTCACAGGCCGCTGAAAAAGTCGCTTTAGAGTGCTTTGTAACAGGGCACGACTTTAGTCGTGCCGATAAGCCTTTAATTGTTTTTATCATCACGAGCGGACTTCAGTGTCTGCGTGAGAACTGAGTTTTCCTTTGGGGCAGTAGAGCAAGAAGCTCGAAAAACAAGCGCCGCAGGCGCGGCGTCATGATAGCCCAGCGCGAAGTGGAGCGCTGAGTTAGGTGGAAAAAATACATGAATCCCTTGGGTGTCTGTGTCGTAGCTTGAATCTTAATCATGCGGTGGAACGATCGCTCGGGGTTTGCCTCAAACTAGCCGCTACGCGGCGGAATGAAGTTAGAAGGGGGCGTTAGCCCCTGGTCAAGTGGGAAATTTACGCGAGCCGCGGAGCGGCGGCACAGCTACGATACAGACACCTTGGGGACGACACCGTTCTCACGCACACACTCTAGCCCTGCCCGGGGACAAGGCAACTAGGGGCCGCCCTAATCAGTGGCTGAACTCCAGCACAGTCAAGCCTTCGAACTTTTGCGAACGCGGCTCGCCAAAAATCGTGAGTAACTTTGATTCCATATCCGGCGCGTAGTCTCGCACCGGGCTTCCGTCGCGCACCATGACCCAGACGTGAGGAAACGCGTTAGGGTCGCGGTCCAGAGGCTGCTCGAACTCTCGATAATCTGTGCCGCTGTCATAGAAGCGCCCGAACACGCGCAAAGCCGGAGCCCTCGACCGCTGGAGATCGTAGTAATAGTCGAATCCAGTGCGAGCGTAGTCAGGGTAGATAAGGACCGCGTCTCCGGGTCGGGCCAATGCCAGCACCGCTGCCGTAGCGTTGCGCCAGTCTTCGCGTGGCTTGCGGTAGCCCATGAAGATGTTCACGATGGAGCTCACGGACAGCGCCAACACCAGCCACAGACCCAAATGCCGCTTCGGCAATGCGATCATGCCGCGCCCTGCCAGCATGATCGTCGCTGGAAGACAGAAGATCATGTACCGCTGCACGAACAGTGGAGTGCGGATTGAAACCAGCGCCAGAATCGCGACTGGCAAGATTGCCCAGACGATCAGCAAGACCCCGCGCCAGAAAATCTCAGGCTCCAGCTTGCGGACGCGGTCGCGCCAGATTGCGCCGACCGCGGCCATCCACAAAATGGCGGAGACTACAACTTTTTCTCCGCTGCCACCCAGGAACAGCGCGAGATGAAGCATTTGCTTTGGGGTTGCTCTGGGCCATTCCTGAAGAGACGGCCCCTGGGCTGTTCCGCGCAGCACGAAGAACAAAAGACCAGGCGCGCTCAATGCCAGAATCAGCAGCCCATGAACGATCATGCGTCGCCATGTCCTTGGTTCTCTCCAGGCGAGAAGCGACGCCGCTTGTGCCAACAGCACCAGGCATGAAAGAAAGTGGCTATAGAACGCAATCGCGCTGAAAACCACCCAAAGAAGCCAGTCGCGCTCGTGGTTCTCTTCCACCGCGCGCACGAAAAACCACGTGGAGGCCAGCACCAGCAGGATGGTCATGGTGTAGCCGCGGGCCTCCTGCGAGTAGTACACATCCGTGGGACTCAGGGCGAACAGCACCGCCGCAGCCAATGCCGCTTTCTCGCCAATCAGTCTTCGCGCCAGAGCATAAAGCAATGGGATGGACGCAATGGCAAACAAAACCGATGGCAGGCGGATCCACGCCTCTGTGTGCCCAAACCGCAGCCACGCGCGCATCCAGAGGAAATATGCGCCCTGGAAAGCGGCCTCGCCATACAGCCAGTTCTGCTTGAATTGCGGCCACGGCAAGCGCGCAATGGCGACCGTAAGCGGCTCATCCAGCCACAGGCTTTTAGCGCCCAGATGCAGTAAACGCAACGCCGCGCCCGCAATGGTGAGCAGCAGCAGTAGAAGCTTGTGATCGCGAGGCAATACTCCGGATGCGGAGACAACGGATTGCTTCGATATAAACAAAGCGGCTGACCGCTCGCTGGCCGGCGGCATAGACACCGAGTTTATCAGCAGCGGAAAAGGCGGTTAGTTGCCGTCGCTCTTCGCTCTTGGTTCTCAGCCCGCAGCTCGCGGCTCGTAGCTTGCGGCTACTGCCCTCGCCTCAGCTCAACTGATATCCTCTTAGCGCGCATGCCCACATTCGCTGCAGTTGACATTGGTTCCAACTCGGTGAGGTTGAAGATCGCGAAGGCGGTGCGCGGCCGCCTCGAGGAGCTTCACGAAGAACGCGAGGTGACGCGCCTCGGCGAGAGCGTCTTCTCCGACGGTGCGCTTGACCCGCAGGCCATGGCGCACACGCTGCGCGTGCTGCGGCGCTTTCATCGCGCGGCGCAAACCTACGGTGCCGACCGCGTCCGCGTGGTTGCCACCAGCGCTCTGCGTGATGCCCGCAATAGCCGCGCCTTTCGCGATTGGGTACTCACCGCCACCGGATGGAAGGTCGACGTCATCTCCGGCCTGGAAGAAGGCCGCCTCATCCATCTCGGCGTGCTTTCCGGCGCACGGGTTTCGAAGAAGCGCGCCTTGCTGATCGACCTCGGTGGTGGTAGCTGCGAATTAACGCTTTCCATCTCCGGCCACATTGACGACATGGTGAGCCTGCCCATCGGAGCCGTCCGTCTCACCCAGACATTCCTGCACCACGATCCCCCGTGGCGAATCGAGTTGGAGCAGATGCGTGGCGTGATTCAGCGAGAGGTGACCCGCATCCAGAAGCGCATCATCGGCGCCAAGCTCCAGATGGTTCTGGCCACCTCGGGCACACCCGCCGCACTCTCGGGACTCTACACCGCCAAGGTGCGCGGCTACGATGAGAGCAAGCCGCACACCGTGCCGCAGGCTGCTGTGGCTTCCCTGCTGAAGGAACTTAGCCGTCGCAATCTTTCGCAGCGGCGGGCCCTGCCCGGCATCGGCCCACGCCGCGCCGAGATCATCGTTGCCGGCACAATGGTTTTTGCCGAACTGATGCAGCTTTGCCAGTTGCGCAGCTTCCGCTACCTGCCGCTGGGTTTGCGCGACGGTCTGCTGGCACAGATGATGGCCGACTACAACGCCAGCGCTGCCATGCGCGAGCGCGTGGAATCGGAGCGGCACGACGCCCTGCTGACTGTGGCCAAGCATTATGGCGCCGACTTGCAATTTGCCCAACGCATTCGGGACTTGGCGTTACAGCTCTTCCAGCGTTTGAAAAAAGTGCATCAGCTGCCTCCCGAATATGAAGATTGGCTGGAGGCCGCGGCCATGCTGCATGAGGTGGGCGCGTACATCAATCGCTCCGGACGCCGCCGTCATACTTACTACGTCATCTCCAACTCCGAACTGTTTGGCTACACTCCGCTGCAGCGCCGCATCATTGCCGCTATCGCCCGTTACGTCGGCAAGTCACTGCCTACGCCCAACGACCGCGTGATGAGCATCTTGCCCGGCGTCCATCAGATTCATGTCGCCAAGGCCGTATCATTACTGCGTCTGGCAAGGGCGCTTGATCAGGGCCGCCGCGCGGCCGTCAGCCAGTGGAAGGTCCGCCTCCACCAGGACGGTCAAGTGCGCCTGCTGCTGACTCCCCGACCGCCGGAAGGTATCGAGCTCGAGTTGTGGGCGGTGGAACAGGAGAAGGATTACTTCGAGACCGTCTTCGGCCGCGAGTTGCTGGCTGAGGCTTGCTGAATCGAGCGCACAATCTTCGGCGGCATGCACCACTTGAGTATCGCCGGCCGGCGGCCTACCTTCTCTACCTTCGCAATGGTGCCCTTCTTCATTTCGATCGCATGGGACGCAGCCTCACCCGCCAGCAGTCTGTTCACAAACTCGGTCATGCTGGGATTGTGGCCCACCACCAGGATCGCTTCCTTACGGCTGTACCGGCGAAGTAATTCCTGAAACTGCTCGTAAGTGGCCTCAGATCGCAGCGCAGCATCGGTAACAACCTTGTCCTCATACCCAATCTCGTTGGCCACCACCGTCGCGGTTTGCGTGGCCCGCCGCAGCGGACTGGAGATGATGGCATCCACGGTAATATCCAGCGCCGCCAGGGCACGTCCCACATCGTGGGACTGCTCGATGCCCAGCTTGTCCAGCGGCCGTTTTTCATCCTTGGTGGGATTTAGTTTTGCTTCGCCGGCATTCGCGTGGCGCAGGAAGTAGATGTCCATGATGACTATTTTGCCTTAACTGGCCGCCGGACGGCACGCCGGCGAGGCGACGGAAGTTCCGGGATCGAATCCAGTGTAACTTTGCCTTCCGAGAGCGCAATCAGAAACTCCTGAGCGTTAAAGTGCACGGCGCGCTTCGACAAACGGGAGCGCACGGCATCGGCGCAAACATAAGTACCATCGGGCTGCAGAATACGGGCCTGCATGTTATCGGCCAGGTACGCCTCCAGAATCTCTCCGCGAACCCGCTGCTTCAACATTGCGTCCTTGATGGGAAACAGCACTTCCACGCGCTCGTGTAAATTGCGCGGCATCCAATCGGCGCTGCCAAGATAGACTTCGTCCTCGCCGCCATTGGCGAAGTAAAAGATCCGGCTGTGTTCCAGAAAGCGTCCGACGATGCTGCGCACTTTGATGTGATCGCTCACTCCGCGCACACCGGGCCGCAGACCACAAATACCGCGAACGATCAGGTCAATCCGCGCTCCCGCTTGCGAAGCGCGGTAGAGCTCGCGAACAATATTGCGGTCGAGCAGCGAATTCATTTTGGCGATGATGCGCGCCGGCCGGCCGTGCCGCGCGTGATCGGCTTCACGGGCAATCAGGTTGATGGTGCGTTCGGCCAGATTGATGGGCGCGACCAGCAGTGGATCGTAGCTTGGCCGCTCGGCGTAGGCAGTCAGGAAATTGAAAATACCGTGTACTGCCGACGTGATCTCGGGATCGGCGGTGAACAAGCTCAAGTCGGTGTAATACGTTGCCGTGATCGAGTTGTAGTTGCCCGTCCCGAGGTGAGCGTACAGCCGCGTCTCGCCGTCAGGATCTTTGCGCACCATCATCGCCAGCTTGCAGTGTGTCTTCAGTCCAACCAGGCCGTGGAATACCTGCACGCCCGCATCTTCCAGTGACCGCGCCCAGCGGATATTGCTGGCCTCATCAAAGCGGGCCTTCACTTCCACCACCACCGTCACTTCTTTTCGCGCGGCGGCGTCTATCAGAGCTCTGACAATGGGGGAGTCCTCGCTTGTACGATATAGCGTCTGTTTGATCGACAGTACACTGGGGTCTTCGGCGGCGGCGCGGATAAAGCCGACCACCGAGTCGTAAGAATCGTAAGGATGATGCAGCAGGATGTCGCGATGCCGGATCTCTTCGAAAATGTCCTGGGACTTGCGATTCAGCTGCAGTTCGCGCGCCACGAACGGCCGGAACTTCAAGTCGGGCCGCTGCGTCTCGTCATAGATGTGAAACAGTCGCGAAAGGTTTACCGGGCCATCGGTGCGATAGACCTGCCAGTCTTCCATCTCAAAGTAGCCGCGCAGGCGCTCGATCATCTCCGGCTTGGCATCCGCCTCAATCTCCAGGCGTACGGCGTCGCCTTTGCGCCGGTTATGCAGCTCGGTGCGGACCGACTCCAGCAAATTGCGCGACTCCTCCTCTTGCAGATAAAGGTTGCTGTTGCGCGTTACCCGAAACGCCGCCTCGGAGATGATCTCGTACCCGCGGTACATGTCGACCGTATGCGACGCGACCAGATCGGCCAGAAAGATGTAGTCCTCGCTGCCGTTGCGGCGTGGCAGCTTAATGAGCCGCGGCAGTACGCGTGGGACCGTCACCACTCCCATGTAGGTTGTCGACGCCCGGCGCCGGCGCCGCAGAAGCAGCGCCTGGCAAAGTGCCTTGTTGATCACGCGCGGAAAGGGATGAGACGGATCGACGGTCACCGGAGTGAGCAGCGGGTCCAACTCCCGGTCGCAATACTCGGCGACAAACGATCGCTGTTCCGGCGTGAGCTCTTTCATGCCGACCACGCGAATTCCCTCTCGCGCCAGCTCCGGACGCAACTCGTGGTTCCAGCAACGATACTGGTCGCGCATAAACTCGTGTGTGAGTTGGGCAACAAGTTGGGCTTCCTGTTGCGGCGTGCGGCCATCGGGACCGGGTTCGGTCTGCCCGTCTTCAATCCGCTGGATTAGGCCACCTACGCGGATTTCGAAAAACTCGTCCAGATTGCGGGCCGTGATGGCGAGGAACTTCACCCGCTCCAGCAACGGATTGCGCGGGTTCTCCGCCTCCTCAAGCACACGGCGATTGAACGCCAGCCAGGAGGCTTCGCGGTTCAAAACCAGGGATGAATCATCCAGGGAACGTCTGACCATACGAGAGGACTGACCCCACTAAGCGCAAGTCCGACCATGTTACACGAAGGTTACAAATCCGGTCAGACAAATCGGGGTTATTCTCAGCAAGTGGAAGGGCACGGCTTTCGGCAGACATCTTTGGGCTAGTAGACCTTGGCTGCCAGCGCGTGCTCGGCGACATGCGCCACGCGCAACACGGTCGCTTCATCAAAATGCCTTCCCAGGATCTGCATGCCGATCGGCAATCCCTCTTTGCTCTTGCCGCATGGAATCGAGATTCCGGGAATACCCGCCAGATCGGCGGTCACGGTGAAAATGTCAGCTAGGTACATTGCCAGCGGATCGTCCGTCTTCTCTCCCAGCCTGAACGCCGGGGTAGGCGTTGTCGGCGTCACGATGACATCGACTTTAGCGAACGCTTCATCGAAGTCGCGAGCCAGCAGGCTGCGCACGCGTTGCGCCTTCAGATAGTAGGCATCGTAATATCCCGCGCTCAGCACATACGTTCCCAGCATGATACGGCGCTTCACTTCTGCGCCGAAGCCGGCGTCACGAGTGCGCCGATACATCTCGCTCAGAGTTTCCCCTTCGCCGGCGCGCAAGCCATAACGCACGCCGTCGTAGCGCGCCAGATTCGACGAAGCCTCGGCGGTCGCGATTACGTAATACGTCGGTATCGCGTACGGTGTATGCGGTAGAGAGATTGGAACAATCTCCGCGCCGGCTTTCTTCAGCTCCTGGATGCCGAACTGCACCGCAGTGCTCACTTCGAGATCGATGCCTTCTTCGAAGTACTCGAGCGGAACGCCGACCTTCATGCCCGTTACCGGCTGGCCGATCTGCTCGCGATAGTCGGGGACGGGAACGTCGGCCGTGGTGGAGTCCAGCGGATCCCGGCCGGCGATGGCCTGCAACATCAACGCGGCATCTTTCACGGTCTTGCTGAACGGCCCAGGATGGTCCAGCGACGATGCAAACGCGATCAGGCCATAGCGCGAGACGCGACCATAGGTCGGCATCAGGCCCACAACCCCGCAGAACGCGGCGGGCTGGCGGATGGAGCCGCCGGTATCGGAGCCTAGCGAGGCCACGGCGGTTCCCGCGGCAATCGTGGCCGCAGAACCACCAGACGATCCGCCGGGCACGCGAGAGAGGTCGCGCGGATTGTGTACTGGATGGAAGCCGGAGTTCTCGTTCGACGAGCCCATGGCGAACTCATCGCAATTGGTCTTGCCCAGAATGATCGCGCCTGCGTCCTCGAGCCGCGACACCACGGTCGCATCATAAGGCGCGACAAAGTCTGCGAGAATCTTCGATCCCGCCGTTGTGCGCACGTCTTTGGTCGTGAACACATCCTTGATCGCGACCGGCACTCCCGCTAGCGGCGGGAGCTCGTCACCCTTATCGGCAAGGGCGTCGATGCGTGTGGCCTGGCGATAGGCCCGCTCCTTGCTCAGCGTGAGGTATGCGCCGATCGCACCATCCTCGGCATCGATCTTTTTATAGAAGGCGTCCACCAGCGCAGTGGCCGTCGTTTCTTTTTCCAGCACCGCGGTGCGCGCGGAATCGACGGTGAGCAAATCGAGGTTCATGGCTAGCGCTCAATCACTTTAGGAACTTTGAAGAAAGTTCCGTCAGAAACGGGCGCATTCCGTAGCGCCTCTTCGCGCGGAAGCGAGGGACGCGGCTCATCGCTGCGCATGGCAAACGCGAACCCGCCAGCCTCGTCTTTAGGCTCGCCGTAGCGGCTGGCCACTTGCGCCATCGGCTCCACGTCGCTGGTGTCCAACTGGTTTAGACGGTCGATGTAACCCAGAATCGAGTTCAGGTCCTTCAACATGCGAACGCGCTCCTCGTCCGTCAGCTCAAGGTGCGCCAGCTCCGCAACATAGGAAACATCTTTTTCGGAAACCATAAGTGTGTTTGTGGATCAGCGTTCGGTGCTATTCACCGTGACAAAATTAATCCGGTTCACTGGCTCGGGCGTGACTTGGTTCAGCGCGGCTAGGTATTGCGAGCTGAAGCTCTGCAGTTGACGACGCCAAGCCTCGTCGGGAACAGAAACCGTAAGCACGCCCTCCGCAAAATTGATCGCATTCGTGCGCTCGGCTGTCTTAGCGCCGCAGGCGAGCGGCCACGCCAGCACCGGCGCACTGCCGCCTTCGCTGCGCACGGTCTGGCGAAAGATTTTTCTCAGAGTTGCGCTGGCATGCTGCATGGTTCTGAAGATTCATTGTAGATCAACGTCGGCGCTCTGTGTCTCTGTCTCTGTGGCCCAATCGCTCACATGGTCAGGGGAAACTCGCGACGCACAAACTCCAGCGCCTCTTCTCTGCTGCGCAGCGAGCCTTCCAATTGCGCGTCCTCGATTGCCGCCAACACCTCGCGAAACCGCGGACCGGGCTTGTAGCCAAGCTGAATCAGGTCCCGTCCATTCAACAGCAAAGCCGGTCTGATCTCCTCCTCCGAACTTTCTTGCAGACGCTGGCGCACCAAATCGTACATGGCCAAGTTGCCGTTGCTGCTGAGGCAATCGATGCGATGTAATTCCAAATGCTCCGCGAATTTCGGCAGGCGCATGAACCGCTTCAGCGTCGACGCCTTCATCCGCTCGGCATCGGCAAAACGCATGTGATTGGCCACCAGCGCCGCAATCTGCCTGGTGTCGTCGTTTGAGAAGTGCAGACGGTGACAGATTTCTTGCGCCATCCGTATGCCGACCTCGACGTGTCCGTCGAAGCGGATGCGGTCGGGCGCAACCCGAAACGTTGGCGGCTTGCCCACATCGTGCAACAGCGTTCCCCAGGCCAGCGTAGGCGAGCATTTCGGCTTCAGCTTCTCCAGCAGAAGCAGGGTGTGGACCCACACATCGCCCTCAGGATGAAACTGCGGGGGCTGCTCCACGCCATGCATGCGATCGATTTCCGGCAGCACCTCGCGCAGCAGGCCGCTAGCATCAAGCAGCTCGAACGCCCGGCGGGCGTGACCTTCGGTGAGCATCTTGGTCAGCTCATCGCGAACTCGCTCCCGGCTGACCTGGAGAATGAGTGGGGCGAGGTGTTGAATGGCGGCAAACGTTCCTGGCTCGATCACATACTGAAACCGCGCGGCGAAGCGCACGGCGCGCAGCATGCGCAGCTTGTCTTCCTGAAAGCGACATTCCGCGTCGCCGATGGCGCGAACCACACCGGCCTGCAAGTCATCCCGGCCGCCGACAAAATCCAGCACGCGATTGCCGTCGAGCGGATCCATCAGCAGGCCGTTAATCGTGAAGTCGCGGCGCTGCACGTCCTCCCGGGGATCTTTCGAATAGCGCACCTGGTCGGGATGACGTCCGTCGGAGTAAGCGCCGTCATTGCGGAAAGTAGCAACCTCGACATAGTTCGGGTGCTCGGACGGAGTTGGCGGAGCAGGGACACTTTCTGGCGCTGGCACCAGTACAACGCCGAACTGCGCCCCGACCGCGTACGTTTCCGGAAAGACGCGCATTACTTCGGGCGGCGTGGCATCGGTGGCCACGTCGTAATCCGTCGGCGCCAAGCCGAGCAGCGTGTCACGCACGCAACCCCCGGCAAAGTAGGCCTGGAATCCGCGCTGCCGCAGCTGGCGAACGACGTTGGTGGCGTGGGTGCGCATACAAGATTGATGATAGCAATATGCGGTTGGCGGCTGGCGGTTGGCACTTTGCATTTGGCACTTGGCACTTAGCCAAAGCGTCTCATGCGCGGTTTTGCTAACTGCTAAATGCTAAGTGCCGAAACACCACGATCGGCAGATTAGAATATTGCTGTGGACGATGTTTTCATCCTCGGCATCGAGAGTTCATGCGACGAGACGGCTGCGGCCGTGGTGCGCTCCGGCGGAGAAGTCGTCTCGAATGTTGTCTATTCGCAAATCGCCACTCATCAGCCCTACGGCGGAGTCGTGCCAGAACTGGCGTCGCGTGAACATCTCCGCGCCATCGTTCCGGTTGTCCGCAAAGCGCTGGAAGATGCCCACCAGACTTATGAGAGCCTCGACGCTCTTGCGGTGACGAAAGGGCCGGGTCTGGCCGGCGCACTGCTGGTCGGCCTCAGCTACGCCAAGGCGCTGGCGTTTGCCCTCGAAAAACCGCTCATTGGTGTGAATCATCTCGAAGGACACATTCACGCCGTACTTTTGGAAGAACGGCGGAACGACAAACACCCCAACTCGCGCAAAACCGGCGCGAGTTGGGGGCCCCGGTACAATCGCCAACTGCAGTTTCCCGTGCTGGCCCTGGTGGTGAGCGGAGGCCATACCCATCTTTTTCTTGCCGAACGGCAAGCCGACGCGTGGACATACCACGATGTGGGACATACTCGAGATGACGCCGCCGGAGAGGCTTTCGACAAAGTGGCCAAGCTGCTCGAGTTGGGATATCCTGGCGGACCGCTCATCGACTTTCTCTCCACACACGGCGATCCACGGGCGGTGAAATTTCCTTTCGCCCAGATCAAGCATCCCGACCGCAACCCTCAAAACCGTCACGGCAAGGACGAGCTACGCACCGACTTTTCCTACAGCGGCATCAAGACCGCAGTGCTGCGTTACGTCGAGACGCACGACCTGCGTACCAGCATCGCACAGCGGCGTCGCGTCCTCGCGCACCTTGCGAGTCCTTCGCCCCATGATGTTCTCGCGGCATGCGATCCGCCTACGCTCGACCTGGTTGCGTCCTTTCAGCGGGCGATGGTGAATGATCTGGTGAGCAAGACCTTAGCGGCGGCGCGCGAGCACGACGCGGCGACGGTTCTCGTCACCGGAGGCGTCGCCGCCAACTCCGAGTTGCGCACTGCCTTCCAGAGCGCGGCCGCTGAGGAGGGTCTGCCTGTCCACTTCCCTTCCCGCAAGCTCTCGACCGACAATGCCGCCATGATCGCCGCCGCCGCCTATCCACGATTTCTCGCCGGGGAGTTTGCCGATTCCGAATTGTCGGCGGATGCAGGGCTGAAGTTGCGCTGACCGCGAGGCAACGCACGGGTGCGACGCTCTGCCGCAGTCGGTCGCTTCGACCTAAGCGCTTATTCTTCTTCTGTAGGGATTTTGGATTCGATGTCCATGTCACGGAGCTCGCTGGATTCGAAGATCTCGCGGCATTCAACGCACTCGACGTACTCCGCATCTTCGTCTCGCGAGACGACCTGGACTCGGGAATGCCGACACTGGTTGTCCATTGCGTCGCTCTGAGGATAGTTGTAGGT
>Ga0181532_10001265_pt1 | contig 24866 bp, 22 predicted proteins | sample PEATcosm2014_Bin_33_FD_119768 | JGI IMG/M metagenome (GOLD analysis project Ga0181532, IMG submission 119768) | Peatland microbial communities from MTU Mesocosm Facility, Houghton, MI, USA - PEATcosm2014_Bin11_30_metaG | ecosystem: Environmental > Terrestrial > Soil > Wetlands > Peat | place... | reverse complement strand
TAACGGCCAAGCCGGCGCGGTGAATCCGGCAGAGACGGGTACTAAGGCCGCCGCGCACTATCGGCTGAGTATTGCGCCCGGCGAGAGGGCGGTGCTTCGCCTGCGCTTCACACCGCAGCAGCCCGCCGCGGAGTTGTTGAACAAGCAGTTTGAGACGACCTTCAACCAGCGGATTGCGGAGGCCGATGAGTTCTTTGCGAAGATCATCCCCCAGCGCCTTTCCCCGGATGCGCGCAACGTGCAGCGCCAAGCCCTGGCGGGGATGCTCTGGTCAAAGCAGTTTTATCACTACGATGTGCGCCTCTGGATGGAAGGCGACCCGGCGCTGCCGCCGCCTCCGCCGGAGCGGAAGCAAGGCCGGAACCGGCAATGGGAGCACCTCTACAACGGCGACGTTATCTCCATGCCCGACAAGTGGGAGTACCCCTGGTATGCCTCCTGGGACCTGGCCTTTCATTGCGTGGCACTGGCTCTGATGGACCCTGACTACGCCAAGGAACAACTCACCCTCCTCTTGCGCGAGTGGTTTATGCATCCGAACGGCCAGCTCCCCGCTTACGAGTGGGAGTTCAGTGACGTTAACCCGCCCGTGCACGCCTGGGCCGCCTGGCGTGTTTACAAGATGGAAAAACGCCGGCGGGGCAAGGCCGATCGTGAGTTCCTGGAGAAGATCTTCCACAAGCTGCTGCTGAACTTCACCTGGTGGGTCAACCGCAAGGACCCGGATGGGATGAACGTCTTCGAAGGCGGATTCCTCGGTTTGGACAATATTGGCGTGTTCGATCGCTCCAAGCCCTTACCGACCGGAGGCCACATCGAGCAATCGGACGGCACAAGCTGGATGGCGATGTACTGCCTGAATATGCTGGCCATGGCCATGGAATTGGCGCGCCAGGACCCCGCGTATGAAGACGTGGCCAGCAAGTTTTTCGAGCACTTCGTGTACATCACCAAGGCGATGAACAACCTGGGCGGACACGGGATTGCGTTGTGGGATGACGAAGACGGCTTTTACTACGATGTGCTGCACCTGCCGGAGGGGAAGCATCATTTTCTGAAGGTGCGATCCATGGTCGGGCTGATTCCGCTGTTCGCGGTGGAAGCACTGGAGCCTGAGGTGGTAGACAAGCTCCCCGGCTTTAAGCGGCGGATGCAATGGTTTCTGGAAAAGGTCCCCGGCGTTCCCGCTCATCTCGCCGAGACGCAGCGGAACGCCCGCGGCGGCGTGCGGCGGTTACTGTCCATTGTGAGCTGTGAGCAGATGGTTCGGGTCTTGCGCTACATGCTGGATGAAGAGGAGTTCCTGTCGCCCTATGGTGTGCGCGGAGTGTCAAAGTTCCACTGCGATCATCCCTACGTGCTGAACTTTAACGGGCAGAGCTACCGTGTCGATTACGAGCCTGGCGAATCACAAACCGGCCTCTTCGGCGGGAACTCGAATTGGCGAGGGCCGGTGTGGTTCCCTCTGAACTTCCTGTTGATCGAGACGCTGCAGAAGTTCCATTACTATTACCAGCAGGAATTGAAGGTGGAATGTCCGGCGGGCTCCGGCCGGTTCATGGCGCTTTGGGATGTGGCGGCGGAACTTTCCCGGCGACTCACCCACCTCTTCTTGCGGGAACCGGATGGACGGAGGCCCGTCTTCGGCGAAAACGAACTCTTCCAGACGGACCCGCACTGGCGGAACTTGCTCCTCTTCCATGAGTATTTTCATGGGGACAATGGCACAGGCCTCGGAGCCAGCCACCAAACCGGCTGGACGGGGCTGGTGGCGAAGCTGATCCAGCAGAGCGGGGAATAAACCACGTAGCGCGGGGCGCGTTTTTGGACAAAGTTAAGAAGCGCGATGAGGACTGGCGGAGATCCATCGAGGTTAAGCACCTGAGTTCGGTCGGTCGAATTCAATCGCACTGGAGACGGCGGCGAACGAGCAGAGGTGATATACTCGGCATATGCGTTCAAGGGGTAGTGCACCGGCACGGGGCAAGTGCGACATGAAGGAGTTTGGGTACACCGTCATTTATCAGCGCGTGCCCGAAGGTGGTTTCAACGTTGTCGTTCCTGCCATTCCCGAGATCTGCACGTTTGGCGAGACGATCCCCGAGGCGAGGCGCATGGCGCAGGATGCTCTTCGCTGCTTCCTGGAGAGCGCGCTCAAAACGGGCGAGCCGATCCCCGAGGATTTAGAACCCGCTACCGAACATATCGCAGTCTCTGTAGCCTAAGGTGCATGCCCGAGAAACTTCCAGTCCTCAAAGCCAAAGAAGTAGTTCGTGCCCTCGAGCGCGCAGGCTTTTATATTCACCATCAGACTGGCAGCCACGCGCGGCTGCTGCATCGCAGCCAGACTGATCCCCGTGTGACCGTTCCGATTCACTCGAAAGACATTCCACCTTCGCTCCTGCGCCGGATCCTTAAGCAGGCAGGGTTACGTGAGGACGAATTCGCGGAGTTGATTTGATCGCGCCAATTGCGCGTCCGAGGCCTTTCGCCTATAATGAAATCTCACCTCGTAGTGCAGGGTGTCTTGATATGCCCACTTCCATTGTGCAGAAACTTCAGGAAGAAATTCAGGCGTTGGAGCATGAATTGAATAGCGAACTCCCCAAGGAGTTGAAGCGCGCCCGCGCTCTCGGCGACTTGAGTGAGAACGCCGAATTCCACATGGCCAAGCAGCGCCAGGACTATGTTGGAGCGCGGCTCGTCCAGCTCAAGAGAAGGTTGGCAGAGCTCTCGATGGTCAATCTCGGCAATATTCCCAAGGACAGGATCGCGTTTGGCTCGAAGGTCGTCTTGTATGATGTTGACCGGAACGCTGAGATCGAGTACAAATTGGTCATGAGCGAAGAGGCGGACGTGAGCAAGGGTTTGATCTCCACTACCTCGCCCATTGGCCGTGGCTTGATGGGTAAGAAGGCCGGCGATGCGGTCAAGATTGCAACGCCCAACGGCGCCCGGGAGTTCGAAATCCGGGCCATTCAGACCATCCATGAACAGCCCGAAGCGTAGAAGGTTGGCGTACCCTCGTGGTCAGTGAGAAAATAGGCGACACCCTAGGTCGTGTTCTCGACGCCATTGTTCGCGGCTTTGCCGCCAGCCGCGTTAACCCCAATTTCCTCACCTTTATAGGGTTTGGCATTAATCTGCTGGCCGCGTATTTGTTCGCCTACGGCTATTTTCGGTGGGCCGGCCTGACCATCATTTTGGCCGGAGTCTTCGACATGACGGACGGCCGTGTGGCGCGCCTCGAGGGCCGCGTCACGCCCTTCGGCGGCTTCTACGACTCCGTGATGGATCGTTATTCCGACCTGTGCTTGCTGGTTGGTTTGGTGATCTACTACGGGCGCATCAATCGGTTCCAATACGTATCCCTCGTCGCGGTGGCGATGATCGGCTCGGTCATGGTGAGCTACAGCCGGGCGCGAGCCGAAAACGTCATTGCGTCTTGCAAAGTGGGCTTTCTGGAGCGGCCTGAACGGGTGGTGTTGATCATCATCGGCGCCTTATCTGACCGTATGGCCCCTGTGCTCTGGCTGATTGCCGTGCTCTCCAACGTGACGGTGATTCACCGTATCATCCACACCCGCCAGGAAGCGCGGAAACGCGTCGCCTGAACGCGGCGGGAGCGGAGCGCCGTTCTTGCCTCCGCGGAGATCCACCACCCCGAACCCCTCCTCATCCGAGGAGGGGAGTTGGTGATTCCCCTTCTTAGCTAGAGAGCGGCAGGGGGTGGTTGATGCGAGTTCATGCACCTTTCGGTTCGTGTACCGGGCCGGTTACTTACCAACGACAAATCCTTGTGAAATAGGGTAGAATCGGACTGAACGACTCCCTTCTGAGTTCCGCCAAACGAAGAGGAACGACGCCCTTATGTCCAGCTCGCGGAGCCGCAAGCATTCAAAGTGTGCGAAGTCCCTGGTTCGGCTAGCCGTCCTGCCCGCGCTGTGGCTCTTGGTTGCCCATCCCGTGACGGCTTGGGGCCCGAAGGGCCACGACCTTGTGAACAGTTGGGCTGTCCAAACCCTGCCTTCCGAGATGCGCCCCTTCTTTGAATCGAGCCGCCACTATCTGGTCGAACACGCGAACGATCCCGACCTCTGGATGAAAAAGGACCGTTACGAACGCAAGCGCCACTATATTTATCTGGATAAGTACGGCATCTTTCCGTTCCTGGAGGTGCCGCATTCCTTCAAGCAGGCCGTCCAGAACTACAGTTCCGGGCGCATCAATCGCGACGGCGTGCTTCCGTGGCAGGTGGGCGATTCCAGCTTGCGCTTAACTGAGGCGTTCAGATCTCGCAACTGGGATCAGGTGAAACTGCAAGCGGCGGTACTGGCCCACTACGTTGCCGACGCCCACGATCCACTGCACCTCACCCGGAATTACGACGGACAATTGACTCGACAGACCGGTTTAGAGGACCGCTTCGAGGTCCGCCTCTTGGACCGCTACTCGAGGTTCTTTATCCTCCATCCCGGAGATGCGGCGAAGATCGATGATCCCACCGAATATGCTTTCCAGGCCTGCCTCGAAGCTTATACTTCGCTCGATTCCGTCATCCTCGCGGACATGCGCGCTCGCGAGGGCCAGCCCGATTATACCGACGAGTACTTCGATCGCTTTTATTCGCAGATTGGCGACACCGTGATGAGGGCCATCAACGAATCCGCGCACGACGCGGGGTCCTACTGGTACACGGCCTGGCTCAACGCGGGGAAGCCAGCGCTGCCCGCACGGTGAAGAACGGTATGTGGTAGGTGGCAGGTCGTAGGTCGGGCGGACGGGAAAGCGATATGAGCTGGAGGCTAGTGGGGCATAGAACGCGGGAGGGCGCAGGACGTGTGAGGCGGCAGTAAGCGATTCCAGCCTTGGGACGTGTGATATACCAGCTAGCGAGGCCGTTTTTCCCCACCTACGACCTGCCACATACCACATACCAGAACGGCATGCAGGACCTCGAATCATTCATCCGACGCCTTCCCAAAGTGGAATTGCACCTCCACCTGGAGGGAAGTGTCCGGCCTGAAACCCTGCAAGAACTCTCGCGTTCCAAGGGACGTCTGGAGAAGGAAACGCACGATTGGATCTCTGAACGCGCGGAGCATGGCTACCGCTACAAGGACTTTCAGGATTTTCTCCAGGCCTTCAAGCTGGTGACCCTGCTCCTGGAAACTCCTCACGATTACGCTCTGGCCACAACCCGGATGATTGAGAGGCTGGCGAACCAGAATGTGAAGTATGCGGAGATCATCTTTGCCGCCGGAGTCGTGCTGTGGAAGAAACAACCGCTCGAGGCTATTTTCGAGGCAGCCGCAGCAGCGGCACGGGCGGCGCAGCAAGTCTACGGCGTGCGGGTGCAGTGGATCTTTGATGCGATACGGCATTTCGGCGTCGAGCACACACGCGAGGTGTCGCACTGGGCCGAGCGTCTCCGGCCACTGGGCGTCGTGGCGATGGGAATCGGAGGCGATGAAGCGCGCGGTCCGGCTGAGCTTTTCCGGGAGGTTTTCAGTGAGGCGCGCGCCATGGGCCTGCATGTTGTTGCCCATGCGGGAGAAGCCTGTGGGCCGGAGAGCGTCCGCCAGGCGATCGAGGCGCTGGGCGCCGAGCGCATCGGGCATGGGCTCACAGCAGCGCGTGACCCGGCCGTCCTAGCCTTGCTCCGCCACCGCCGGGTTCCACTCGAAGTCTGCCTCACCAGCAATGTCGCCACCGGCGTGCTGGAGCGCATCGCAGACCACCCTTTGCCGCACTTCCTGGACGCCGGCGTGGCGGTGACGTTGAACAGCGACGACCCGGCTATGTTCGGGACAGATTTGGTCAATGAATATCTGGTGGCGGCGAGAACCTTCCAATTAACGCGCGAGCAGTTTCTTCATATCGCGCAGAACGCCGTCCGCGCGTCCTTCCTCTCGGAAAAAGAAAAGCTAGAATTACTGCACCTTTTCTGAGCTGGCACCCGGGTGGTCATTGGCCTGTGCCCGACGCGCCGGCCCAGCACCGCTCAGGACGAGAGCGTGGAATGTTTGTGCGGATGAACGTGCGCATGCGAATGGACTTCGCCGGAGGCGTGAACGTGCCGATGGACGTGAATGAGGTTTGTCCGCTCTAGGAGTGCCGTGTCGCGCAGGATCTCCGCTGGTGTGCCTTCCCCCACCACGCGGCCCGTCTCGAAGACATAACAATAATCCGCGATATCCTCGACGATATCCAGTTGGTGTGTGGTCGTGATTACAGTTTTGGCTCCTCCGCGCCAGCCCACCAGGAAATCGACCATCTGGCTGGAGCTCTTCGGGTCCAGCGCCGCCGTGGGCTCGTCGAGGAGCAGCACCTCCGGGTCAAGCACCAGCACCGACGCCAGGGTGACACGTTTCTTCTCGCCCGTCGACAAATGATGCGGCGAGCGATCTTTGAGGGGGGCTATCTTCATGACCTCGAGCATCCGGTCGACTTGCCGGCGGACCTCCTCCTTGGGCCAGCCAAGCTGCAAGGGGCCAAAGGCCACCTCGTCAAAAACGGTCGGGGAAAAGAGCTGGACATCAGGGTTTTGAAATACCATTCCCACGCGGCGTCGAAACTGGTAGCTGAACTCGAGGTTCTGTAAACGATCTTCGGTGAGTGGTTCGCCATAGAACTGAACGCTGCCGCTCTCCGGATAAGCAAGCCCATCCAGGATTTGCAACAGAGTGGACTTTCCCGACCCGTTGGCGCCCAGCAGAGCCACCCGCTTGCCCGGATTGATGCTAAGACTCAGACCGTTCAATGCGGTCACCTTGTGATAGCGGAAGGTGACGTCTCGAACCTCGAAAACTCGAGCCGACATTCGGTTCTCCCCAACGCACGTCGTATGTTCGTTCGTTGTCCGAGGGTGTCAATTCCGAGTACAGCGAGGCTAGAAGCCTCGCTTCACTCTCTCGAAATTCTGTCACTCTGAGCGAAGCGAAGAATCTGCATTAGTTCGCCACGGGCCGGAACTGCAGATCCTTCGCGCAGTTTACCCTGAGCGACCAAACTGCAGGTTCTTCGCTTCGCTCAGAATGACAAGCGAAGGGCCCAGGATGACAGCCACTTTCATCTCCATGGGTGGGCCGCAGGCCCGTAACCACTCAGAACGACAGCATTCTGGTTCTAACGACCGAAATAGATTCCCCCTATTGCCAGCACCCCGAAGACAGCCAGCATCAACCAATCCAAGGCCGAGGTCCGGAAATCATCCAGGACGAAGACTTCTCCACGAAAACCTCTGGACAGCATGGCGCTGTAAACATCACCGCTGAGCTGCAGGCTCTTCGACATCAAAACTCCAGCGCTTGAGGCCGCAACGCGACGGCGTTCTGCTCCCTCGAGCCTCCCCACCATTCGGCTTCGCCTCGACTCGAACATGTCATGGGCGGATTGAAGCAGCAGGAGAATGTAGCGGTACGTCATTCCCAGGATAACAACGAAGACCACCGGCACGCGCAGGATGCGCAGTGCCTTGAGCACGTGGCTCCAGGGGGTGCAAAGGATGAGCAGGACAGAGAGCGTCGCGGCAGTTTCCACCCGCGCCATCAAATAGCACGCGCTGGCCAACCCCTGCGCCGTGACGGGCCAGCCCACTCCCGGAAGCCGCCAGATCTCGCGGCCGGGGATAATAAACGGCGCCGGCAGCGCGATGACCCCGGTGAAGAAAAAAATGGCAAGCCACACTCGCCGGGCCAGGTTTCCCAAAGAAACGCCAGACATCAGGGCCACCGCCACCGCGATTGCGAAAAGCGCGCCGATAACCCACAGCTTGTGAGCCATCGCGGACGCCACCACCAAGGCCAGCACACCAACCACCTTGATGCGCGGATCCAGACGCTGCAGCAAGCCGTCGCCTTTGGCGAGTTCTTCCGCGTAAAGCGCCCGCTCCATGGCATTCACAAGACTCGAAAGTGTGCGTTCGATAAAACTCATTCACAACCTTTAGGGGTAGCGCAAACCTGCTTTTCAAGGTCTGCGGCTCTTGCCTGGCCAGGGATCCTCCAGAACAACTTTTGTCGCGTCCGCTTCTCGCCGCCCGCGCTCCAATACCGCGCGAAGAATCAGGAACGCCAGGATGATGATACCGGAGCCAAACATGGCGGATAGCAGGTAGCCGAAAGCCGGTTGCCGGACAAACCCAGGAGCGTACTGAGGAAACGGCGCAGTCCATACGGAGCAAAGGCGCTCCAGGCCTTGAGGTGCACGGGGAGGCGGAATTACATGACTGGAAGCTGCCGCAATCCGCTGCCGCGCCTCGGGCTGTGAGAAGTCGCGGACACCCCACTCGCCCCAGGCGGCGCCGCCCGCCAAGACGCCCAGAGGGGTCAAGGCCAAGAGCAAGGCTAGAGCAGTCCAAAGTGGGCGCAGGGCGCCCCAAGCGCCTTGACTCGCGACTGGGCTGGATTCATCAGCCCGGCGAACTGCGCCCGGGGCGGTGTGCTCCAGCAGGGAAGGATTGGAGCGCTGGAAATAGGCCACCACTCCGCCCGTCAAGACCATCTCCGCAAGCCCGGCAAAGGTCAGGTGCCCAATCATCATGGCGGGAACGGCGATGCGCAAAGGGTAGGGTGCATACAAGGGCGCGCCACTCGCATCTTTGAAGAGCAGGGGCTGAATGCCGAACTCGACCGCCGCACAAAGCGCCGAAGCGTTGATCGCTGCGTAGCCCGCCAGAGCCGCCGCCACAACTCGCCGCGAGGACGTGATGGCCGCCCGCCCCGCCAAGAGCCGGTAAACGAGGTACGCCACCAGGGAGCCGATAATCGCCATGTTAAAACAGTTAGCCCCCAACGTGGTGATGCCACCGTCTCCAAAAAAAAGAGCCTGGATCAGCAGCGCAATCGAAACAGCCAGAATGGAAGCCCACGGACCGAGGATTATGGCAGCAATGCTGACGCCCACGGCGTGCCCGGTGGTGCCGCCGGGAAGCGGCAGATTGAACATCATCACCAGGAAAGAGAACGCCGCGAAGACGGACAGCAGCGGAATCAGCCGCGTGCTCAGCCGGCGCTTCAAGCGTCGCAGCGCGACGTACCAGAAAGGCGCCGAGCCCGCGTACAACACCGCGCACGTGCTCGGGCTTAGATAGCCATCAGGGATGTGCATAAGATCCCGCTCGCCAGCATAACACACTCTCATTCTACAGTGTTATATTTCCGGAATTCGTGTTACCACCACTCCCGCGCGGATCAAACACCGCAGCCTATGGCGACACGCCGCCAACCAACTGGCTTCCCACTTTCGCGGGAGCGAAACGGTTCTCGAAATCAGAGACCTTGACGAATATACCACCATGTGGTATACCTCACGTTGTGGTATTCATTGAATCGCGGCCTTCACACGACGTTTGAGGCAACTGACAGGTAACAATTCTGAAGACGTCCTAAATGCCATTCAAGATGATCTAATTGCCAACCCGCGGCGAGGAACCGTCGTCCGAGGATTGGGCGGAATACGAAAGGCCCGCGTCGGCAACCCCAGGCGAGGAAAAGGAAAGCGGGGAGGGTTGCGCTACTTGTATTTATTCTTAGAGCGCCGCGATCATATCCACCTGCTTATTCTATTGGATAAGGACGAGCAAGAGGATTTGAATTCTCAACAACGGACGGCGCTTCGGAGTATGGTTGCAGAACTGAAGAGCGCCTAGGAGGTAACATGTCCAGAAAAATCCGAGTGAAAGTTTTTGATGATTTACGCCAGTCTCTGGCTGACGCCGCGGCCTTCGAGCGGAGCGAGCACGTCAACCTCCGAACTACGGAAATTCCTGCACCACCTAGACCCCTCAAGCCGGCTGAAATTCGCAAGATTCGCCTTGCGCTCAACGCCAGCCAGATACTCTTTGCCCGCTTTCTCAATGTCAGCCCCAATACCGTCGAAAGCTGGGAGCAGGGAGCGCGGCAACCGGACCACGCTGCCCTCAAGTTGCTCACTATCGCCAAGAAAAATCCCCAAGCCGTGCTTTGCACGTGAGCGGAATGGCCACCCGAAGGGAAAAACCGGTCAGGTTCCAAAAGAGCAGCGGAAACGTTTTCGCCGATCTGGGGCTTCCGAACCCCGAAGGGGAATTGCTGAAGGCGCGCCTCACGCTCCAAATTTATCGCCTCATCAAAGCGCGTGGCCTGACCCAAGCGCAAGCCGGAGAGATCCTCGGCATCCACCAGCCCCGCGTCTCCACCTTGATGCGCAATCGCTCGGGCGCCTTCTCCATCGAACGGCTCATGGATTTTCTAACGGCCCTCGGTCAAGACGTGGAGATTACCATCAGACCTACACACAACGAACACGGCAGCGTGTCGCTAAGACTGTAGAGTATCCCGTTGAAGCGGAGAGCGGGCCAAGCGTGCAGATGGTCAGAAGGGCCTCAGGCCTTGTGACACGGGCCCACGCTACCTCACTCACAGGAACCCGGGTAAGCAGATCAAACGTTCAGGTTGTGCAGGTACTCGTAACTCATCTTGGCGCTTTCGAGTGAGTCGCGGTCCCACTCATCCTGCTCGACGTAGAAGTGCTTCAGCCCGCCTTCTTTTGCAGCCTGGAAAATCTTCTTCCAGTCGATAATTCCCTGGCCCACCTCGGTGAAGCCTTCGGGTCCCTGCCCTGTGGTCGGTGTCAGGCCTGGCTTCAAGTCCTTGATATGGAGCTGAGGAAAGCGTCCCGGGAAACGGTGGAAGTAGTCTATCGGGTCCTTTCCCGCCCGCACGCACCAGTAGCAGTCCAGCTCGAAATTCACCAACTTGGGGTCCGTCCTGCGGATCAGTTCGTCGTAGATGACGGCGCCATCCACATTGGCGTAATCGAAGTTGTGGCCGTGATAAAAGAAATGGCAGCCCGCCGCACTGATGGTCTTGCCGACTTGATTGAACCACTCCGCATCCCGCTTGACGGCCTCGAGCGTTTTCCGGTCGCGATCTTCCAGACTCGCCAGGCCAATGTAGCTGACGCCGCACTCCTTGGCGCCTGCAATATTCTTCTCGAAGTCATGCTTGAGCTGATACTCCTCGAAGTGCGTGCTCACGGCGTTCAGGCCGTTGTCAGAAAGGATTCGCCGCAGCTCCGCGGGCTTCTTCCCATAGTAGTTGAAACCGCCCACTTCAATTTCTTTGTAGCCGATTTCCGCCACCCGCTTGATGGTTCCCTCAAGGTCTTTCTCAATGTGGTCGCGGACGGTGTAAAGCTGCAACCCGACGGGCATGCCGTAGGGATTCGCCAGAATTTGCGCGTTCCGGCTCAAGGCGAGAGCCGCCAGCCCGACTCCAGCGTCTTGCAGGAATTTTCTTCTCGGGATCGAATTTGTCATGAGTTGTTTTACTCCTCTCTCCAGTCCATTTTTTCTCCCACCACCAGAAGGTCGTTCGATTTCGCCGGATCAAACGGAGCCTTAGCGTAATCGCCCCAAAACAGCAACTTCACGAAGCAGGCTTCCGTCAGAAGCTCGGCAAGCCCGTCTCGTAAAAGAGGGATCTGCCGGGAGCTTCTGACATCGGATTGCCACTTTCCTCCCGCTTTTTGGCGGGCCAGAAACATGGCATGAAAATTGATCGCCTTTGGTTCATAGTCGGCGAACTTCACCAGCAAGACCTCTTCGTTGGCGGTCTCTCCGGAAAGCAGCGGGAACCAATGAGCCTTTTCTTTCCAGCGAAGATCGTAGTTGAGGTTTTGTGTGAAGAATAAGCCTCCGGCCCGCAAGGCTCCGGCGACTCCCTTAAGCGCCGCCGACAACTGCTCCTCGCCTGAGATTCCGGGCAGGGCGTTTCCCAAGCAATAGGCAACGTCGTGGGTGGGGCCGAGTTCTCCTGCGTCCTCCATCCTGAGGAGGCGCACCATGGCTTCACCGCCGGCGGCGGAGATAGCAGTTACCTCACGGTCGATTCGTTGCCGCGTCATTGCCACCATCTCTTCGTCCGCGTCGAAGCCCAACACACTGAAACCCTTTCGGGCCAGCGCCACGACGTGCGCTCCCGTGCCGCAGGCTGGAATGAGAACTCGTCGCCCGGCGGTGCGGGCGAGTTCCACCAGCAGCGGGAGTTCGCGTGCCAGCCGCTTCTCCCAATTAATTAACGCGTCGTAGTATTCCGCGAAGTTCGGGGGCATAGATTACAATTCATAGCCTGGTTGCCATGCGAGGTCGCGTTCCTGCGCTCAGTTTAGTGCGCATTCTTCCCCGCCGGCCCAGCATTCAGGTCCTGAGGCGGCTGGGCAGCCGGCTTAAATATCACCTCGGCCGGGTACTTAGGCTTGATTGCAAGGTTGCGCGAGTCATTATCGTGCACATTGACCGGCGCCAGAAAAGCCACAATGTTGCCGGTATCGAGTTCCCGGGCGATGAACTGAAGCCCTGCATCACGACGATAAGACTCCGTCATGCCATCCTTGTTGAAATTCGGTAGCTCGACGCGGAATGCCCCGCTTTCGTCCGGCGTCACTCGCGCCAGGATAAAGCTCGTCACAGGCCCGTCCGCGATGTGGAAGAAACTGTGAGCCCAGTAGGCCATGTAAGTGATTTCGACCTCGTACGGCCGGGCACGAAGCGCTTCCGGCAAATCGACTCTTCCGCTGAAAGTCATCGGCGGGAGGTCCTCGCAGTTGACGTCCGCGCCCTTCTCGGCCTCCGATATTGAGGCAATTGACAGCGTCACGATTTGGCATCCGGGCGCATACAGTATCACGCGGAGAGAGTCCGCGGCTTGATGATTGACGGAGGTTTCGATCAGGTACGAGTTCCTCTCCGGCTCGGCTTTCAGAAACCCACCATTGGCCCCAAAAGGCCCCGTCAGATAATAACGGACCTGGACCTGCTCGGAGCGGACTTCTGAAGGGAGGCGGATTTCGAAGGGCGCCGGTTCATCCTGCCCCAGGCCCGCGTGAGCGGAAAATAATAGCAGGCCCATCGATATGGAAACGGAGAGGGCAGGAATTGCGAAGTGCCGCATAGGATGATTTTCCCTTACACAGGCTACGGAAAAACCCCGAAGACCTGTCATCCTGAGGAGCCGCAGGCGACGAAGGATCTCTGCGGTGGGTTGATTTCACGAGCCCGGGCGAACTGCAGAGATCCTTCGCTGCGCTCAGGATGACACCCGCGAGGGATCTTCCCGCAGCCCGTTACACGCCGCTACTTCATGTCGTCAGGCACGGGAATCGTAACTTGCCCTGTGGCGGCCCACTCCGTGCCGCGTTGCAGGCTCAAGATAAAGCCAGGGCTATTCATCGCCTTCACATCATGTCCCAGCGCGGTTTGGAACACACGGCCTGCGCTGTAGGAAAGCGTCCAGATCAGCGGTTCGTCTTTTCCCGTGCCGCACCCCTCGCCGGGCTTGCGGCAATTGTTAGGGTCGTCAAACGCCGAAGCCAGGACGTGGATGTTGGGCTGCAGTGTAAGCTGGTGATAAAGTTCGTCGTTTTCTGCAAAGGTAGCAGGCATTCCCTTGGTAATGGGATTCTCGCGGTCAACGATGGTCACGGTGTAGGGGTGGTACGGGCCGTGCCCGGCGGTCTCACGCCAGGTTCCTCCCACCAACTTGTCGAAGTCGGGCCAGCCCGCGAAAGCACTCATTGAAAAGTGGTAGGAGACAAGGCCCTTACCATTCCTTACAAAATCCAGCAGCGCTTGGCGCGCACCGTTGTCCCACCAGGGGCCGGCGTTTTTCCAGTCACTGTAATTCAGCAGCAGGACGTCATAGGGCGAAAACGTCACGAGCGTGTTTCCGCGGACCTCTTCATTCACATGAACGTCAAACTTCCCCGTGCGCTCCAGAATCTCGCGCAGCAGCGGCGTGGTGGCGCGCCAGTCGTGACCATTAACGCCTGTCAAGATCAGCACTTTGATCTTAGGGGGCGTTTGAGCGGGCAACGAAGCCAGGCTTGCACAGAGCATCAGAAATGCCATTAGGATTCGAGACATGATGGTGAAACCTCCGGGCAGCCATTATACAGACCTCCAAGACACCAAGTCACCAAGTGTTCGAACTTCATGAATCTGGTGCTTTTCCTCGCTGCCAGGTGCCTTGATGGTTAGAGATGTGATATTGTTCTGTTCCACCCAAATTTCCCGAGGGCTTATGAAATTCAAGACACTTGCTATCCATGCGGGGTACGACCCCAAGGAACACTTCGGCGCGGTCATGACCCCTGTTTACCAAACTTCCACATTTGCCTTTCATGGGCCGGGCCAGCATGGTCCCTTCGACTACTCGAGGAGCGGGAATCCAACCCGCAAGGCGCTGGAGTCCTGCCTCGCCGCCTTAGAAGGCGGGACAGCCGGTTTCGCTTTCGCGACCGGTATGGCGGCTGAAATAACTCTGCTCATGATGTTTGAGTCGGGCGACACCGTCGTCGTGCACGACGACCTTTACGGCGGCACCTACCGCCTGTTCGAATCGGTTCTGGCGAGTAAGCAGATCCACGCCCACTACGTTGATCTGCGAAATCTCGGCAAGTTCTCCGAGGCGCTCGCTGCCACGCCCAAGGCGGTCTGGGTGGAGTCGCCCACTAATCCCCTTATGAATCTGGTGGATATCCACGCGGTCTCCGACTTGGCGCATCAGCACGGTGCGTTGGTCATCTGCGACAACACATTCCTTTCGCCTTATTTTCAGCAGCCCCTCGAGTTGGGCGCGGACATCGTTGTGCACTCCACCACCAAGTACATTAACGGCCATTCGGACGTGGTGGGCGGCGGCCTGGTGGTGAAAGACTCGGGTCTCGCGGAACGGATCTATTTCTTGCAGAACGCCATGGGGACTTGCGCTGGGCCGCAGGATTGTTTTCTCGTCCTCCGGGGTATCAAAACCCTCGCCGTGCGCATGGAAGAGCACAACCGCAGCGCCTTGGAAATCGCCCGCTGGCTCGAGAAGCATCCCCAGGTCTCCGCGGTGCTGCATCCCGGGTTGGAAAGCCACCCGCAGCACGCGCTAGCATTGCGGCAAGCGCGGGGATTTGGGGGAACATTCTCCTTCCGCGCGCGGGGAGGTGAAGATGCCGCCAGGCGGATTTTGTCGCGCCTTCGAGTTTTCACCCTCGCCGAGTCGCTGGGGGGGGTCGAGTCTCTGGTCGAGCATCCTTGCACGATGAGCCATGCCTCTGTACCTCCTGAAGTCCAAGCAAAGATGGGGATTACGCCAGACCTAATCCGTGTTTCGGTGGGTCTCGAGGATGTTGGGGACCTGATCGCCGACCTTGACGCCGCCCTCGCAAGCGAATGAACACTCAAGCAACGGACCCTTGCCCAGCCTCGCGAAATGCGGTTAAATTATGAGGAAATGATTACACAACAACAGTATGAATCGGTGGTCGAGCGCGCATCGCAAATGCTTGAACGAGCCGGAATCGTCCTCACGCCGGAGGAGCGGGCTCATTTCGAGGTGGCGGATTTCGGCTTGGGTGAACTGGAAGGGACCGGCCTCGAAATCATCACCTACATCAACACCGATCGTGTGTGTGCCAAGGAATTGGTCTTGCTCCCCCATCAGACCTGTCCGGAGCACAGGCACCCGACGGTGGGCAGCAGGCTCGGCAAGGAAGAGACGTTCCGCTGCCGCTGGGGAACGGTCTATCTCTACGTGTCCGGGCCCATCGAGGCGCGGCCGGCCTGCCGTCCGCCGCAAGGCTCCGAGGCTTACTACACCGTGGGCCACCAAATCTGCCTGCAACCCGGCGAGCAATACACAATCTACCCCGACACCCTACACTGGTTCCAGGCGGGGCCGGAAGGCGCCATCGTCTCCGAATTCTCAACGCGCAGCACTGATGACCAGGATGTCTTTACCGACACGCGCATCAAGCGTGCGCCCGAGATTGCTCAGGCCTGATATGAGGTGGGTTCCCGTCTTCCTTCTCGCAATTCCAACCATGGTCATAACGAGTGGACCGAATGAAACCACGCTCGAAGCTCGACGCGCGCGACTGACTGCGGCGCTCCAGCAAGAGTGGGAATATGAGCTACGAACTCACCCCGAGATGGCGACCTACATCGGAGACAACCGGTACAACGATCGCCTGAGCGATCACTCCGCTGCGTCCTACGCCCGGGAACTCGAGCACGCCAAGCAAACTCTGCAAAGCATCGAGTCCATCTCCACGGACGGCTTCCCGCCGCAGGAACAGTTGAACAAGCTTCTCATGGTTCGCGGCCTGCGCGAGGACATCGAATCGGCCGGATTCAGAGCTTGGGAAATGCCGGTTGATCAGTTTGGTGGCGTCCATCTGAACTATGCAGCCCTGCCTTCCGCAACTCCCTTTCGCACGGTGAAGGACTATGAGGATTATCTTTCGCGCCTGCATCAGATCCCGCGCGTCTTTGAGCAGATAATCGCGAATCTGCAACTCGGTCTGCGCGATGGCCTGGTTCCCCCGCGATATTTGCTTGAGAAGGTCGCCGTGCAAGCCCAGGATATTGCGGACAAGTCCCCGCACGACAACCCCTTTACGCAGCCCGTGTTAAAGTTTCCCGCCGGCATTTCGGACTCTGAAAAGCAGCGACTGAATGATGCCACGCTTGCCGCCCTGAAGAATGACGTGGCGCCCGCCTACGCAAGCTTTGCGGCCTTTGTACGCACCCAATATGCCCCTCACGGCCGCGTCGATTACGGCATCTGGGCTCTGCCGCAGGGCGACGCCCGATACCGGTTCGACGTCCGGCAAATGACCACGACCGATATAGGCCCGGAAGAGATTCACCGGATGGGCCTGAAACAGGTGGGGGAAATCGAAGCCCAAATGCTCGATCTCGCTCGCCTCCAGGGTTTCTCCGACCTGGCGAGCTTCAACGAGCACATCCGCAACGATCGCAAGCTCTACGCGACTTCCGGTGAGCAGCTTCTGAACCTCTACCAGCATTACACGGACCAGATGTATGCCAGGCTCCCGCAGCTTTTCGGCCACCTGCCGCAGACCAAGCTGGAAGTGACTCCGATGGAGGCCTTTCGCGCTCCCGATTCCGTCCCTGCCGACTACTCCCCCGGCGCCGGCGACGGTTCGCGACCGGGCCGCATCAACGTTAACGAGTATGATCCCCAGCATCGACTGCTGCTCAACGTCGAGGCGATTGCCTACCATGAAGGCATCCCGGGCCATCATCTTCAATTCTCCATCGCGCAGCAATTGCCCAACCTCCCACCCTTCCGCAGGTTTGCCTCTTACACTGCTTATTCCGAGGGCTGGGCCTTCTATGCCGAGCGCCTAGGCAAAGAAGCCGGTTTCTACCAGGATCCCTATAGCGAATATGGACGCTTGGAGAACGAAATGTGGCGTTCCGTGCGGCTCGTAGTGGATACCGGCGTGCACTACAAGCATTGGTCGCGCCAGCAGATGGTGGACTTCTTCCGGCAGCACACCGCCATGGATGAACCCAACATCCAGACCGAAGTGGACCGTTACATCGCCTGGCCCGGACAGGCGCTGGCCTATAAGCTTGGGCAGATGAAAATCCTGGAGCTCCGCCAACGCGCCCACGACGCACTCGGCGACAAGTTCGACGTGCGCTTCTTCCACGACGCCGTGCTCGCCGACGGTCCCCTCCCCCTCGACTTGCTGGAATCGAGAGTTAACGCCTGGATCGGCTCACAGAAGTAGCGAGGTGAGGCCAAAGAGTCCTTGGCCGTCGCGTGCGGGCAGGATACCCGTGCCACCGCAAATTGAGTTGCTCCCTGCCATTACCGTTCATTGAATCTTAGAGGAGCTTGCGTGTATACTGTCGGCTTGTTTGCTCGGGCTTTCAGTCAATGTCAGTGCACGAGCAGTCGCCCGAAAGCTCCGGGCCGCAGGGTAAACCGCCCCTATTACGCCGCCGGGCTATCAGCCGTGGGAAGCTGAAGAAAGGCAATGAACGACATGAGAGCAGCAGTCTTTTACGGGCCTCGAGACGTCCGGATCGAGGAGGTTCCGAAGCCCACTGCGGGACCCGGTGAGGTTGTCTTGCGCGTCCAGCGCTGTTCCGTGTGCGGGACGGACAAGCGTATCTACACGCACGGCCAAAAAAACGTGGTGCCACCGGCGATCACCGGGCACGAGATTGTCGGAACCGTTCAGGAGATCGGTCCGGGTGTGCACGGCGGGCTGAGCATAGGCCAGCGGGCTGTGGTTGCCACGGTGGTGGGCTGCGGTAAGTGCATCTACTGCCGGCGCAAGCAATACAACCTGTGCGACTCGTTCACTGCGGTGGGCTACGATTATGCCGGAGGATTCGCGGAGTACGTCAAGATTCCCGCCGCAGCGGTGGCTCAAGGCAATGTGATCACAATCCCGGACACCATGTCCGTGGAGCGCGCGGCGCTTATCGAGCCGCTTTCCTGTGTCCTGAACGGTCAGGAGTATCTGACGCCCCAGCCGGGCGATCGAGCCGTGGTTTTCGGGGCAGGACCGATCGGGTTAATGCACGCCAGCATCCTGACAGCTCGAGGCTGCAGCCCCGTGCTCGTGTCCGACGTGTCGCAGGAGCGTTTGGACTATGTCAGTCAGTTCGGTGTGGGCCAACCCGTGAACACGTCCAGCGGGAACGCGCTTGATAAGATCATGGGGGCGGGCGGCGGAGAGAAATTCGACCTGGCCATCGTCGCTTGTTCCGTGAAGGCGGCCCAGGCTGATGCCCTCAAGCTGGTTCGCAAGAAGGCGCGCGTTTCCTTCTTTGCCGGAGTGCCCAAGGACAACCCGATTCTTGACCTCGACGCCAATCTCATTCATTACAATGAAATCTCCGTCTTTGGCTGCTTTGCTTCCAACCTCCAGCATTACCACCAGGCGATGGAGATGGTTTCTCGCGACGACTTGCCTTGGGACCGCTTCCTCACCCACCGGTTCAAACTTCAGGATATGGTGAAAGCCTACGCCGTGGTCGAGGCGGGACAAGGAATCAAGGCGGTCATCGACTGCGAGTAACCACCACCATGGACAAGGAATCTCTGGCGCAACTCATTGCAATCTCGCGCGCCGTCGGCGCGAATCTCGACTACGTTCAGGCGGGCGGCGGCAATACTTCGGTGAAATCCCCGGACGGACGGACGATGGCCATCAAGGCCAGCGGCACGGCACTGACGGCGATGGGTGAGACCGCCGGCTGGGTCGAATTGGACACTGCGGGGGTGTTGAGCATCTTCGAACGCAGCGACCTCGCCACCCTCGAGTCGAGTACCCGCGAAGCGCGCGTGCTCCAGCATTTGTCCTCCGCGGTCATTGGAGGAGCCGGGCGGCCCTCGGTCGAGTCGGCGCTCCACGCCATGCTCGGCAAGGTAGTCATCCACACTCACCCCGTGGCGGCCAACGCTTTGAATTGCGGGCCCGGGTTGAGGGCTTTAAAGGAAATTACACCCGCCGGCGAACTCCCGCCGCTCTGGGTGCCCTACACAGATCCCGGCTGGCGCCTCGCCAACGCCATCAAGTCGGCGGCAGAGAGCTACGAGAAGGAGCACCACCACCGCCCAGATGTGCTCTTCATGGAGAACCATGGCCTTCTCGTCTCGGCTCCGGAGGCGCGAGCCTGCCTGGCGCTCCATAATGACTGGGTGGCGCGATGCGCGCGCCACTTCGCGCCGCAAGCGCCGCCGCTCGGTGCGCCCGCGGGCTTGGATTCTTCAGCGATGCGCAAGGCAATGGTCTCCCTGCGCCGAGCGTGGAAAGAGGCGCGAGGCAGCACGCCCTTCATCCGCATAACCGATGATGCGGAACTGGCCGGCGTAGCGTGCGACGAACGGGCGGAGATGTTGGCTGCCGGTTCGCTGACGCCCGACCATATTGTCTACAACGGGGCGCGCGCAATTGTGGGCGATTCAATCGACGAAGTGGCGTCGCGGCTGAAACCCGCGCTGAACGAACTGGCTCCGCCCCGCGTGGCCATCCTCCGGAACCTCGGCACGTTTCTGCTCGCTGACAACCCGCCGAAGCTCGATGCGGCAGAGGCATTGGGCGTGGCCGCCGCCAAGATTACGCGCTTGGCGATGGGACGCGGCGGTGCGCATAATCTCGCCCCGGCCTTCGCCGATTTCATCATTAATTGGGAAGTAGAGCACTACCGCGCGGCGTTGTTTAATGCCGCTGCGGCTCCCCTGGCCGGCAAGGTCGGCTTGGTGACGGGCGCGGCATCCGGACTGGGCCGTGGCATCGCCCAGGGCTTGGTGAAAGCCGGCGCGTCGGTGGCCTTCTGCGATGTTGACGACCGAGGCTCGGCGGAAGCGGCAGCGGCCTCGCCAGACCCCTCGCGCGCCTTGCCCGTGCACATGGATGTCACTGACGAAGGCTCCGTGGCTTACGCCTTTGACAAGCTTTTGCGCCACTGGGGCGGCTTGGACATTGTGGTCTGCGCGGCGGGTGTGGCCCCGGCCTACGAGTTGGTTGACCTGCCGGTGGACAAGTGGCGGCAGACGCTGGAGATCAATCTCACCGGCTATTTCTTGGTGGCGCGGGAGGCGGCTCGAATTATGCGCGCGCAGGGTGACGGCGGCGCCATGATCATGCTTTCCTCGAAAAGCGGTTTGGACGCTTCCAAGGCCAATTCCGCTTACAACGCGACAAAGGCCGGCGAACTCCACTTGATGCGCGGCTGGGCGCTGGAACTGGGCCCAGATGGCATCCGCGTCAACGGCGTCGCCCCTGGCAATGTCTTCGAAGGGTCCAAGATCTGGAACCCCGAATACATCAAAACCGCCGCCCGCAAGAAAGGAATCAAGCCGGAAGAAGTCATCCCCTACTACGTTTCGCTGACCGCGCTGAAACGCGACATTAAGCACGAGGACGTTAACTCCGCCATTGTCTTTCTTTGTTCCGACGCCGCTCGCTGCATCACCGGCCAGACACTGGTGGTGGACAGCGGGCAGGTGATGGTTCGATGAGTAGCTTGCCACTGCAAAACACGGCGCAGCTCGAAACGGCTCTCTACGAAGGCGGCCTCGACGAGCGCTTGCATGCGCTCGGCCAGCTGTGTGCCCAACTCGGACCCAGAACGAAGCGCGGCACCAACTGCCACATTCACACGAGTGAATCATTCAGCGTCTTTCGCTCCCCCACGGAAGCCGTGTGGCAGGCGGCGCGAGAGCGCCTGGCGGTACTCGGTATCAACGACCACTACACGATAGCAGGACACGAGGAGTTCCGCCGCGCGTGTGAGATTGCGGGCATCGCGGCGGCGTTTTCTCTCGAAGCCGTGGCCATGGATCGCGACGCCGAAGCGCAGAGCGTGCTGTTGAATGACCCCGACAATCCCGGCCGTGTCTACCTCTGCGGCAAGGGCGTGACCAGGACTCCGCCGGACTCCTCGACGGAAATGCAGAATCTGGCGCGCATGCGGGCGGCCCTGGAGCGCCGGAACCGCGAGATCACCGCCAAGGTCGCCGCGCTCTTCCGAGAGCGAATGCATGCCGAAGGCCCCACCTGGGAGTCTGTGCAGGGCTTGACGCCGCGCGGCAATGCCACGGAGCGGCACGTGGCCTGGGCGACGCTGGCGAGCCTGCGCCACTGGGCCGCCACCCAGGGAGTGCCCCTTGCGGAGGCCATCACGAAATGTTGTGGCGCGGCGCCACCGACCAACGCTGACGATGCCGCTCTGCAGATCTTCCTGCGGGCCAAACTCCTTAAGGCGGGCGCACCTTGCTTCGTGCGCGAGTACGAAGAGGCCTTTGTGTCCGTGGCCGACCTGCGCAAGATCTTCCTGGCTTTCGGATCCATCCCCACTTACCCAATCCTTGGGAATCCCGTAACTTCCGGAGAACGGGACGTCGAGGCGCTCCTTGACCGATTGGAGGCGGCGGGTTTTTACGCCGTCGAGGTTATCCCGCATCGCAATACGCGCGAGCGACTGGCGGAGATCGTCTCCACGGCGCGGCGCCGCTGGTGGCCCGTCTTCAATGGTACGGAACACAACACTCCCGAGGCTAAGCCCATCCTCGACCCTTACGCGCTTGACCCGGAGTTCGAGCCCTGGTTCCGGGAAAGCACCGCTCTCCTGCTCGGCCACCAACGGCTGGTCGCAGAAGGCCGGCCAGGTTTCGTCGATCTGGAAGGCCGGCCGACGATCGCTGACGCCCGTACCCGGTTCGAGCACCTCAGCCAGGATCCAGGCGTCGACACGTAGCGCGGACCTGTTGTTCAGGTCCGCGGTTCGTTGGCGCATGCCGCCCCTGGGTCGCAGGCCTAGGAAAGCAGGTCTGTGCTACCCCTCGCTATCTACTTGCAATTTCGCCGGTGTTGGCGGAATATAACGCACTCGGTTTTATGAGTTGATTAACTTTCTGAGAGGCGGAGGACGAGCAAAGTGGCAAAAAAAGAAACTGCGATAGCAAAGCCAAAGGGGAAGTTGGGCGTTCTTACGGTTGGGATGGGCGCGGTGGCGACGACCATGATCGCCGGCGCGGAAGCTGTGCGCAGAAAGATTGCGTTGCCGATCGGGTCACTCACCCAGATGGGCACGATACGCCTGGGGAAACGCACGGAAAAGCGGATTCCCTTGATCAAAGATTTCGTGCCATTGGCCAAACTCGATGATATGGTCTTTGGCGGCTGGGACCTGTTTACGGACAGCGCCTATGAAGCGGCCAGTAAAGCCGGGGTCCTTGATAAAGGTCACGTCGAACAGTTAAAGGACTTTCTTCAGGAATTGCGGCCCATGCCCGCCGCGTTCGAGCAGAAGTGGGTAACGAGGCTTCATCCCAATAACGTAAAGACCGGCAAGACAAAGATGGACCTTGCCGAGCAAGTAATGAAGGATATCGAGGGGTTCAAGAAGCGATCCGGCGCTGACCGGCTGGTGATGATCTGGTGCGGCTCGACGGAAGTTTTCTCGAAGCCCCATCCCGTTCACGACACCCTTGAAACTTTCGAGGAAGGCCTGAAGTCGAACAGCCCGGACATCTCTCCCAGCATGATTTACGCCTACGCGGCATTGAAACTGGGCGTCCCGCACGCCAACGGCGCGCCCCACATCACCACGGATATTCCTGCCCTCACGGCCTTGGCACTGAAAAAGAAAGTGCCCGTCTGCGGCAAAGACTTCAAATCAGGCCAGACGTTTATGAAAACCCTCCTGGCTCCCGGCATCAAAGCGAAACTGCTGGGCCTGAAGGGTTGGTTTTCAACCAACATTCTGGGCAACCGCGACGGCGAAGTGCTGGACGATCCCGACGCTTTCCGTAGCAAGGAAGAAAGCAAGCTTTCGGTGCTCGAGTACATCATCCAGCCGGATCTTTATCCCGAGCTGTATGAGGGCTACTACCACAAAGTGAGAATCGAATACTACCCGCCCCGGGGCGACAACAAGGAAAGCTGGGACAACCTCGATATCTTCGGCTGGCTCGGCTATCCCATGCAGATCAAGGTGAACTGCCTCTTCCGGGATTCGATCCTTGCCGCTCCCATGGCGCTCGACCTCGTCCTTTTCATGGACCTCGCGCAGCGCACCCCCAGCCTGGCGAAGATGGGAATCCAGGAATGGCTGTCCTTCTACTTCAAGAGTCCGATGTGCCACGCCAGTGTTTACCCGGAACATGATATCTTTATTCAACTTATGAAACTTAAAAATACCCTCCGGCACCTGCGTGGCGAAGAATTGATCACTCACCTGGGATTGGAGTATTACGACTAGCGAGGCAGTGGGTAGATGGGCAGTAGCCAGATAGGCTGGTGGGCAAATGGCCTTTCCAGCAGCCGAGCCCGTCGATGTTGCCCGCCTGTTAAATGAACTGATGAGCTGCTCTGTATTCACGTCTGCGCGATTGGAATCCAGCCGGAGCGCTGGTTGGGTGGAATTCAGATGTGGAATCTGAAATCTGCAATCTGAAATTTACTTGCCTTTCAAGCGTGGAAGCGACGGATGATTATAATCCTCCCCATCTACCCACCTGCCTGCTGCCCTTTGCCTGAGGCCACATGATCCCATCCATTCCCGTTGAAATGCGCGCCCTGGTTCTCGATGGGACCGGTTTCGCTCACCTGCAAGTGCGGCGCGTACCGGTTCCTCGTCCCGGGCCGCGTCAAATGTTGGCGCGGGTGGATGCAGCGGGAATTTGCACCTCCCTCATTAAGCTGGTTGAGCAGGGCCCTGCGCACGCGCAGGTGTATGGCTGGGAACTCGGACGCTTTCCCCTGATTCTTGGGGACGAAGGCTGCGTAACGCTCGTCGAGGTGGGCCCGGAGCTAATGGATCGATATCGCCCGGGCGAGCGATATGTCGTTCAGCCCGCCGTCGATCACCCACCCATCAATCACCGGGAGCGTTATCCCGACGGGGGTCGAGGCGTCGCCAAGGTCGCCGTCGGCTACACACTGCCGGGACACCTCGCGGAGTATATCCTCATCATGGAAGAGGCGGTGGCCGCGGGCTGCCTCCTTCCTGTGCCCGGCCACTCCTTTCCTTTTGCACATGCGGCACTCAGCGAACCGGTGTCCTGCTGCGTCTCGGCTCAAGACCATCACGTGCATCTGGTGCAGCAGGCGCCGACGGGGCCGCGGCAGACCGCTAAAGGGCTCAAGCCGGGCGGTGTAACCGTAGTGATCGGCGCTGGGTCGATGGGCCGGATGCACGTGGACGTTGCGCTCGGCCAGCAACCGCGCGCCCTCGCGGTGGCCGACTTCGTTGAGGGGCGCTTGGAGTTGGTGAAAACGTTGTTCGGTCCACGGGCCGGCAAGCTCGGAATTGACCTGCGTGTCGTCAACCCGGCGATAACCGACTTGCACGAGATTGTCAACGAACTCACAAACTACCGTGGCGCCGACGATGTCATCGTCGCCGTGGGTTCAAAGCAGGCCATTGAAGTCGCTCAGCGCCTGGTCGGGCGCGGCGCCGTCCTGGACCTGTTCGGCGGCCTGAAAAAAGGCGAAGACGTTATTGGCTTCGACACGGGGATCATCCACTACAAGGAAATCAACGTCACGGGTTCCAGTGG
>Ga0181532_10001263_pt1 | contig 24875 bp, 20 predicted proteins | sample PEATcosm2014_Bin_33_FD_119768 | JGI IMG/M metagenome (GOLD analysis project Ga0181532, IMG submission 119768) | Peatland microbial communities from MTU Mesocosm Facility, Houghton, MI, USA - PEATcosm2014_Bin11_30_metaG | ecosystem: Environmental > Terrestrial > Soil > Wetlands > Peat | place... | reverse complement strand
CCCACACTGGTTGGTGACCATCGACTTGGGAATCGTGATCTGCCGCCGCCACTTTCCAAGTTGCATGACCAGCGGGATATCAACACCCCAGGGCACGTCGTTGAGGAGAAAGTGCCCATTGGCATCGGTCAGTGCCGTGGCAATGGGCTGGCCTGACACCTGGCCGTCGCAGGTGGAGCAACTCACCGAACCTGTGGTGATCGGGTCCAGCGTCGCAATCGCGAGGTTCGGGATGGAGACGATCACGTTGTATAGCTGGTTGTAGCCTGCAGGGTCGTACACTGTGCCGCTGATGCTGGTGGTGGCCGTGCCGCTGCAGCGAACCCGATTCAGACACAAGCCACCACAAGGCTCACAGACATTGGCTGTGATCGCACCGCAGGGTGTGCTATTCGCGCATGTCGCCGGGCAGCCCAGCGTCGCGCCACAGCCGTCGCCCACGTTGCCGCAGTACTGCTGCACGCCGCTGGCGTTGTTGCAGGTAACTGGCAGGCAGCCAGGCCCGCCCACGCAGGAGTTGTTGCTGCCGCACACCCAGCCGCTGCCAGCGGCCGAGCAGTCCGTGCCGCAATTGACCGAGTTGCCGCAGCCGTCGCCGATGGTTCCGCAGTACTGGCCGCCGGTCGCTGGGTTGCAGGTGAGAGGCGTGCAGCCAGCGGTCGGACCTGCCTTGCACAGACTGCTCTGGCAGGTCCAGCCGGTCTTCGGGCAGGTGGTGCCGCAGTCGAGCGAGTTGCCGCAACCGTCACCGATGACCCCGCAGTACTGGTCACCACTCGCGGTTGTGCAGGTGAGGGGCGTGCACACACCAGGCGGGCCTACACAGAGATTGTTCTGACAGGTCCACCCGGGCTTGGTGCAGGTGGTGCCGCAGTCGAGCGAGTTGCCGCAGCCGTCGCCGATGACCCCGCAGTACTGGTCGCCACTGCTTGCCGTGCAGGTCAGGGGCGTGCAGCCAGCGGTCGGACCTGCCTTGCACAGGTTGTTCTGGCAGGTCCATCCAGGCTTGGCGCAGGTGGTTCCGCAGTGTGCAGTTGATCCGCATCCATCGCCGATGTCGCCACAGTACTGATCCCCGGCTGTGGTGGTGCACGCCTGCGGGACGCAGGCGGCGGTGGGCCCTGCCTGGCACAATCCCTGATTGCACACCCATCCGGTCTTGGGGCAGGTCGCGCTGCAGGAAAGCGTCCCGCCACAGCCATCCCCGATGTTCCCGCAGTAGTTGTCCACACTCGTCGCGGCGCATGTCAACGGGGTGCAGGTTGGACCGCCCTTGCAAAGATTGTCCTGGCAGATCCAGGCGCTGCCCGCGGCCGAGCAATCCGTGCTGCAAGTGAGTGAGTTGCCGCAGCCATCGCCGATGACTCCGCAGTATCGGCCGCCCGAGGCCGGATTGCACGTCACTGGCGTGCAGGTCGGGCCACCCTTGCACAGACTGTTCTGGCAGGTCCAGCCGCTCTTGGCGCAGGTTGTGCCGCAGTCCAGCAAGTTGCCACAGCCATCGCCGATGTCGCCGCAGTACTGGTCGCCGCTCGCAGTTTGACAGGTGAGCGGCGTGCAGCCAGAGGTCGGACCCCCTTTGCACAGGTTGTCCTGGCAGGTCCACCCGGCCTTGGTGCATGCGGTTCCGCAGTGTACCGTTCCGCCGCAACCATCACCGATGTCCCCGCAGTACTGGTCGTTGTTTGCGGTCGTGCAGGCCAGCGGCACGCAGTTGGCGGTGGGACCTGCTTTGCACAAATTGTCCTGGCAGGCCCATCCGGCTTTTGCGCATGTGGTTCCGCATTCCACTGAGTTGCCGCAGCCGTCGCCGATGGTTCCACAGTACTGATCGCCATAGGCCGTGGTGCAGGTTCTGGCTATGCAGTTTGCGGTGGAACCTGCCTTGCAGAGACCGTTCTCGCACATCCAGCCTGCCTTGGGGCAGGTGGTCCCGCAGTCCAGGGTTCCGCCACAGCCGTCCCCGATAGCCCCGCAGTAGGTGTCCCCGCTCGACGCCACGCAAGTCAGCGGCGTGCAGGAGGTCAAGTCGGCCTTGCACATGTTGTCGCTGCACGTCCACCCTGCCTTGGGACAGGTGGTTCCGCAGTCAAGGGTCCCGCCGCATCCGTCCCCGATGGTTCCGCAGTAGTGATCGCCGTTCGGTGCATCGCACGTTGTCGGCACGCACGTTGGGCCGCCTTTGCAGATGTTGTCGGTTCCGCAGGTCCATCCCGCAGTAGGACAGGTCGTTCCACAGTCGAGTGTGCCGCCGCACCCATCCCCCACGGTTCCACAGTAGTGGTCTCCGCCCGAGGTGGTGCAGCTCAGGGGGATACAGACGCCCGGGGGGCCCTTGCAGATGTTGTCGGTTCCGCAGGTCCAGCCGGCCTTGGGACAGATCGTGCCGCAGTCGAGCGACCCACCGCAGTTGTCCCCCACTGTCCCGCAGTAGTTGTCGCCGCTCGCGGTCGCACAGGTGATCTTCGTGCATACGGAAGGAGGCCCTATGCATAGATTGTCCTGACAAATCCATCCGGACTGCAGACAATCCGCCGGGCAGTTCAACGTGCCACCACATCCGTCCCCGACCTGGCCACAGTACCGCCCGCCGCCTGCGGTGTCGCAGGTGGCCGGCTGACAAACCAGGGGCCCGCCGACACAAACGGAATTCACGCAGTTCCATCCAACGGGACAGTCAGCCCCGCAGTCGAGTGTGCCGCCACATCCGTCCCCAATGGGTCCGCAATAGTGATCCCCGCTAGCAGTCGCGCAGGTCGCCAAGGTGCATGCGGGCGGCGTCGCCTTGCACATATGGTCCTCGCAGGTCCATCCTGCAGGGCAGTCGTCCCCGCAGGCCAGGATCCCGCCGCATCCGTCCCCGATGTCGCCGCAGTAGTGGTCCCCACTGTCCGTCGCGCACTTCAGCGCATTGCACACCCCTGCGGGGCCCACGCAGAGGTTGTTGAGACAATTCCATCCAGTGGGACAGGGATTCCCGCAGTCCAGCGTGTTGCCGCAGCCATCGCCGATGGTCCCACAGTATTGGTCTCCCGAGGCTGCCACGCAGGTGTCTGCCTGACAGACGGTGGGGCCGCCTTTGCAGATATGGTCCGTGCCGCACGTCCACCCGGTCAGTGGGCACGCAGTCCCGCAGTCGAGCGTGCCGCCGCAGCCGTCCCCGATCACTCCACAATACGTCCCGCCGGCAACGGTGCATCCCGTGAGACAAACGGTTCCTGCGGCCACGCAAACGTTGTTTTCGCACTGCTGGCCGGTGGGACAGGCGCCACAATGCTGGGGTTGCCCACAACTGTCCCCAATATCCCCGCAGTACTGGGTGGTTCCCGTGCTGCAGGTAAACGCCGGACAAAGACCACCATCCGTGTTGCGCAGCTCAGGCAGCACCAGGATGGGGGGAGTGTCAGACGCTGACGCCGGTCCCCCTTCTGGCGAGCCGATCCCCCCCGGAGCGTCCGTCGACGCGCCCACCCTGTTGTCGACACTGCAACCCGCGGTCCATGCCAGAACGCAGACGGCCCATCCTCGAACGACAAGATTCGCCCGACGGCGTATCCCTGCCGTCAGGCGTCTGACTGATCCGTCACGCCTCATGTGTGTGTCCTCGCAACTTGTTCCTCACTCAAGCGTACTCGCCATCGGTATGGTTTTGCAAGGAATGAATTGTGAGCTACATTGCTCGACATACCGTATTATACATGTGGGTGTTCCGCCGTCGAAGAGGGTCGACCCAGAGGCACAGGTCTCTGGCGAACTTCGGCGCTTCGCCATAGACTCGCTGTCATGTCGACCAGCCGTACGATCTGTCTACTCTTGCTTCTTGGCGCGTCCCTGACAGGCGGTTGCGCGAAGAAGGCCAAGCAGACGGTCGTCGCGAAGCAACCCCTGACGACTTCTGTCACGGAAACCCGAGCCGCCCCGGCGCCGCCACCGCTGCCGCCGCCGCCGCCGCCGCCACCGCCACCGCCGCCGCCGCCACCGCCACCGCCGCCGCCACCGCCACCGCCGCCGCCGCCGCCGCCCAGGGCCCGGTGAGGCCGGCAGGCGTGGACACCCGCGGCTTGCCGTGACCTCGCGCGCCCCCCTATAGTATTCGGCCATGCGAGGACCTCTTCTTTCCGGTCCCCTGGGTAGCGGGGCTACCCTCGACCGCATCGGTCGCTTGCTGCAGGAACGCCAGCCCATCGTCGTGCTAAGCGCGCTCTGGCTTGCCGAGGCGCTGGCTAGCAGCTACCCAGTGCTCGCACTCGTCGAAGAAGACAAGAGGTCGGGGGCCTTGCGTGCGGTGAGGCGGGCCAGCAAGTCGGCACGTCCGTTGCTGGTCGTATCAGCGGCGGAAGACCTGCCGCTGGGACGCGGGGTGGTCGGCGCCATCCTCATCGAGAACCTGATGGACGTGGAAGACCAGGCCGCGGCCGAAGACCTCCTGGTGGGCTTGCTTCCGACGCTGCGACCGGCGGGGGTGGTGGTATCCCTGGATGCCACCCGACACCAGGAAACCGAGGCACGACTGGCTGCCCTGTTTTTGGCGGCGGAGCTGACCGGCATTTCGCAGGTTCGCCCGCGCGAAGGCGCGCTGCTCACCATCGGGTCGGCTCCGCCGTTGACGGTGACGGCCGTGCGCGCGGCACGACGGCTGGCCGTGCCAGGCGAACCGCGTGAATGATCCGCCGTCGCCGCCGGTCCATTTACTCACAGGGATGCGCCGGACACTACTTGCCTTCAGCCTGTCCCTGGCCGTGCACGCCGCCGTGGCGGTCAGCGCGGTGGCGATCGCTGCCTGGCGCGGGTTCACGCTGGTGCCACCGGTTCGCTTGGCCACCATCGCCATAGATGTCAAAGAGCTGCCCCTGGACGGCGGCCGCTCCACTAGATCGAAGTCCGAGGACGAAGGCGCAGCGCGCCCCGTGCGTCGGCCCAGGGCTGCGCGGATGCGGGCGGCGCGCGTGGGTGCGGCGGTCGTCCTCGCGCCGGATGGCGGTACTGCCGACGCCTCTGCCCAGGCCGGTCTGGCCGCGCACGATGCAGGTGAGGAAGCAGACGGCGGCCGTCGGCGGCCCGGTGACTTGCGCAACTACGGACCCGAAGGCTCGCGCCTCACGGCGTTGCTGCGTCTGGATCGCGTGCGCGCTTCGGCCTTCAGGTCGAGCTATGTGGAAGCCATCGACCAACTTCTTGTGCTGCTGCCTGATCGACGGCGGCTGCTCGAAGGCACCGGTCTCGATCTCTATCGCGACTTCGATGCCTTGCTCATCGCCACTCCAGAGCCGCGCAATGACAAGGTCACCTTCCTCGCTGCCCGGCACCACCTGAGGGACGCCAGCCTGCAGGCCGCGCTCGATCGCGGTGCCGCTGCCACTGGCCAGACAATCCAATGGCGCGCGGAGGACGGCCGGCCCGTGGGCGTGCGCAGGCCGCGCGCGGCATCTCGTGGCGAGACTTCCGATCTCAACCTGGATGACCGCATCTTTGTGCTGCCCCAACCATCCCTGGCCGTGATGGCGCCCCCGGCCTACGCCGAACGGCTCCTGGGGCGGCCCGCGCGCAAACCTGCCGGCGACCGCGCGGCCGCCATCGATGCGGGGATCGTTGATGGTGGCCCGGCCGACGCCAGTCCCTTGCCCACCGGCAAGAGTCGCGCGCGCATCACCTGGCGCGAGCTGGTTGCTCGGATCGACGCCGAGGACAGCGCCTTGCCTGATGATGCGGTCTTCATGATCACGGCAGTCAACCTGATTGTCTTGCCGGGGCCGTCGCCGGTCGTCCCCGGAACACGTGGTGTGGTCGACGACGTGCGCGAGATGGGGCCATACGGAGCAACGCCGCAGGTGCTGACCCTGGTGGCCGGCATCGATCCAGCACCCTACTTGGAACTGGTGGCCGAGTTTGAAACCGAGCCGGAAGCGCGGGCGTGGGAGCGCAATTTCTCGTCGTGGAAACGCCAGATCATGCTGAGTCCCGTGCTGCTTCTGACCGGGTTTTCCCCCCTGGTCGATCGGGCCGAGCTATCCCGGGAAGAGAAGACCGTGTCTCTACGCGCGAGCACGACGGCGGAGGAGTTGCAGCGCCTTCTCGCCGTGGTCACCAACCTGGCTCGTGGCGTGGTCGGCCACCCTCACTGACCAGATTGCCGACCGCCTTCCACGATCAATGGTGCCGGGAACGCTTGCCCTTGCCGGGGCGCTGGGAGGCGATGACCAGCGGAAACACTGTACGCAGCACCACATTGGGGCGGCCGTCGGCGATCCGCAGCTTGTACATCTGTTCCTCGGCACAGGAAGCGGCGTCGGGATTGATGGGCCCCTGCGAGACGAAGCCCACCGAGCCGATGGTGCCAGCCGGCTCGACGTAGGCAATCGCTTCCACGCGCTGTGGTCCCAAGGTTCCGCAACTGGAGAAATCGTTGGTCGAGGCCACGCGATTGGCCACGTCGTCGCCATTCCAATTCAGGACGCGCATCTCGCCGGTCGACCGGAAACGCAGGGAATACTCGAAATCAGTTCGGCGGTTGCCTTCGGGTCGCGGGAACACGATGCGCCTGCCAGCGTCGATGAGACAGCGCTCGACAGGATAGTTGCCCAGTTCGTTCTTGATGACGTGAATGTCCGACACCGATCCGCTGGCCTCGACTACGAAGCGGAGAACGACTTGGCCCGATAGGTACCTGCGTGCGTCTCCGGCACGCTCGAAGCAGTCAACCATGGCGGGTACGTGGGGCTCCATCGCCCTGTCCACCGCGCGCTCGTCGAGCACGCCGATGGACATTTGCATGTCCATACCCTGGTCGTCACCGGCGACCCCGGCGCGCGCCGAAGTCTTTTGTCGAGAGCGCGACTTGTCCGCCAAGCGCGGATCTCGGGTTTCTGGCGCGGACGCGCAGCTGAAAACCAACACGCACAGGACACAAGCGACCTTGGGCGTATGACCTTGCATGCTTAGTGAGCCATTATACATTTACTTTGTTGGGAGAACATCGGCGTTTCAGACCAAACCTGTAGTATCAGTTTCACTGGCGTGGCCGAAGGAACAACTAAACGTTAGGGGGCCGATCGAAGAGCAGTGCTCAAACCTTTTGCATTCGGTCCCTATTTTCTTGGCTCTCCGACGTGCCGATTCATGCCAGAATGCACAAAGCTACCCCGCCTACGTGGCGCGAACGCAGGCGCGGACGCCTACCTGTGCCGACGGCAGAGACGACGAGTCAGCGTCTAGTACTGCGGCTCGAACTTGAACTCGTACTGCACATCGCCGCCCTTATCGAGCTTGGGATACTCGAAATCCCGCAATACCCCAACCAGGCAGTCCTCAACTTCCTTGCTGCCCAGCGTACTGCCCGCCACGCGCGGTTTGCCATGTCCCGAGGTGTCTATGGTGATGACAACTTTCACGTTTCCCTTGAACTCCCGGGTGTGCTTCTCGTTGAGCACGTCCTGGTAGCACCGGCGCGCCGAGGAGTCGCGCTCCTGCAAGAGCAGCTGGATCTCCGCCTCCTTGTCCGGCGGGACGCCGCCGGTGTCAATGACCATCTGGGTGTCATCCCGCACGATCCGGGGACGCGGGCCATTGTCCGTGTCCCGCGGGACAGAGGTAGCCGAGGCACAAGCTCCGAGGCCGAGACAGGTTCCAATCGCGAACAGAATGTGGGTCGCCGTCATCTCATAGCCCTCCGCGTCGCAGGGGTTGGGGAGAACAACGACTGCCGTCATAATCCCATCGCAGCGCGGAAGCAATGGTCAGACGCCAAATCTGGTTTATGTTCGTCGATCCGATCGAAATCCAACGGACTTCTCTGCCATCGATCATACGGAGTTGAAGTACCCTTGTGGTGCAGGAGGGAGTCTTCGCGCGCATGAGCAGTCCGGTCCACACCTTCTTCGCCACCGCCTTCGTCGAAAACTTTCCGCTCAAGGAGATGGCGGCCCACTATCCCGAGGCCAAGCGCACACCGCGGGAGTTGTGGTTTTCGCCTGCCTCCGGCGGCACGGTCTTCATCTATCCGTTCGGCGCGCTGGTCTTCTACGACGTCGATCCCGAAGTGCGGGAGATCGAATTGGCTCGCTTGCACCGCATTCGACCAGACCTGACCGCGACTCAGGTGATGGACGAGCAATTCACCGTGCGCGAGGATCCCGGCGCGCGGCCCGACATGGTCAACGGTGTGTTGACACTCGATCGGTTGACCTTCGAGCGTGCCAGCGTGGTGGCGCTCACCGTGGCTCAAAGTGCGGCCATGGACTACTACGAGCGCATCGTCGACCAGATGTTCAGCGGCACGGACAAGCTGGTTGACCGCCTGGAGAAGCTGGGTTCGGTGCCGCTGCGGACCCGGCACCTGCACAAGTTCATCGGTGCCGCCCTGGGCACGCGCAACGAGGTGCTCTCGATCCTGCACCTGCTCGACAAGCCCGAATCCATCTGGGACGACCCTGGCGCGGACCATATCTATGGGGAACTGCGTGCGGAGTTCGACCTGGTCGATCGCTACCAGGCCCTTGAGCTAAAACTGCGCAGCGTGCAGGACGCGCTGGAGCTCATCACCGATGTGGCGCGTGACCGCCGCCTGGTCTTGCTGGAAGCGGCCATCGTGTTGCTCATCGTCTTCGAGATCGTGCTGAGTCTCGTGCAGCACTAGGAGAACGCGGGAGACAAGAACCTTGGAAGGAAGACGGTCAGCTACCGGAGCGACGCCCGACGTAAGGGTTGTGCTCGCGTTCCTCGCCGACGGTGGTTTCGGGGCCGTGGCCGGGAACCACCACGGTTTCGTCGGGTAGCGCAAACAGCTTGTCATGGATGGAGCGCAGAATCTGCTGCGAGGAACCTCCGGGGAAATCGGTGCGGCCGATGCCACCGGCAAACAGAGTGTCGCCCGCGAGCAAGAGAGGCGCACCGTCGGCGGGCTCGATGAACAGGCTCACCGACCCGGGCGTGTGCCCCGGTGTGTGCAGCACGCGAGCCCGAAGTTGACCGAAATTCACCGTCTCGCCTCCGGCAAGAATCTGAGCGGGCTCGGGCGGCTCCTCGGCGAGCAGATCGAAATAGCGCGCTTGGCGCACCAACCCTCGATACAGGTCCAGGTCGCCGCCGTGGATGGACACCGGGGCGCCGGTCGCCGCCGCCACGTCGCGCGTGCCGAGGATGTGATCGAAGTGGCCGTGGGTGTGAACGATCCCGACCGCCTGCGCGTCCAGCTTTGTCAGCAGAGTCAGGATTTTCGCCGCATCGCCGCCCGGATCGACGATCAGCGCCTCACGTGTGACCGGACAGACCACCACCGAGCAGTTGCACCCAACCGGCCCCACGGCAAGGCTCTTGCGTTGCATGAACCAAGGTTGTCACGCACAACTCGAAAGTCTATTCCTCCCTCTACCACTCAGGAGGTGACGCTCCGGACCCTCGCTAAGTTTCGTCGAGCCACGGATCGTCGGCTGTCGTCACGTCCGCGCTCTGAGGCATGGCCCTTCTACGAGCAGCCGGTGGTGGTGCCGCAGTTGATACACTTGTGGCAACTTCCGTTGGGCACCGTGATCGAGCCGCACTCGGGACAGGTGGGCGCATCGCTACGCACCAGAAAGCTGTACATCTCGCCGTGGCCGTTGCCATTCTTGCCGTTATGGCCGTTGTGGCCTTCGGTGGGAGCGGCAGGTGCAGCCTCTGGCCCTCCGGTCGGTTCGGCAGAGGCAGGCGACTCGCTCGCTGGCCGGCTTTCCACCGGGCTCTCGGCGAACTCGTCTCGCACGAACTTCGAACCGAGCCAACGGAACAGGTAGTCCATGATCGACGAGGCGCGGGGCAGCGCTGGATTTCCCGTGAAGCCCGAAGGCTCGAAGCGCGTGCGCGAAAACTTGTCCACGAAGAGCTTGAGGGGCACGCCGTACTGCAGAGCCAGCGAGATGGCCGTGGCGAAGCTGTCCATCAGGCCCGAGATGGTCGAGCCTTCCTTGGCCATGCGCACGAAGATCTCGCCAGGCTCGCCGTTTTCGTAGAGGCCAACGTGGATATAGCCCTCGTGTCCCGCCACCGAGAACTTGTGCGTCACCGATCGCCTTTCATCGGGCAGCTTGCGCCGGATGATGTTGGGCGGCCCCGCGAGTTGTGCCGTCGCCTGCTGTGCGCCCGGATCGGTCTTGCTGGTGGTGACCGGCTGCGTGCGCTTGCAGCCCTCGCGGTACAGGGCGATGGCCTTCAGCCCGGCCTTCCACGCCTCCAGGTATGCCGTTTCGAGTTCCTCCACGGTCGCGTCCGCGGGCTGGTTCACCGTCTTGGAAATGGCCCCCGAAATGAAGGGCTGGGCAGCCGCCATCATGCGGATGTGACCCATGGCGCTGATGGAGCGCGTGCCATTGGCCGCGCGGAAGGCGCAATCGAAGACCGGGAGGTGGTCGCAGTCCAAGCCGGGCGCGCCCTCGATGGTCTCTTCGCGGTCCACGTAGTCGGCGATGGCCTTGCGCTGGCTTTCGTCGTAGCCAAGGTGCTGCAGCGCCTCGTCGACCGTGTTGTTGACGATCTTGATGGTTCCGCCGCCCACCAGCCGCTTGTACTTGATGAGCGCGATGTCGGGCTCGATGCCGGTGGTGTCACAATCCATCATGAAGCCGATGGTGCCGGTGGGCGCCAGCACGCTGGCCTGGGCGTTGCGGAAGCCGTGCTCGGTTCCCAGACGAATCGTGTCGTCCCATGCCTCACAAGCCGCGGCCGTCAGATCCTTTGGCACAAGTGCGGCGTCGATCTTGTCCACGTGGTAGCGATGCTTCTTCATCACCGCCAGGAAGGGCTGCTCGTTCTCGGCGTAGCCAGGGAAGGGGCCGGTCACGTCGCGCGCGATGGTCGCGCTGGTTCGGTAGGCCCAGCCGGTCATCAGCGCCGTGACGGCGCCACACCAGGCGCGCGCGGGCGCCGAGTCGTAGGGCAGGCCGAGCGACATGATGAGCGAGCCGAGATTGGCGTAGCCCAGGCCCAGCGGCCGGAAGCGCAGCGAATTGGCTTCGATCTCCGGCGTCGGGTAGCGCGCGTTGCCTACGATGATCTCCTGCGCCAGGATGGTGATCTCGATCGCACGCTTGAAGTCCTCGGTCGCGAAGGTGCCGTCGGGCCGCAAGTACTTGCGCAGGTTCAGCGATGCGAGGTTGCACGCCGAGTTGTCGAGAAACATGTACTCGGAGCAGGGGTTGGAGGCGTTGATGCGTGCCGTGTTCGGGCAGGTGTGCCAGGCGTTGATGGTGGTGTCGAACTGCAGGCCTGGGTCGCCACACTCCCAGGTCGCTTGCGCGATGGTGCGCCAAAGTTCCCGCGCCTTGTAGGTGGTCACCGTCCGTCCGCCAACCACGGCCCGCGTGGACCATTCGCGGTCCTTTTGCACGGCCTCCATGAAATCGTCGGTCACGCGTACCGAGTTGTTCGAGTTCTGAAAGAAGACAGACTTGTAGGCCTCGCCGTCGAACGAGCCGTCGTAGCCTGCGTCGATGAGCGTCCACGCCTTCTTCTCTTCCTTGGCCTTGCAGCGAATGAACTCCTCGATGTCCGGGTGATCGATGTTGAGAATCACCATTTTGGCCGCTCGCCGCGTCTTGCCGCCTGACTTGATCACTCCGGCGAATGCATCGAAGCCCTTCATGAAACTGACCGGGCCCGATGCCGTGCCGCCGCCGTGGAGGAGCTCTTTCGACGAGCGGATTGGCGACAGATTCGTTCCAGTGCCCGAGCCGTACTTGAACAGCATGCCTTCGGTCTTTGCCAGGCCCAGGATGGACTCCATGGTGTCCTGGACGCTGTTGATGAAGCAGGCCGAGCACTGCGGCTCTGACTCGATGCCCACGTTGAACCAGACTGGAGAGTTGAAGGACATCTTCTGCTCGACCAGCAGGTGCTTGAGATCGGCGCGGTAGTTGTCAGCCGAAGCCTGGTCCGCGAAGTACCCGTCTTGCATACCCCATCGAGTGATGGTGTCGGCCACGCGGTCGATGAGCTGGCGCACGGATCGCTCGCGCCCCGGTGTTCCCAACTGGCCACGGAAATATTTTTGCACCACCACGTTGGTCGCGGTCTGGCTCCAGCCACTTGGCACCTCAACGTCGCGCTGCTCGAACACCACCTTGCCGCCTTCGCCGATGATGCTGGCCGTACGCTGCTCCCAGATGACACCCGCGTAGCCGTTGTCGCCAGCCCGGGTGAAGGATCGTTCGATCCGTATCCCGGGCGCTTGCTTGCGGATCTTGCCGCGACTCACACGGGCATCTTTGGTGAACGCGGGGCCCGGGATTGGCAACTCAAGCCCATTGGTCCGAGGGTTCCGTTGGCGTCGGCTATCTTGCTTGTCCAGCATCAGCACTCCTCCTCCGCGCCGTCGTCTCCGCTTCAGGGCCGCCGAGACGGTTTGGCTGTCTGCATTATTGCTCCTGCCTTGGTGACCAGAATAATTGCGAAACCACCACCCAGCATAGCTTGCGAAGGCCCCGCTAGCCCTGTGCGGCGGACGGGAAGATTAGTGTCTCCATTCAACGGTCATGTCAACAAAAAACACAAGATATAGTGCTGTACTACAGCTGGCTACACTATATATTGTGTGTTGATAGATTGTGGTTTTCAAAGAGATTAGTCTTTGCATCCGGCCACTTCTGGACTGGCTATGACCTGTGGAGAGAAGATGTATGACCATACGTTACATCACATTCGTCACTAGCGATCCACCATGACCGCTAGGCCGTAAACTATCGACGGCTATGCTTCTCGTTTAAGATCGCGCTGTGATTTGGCTCGAAGGCGTTTCCTGCTTGCGCGCGGATGGCCCGGCCCTCGACGACGTGACGTTGGGAGTGTCTAGTGGCGAGCTGGTCGTCGTGCAGGGGCTGACCGGTTCTGGCAAGAGTTCTCTGCTGGCCGTAGCGGCCGGAGTTCGAGCGCCGGACTCGGGCGCCGTGTGGATCGCAGAGCGAGACATTGCGGGCCTGCAGGCATCGTCCCTGCCCTACGTTCGCCGCAACATCGGCTACCTGCCGCCCGAGCCCCTGCTCATCCCGGACGAGACCGTGCTGGAGAATATCATGCTGGCCCTTGCCGTCCGTGGCGAGCCGATTGATTCGGCTGAGGCAGACGCGCGTGAAACCTTGGCGATGGTCGCTGACTCGGCCTGGGAAGGACGCATGGCCCGGTCTTTGTCTACCGGCCAGCAGCGTTTGGTCGCGCTCGCGCGTGCCTTGGTGGGGCCCCCGCCACTGATCGTGGTGGACGAGCCGGCGTCGGGCATGGGCGGAGACGACCGTGAAGGCATCGCCCGTGCACTTGTCTGGGCTCGTGACAGGGGGTGCGCTGTTCTGTGCGCTACCTCCGACCCCAGCTTTGCGCAGATTTTGGTGGATGCGGGTGGCAGGCGGGTACACCTGGAAGGTGGCCGTCTGGCCGGCGCGCCGGCCATAGGTCTCGTACCCACGCCGGGTGGCCTGGTCGGAGAAAGCCAGCCGGAAGACGCCGAGTCAGCCCAAGCGATTGACTCATCCGACCGCCGCTCGTCGGGCGAGGAGTCGTCATGACACTCGCCTGGATTGTGCGCCGGGCACGGCGGCAATCGCCCTCTCAGCGCCACGCGCTGTGGGCCGCTGCCGGCTCGTTCTTGTTGCTGGGTCTCGTCGGTGGCGCAACCGTCCTGGGGCTGCGCGTGACGCGAGGTTGGATGGGCATCATGGGCCAGAGCGTGCACGTGATCGCCTTTCTGCGGGACGAGATGGAACCGGACCAAGCTTCTCATCTGGCCGACCTGCTTCGACGTGGGCCTGGCGTGGCTCGCGTCCGCTTGGTCGAGCCGGCCGAAGCTCTCGCACGGCTGCGGGACGCCGCGCGGCCGTCCTCCGCCGGCTCGTGGCTGAACGATCTCGACCCCGGGTATTTTCCGCGTTCGATCGAAGTCGCGCTTGCTGCCTCGCCAGACCTGCCTCAGCGGGCAGCGGAGCTGTCGCGACGTCTCCGCGGGGTGGCAGGGGTGACAGAGGTGGATGCCATGACCGATGGTGTGGCTCGCCTCGCTGCATGGATTCGCTTCGGCCAACGCCTGGGCTGGGCTGTGGTTCTGGCTGCCGGCATCTTGGCCCTCTCGTTTCTGGTAGGCACAGTCGTGCGTGGCAGGGACGCACGCCGGCGCCAGGCGCAGGTTCTGGTGATCCTCGGCGAGACTCCAGCGAACATCCGCCTGCCCGCGAACATCGCGCTTGCCGTGGCGGGGCTTACGGGCGCGCTCGCCGCGCTGCTGGTGTTGCACCTCGCATGGCCTGTGTTGCTGAGGGGGGTCGAGAGTGCGCTCGGTATCATGCCGACGCCAGCCGGGCTCTTCCTGGGCTTCTGGGAGTCAGCCGTGGCTCTCTTGGTTGCTCCAGTGCTCGGTTGGGCGCTCGGTTACCTTTCAACCCCTGTGTCCGGCTGGGTCGATGCCTAGTTCCAACAAGAGTGTGATCGCCTACGCGCTCTCGCTCGTGTTAGCCACCGTCGCGTGGGCCGATCCGGTCGACGAGGATGCCAGACTCGCCCAACGTCTTGCCAAGAGGCAGGAGGTGCTGGAAGGACAGAAAGAAGGGGCAGAAGTCCGAGTGCGCGAGCAGGCGCTGCTGGCCTACCGCCTTTCGCGCCGACGCGAGCTAGGCTTCGTGAGCAGCCCGGAGTCACGACTGGACGATGCGGAATCGGCTGATGTGGCCCTGCTTTCACTCGGCAAGGGACTTGCCGAGACTCGCACCCTGACCGATGAACTCGATCATGTGCGTGCCGAACGGGTGGCACTTGAACGGGCGTGCGGCCGGCGGGCGGAAGTGCCTGCAGACACAGGTGAATCCCTCCGCCGTTTTGCGCGCCCGGTGCGTGGCACCATGGTGGGCGTACCTGGCATCCGTCGTGACGCCCCCATGGGGACTGAGTTGCGTCACGACGGAATTGAGTTGCTGGCCAGATTGAACGAACCTGTGAGGGCTGTGGCTGCTGGTGTGATCCGTCGCGTGGAAAACCTGCCCCAGGGTGGCTACGCCGTAGTGACACAGCACCCGGCAAGATGGGTCAGCGTCTTGTCGGGCCTGCGCGGCGTGGTGGTTGCTCCTGGCGAACCTGTGGAACCGGGACAGACCCTCGGTCTGGCGGGTCGCAACCTGGACGGTGCCGCCGTCATCTCACTTGAGTTATGGCGCAACCGCGAGTCAGTCGATCCGCGTGGCGTGGTGCCTGGCCTGCCCAGACGTTGATATGGGAGCGGTGGAACGGCCCTCGGGCCCCCACGCGCCTGGCTAGGCTTTGGCCAGCCGGCCCGCATTGCGCATTTCCTCAATGCCTGCCGCGAACTGGAGTTGCTCGATGTGTTCGGCCAGGGCAGGTGAGGCCCGCAGGTACGCATGCCACGCTGCTGCGGCAAAGGCATCGGGCGGCAGGCCGTTTTCCGAGGCCAAGGTCGCAGCCTGTGTGAGAAGCTCATCGAGTCGGCCCGCCAACTGGGTTTGGTTGGCGCCCTCCCGTGCTGCGGGTTTCCCGATGGGTTCCCTGTGTGAATGAGAGGTTCTCATGGCGGCTGTTCCTTTGTTCTTGCTCTTACTGGAAACACCGCTGGGGGCTGGTCAATGTCGCGGCGCTTGCAGCGAACCTGTCCGCGCCACGAGATGCGGATGTCGACGGCGGCCGGCCCTCGCGATAGTGTGTAGACCTGAGCGTCGTGCAGCACTTCAACATGGGAACCCTGAAAGGGTTCCGACACCCTCCCGCGATGGTGCGCCACGCACGGCGCCGGCAACGAGGGCGCGCGCGAAGTGCGCGGGGCGGGCAGGGTGGCGGGCCGTCCCGAAATCCCCGAAAGGGGAGCCGACGCGCTCCCGCGGACTCCAACATGGGAACCCTGGGAGGGGTTGCTTCGCCCTTCGGCCCCCGACCCGCCACCCCCCCCCGCTCGCTTCGCTCGGCCTCGCCAACCCCTCCCGCGATGGTGCGCGGCGAGCAAAGCTCTCCGGCTCCCCACGCGGCTGGACTGTTGCTGACCGCATTCTTGCTGGTGGTTGCGATGCCGGCGTTGGCCGGTCCGCTGGACGATCCTCACGTGGGCAGTCTTGGCTTTTCCGGTCCCACCACCGGCGATTTGACGGCGGTGTACTGGAATCCGGCGGCCCTGGGCATGCTGCAGGGGAATCAGTTCATGTTCGGATCTTCGCTGCGCGCGACCCGCGTCACGGTCGATCGAGCACCGATCGATCCAATGACGGGGCTGCCGGGCGGAACGAGCAGCTTCCCGTCGGCATCCGGCCATGGTCTGGAACAGCCCATCGGCTGGCCGCCCGGGCCCGGAGGCTTTCTCGGGGTGGGCGCGGGCGTGGCGCGGCGATTCGCCCTGGCCATCGCCGCCTACACGCCTTTTTCGCAGAAGCTCAACTTCGGCGTGGCGGCCGGTGGCGAGCAACCCACGCGCTATCATTTGGTGACCGTCGACTCTCGACAGCTCGCGCTGGTAACCGGGCTGGCCATCCAACTGACGGATTCGTTGCAAGTCGGTGTCGCGCCCGGGCTACTCTTCAGCTACGGCCATCTGGTTTTCGACGAGGACACGGCGCTGGGCAACCCATCGGCAAGCTGTGAAACCAGCGGTCCGTGCGGCGTGGAGAACTCCTTGGCGGCGGCACGCTACGACCTGGCGACGCAGGGAACACAGGCGCCATCGTACTTCGTGGTGGGCGGCCTTCACTATCGCCGAGCGGCCTGGGAAGCGGGACTGGCCTACATGAGTGCGCCCCTAGGGAGCGGCGGAATGGTCAATCTGGCCATGGAACGCAGTCAGGTAACGCCTCCACCAATGGCAGGGACAAGTGATCTCTGTTCTGCGCTCGGGCATGATCCGTGTGTGTCCGGCGAGATTAGCTACCACTTGCCTGATATCTTCACCGCTGGGGTGACCTGGCATGCCACCCCGCACCTAGACGCGGTTGGTATCGTCCGCTGGGTTCGCTACGGTTCGTACGATCAGATCAAGATTCGCGTCGTCGGCCCAAGCGGCAACGGTCTTCTGGGCAGCAGTATCCCTGATCAGTTGGTCTTGTATCGCGGTTTCCAGGATAGCTGGGACACGCGGGCGCGCCTTGTCCACGCGCCGGTGCCCTGGTTCCGCTGGAGCGGGACGCTGCGCATGGAAACCTCGGCGGTGCCAACGGACAACGTGAATGCAGCCGCGGTGGACGGGCTGAAGCTCGAGCCCGCGCTGGCGGCGGAGTTCAGGCTCGGACGCCATTTTCGGATCGAAGCAGGCTATGCGCTGACTTGGATGTTTCCCGTGACCGTCGGCACTTCGGTGTTCGATCCCGCGGCCGCCACAGCCTGCGCGCAGGCGGCCGGCGATCTGGCCTTGCCCGCCTGCCAGACCCGCCTCGCGGGCCAGGCGCGTCCGACGGCGGCCGGCAGCTACAAGATGTTGCAGCAGACGCTGGCATTGATGACCACGGTTAGCTTCTAGACCATGTTCGCGAGACTGTTCACCGCCCTTTGTTTCTTTCTCGCGTTCCCTGGCTGCAGCGGGGAGCCGGTGTTCGAGTACGATTCGCGTCCCATCGCTCTGCAGCGCGCGCCCGCGGAACCCGGCGGCCCAGCCTTGGGGGCCACGCTGGCCAGGGTGGAAGTGGGCTCCGGCACCCCGGCGCTGGTCATTGACACGGGCTCACTGCTGTCCAGCCTGCGCCGCGGGGGCTGTCCCTCATCCACTCCAGAACCGGTGGCCTATGATGGGAACATTCAGCTGCTCGGTGCCGGGAACGGCCCGGCGCCTCTGCGAGCTTCATTTCGCGACGTGACCCTCTTCGATATTTGCGCGGGCGCGGTAGGAGACGCCAACACGCAAGTGGCTGGAGTTCTGGGCGGAGATATCTTGCACAACTTCTCGCTGGCATTCGTGCTCCCGCGTGACCCGGCCCAGCCTGCCACCATGACTATCTACAGCAGCCTTCCAGCAAGTGATTCCGATCTGGCGGCGGATGGCTACGCCGTGATGAAGTTCAGCCTGCGCGGCGATACGCCAGCGGCGACCGCCTCGGGAAATGGGCTGCCGGGTCTACCGTCCAGCCGCGTGGTGATGCGGGTGTGCGGCAACCCTCCGGCATTCTCTCCTGACGGGCCGGCGCAAACCTGCGGCGCGGGAGAGGTCGAGGTACAGGCGGCAGGAACGAATCTTCTTCTCGCGCTCAGCACGGGGCACGGCCCGCTGGTGCTGAGCGCGAGTGCATGGCAGCGGCTGGGCGGCGACGTGCCGGCGCCGCTGGGGGCGGGTGAGTCACCGCTCTACTCACCTCTTGTCGCCGATCCCATTCCTGCGCACTGGGTGACCGTGTCGCGCTTGGCGCTGGTAGATGGAGATTCGGGCGACCCATGGCCAGGGGCCTGCGCCGAGTTGGCGCGCGACCGCCGCATCGAATGGACGCTGGCCAACCAGGGGAATGGCGCCTGCTTTCAGCCGTGCGACGTCAGTGGAGGAGTGGCCTTGCCGGCTGCCGCCTACCTGGAGGCCGGCTCCAACCTGCCCGCCGCCGTCATCAGCGACACCAGCGACCTCATCAGCAGCCTCAACGAAGATTTCCCCTCGGGCGCTCAGGTCGACGGCGCGATCGGGACGGAAGCGCTGGCCGGCGTCCATATCGAAATCGACTACGTCACGCAGCCACAAGGCCGGCTGGTGACAGCTTGTGATCCAGGCGCGAACCGACAGACTTGCTGGGCGGCCCCAACCTGTTTGGCCCTGAGCGGCTCTGGGCAGACCCACACCTGTTTCGGCTTGCCGCCGCTCGGGTTCGCCCCGGCTTGCCCGCAGTAGGATTCTGCTAAGGGGAAGGGGCTGCCCTGGAGGCGGCCGTCTTGGCCTCTAGCGTGGACACCGTGTCCTCCAACTGCTGAATGGTGGAGCGCAGGCTGGCGACCTCTTGCTGGGTGGCCAACCCGAAGACCCCGGCTGCCACGCCGCCCGCTCGGTCCATCCCGGACTTGAGCGTGCCGCCCAGACTGAGGGCCTTCATGGCCGCGTTCATCAGGCGGGGGTCGCTGGCCAGCTTGCTTACGCGCGGGTTGCCTGCCAAGCGCAAGGCTTGCCCCACCACGATGTCCTTGATCGACTTGATTACCGGCATGACGGAGTGTCTTGCCACGGTCTGGCGGCTGGGTCAACGCATACGCGGTGAGGGCGCATGTTGTGGGAACCCGGGAAATCCGGGATAACCGACCGGCGCTCGGATGAACATCCTCAACCACCCACTTGGCCAGTTCGTGATCTCGGTCGTCGTGCTGGCCGGGCTCGCGCCTGTCATCGTGTGGTTCTTCCGCGACACCTGGGCGACCTTGGACGCCGCAGCGCTGGCCCATCGCCAGGCGCGCGGGGGACGCCTGGACCCGCGCACGCCAGTCACCCTGGTGCTGGCTGTGTTCTGTCTCATCCTCATCAATTACTTCGGCAGCCTGGAGTTCTTCGACGCGCGCGTCGTGCCTGCCTTGAAACGGTACGAGGCCTCTCATCCCGGGACTCTCCAGGTCTGGCTGTACGAGGATCTCTACTGGCGGATCTACTGGGGCCTGTCGCGCTACGCGGTCTACCTGCTGCCTCTGGTGGTTTGGCCGTTGCTGTTCAAGGAGAATCCCCTCGATCTCGGCCTGCGCGTGCGTGGCTTTCTTGAGCACGCGTGGATCTATCTTTTTTGCCTGTCGGTGGTGATTCCGATCCTCGCGCTGGTCGCTCACATGGGTGACTTCGGCACTTACTACCCCATGTATCCCTCGACCAGTCGCTCGTGGCTCGACCTCGCGGTTTGGGAAGCTGTTTACGTGGGCCAATTCTTCACCCTGGAAGTGTTTTTTCGCGGCTTCTGGGTGCGGGGATCGCGTGGCCTGGGAAGCAACGCCATTTTCTTCATGGTCGGTCCCTACGTCATGATCCATTTCCCCAAGCCGTACCTCGAGGCGTGTGGAGCCCTGGTGGCCGGCGTTGTGCTGGGCTCGCTCTCGATGAAGACCCGCAGCATCTGGGCAGGGTTTCTCGTGCACGCGACGGTGGCCGTCCTCATGGATTTTCTGGCCCTCGACCATCGCCACGCGCTGCCCACCCGGCTCACGCCCAACTCGTCGCTCCGGCTAGTCTTCCCCTACACCTCGGCCGTGCTCTTCGGCGTCTGGCTGCTTGCCATCACCGGCCTGGTCTTTGCGCTATGGCGGCGGCATAGACGAAAATCGCGGGCGGCCGCCTAATCGCGTGGGGGGCCGAAGGGCGGAGCGAACCCTTTCAGGGTCCCCAGATCCACGTTCCGCTCTCCCTCCCGTCCCCGGTCCCTAAACCACGTGAGGTTGTGAGAGAGCCGGTTCGTCGAGATCGGAGACGGGAGTGAGAGCGGAACGCTCCTAGCCGCCGTGCGGAAAGCCGTCGAAGGCCTTCCGCACGGCGTGCAGGAGGTGGTCGGGACGGATGCTGCGAGCAAACTGCAAGGCGTCGTTCGGGGTCGGGGTTCTTGGGGTGGGGGGGAGGGATAGGGACGCCGGGCAGGCTGCCTGTAGCCAACTTGGTCTCGGCCTTCGGTCAAAGCGTTGCCGGGCAAGCGCCGTGGCGTCCAGCCGGGGTTGGCCGGATTCGCTTGCCAGAAGATCGATGAGGCTCGCGTGGCTTCCTGTGAGCCGCGCGACTTCCGTCCTGTTGGCAACTTCCAGCACTCGGCCAGCGCCAGCGTCGCGCAGCCTGCGCGCGATCCAGCGAACGCTGCCGTTGCCTTCGACCAACAAGATGGTTTCCACGTTTGATAGCGTACGCGCCACACGATCCGGAAGCAGTCGGACGCGATGCTGAAAACGCTGTACGCAAACACCGCGACGTATTGTCAGCCGCGGTCCTACATGCGCGTCAGCCAACCCCGTGCCAGCGACGGAGAATGGCGGATTGCGATTGCAGCGACTGGGTGGACTCTTGTCGGTTTGTCAGGTAGTAGCTCAGTCGAATGGAAAGGCTGTTCTGGCTCTCTCCGGTCGGCGGAGGCGCGCTGGCCCAATGACCAGACGCCACGGGTTTCGCCACAGCGACTGGGAATCTGCGGCGCACCGACTCGACGAGATCATCTGCGCCCACAGCGGCGAAGACCCATTCGAGGAGGCGCTCAAGCTGCTGGTGGCGAAGCTGGCGCACGAAATGGATGCTTCGAGCCTGGCGTTTCTAGCGCGGCACCGTGATGACGGAGCCGTGGGCGAAATCAATCGGCTACTACGGGCCGCCGGCGAACGATGGCCCGGCATTCTTGCGGCTCGAGCCACCACGCGGCTGAATGAGCCCGAGCTTGCACGCTGTGCTTCCCTGTTGGATGGCATGCCTTTGCTCGCCGACGAGATGGTCGGGCTTGATGCCATTTTCGAGGTCATGGTCGCCAAGGCCGCCAAGGGCGAGAAGGGGCAGTACTTCACGCCCCGGCATGTGATCGCCGAGGTGGTGGCCATGGTCAAGCCCACGGCTGGCGAGAGCGTGGTCGATCCGGCTTGCGGCTCGGGCGGCTTTCTTCGCCATGCGCTTGGGCAGGCCCCTAGGTGCTCGGTATGGGGCTTCGATCAGGATCCTCGCGCGCTGCGGGTTGCCCGCGTGATGTTGGCAGCCAGTGGTCAGGCGACCGCGCGGCTGATGAGGGTCGATAGCCTGAGACGCGCGGAGCGGCGCCTGCGAGCCGGATCGACTGCAGTTCTTGAGGATCTCATGCGCGCGCGGGATCCAAGATTCCAAGGCTTCGACGTCCTGCTGACCAATCCGCCCTTTGCCGGGGACGTGGGGTGCGAGTACGCCGATTCGTATGAACTCGCGCGCGGCCATCGCGCGGAACGCGATGTCTTGTTTCTCGAGCGCTGCGTGGAGCTTCTCAAACCGCAGGGACGCCTGGCTATCGTGCTTCCTCACAACAAGGTTGGCGCCGAGCGATGGGCGTACCTGCGGGCCTGGTTGCTGGAGCATGTTGCCGTGGTGGCCGTGCTCGGCCTGGGCCGGAACACCTTTCAGCCCCACACCAGCCAGAAGGCCTGCGTGGTCATCGGCTGCAAGCGTCCCCAGCCCACGCACCTTCATCGCGACGAGGAGATCCTCTTCTTCATTAGCGAGCGCGACGGCAAGGATCATCGCGGGCGACTCGCGTACACTCCGGATGGAGACGCGATTGACCATGACCTCGCCCAGGCCACGCCGCTGGTTCGGCGTCGCTTCGAGCTTCTGCAAGGAGGAGCCTGAGCCGTGGGCATTCACGTGCTCCGCCGCGTGGCTGACCTGGGCAATGGGCTCGTGCTGGCGCCGGAGCGATTCGATCCCCGCCGCCGAGTCGAGGTCGTCGCGCGACGCTGCCTGGCCGATGTTGTGGACATCGTCGACGAGAACGTCTCGGCAAGCGGGTGGAAATCGCCGGATGCTGTTCTCATTCTCGACACCACGCACGCCTACCAGGGCTTTGTGGTGTTTCGACACGATCCGGTTCCGCCCGCGAGCATGGGAAGCGCCAAGCGGCGCGTACAGGCGGGCGACGTCATTATCTCGCGCTTGCGGCCCTACCTTCATCAGGTGGCTCTCGTCGATCAGGCGCTTTTTCGGCTGCGTCCAGGCGGAAACACAGTGGTGGTCAGCACCGAGTTCTTCGTGCTGCGCGGCCGTGATGGACGGGATGCTGCGGGATTGGTGCCCTTCTTGCTGTCCGAGCGCGTGCAGGCGGCCCTGGCCGCTGGTCAGGAAGGCGGGCACCATCCGCGCTTCCGCAAGGAACTGCTGCAGTCCTTGCCGGTACCAGAACGCGTGGCCCGCAAGCTTTCCCAGACGGCAAAGCAGATGCGCCGATTGGCTGCGGCGCTAAGAAGATCGCTTCTCGCTTCTCGATGGCTGGTGGCAAGGGTGGAAGCCGAAATGGCGACCCCCGCCTTGGCCAGTGCCAGAAGGTCGGTTGAAGACACCCCCTGCCGCAAAACTTCCCGGTCGTCTATCATTAGCAGGCGATGAGACAGGAAAGACCCCCATGCGCTTCATAGTCAAGGCCGTGGGCTGGGTGCTGATCGCCTTTGGTGCGCTTCCTACCGCGGCAACGATCGGGCTTGCCAGCAGCGGCAACTACGGCAGCGCTATCTTCAGCCTCGTGGTGGCAAGCATTTTCGTCGGCGGTGGTGCACTCCTGTTGCGTTCGGGCGAACGCATGAAGGGAGCGGGGCCCGGATTGGAACCGGCTGGCGCCGTACCCGGCCCATCCATCGAGCAGCGTGTTCTGGCAGCAGCCCGCCATCACCGGGGTCATCTCACGCCCATCAGTGCCGCAGCCGATGGTGACCTGACCGTCGACCAGGCCCGCGAGGAGCTCGAACGGCTGGCCAAAGAGAACGCCTGTTTGATGGACGTGTCAGACGACGGGCTTGTCACTTTTCGCTTCCCGGAGTTCGAGCGCCCCGAAACGAAACAACTCTCGTAGCGGCAGCTCGATTCGGGCCGGGGCGTGCGCCGCGGTGCGCACCCCAGACGCTCCACGCCGGCTTGTTCATTTTCCTGCGACACTGGTACGCTAGCAGGCTGCGGCGTATGCACGGCACGCACGACTACCTGGCAGGGCTTGCGCAAATCCACACCCGCGAGAGCGTGGAGGAGAGGCGAGCGCTATGGCGGCAGGGCCTGGCCAGCTTGGCGGCAGCGGCCTCGGAGCAACAACCCACGCCGCTCGAAGGCCTGGCTACCGAGCCACTCCTGAACAGTGTGCGGTTGGCTGTGTCCAGCGGGCTCCTCGAGGATTTGAGCTTCCTTTCACGACCGGTGGCCATGGCCGCCCTCTTCGAACTGGCGGGCGCGCTGCCGCCCGGGCCGGAAAAGCGCGAGTTGGGCCGGCGGGTGTTGACCGCCCTGCACGAGGGGGATGCCGCCACCTTCGTGACGCTCGCGACCTCGCTCGCTCTGGCGTCTCCGCGCGCGCTCGGGGGCGCACTGGTGCGCGCACGCGTGGCGCTTTCGCTGCGTCTACCCCTAGCGGCGGGAACAGGCGCGGACACCCTTGCCCTGGCGCTCATCTCGCGGCCTGAACTGGAACGCGAATGGCTGACCGGGCATTCACTTGGTGCTTTGCCCTCGCGCCGTCTGGCTGGGCGCCTGCTTGAACGGGCCGCGCGCGAGGCCGCCCGTCGTGCCGAGGAGGGGGACGACAGCGGCGTGCGTGTCTTCGACCGCCCGACGGTTCGCGCGGCGTGGAGCCGTCTCATCGGCGATCGCGAGTCGCTGGTGTGGCGTCACGTGGCCGCCGCGCGCGGCCTGCTGGCCGCAACTGTACCCATGCGCGCAGAGGAGATCGAACGGGACCTCGGGCCCCGTCTGGGTCCCAGCGAATGGCGGCGTGCTGCCACCTCGCTGGCCGCCATGGTTTCGCACGATCCCGACAAGGCCCTGGCGCGCTGTGTGGAGATCCTGACCGGCGAGATCACCGCCAAGGATCCCGGTGTGGCGTCGGTGATGATCTTCGGCCTTTCGCGCGCCGTTGAAGAAGAGCCCGAGGCGTCGGAAGAACTGCTGACCAAGCTCGTCCTGGTAGGTGGCATCGAGGCCATCGAGGCGCTCGTCGACCTGCACGAGGAGCATGCCGGCAACCCCATCGGCTTCCAGGCGGCGTTCAATGCGGTGGAGACTTTTCGCGCGACCGCGCCGACCGATGATGACGGCGCGGTGGCACTGGTGCAGGCACTGATGGACGATTTGGACATGGGTGCGGCCAACCGAACACCCTCGTTGCGCACCACGCTCGCGGCCGCCCTGCTCGCTTTTGCAGAAGGCAGCGATCTCGGTCCAGCGACCGACGCGGCCTTGGCAGCGGCCAACCGGGCCATCGCCATCTTGGAGAATACCGGCGACTCGACCTCGGCCGATCGCCAGGCTCTCT